>Ga0326727_10018560_pt1 | contig 14183 bp, 17 predicted proteins | sample MB2enrmetagenome_FD_207643 | JGI IMG/M metagenome (GOLD analysis project Ga0326727, IMG submission 207643) | Lab enriched peat soil microbial communities from McLean, Ithaca, NY, United States - MB29MY | ecosystem: Environmental > Terrestrial > Soil > Wetlands > Peat | place: USA: New York...
CGCCGCTCCTCCGCCGGCGAAACTATTATCTCACAAGACTGTCCATACTTAAATTAGAAATGCTCTAGCCGAGCATGCCCGCAGCCGGCCCAGGCCGCGAAAGACGTCCGATTTTCAGCTGACATTTCGCCAGGCGGGGGTCTGGAGATCCTCGCGAAAGCCGGTCTGGAAACCAGCGCTACAGGCATTCTGCCGCAGGTGAGAAAAGCAGGCTAGGGCCGGTCGATGGTCCTGGCTGCCGGCTTCGCGGCCTCTGGGTCCGGGGGCGGCGGCAGCACTTTCTCGCGCACCAGGAAATCCTCCAGAGCCTGCTGATCTGCTCCACCTTCGGGATGGATGGGGCTCAGTTTGACTTCGCTGTCTTCGGGAAAGACAAAGGTCAGGCCCACGCCCTCGTCGTCGAAGCGGACTACCTTGGCGAGCATGGAGACGGAGTTGAAGGCGGCGGAGGCGGAAGCTGGTTTGGGGCTCGATTCAGGGCCCGATGCAGAAGCCGGCTCCACAGTCTTGCCACGAACCGAGACACGGCCTGAGGTACGGCCCGAGATCTCTTCCGCAAGGTGGCTGGCGACGTTGCCTGACAAATGGTCTCTCGGATTGCGCGATACGGGGCCGGGGGACGGAGCCGCGTCTGGGGGTGTAGGTTTCGATCCGTGGGTGACGGGCCGCTGCAGCGTCATCAGCATCACGGTGCCTACGAACCAGCGCTCGTCGGTGACCAGATACATGCCAGTTGTGCTGATGTCGCCGATTTCGCAGCCATGCGCGTCGCCGCCCGTCCAGTGATACGCGACCAGGCCGGGCAGGGTATACCGCTTAGCCCTGCCGGCCTCGGGAGTTTGCATCATCCAGCGCACAAAGCGGGTCCAACGCTCCGAAACCATCCGGGCCCAAAACGACCTGCGTCTTCTCCTTCTTTTTTTTGCGGCTGGCGGCATATCTTTCTCATTATGCGCGGCGGAAGCGGTTAGCTTGCTCAAATTCTTCGCGGAGCTCGGGGGTACGAAGGTTTTCGCGCAGGTGGGCGAGGCGCTGTTCCAGGGCGTGAAGGGCGGCCTGGATGGGCTCGGTGTTGGTGTGGGCGATGTCGCGCCACATGGAAAAGGGGCTCGAGCCCAGGCGGGTCATTTCGCGCAGGCCGCGGCCGCCGATGTCTTTGAGCTCGGGCGCGTCGCCGACCTCGCCCTCAAGCAGCGCGCTGAGCGCCGTGGACACGAACTGGGGCAGGTGGCTGACCCAGGCGACCAGCTCGTCGTGGCGCTCGGGGTCGAGGTCGATGGTGCGGCAGCCGACGGCGGTGACCCATTCACGCCAGGACTGAACCAGGGAGGCGGAGTGGGGCGAGCGCTGCGCGTCGGGATCGTCGGTGAAGAGCCAGACCGCGCCTTGAAAGAGGGTGCTGTCGGCGTTGGCCGCGCCGCTGACTTCCTTGCCCGCCATGGGATGGCCGGGGAGAAACGCGGCGCGATTGGACTGGTTGTAGAGGCGGGCGGCGGCAGCGGCGATCTGGGCCTTGGTGCTGCCCATGTCGGTGATGAGATGATCGCAGCCGAGGACGCCGGAGAGCTGCTCCATCCAGTCGAGGATGGCGAAGACGGGCGTGCCGAGCAGGACGACCTGTGCTTCGCGGGCGGCTGCAAGCGGGTCAGTGGCGATAGAGTCAAGAGCGCCGGCGGCGAGGGCGATTTGCGCCTGTTCGGGGCTGCGGTTCCAGCCGGAAATTCCACCGCGGTAGCCTGCGGCGCGCAACGCCAGGCCGGCGGATGCGCCAAGCAGGCCGGTGCCGAGGATGGCGATGCGTTCGATCATGGTCCTCTATCAGACTATTCCACCGAGCTTTACGCTGACCTAGGGGAAAAGGGGTCACTCGCCGGGTACGATATGGATCATGTCCGGGTCGGAGTCATTTGCGCGTTTGTTCTTGCTCCGTCGAACGGCGAAGGCTGCAGCGGGAAAAACGAGCAGAGGCAGGCCAATTGCGAGCAGGAATTTGCCGATTCGATATGCGTCATTGCTGGCGACGGCAAAGTCTTCGAGAAGAGAGTTCGGAAGGGGCTGGTAGGAGTAGTACACCAGCACAGGTCCGTAGTTGTAGCACGCATCTGGTGTGAGTGGGGTTGTACAGAGATTGCTGGAGTCGTCCATCTTGACCCCATTCAGCGAAAACTCGTATCTGTAGACCCCCTTCCCACGGGGTGCATGCACGATATGCCCAACGGTGGTAGCTTCATGCTCTGCGGCGACACGGTAGTCGTGCCCCTTCACACACTGGTAGCATCCAAACCCGGTGAGTATCAGCCCGAAATAAAAGAAGGGCCCCAGAATTCTTATTCCGATAGAGATGTCCATTTTCACCCTTCTGAGCGCTAGGAACGGGATGTGTTCTCCCATCTTAGTGGAGTTAGGAGAAGGACCCTGACGGACACCAGCAACGCTAACTCCCCTGCAGTGTCCTCCCCACCGCCGTCGCAATGACCCGCAACTGATTCATCAATTCATCGAACTGATCCAGGAACAAGGTCTGCGCGGCGTCGGAGACGGCTTTGTCGGCGTTGGGGTGGACTTCAACCAGAATCGCGTCGGCGCCCGCAGCTACGGCGGCGCGGGCCATGGGGGCGACCATGTCGCGGCGGCCAGTGCCGTGCGATGGGTCGGCCACGACGGGCAGGTGCGTGAGCTTGTGCAGCACCGGGATGGCCGAGATATCCATGGTGTTGCGCGTGGCGGTCTCGTAGGTGCGGATGCCGCGCTCGCAGAGGACGATGTTGTAATTGCCGCCGGCCATGATGTATTCGCTCGACAGTAGCAGTTCTTCAATGGTGGCGGCGATGCCGCGCTTGAGCAGCACCGGCCGCTGCACATGGCCCAGCTCACGCAGCAGATTGAAGTTCTGCATGTTGCGCGCGCCCACCTGAAAGAGATCGGTGTAGGGCAGCATGGGCTCGATCTGCGAGATCTCCATGACCTCGCTGACGGTGAGCAGGCCGTGGGCCTGGGCCGCCTCGCGCATCAGCTTGAGGCCCGGAATGCCCATGCCCTGGAAGGCGTAGGGCGAGCTGCGCGGCTTGAAGGCGCCTCCGCGGAGAAAGCCGCCGCCGGCAGCCTTGACGCGCGCGGCGGTCTCGAAGATCTGGTCGCGATTCTCAATGGAACAGGGGCCGGCCATCACGGCGACATGCTGGCCGCCTAACTTGACACCGTTGGCGAATTCAATGACCGTGCCTTCGGGGCGGAAGGCGCGGCCTGCCAGCTTGTAAGGCGAGCTGATGCGGTGGACATAGAGCACGCCCGCGAGGATTTCAAATTTGCGCGGATCGAGGCTGGCGGTCGGGCCCACGGCGGCCAGAATGGTCTGCGACGCACCGGTGGTGCGGTGAACGTTGACGCCTCCCTCGACCAGCGCATCGATGACGGCATCGATCTGGTCTTCGGTGGCTCTCTCCTGCATGGCTACGATCATTGCTTGTTCCCTGTCTCGGGCGCGCCGGTGCTGGTTTCTGCGCCTGTGCCGTGGCCCGGCGCGGCGGCCAGGGCGTTCCTCTCCGATGCCAACTCGTTCCTCTGCAGGGCACGCATTACGTCGATGATGCGCTCGTAGATATGCGTCAGCTCGATGTCCGGCAGCGGACCCTTGTTGGCCTCGCGCACGTTGGCGTAGATCACCTTTTCGCGCGCCGGCTCGTAGACCGGCAGCGACGTGGAAGCCTTGAGGTGGCCGATCAGCAGCGCGGCGCGGGCCCGCTCGCTGAGCAGCTCGACCAGTTGGCGGTCCAGAGCATCGATTTGGTTGCGCAGTTCTTCCAGCGTCATTCCATCCTCGTGTTGAGTACCTAGCTATCAGCTTTTAGCCTTTAGCTTCCAGCTTCATTGCGTTGCTGCGAGCTTTGCCGGCTGAATCTGCCGGCGAACCAGCTAGAAGCTAGGGGCTAAAACCTGCGGGGTTCCGGTCGGGCCGACGCCGTCCGCAGTATCGGACAGGCGCAGGCCCTTGATAAATCGGGCCACCGCGGCGGGGGCTGCTTCGGGAGTCGACTTTTCGATCAACTCCACGATGGCGCTGCCGATGACCGCGGCATCGGCGAACCGGGCCACCTGGGCGACGTGTTCGCTGTTGGAGATGCCGAACCCCACGGCCACCGGCAGCGTGGTCCATCGGCGGATGCGGGCGACCAGCGAGGCGGCGTCGGCGGTGAGGCTCTGCTGCTTGCCGGTGATGCCGACGCGGGAGATGGCGTAGACAAATCCCCTGGAGTGCTGCGCGATGGCTTCAAGACGTTCGTCGGGGCTGGTGGGCGCGGCGAGAAAGATGGGCGCGAGATGGACGCGGTTCATTTCGGCGAGATATTCGGTGGCTTCCTCGACGATCAGGTCCGTGACCAGCACGCCATCGACGCCGGCGGCAGCGGCTTCATCAGTGAAGCGGGGCAGGCCATAGCGCAGAATGGGATTGAGATAGCTGAAGATGACCAGGCCGGCTTGCAGGCGGGCTGTGCGGAGCTCGGCGGCGAGGGCGAGCACGTCTTTGAGGCGGGTGCCGCGGGCGACAGCGCGTTCGCTGGCTCTCTGAATAACCGGGCCGTCGGCAAGTGGATCGCTGAAGGGGACGCCGAGCTCGATGACCGATGCGCCAGCGTCGATGGCAGCCAGCGCAATGGCGCGCGTGGCATCGAGGCTGGGGTCGCCGGCCGTGAGGTACACGACCAGTCCCGGTTTGTGTTCGAAGCGAATCGGCATCGGAGTCTACGCTCCCTGAAGATGCAGCTCGCGGGCCAGGATGCCCATGTCTTTATCGCCGCGTCCAGAGAGATTCACCACCAGTATGTCATGGGCGGGGAGCGTGGGAGCAAGGCGCAGAGCCTCGGCGATGGCGTGGGCGCTTTCGAGGGCGGGCAGGATGCCCTCAGTGCGGGCCAGGCGGACGACGGCGTCGAGGGCGGCGGCGTCATCCTGCGAGACGTACTCGGCGCGGCCGGAGTCGTGGAGCGCGGCGTGCTCGGGGCCGATCGAAGCGTAGTCGAGCCCGGCGGAGACGGAGTGGGTGAGGGCGATCTGGCCGTCCTCATCCTGAAGGACGTAGGAGTAGGTGCCCTGAAGCACGCCGGGAGAACCGCCGCCGAAGCGGATTGCATGCTCGCCTAGCGCCGAGCCACGGCCTCCGGCCTCCACGCCGATGAGGCGGACCTTGCGGTCTGGTATGAACTCGTAGAAGGCGCCGATCGCATTCGACCCGCCGCCCACGCAGGCAATGACGGCTGTCGGCAGGCGGCCTTCCTTCTCGAGCATCTGCTGCTTGATCTCAATGCCGATGCAGCGGTGGAAGTCGCGCACCATGGTGGGGTAGGGGTGCGCGCCGAGTGCGCTGCCGAGCAGGTAATGAGTGGTGCGGACGTTGGTGACCCAGTCGCGCATGGCCTCGCTGATGGCGTCTTTCAGGGTTTGCGAGCCGGAAGAGACGCCGCGCACCTCTGCGCCCAGCAGCCGCATGCGCAGCACGTTCAGCTCCTGGCGCGCCATGTCCACGTCGCCCATGTAGATGACGCACTCCATGCCCAGCAGGGCGCAGACGGTGGCCGTGGCCACGCCATGCTGGCCAGCGCCGGTTTCGGCGATGATGCGGTGCTTGCCCATGCGGCGGGCGAGCAGGCCCTGGCCGAGGGCGTTGTTGATCTTGTGCGCGCCGGTATGCAGCAGGTCTTCGCGCTTGAGATAGATTCTGGCGCCGCCCAGCTCTTCGGTGAGGCGCTTGGCGAGGTAGAGCGGGGTGGGGCGGCCGGCGTAGTTGTGCAGCAGGCCGACAAGCTCGGCCTGGAAGGCGGCGTCGGCCTTGGCCAGGGCGTACTCGCGCTCCAGCTCGTCGAGCGCGGCCACCAGCGTCTCCGGCACGTAGCGGCCGCCGTAGATGCCGAAGCGGCCGGGGCGCGACTCGGATGGGATGGATGGAAGAGTGACCGATGCCATGAGGGGCCTCCGCGGCGTGTGCCCCTGGGAGGGGGGAACTTCTTAGTGTACTAGGGGTGAAGGTGGGACAGCCCAAATGTCTTCCATCTCGCGACAAATTGGCTTGTAGCGGTTTCCAGTGGCTGTGAGATTTCTCTTTGCTAACCTTACGGCCTACCTGAAGCATTCAGAGTATGAATGCGCCAGCGTACGTCAGTGTACCTATTCATCCCTATCTTGACTTCGAAAATAAGTTGCCCCACCATTCGAAGGTCCAGAATCTTGATCATTCAATTCTGCGGAAGGAGTCAACATGAAGTATCTCAAGGCGCGATATGCGTGCAGAAAATGCGGTTGTCGGCCATCAAGGCATCGCCGTCCAGACGGAAGATTCAGACGCGATCGCCATCACGATCTATGCTTCGCGTGCTCTAGGTCTCTGCGCAACCGCTTCCGAGCGGAATCGCAGCGACTCCCCGCTCAATAGTGTCGAAAATCGTCTCTATTTTCTCCCTCTACGGGGAGCGGCTGCACGCCGCTTGGCGAAATGCGCCTCAACCTCCTGATGGGAGACCGCGGGCCGCGCGTCGTCCAGTGCTTCTTTCACCTTGGTGCGAAACTTGGAGTCGCGATGTTTTGCCTCTTCAATGAAATGAGAAGTAACAAGGACCACCGGTTCCTGATCGGGGAAAGTGGCGATCAGCGTCAGGTCGCCTCCCATCGCCGCCACGGTGCGCTGCATCGTGGACAGCCGCGGGTCTTTGCGCTTCTCCAGGCGCGAAATCTGCATCTGGCCGATGCCCAGAGCATCCGCGACCGTGGCCTGGCTGATTTTGCGTCCCTTGCGCAGCTCTGCCAGCGTCATGCGCCGACGCACCTTGGCGACCAGCTCGGCGCTCCTTGCAGCAATCGCCTCTTGCCGCTTCTTAGGCATCGCGGCAATCACTTCTTCTAACGGAATCGGTCTGTACATCGTGGCTACCCCCTGGTCCCGAGATTCTCGATGTGTTCCTTGTAGCGCCTATCTGCCTTGTCGATCAACCGCTTGTAGAACTTTGTTTCGCTTACCCCCGACTTGTCTCCGGCGACGAGCAGGATTGCATTGCGCCGTGGATCGAACGCAAAGGCGACCCGCCAGACGCCTCCGTCGGCTCTAAAGCGCAGCTCCTTCATGTTCGCGTAGTTTGAATCCCTCAGCGTATCGACGTCAGGCCGTCCCAATGCGGGTCCAAACTCTCGCAATGGGCCGAGTGCTATGACGAGCTCATCCTGAACCGACTCCGACAATTCGCCGTACTCTTCCTGGAACCGCGGATGAAATTCGATGAACCAACTCACGGAATCATTATGCCATATAGGGCATTATGCTGGATAGAGCATTCGAATGGCACATGTTTACTTCGATTTTCGATTTCGCTCGGGGCTCTTCGTCGCGGCGCCTTCCTCTGGCCGGCGGGGGCGCTGCTTGGCGGAGATCGATTTGATGATGAGGCGTCGCTTGCCGCGCGGGTCGAGGGGAACGATGGCCCGGGCGACGGCTTCCCGCATCAGGGCCTGGACCGCCGGATCATCGAAGGTGGCCGGCGAAGGCAGGCGGATGTGGCGGACCTGGTTGCCGGCACCTTGGAGAATCTTGCCGGGGTCGGGCAGGCCTTTGCCTTGCAGGAAGAAGAGGCTCACCCAGCGGGGGAAGACGGCGATGGAGAAGATGGCTTCGGAAGATCGCTCGGTGGGGCCGAAGCCGATGGCCAGCGCGTTGTAGTTGTCGTAGACCAGCTCGAGCGCGGTGGGATAGCGGCGGCGCATCTCGTTGAGCAGGGCCTCGGCGAGCGCGGCGACATCAGGCGTGAATTTGGCGAGGAAGGAGGCGAGCTGTTCTTCGGCAGTCTTGGCTTTTGGCATCGAGCCTCCGCAAGGCTTGATCTCACCGATCAGAGTAACGCAGCGGCGGCTTTGGCGTTGGCGATGAACTCCCGAACCTTTTCGGGGTCTTTGCGGCCGGGGGCGGATTCGACGCCGGTGGCGACGTCGACGCCCCAGGGGCGCAGCGTAGCGATGGCTTGGGCGACGTTGGCCGGGCTCAGGCCTCCGGCGGCGATGCGGGGCTTGCGGGCGCCGGCGCTCTGGAAGACGGCAGTGCGGGCGGAGGTCCAGTCGAAGGTTACGCCCGTGCCTCCAACAGCGGTTGCCGTCCGGGAATCGATGAGCAGCGCATGGACGTGCGGGTCCCGATCATGGGTGGCGATGCGGCCTGAGATTTGCCCGGCGGCCTCGGGGCTGAAGTGGACAACGCGGACGATCCTGAGCTGCGGGCCGAGGCGATCGTGAAGCCGCGCCGCAAGCTCAGGCCCGGCGGCGGAGTGGAGCTGGACGCCGCTGAGGGCGCACTGCTCCACCGTCGAGACGATCTCATCGAGGGCGGCATCGACGAAGATGCCGATCTTGTCGAGGCCGGCGGACAGATGCGGCGTGATGGCGGCCACCTGGGCCGGCGTTATACGCCGCGGGCTGGGCGCGAAGACGAATCCGACCGCATCTGCCCCAGCTTCCGCGGCCAGGCGCGCATCCGCGAGCGAGGTGTTGGCGCAGATTTTGATCCAGATGGGCATAGCACTCATGGCGCCACGACAGCTTCGGCCAGCAGCGCGGCCAGCGCTGAGCCGGGATCGGGTTGGCGCATCAGGCTCTCGCCGATGAGGAAGGCGTCAAAGCCGGCCGCGCGCAGGCGGTGCAGGTCTTGCGCGGTGGAGAGGCCGCTCTCGGCGACGCGGACGACGCTGGCTGGAATGCGCTCGACCAATTCCAATGAGGTTTCGAGGCGGACTTCAAAGGTCTTCAGGTCGCGGTTGTTCACGCCGATGGCATCGGCGCCGGTCTCGCCGAGCACATCGAGCACGCGGTCGAGTTCCTCCGCGGTGTGGACTTCGACCAGCACGTCGAGGGCGAAGGAGCGGGCGACGAGAGCAAATTGCTCGAGTTCACCGGCGGTGAGAGCGGCGGCAATGAGCAGAATGGCGTCAGCGCAATGGGCGCGGGCCTCGGCGATCTGGTACTCGTCGACCATGAAGTCCTTGCGCAGGCAGGGGAGCGGGGCCGCGGCCGAAGCCAGTTCCAGGTTGCGCAGGCTGCCCAGAAACCAGGGCTCGTCGGTGAGGACGGATAGCGCCGCCGCGCCGCCCAGGTGAAAGCTCCTGGCCAGCCACGCCGGGTCGAAGTCGGCGCGAATCAGTCCTTTGGACGGAGAGGCTTGCTTGATTTCGGCAATCACCGCGGGCCCTTCGGCTGCCCGCCGGCGCAGGGCTGCCGCCCAGCCGCGCGGCTGGTGGCGAGCGGCCAACCGCTCCAGCTCCGCCGCCGGCACACGGGTTTTGGCGGCCGCCACGGTGGCGCGCGTCGAGGCCAGAATGGTGTCAAGGCGGGTGCTCATCGGCTGAGTCGAGTATAGCGTTCGCCTGGGAACACGCTTGCGGCCAGAACCGCAGGTCGACCTGCGCCTTTACTGAAGAACCACGCGTTACAAATTGAAGATGAGGACGGGGGCCACGGAGGCGAGCACCGCCCCGGCCTGCAGCCCAAGCACGCAGAGCGTCTGCCTGGGAGCGCGTGGCAGCCACTTGATGGCAAAGAAGATGAGGACCGGCAACTGTCCGGCCATGAGGATCTGCCAGAGATGGGCCGTGGCTCCCTCATCGGCCTCGCGAACAGCACCATAGAGGGCGATGTGCCCCAGCACCAGCGCCAGGGCAGTGAGCGACATGGCCATGGGGACAAAGGCGCTCGGCCGTCTGACAATGGCGCCAAAAGACAGGGCCGGTTGATTCATCTTGCCTCCTTGCGTAGGGAAGATATGCTCGCGAAGCGCCGATAGGACGACATTGACGAAGGTGTGAAGGCCGCCCTGGCCGGATTCAAGCAGCGCCTCGAACTCCGAGCCGAAGCGTGCTCTCCAGGCGCGCGGGTAGAGGCTCGTCAGCAGACGGGCAACGGCACGGTTCATAGGGCCTCGAGCCTTTTCCGCCCGGCTTTGGCGAACTGTTGCAAGGTGCCCAGCCGGGCGCGCAGAACGCGCAGGCCCGCGCCTGTGATGCGATAGGGCTGTCGGCGGTCCTCAGGCGGCAGCGGCTCGATCCAACCCTGCTGCTCAAGACGGGCAATCGCTCCATAAAGCGTTCCAGGGCCGAGCCTGGTTCCGCAAAGGCCAGCAATGTCTTCAATCATCGCGTGGCCGTGCTTGGGCCCACTGGCCAGGCTGGCAAGGACAAGCAGGGGCGGATCGGAAAAGCGACCCATACCGGCATCATTCCCGGGGGCTACTACGCTTCGCGTACTACGCATGACGTAGTTATCTCACAACTGCTTAATGGGATGCAAGAGATATGTCGCCGCGCGCTGCCAATGCAGCATTTGATGGTATGAAACGACTCGGGAGAGGAGACTCAGCATTGCGCTGTGTCCCTTTGAATTTGCACAGCTTACGCACGAAATTCAATCAACTTTTACATGCACGCAACCAACTTTGAAGCCTCTGCTTCCTAGAATCCGATCCCAGGAGGTACGTATGAAGAGAACTTCACTACTACTCGCGTCTTTTGCCGTGTTTGCGGCTACCGGGCTTATGGCCCAGAAGCAGCACGACCACGATTGGCAACATAACGACATCCGCCATGTCCTGCTGATCAGCGTCGATGGCATGCATGCCGTTGACTTCCTGAACTGCTCGCAGGGGATTGCGACAATCAACGGCGGGGCACCCTATTGTCCCAATCTCGCCGCGCTTGGCACCACGGGCGTCAAATATGTGGCTGCCAGCACATCCAAGCCTTCAGATTCCTTCCCCGGACTGATGAGCATCGTGACCGGCGCGACGCCGCGCACCATGGGCATCTACTACGACGTGGCCTATGACAAGTTCTTCGCCCCGCCAGCCAACACGACGGGCAACGGCCTGCTGGCCGGCAACTGCGTGCCCAACCAGGCCAACGGAACGGTGACTGAGTACGAAGAAGGCATCGACCTGAACCAGAGCCTGCTGAACGGCGGCGCTCCGGGCGCCGGCCTCACCGACGGCGGCATCGCCTCAATCGATACCACCAAGCTCGTCCGCGATCCCGGCAACGGCTGCGCGCCTGTGCTTCCCTGGAACTTCGTCCGGACCAACACCATCTTCGGCGTGATTCACAACGCGGGCGGCTACACGGCGTGGTCCGACAAGCACCCCGCCTACTCGGCTGTTGCAGGGCCTGGCGGCGGCACGCTGGACGACTTCTACGCGCCGGAGATCAACTCGAACGTGGTTAACCTGCCGGGCGTGACGACCCCGACCGGGATCAACTGCGCAACAGTTCCCGACCCCAACTCCGATACCAGCGCCTGGACCAACAGCTTTCAGAACATCCAGTGCTACGACCAGTTGAAGGTCAACGCGGTGCTCGACTGGATCCAGGGCGAGGACCACGATGGCAACAAGACTGCGCACAGCAGGACTCCCAACATCTTCGGGATGAACTTCCAGGCCGTGAGCGTGGGCCAGAAGTTCATCGAAAAGAGCATTCACACCAAGGGCGGCTATCTGGACGCAGCCGGCACGCCCTCGCCGACGCTGCTGGAGGAAATCACCTTCGTCGACGATTCGATCGGCGCCATGGTGAACGGACTCAAGAACCGCGACCTGCTGGACAAGACGCTGATCATCATCACCGCCAAGCACGGCCAGTCGCCGATCGATCCGAACCTCTGGAACCCGATCCTGAACCAGACCAACGGGACATCGCCCGCGACGCTGCTCAGCGCAGCCGGCTACCTGGGTGAGTCTGTCGCCAACTTCAACGGCATCGGGCCGACGGAAGACGACGTTTCGCTGCTTTGGCTTAACACCCCCTCGAGCCTGCTGCCCGCCGTGCAACTACTGGAGTCGAATGCCGCCAACATCGGCCTCGGCCAGATCTACTATGGCCCGACGGTGGCGATGAACTACGACGTGCCCGGCGTGGGCCCCGGCCAGGATCCCCGCACCCCGGACATCATCGTCACGCCCAACGTGGGCGTCGACTACACCGGCAGCTCCAAGAAGCAGGAGGAACACGGCGGCTTCTCGCATGACGACACCAACGTGGTCCTGCTGGTCTCGAACCCCGCCCTCAACCATCACACGGTGTACACGAACGTGGGCACCAACCAGATTGCGCCCACGATTCTGAAGGCTCTGGGGCTGGATCCGCAGCAACTGGATGCGGTGCGGCTGGAAGGCACTGCGCCGCTCCCGGACCTCTACTGAGCGGAAAAAGAAGCGAAATGCAGGAAGGCGCGGGCGTCTCTTAGGGACGCCCGCGCTGTTTTTGTGCGCGGGTAATCCAAGGAGCGCCTGGAGAAAGATGCGGCTGGCGCTGGCAGCATGCAGCGTAAACGCCTGCGCGGCGCCTGGACCCTGCGTAGAAGTGCTCGCTGGCTGGCGATTCTATTCTGGATTAAGCTGAGCAATGGAGAGAATATTGGTGCCGAAGAAGGGAATAGGAAGGCGGAGCCCAGTTTTCCCACGAACAATGCTAAAACTTCGATTCCAAAAAGGCAAGGTTTTAGGACGACCTGAAATTTCCCTTCAAGACAGCATTTTTTGGTTAGGGTGCCCCCTCGACCTTAGGACGATTTAGGAAGCCTTAGGATTTAGGAAGGGTTTAGGAAGGCTTCTGAAGGGCAGGATTGGGACACAAGACCTCCGACCTGCCTGAGCCAAGTCGCGCCTTCGGCTTCCACAGCTTCTCCATACAACATTCGCCTTGTCTTCGCCTATAATGTCTCCATGTTCCCCACGCCCTCAGGCAGGAAGACCTTCGTCGTGCAGTGCAAGCGGTGCCGCCGCGATGTGCCCTCCGGGCGGGAGGAGTTCCCCTTCCAGTCGGTCGCCGTCACTTGCCCCCTCTGCGGCGAACTGCGCCGGTACCTGCCTTCGGAGGTCTTCCTCGGTCGTGCTGACCAACTCGTAGTTCACCAGCGTCGGGCCGGAGGTCGATGATGCTCGACCCCGATGCCCACATGCCGAGAATCAATCGAGGCATGGTCTACCTCGGTGCGTGCCTGATTGCGGGTATCCGGCTGGCACGGGAGCGGCAGGTCAACGTCCGCGTTGTGCCGACCGGCAAAGCCATCGAGGAATCGGTAGACCTCGCCTACGAGATTTTCAATCGGGTGTTTCGAAAGGCACCTGAAAAGATAGGCTGAAGATGGGCATATATCTGAGAGGGTAATCCATGAGCAATGACCTCCTCGCTAAGCTGAAAGGCTACAAGAAGACCTTTGTCGTTCATTCAAATACGAGCCCTTATGCGGCTGTTGCTGCAATGGGCGCGATGATGGGGCGCAGTCAGGAAGCCGGAGCGTACTTCCAATTCTCAGAAGTGCTAATCCCAACCATACAAGCGCCCGGTGCCTCCCATTCACCCACCACTACGGCTTCAGGCGACCTGACAGTAGATTTCAAAGCGGATTGGGTTCGTTATGTTCGTGAAATCGGCCTACCGGCGTGCAACCTGAAATTTGACGAATCGCGGGGTGTTGAAGAGAACACTATGCGATTCCTCAATGCATTCAGCCGGAGGATTCCCTCGCCCAAACCGCGAACCGTGCATGAATCACGTGAACTCTCCATTCCGCAAGAATATGAACAGGACTATTCGGCGCTTAAGGAAGCCATCAGGTCAGGGTGTGACCTCAGACCGTACCTGAGCCGGGACATTATCAAGAAGGGGAAGCCCGACAGAAACGATGGGTTACTGAATTCTTGGGGTATTCAGCACCTACACTTCCGCACAGAGGGGACTGGGCACCTTTTGTTCTGCAAAATCACCGCGTCAAATGTGTTCGCCATCCAAGTGTTGCCCCACGATGAGGATGGTTTGTGGGTGAATGAACAGCTAATGCAAATTCTGCACGACAATTGGCCTGAAGAAATTGCAATCGGCAGACTCCACGGCATTCCTGCGGAGGCTCATGCGAGGGACAAGCGGGTTGAACTTCGTGGATACAATGCGAATTTTATTACCACGACCAAAGACGGCACTCAATATCTGGCACCCGGAGGAGGGCTCATGGCCTCCGGCGACTGTGCGGAAGACAGACTCAACTGCGACAAGATTTTCAGTGAGTTGAAATATTGGCAGGAGGTAACCAAGAAGAGCGAAGCTGAGATTCGAAGTTCTCTAAACTGGCTTCCGTCTGAGCCTCTGCACATGAAAATGACGTTCGAAAATCGC
>Ga0326727_10018561_pt1 | contig 14181 bp, 10 predicted proteins | sample MB2enrmetagenome_FD_207643 | JGI IMG/M metagenome (GOLD analysis project Ga0326727, IMG submission 207643) | Lab enriched peat soil microbial communities from McLean, Ithaca, NY, United States - MB29MY | ecosystem: Environmental > Terrestrial > Soil > Wetlands > Peat | place: USA: New York...
GTTTTCGATGAAGGATCGATCGATCTTCAGCATATCGATGGGCAGGCGGTGCAGGTAACTCAGCGAGGAGTAGCCGGTGCCAAAGTCATCGATGGCGATGTGGACGCCCAGCTTCTTGAGGCGGTTCATCTGCCGCGTGCTTTCGGAGATGTCGTGCATGACGATGCTCTCGGTCAGCTCCAGCACCAGGAGCGACGGAGTCTGTCCGGTCTCCTCCAGGATGCGCGCTACCATGTCGGCGAAGTCATCGCGATCAAACTCGATGGCGGAGACATTGACCGCGATGGGGACCATCATATGATTGTTGGCACGCCACTCCTGACTTTGGCGGCATACCTCGCGCAACACCCATTCACCGATAGGCACGATCAAGCCCGTCTCTTCGGCGACGGGAATGAATTTAGAGGGAGAGATATCCCCCAGACGGTCGGAGTGGAATCGGAGCAGGGCTTCCAGGCCAACCAGAGTGCCATCGGGGAGGCACTGCGGCTGGTAGGCCAGAGTGAACCCTCCGGTCTCGAGGGCAAGGACCAACTCCGCCTCAATCTCCCGCCGTTCCACAGGGCCTCGATCCATCTCAGAGGTGTAGGAGAGAACGCCGCAGCGGGAGTATTTGGCGGCATACATGGCACGGTCCGCACGCAGGGCAAGCGTGTCTACGGAGGCCCCGTCCTCGGGGAACAGGGAGATGCCGATACTGGCGGTGATGCTGATCTCCGTATCCTCGATCTGCATGGGGCGGGCCAGAATATCGAGAAGATCGATGCCCGTCTGCTCTGCCGCCTGTCGATCGTCGACATCCTGGAGAATGACCATGAATTCGTCGCCGCCCATCCGTGCCAGGGTATCGCTGGCGCGCAGTCTGCCGGACAGGCGATTTGCCGCCTGTTGCAGAACGGCATCGCCGGCGGGATGGCCGTACTGATCGTTCACGTACTTGAATTTGTTGAGATCGATCCACAGGATTGCGGTCTTGTGCCCACTGCGGATGGCCCGGTTAATGGCGTTGGAGAGGCGATCCTCGCCCAGCCTGCGGTTGGGCAATCCGGTAAGGCTGTCGTGGTATGCATGTTCGATCAACTGCGATTGCAGGCGACGGCGCTCCAGCACCATGGCCGCCATCTGACACGACATTTCGATCATTTCAACGCCAGCCGGAGATGGGCTGTCCAACAGCAGGGCGTAAACGGTGAGCGTTCCCAAGGGTGTGGAATCCGGCGCGAAGAAAGGCGCGGACCAGACGGATTGGACCCCATTGGCGCGCAGCAACTCACTCCACGTCTTGTGTTCCTGGCTGAGGTCCTTGATCAACCGCAAGCTCCCGGTGGCGAGGGCCGAGCTCTCCACGGCGTCGGTAAATTCCACGGGGATGGAGCGAAGATGTTGCGCCAACTTCTCCCTCATGCCTGAGCTGGCGGTGAGTTTGAGGTGTCCATCCTCCAGAAGGTGAACTGCGCAAAACCAAGTTGAGCGAAATTCGGCTACTGTATCGGCCAGCACCTTAAGCATCTCCGCGCTGGATCCATTTCCGGTCAACATCTCAAGGACGCGATTGTAGCCTCGGTTCAGGCGCTCCGAGCGCCTCCGCTCCTTGGCCTCGGTTTCCAGCTCACAGGTGCGCTCTCTTACGCGCTCTTCCAAGGCCCGGCGTTCCGCGGACAGTTCCGACTCAATTTCAAAACGAGCCAGCTCTTCGCGGCGCAGTTGACGGTAAAGCCGGATCGCATAGGCGAGAGTCAACATAATGGTCAGGAATGCGCCCACCTCCCAGAGGTATTTCCAGGCGCCGAGTTGCCGCAGTTCGTCCAGATGGCGAAAGTTTTCTTCATCCAGGCTGTCCACGCCACTGCGCAGCGTTGCCAGGGTTTGCCGCAGAGGAACGACTGCGGAGGGCAGGAGCATCTCCTCGCCGGCAGGTTCGCTTTGGTCTGCGGCCGAGGTGTCGTGAAGCAACGCGTCAACCGCCTGCTGAACATCCGCGGATTCGCTGGGCAGGTCTGGATATGTGTCCGATACGAGGTTCTGCGAGGCCGCGGCCAGGTCCTGCTTCTGCTGCAGGATTGCGGCGCGCTGCTTCTGCTCTGCGATGGGGTGGGAAGAGGTCTGCGCGAGTTGATTGAGTCGACCGACCAACTGATCGATCTGTTGGCGGCTATGATCCAGACTTGCGTGCTTGCCAAGAACGCCGTGATAGACATCTTGCATGTGGCTCATGATCGCCAGCCCCAAGCAAGCAGCCATCAGTTGAACCGCGAAGATTACGAAGAAGCCTTTGCCCGCGCGCTGAGATGGAGGTTGATGCTGTCTCGAATAAGAACTCATGGATATGGCCCGTATGTAATAACCTACGGTCGAAGATCGGCAAGCTCCATGAATCCAGTGTCAATGTTGCAAAATCTTTCTACCACTTTTGGGGCATTGCAAATAAAAACGCCCGGATCTCATACACAGATGAGGCCCAGGCGCTTGCCGTGAGCCTGGCGCGGACTTAGTATGCCAGGGCTGCCGGAGAGACCTCGGACTTAGTGGTAATACGCTGCGTTCTTTTCAGCGAACTCCGCCTTGTCGGCCGGGAGATCGTCGATCTGGAAGATCGCATTCGACTGGCACAGGGAGATGCAGTTGCCGCAGTCGATGCACTCGTCTGGATTGATATACAACTGGGGCACCGAGTCTGCTCCGCTCTCATCGCTCATAGGATGAATCGCAGTGGTGGCACACTCCGCCGCACACAGAAAATCCTTCACACACGCATCGGTAATAACATATGCCATGGGCTTGCTCGCTTTCGAGTTATGGGCTGTTTGATCACTGCGGGCGACTGGCTTCAAGCCCGCTCCCTGATTCAGGGGAACCCATTGCCAGAGTATCGGCGGATGGCCCCATGGTCGGTGACCTCAATCACACCTGCCATCTGCCTCGCTGCACTGCTTCGGGGCACCTAATGCGGATGGAGTGGATGGTTGGCGTCCCCAAAAGGATTCGAACCTATGTTGCCGCCGGGAACAGGCGGAGTCCTGGGCCACTAGACGATAGGGACGCATCAACGCGTGAAGAGCCGAGCGAACTGGCCGGGTCCCACTCAACCCGATCCAAACCCATCGTACACCAGCGATGGCGGGCGAGCTCAAGTTCCTGGCGCAGAGGCCACTACTTGGCCGGATCTCCCCAGAGCACGCCTCGACCGTTTGTCCCCATGTACACCCTGCCAAAGATGCGCGGGTCGCCGGTGATCTGTTCGATCCAGGCATACCTGTGCTCGGCGTCGTCGATGCGCTGCCAGGTTGTTCCGTCGTCCAGGGAGCGGTAGATTCCTCCTCCACGCCCCTCATCCGCTGCGGGAGGCGCTGCTTCAGGAGTGCCTGCGATCGCTCCCGCCAGATAGATTGCCGGCGTTGCGGCGCCAGGCGCGGCCTTGCCGAAGCCGACTGCATACACCGCCGCGACCGTGGTCAGCTGATGAAAGTCGATGCCCCGGTTGGTCGATCGCCAAAGGCCGGACGAACCTCCAATCCAAAGCACGCCGGGAGCGGTTGCGGGAATGCGCAGCCTGCCGCCCTTGGGCGCGGACTTGGTCACAACGGACGAAACTCCATCGCCGTTCAATGAATAGAGGACACCGCCGGCGGAGTCGTAGACCCAGAAGGCTTGTGCATTGCTCGGGTCGGCCACTACTTGCAACCCGCCCCGCCCGTTGGCCTGAAGTGAGAGCGGCCGCCAGCTTGCGCCGCTGTCTTTGCTCATCTGCAGCGGACCTCCGCGCACGGCCCACAACAGCAACGAGCCATCGGCGGAGATTGCCGCGTCGCCACCCTGCGCGCCCTGCGCGGGCTCTGCGGCAAACGGCGTCCAATGCAGTCCGCCATCGTGCGAGACGGCTCCGTGCGGCCCTGGGTTCCACGAGCGGCCCACGCGCACCATCTCCTCGGGTTTCTGCGCCGCCAGCGCAATCGTGTCGCAGTTGGATAGCTCGGGATTCTTCATTGCGCCGCCCGCTGGTGAGTGGGTGAAGTCATCGTTGCGGAAGCAGCCTATATCTCCCAGGCCAGTGAAGAGGTGCGGCCCTGCTGCGGTGGGCAACAACGGACTGAGCAGCATAATGTCCGCGGTCTCCTCCAGCCCCGGCGCTCCGACCACCCAGTGAGTGGATGCGCCGCCGTTGACATCGTGCGACTCCCAGATGGTCTCGCCCGTGCCGTACAACACATGGGCTGGATCGAACGGGTCGATCATCAGCGCGCCGATCCAGTGTCCGAAGGGCGCGCCGGCGACGTGGTCGGTCCAGGGCGCAAGGCTTGCATCGCGGACCGCGCCCTCCTTGAGCGACTGCCAGTGCGCGCCGCCGTCGGTAGATCGGAAGATGGTGTCGCCGGGATGCCAGCGGTCGATGGTGGAGGCAAGCAGCGTCTGCGGATGTCGCGGGTCAACCGCGACGATGCCGTATCCAAATCCCTGCGCGTCCTGCGCCGCCCCGGCATCGTTTGCGTGGTCCTTCTGTTCGCCGCTGACCGGTTTTTGCGGCGTGATGTCTTTCCATGTGCTTGTACCCGGCGAGAAGGCCCAGACCGCTCCATTGCCGGTGCCGTTGGGGCCGGGACGGTCGGTGAAGCTCAAGTACATTGTGCCGTCAGAGCTGAAGACTCCATGATTGGGAAAGAGTCCCTGCGGCGAGCCTGCAACAGGTGTCCACGTTTTGCCTGCATCCTCGGAGCGCAGCAGATTGTTGACTGGATCGTCGACTCCCACGTAGATGACGGGCGTGGGCTGACCCGCGTGGCCGCTGGATTTGTCGAAAGCGACAAAGGTCAGTCCAATCCGATTGGACGGAGCAGGCGGAAACTGTTCGACGCGTGCCCAGGTCACTCCGCTGTCGCCGGAGCGCCACAGACCGGCCAGGCGCGTCGCCATCAGCAGAGTCTGCGGATGGTTCGGATCGACCTGCAAGCGTTCCCCGGCGAAGCGTCCATCCTCGTTGCCGCCCATCTTGAACGGAACGCGCGCTATGGTGAAGTGCCTCCCCTGATCGTCCGAGCGCAGGATCGCCCCGTTGGGCGTGCCGTTGTTGGTGTATGTGCCCGCGGCAATGTAAAGCTTCTTCGCATCGGTCGGGTCGATGGCAAGGCTCTCCGCGCCGAGCAGATTGCGGTCGGAGAATGGCAGCCAGTCCTCGAGCGGGGACCATCGCTTGGCGGTGTTGTCCCATCGATATGCGCCGCCGATGTCGGTGCGGACATAGTAGAGACCTCGCTCTGCCGGATGCGCCGCAAAGCCGGTGATGAACCCGCCCGCGATGAAGGTAACGTTCTGGAAGTGGTATGGCGTCGACGCGGGAGAGGCCGCCAGACAGGTCGACAACACGCACAGCATGGAAACAACCAGCCGGAACACTTGATTTCTCATCGGGTAAGAGTACTGCACTCCGGCCTGTTCACGCAGGCAAATATTGGGACTCCCGTCAGACCCGCAGCTAGCGGGAACCCCGTTGTCACTGGAGATTGCTGCGAGAGAGGGACGGCTTCAGAAGAAGCGAGGAGTGCGTGGTCCACGGATTGAAACCGCGGTGCGAGGTGGGTATTGTGCGCGTGGACGGTGTTGAGAGCGACGCGTTGCGATGCTTCCGAGCGTTGAATGGATTCATTGCATGCCGTTCCTGCTCGCGAGCGCGCATCCAATCGACTTCCTTTTGCACAAAAAAAAATCACGGAAGTAACGATTTTTCTTGACACTGAATTTCATCAAATCTATACATTCGATAGCTGCATGTTAAGGTCTTGCAGCATCGATGTCATATCGATAGGGAGAATAGACACATGGCAACCAAGAAAGCAGCCAAGAAGGTCGTCAAGAAGGCAGCCAAGAAGGCAGCCAAGAAGAAGTAATCCAACCCAAGGCAAACGCAGAACGGGGGACGCTCATCGCGTCCCCCGTTCTGCGTTGATGTGTTGCCCGCTAACGCGAATTACGGCGCAGCCATTGGCTGAGGAGCGTTTTTAGGCATTGAGAGATAGCCTGAGATCTTGTTCTTTTCGATGTTATTGACAACCAGTTCAAAGAGAACGGGGTTTTTGCCGGTATAGAACTGCACGGGTTCATCGAGGTTCTTGTCCTTCTTCTCGATGATGCGATCGTCGGCGCTGACGTTGAGGGTGTATCGCGAGTGCTTGTCGTCCACCTTCTTCAGTTGCAGCGTGATGGTGGAGAGCAGGGTGGGCTTGGCGCCCTTTTGCAGGGTGAACTCAAGATAGTTACGGTCTCCCTTGTGCTTCAGCTCTTCCAGTTCGGCGTGGTTGGTGGCGATCAGTCCGCTCATGACGCCGGCGTCGCCCATAACGCGCTGGAGCTGCGATTTGGTGGCGTCGAGGTCGCTGCGCGTGGTGGCAACGTCGGTTTTGACACCGCCGACATCCGTCTTAACGCTGGCCACGTCGTTGGAGACGGCGCCAATCTTCTGATCGGCGGCCTGCTGCTGCTGGGCAAGCTTGGCTGTCTCAGCGTCCTGCTCCTTCTTCTGTTCCTTCTGCGCGGCGAGGATGGCCTGGGTGCGCTCGTCGATCTGCTTCTGGGTGGCGCCGACGTTCTGGCTGAGGGTATCGGCGGTGGCGCGCATCCGGGCATTGGTGGCGTCGAGGCGGTCGGCGAGATCCACGTTCTTCTTGTCGGCGGCGGCAATCTGCTGCTCGGATGCGGTAATGCGGTTCTGCAGGTTGTAGCACCAAATGAGTGCGCCTGCGCCCAACAAAAATGCGACGACGACTGCCGCGATGAATACACCCGAGGCGGACCGCTCGGCTGCGATAGGTTCTGTATCGTTCATAACTTTTCTCCTTGCACTCCCGCTCCCTATGGGAGGCATAGGTGTGCTGCCTATGGGACGCCGGACAGCTACCCATGGTTGCACATTGATTGCACCGAGGATGCGGAAGCCCCTATTGCAACTATATCTCAGGAAGCGCCGCGGGAACGGGGCGCGCAGAAAAAGAGTCTGGCGGAACGAGCGATTATCGCAAGCGGGCCGATCGCCTCATCTGGTGGAGGGGCGCTGGGCGGGTCAGGGCAGGCAGCCGCGCGGGTGATTCTGGCGCCTTGCCTCCGGGCCATCCTTGCGCGGTCAAGGAGGATGTTTCGCCCATTTCGTGACAACCGTTTCACCGCTGCGATATAACCGTATGCAGACTCTATCTCTATTTTTAAAAAGGTTCTGCTATGTCCACAGCTCTCCCCTTGAAGGGTCTTGAAGGCATTATCGCCACGAAGTCGTCCATCTGCTGGATCGACGGGGAAGCGGGCGTTCTGTCCTATCGCGGCATCGACATCCACGAATTGGCCAAGCACTCGACCTTTGAGGAGACCACCTATCTTCTTTGGTTCGGCGTTCTTCCAACGGCAGCGCAGCTTGCCGACTTCAGCAAGGAGCTGGCATTTTCGCGCGCTCTGAACTGGCGCATCTATGAGTTTCTGCGCAACGTGCCCACCGATGCCACGCCGATGGAGGTGCTGCGCACCGCGGTGAGCCTGCTGTCGCTGTACGATCCGGACGAGAAGGACTCTTCGCACGACAGCAACGTGCGCAAGAGCTACCGGCTGACCTCGCAGATTGCGATGATCGTGGCCATCTTCGACCGCATCCGCAAGGGCAAGACGATCATCGACCCGGACCGCTCGCTGTCGCACTCGGCCAATTTTCTACGCATGCTGAATGGGGTGAACCCGTCGGAGACGGCGACCCGCGCGCTGGATGTTGCGCTGATCCTGCAAGCCGACCATGAGTTGAATGCGAGCACTTTTGCGGCGCGCGTGATTGCTTCGACGCTCTCGGACATCCACTCGGCAATCGTGGGCGCGATCGGCGCGCTCAAGGGACCGCTGCATGGCGGCGCGAACGCGGAAACGATGAAGATCCTGTATGCCATCGACGAAACGGGCGCGGACCCGGTGGAGTATGTCCGGCAGATGTTCGCTGAGAAGAAAAAAATATCGGGGTTCGGCCATCGGGTGTACCTCACGGAAGATCCGCGCGCCACCCACCTGCGCAAGATGTCGGAGGACCTGAGCCGCTCGGCTGGCAATACCAAGTGGTTCGACATGTCGCGCAAGATCGAGCTGTTTGTGAACGCGGAGAAGAAGCTGAACGCGAACGTGGATTTCTACTCGGCCTCGACCTACACCGCGCTGGGTGTGGAGATCGATCTGTTCACGCCGATCTTCGCCATCAGCCGCATCGCGGGCTGGACCGCGCATGTGATCGAGCAGCTCGACGACAACCGGCTGATTCGTCCGCGCGCAGATTACGTCGGCCCACCCTACCCGCAGGCATACATCCCGATCGAGAAGCGCTAGGGTTAAGTAAACGCTCGTTCGACACGGGACTGGGGAAAAATCTCTCCCGTCACGGTGTTACCGTCTGCGCCACTCCCACCCACTTTTTAAGACATGACCGCCAGCATCATTCGTGTACATTAATTTGTGTTCCTCAGAGGCGTCCCGTCTTGTCTTTCTCCCTGGCTAATCGCGGGCTGTTGCCCTCATGCGCCGCTGTTCTCCCTGTCTCGGTAGCCCTCGTATTCTGCGTGGCCGTTCCTACTGCATGCTTGGCGCAGACAACTCAGACGCAGTCGCCCCAGGCACACGTGACCCAGGCGCAGGCGGGTCAGACGACCCAGGAAAGCGACCTGGATGAGTTGGGCGAACTGGGAGGTCTCAGTGCGGCGGCGATGTCCAACGACAGCGGGCCGGAGGGCATCATTCCCGTGCAGAAGGGATTCAATGCTTCACTGGGCACAAGTTCTCAGCACGACTCAAGCAATGGATGGTCGTCGATACTGACGCCGAACGTCGCCTATCGGCTGGACCGGTACATCAGCGTGGACGCGGGCGTCCCGATGTACCTGTACATCAACATCGACGCAAATGTCGGCACAAAGGCCAAACCGGTCTACGCCTACATTGCGAGGCAAAAGGCCTTCGGGGACACTTCGTTCTCCCTCCACGGGGATGCCACTGTGTGGACGATCGACTATAACGGGACAGTCTCGCTTGGCCTGCCTTCGGGCAATACGGATTACGGCCTGGGCGCGGGGCAGGTCACCTACAACATCAATAATCATTTTGAGAAAAGCGTAGGCCTGTTCGCCCCCGACATTGAGTTCGGATTCGGCGATACCAGCGCGATGGTGGACCGGCGCATCCTGAAGAGCTATGTCGCAGTGGGGCCGATGGTCCACTTCCAGGCCGGGACATCTGTCGATCTGCCATTACGTTTGAGCTTTGAGGCGGAGGCGTACGAGGAGCTTCCATTGGACAAAAACCTGGTGTACTCGAGCACCGGCAAGGGAAAGAAGAAGGTGACGACTGCCACCAATATCGACCCCGCCGAGGACAATGGTTTCCTCACATCGCTGGACATTCCGCTGTCGCGTCATGTCACGATATCGGGGTTCTATAACAGGAGCCTGCGCGATCACGATGACGTTGGCGGGTTCTCGTTTACATTCCTATTGAAGGCGCCGCCGCAGCCGCGGAAGGTCCCTTTCTAGAGCACAGCACAGGGGATGCAGCTACATCCCTCCCCGTCTGCCTTCGCTGGCCGGAGGAACGATGCCGTTCATGCGCAGGTACTCGACCGCCTGGCCGTACTCGTCGTTGGCATGACCGATGGCCATGGCCAGCATGCTGACTGGGGTTTGCGTGCCGCGGACACTGAGAAAGGCGTTGGCGGCCGTTACGTTGGCGACGGCCTTGTGGGCAAAGGCGAATGTATCAGCCAGCGCCTTGACGATGTCGTCCTTGGATGTAAGCTTGGCGATGGCCGCGGTGTCCACGTCCGGCTTGATGCCGCCGATGGACGCGAACAAGCTGTAGTTAGTCTGGATGGTGTGGGTGACGATCTGGGCGAAAGTGCGCACGCCGTCGTACTTGACCGTTTGACCTGGCACGAATATCGCGGCGCTTGGCGCAAAGTTGTATTTATCCGCGGGCATCGCTTGGGCTATGCCCATCCAGTTGCGTTCGATCTGGCTAACGGAGGCGTCGAAGGACTTTGCGGGATCGACCGCGGTACCAGGCGCGGCCGCCGGGGCTCCCCCCATGCCGCCCATCTGGGCCTGAGTTGCTATGACGCTTGAGATTGTCAGTACCACTACTGTTGCAAGCCGCTTCATTGTCATCGCTGGTTCCTCCTTCACACGATGCAAGCCTAGCACAATTCCGTTTATGAGTTCTTCGTACTTTCTAGGTGAATTTTCGTGCCAGGGACAGTGCCGGGTTGGTCAGAATGCGAGGCTGCCAAGTAAACTTCAGGTGTGCGCAGGATTTACATGGACGCCAATGCCACCACGCCTGTGCTGCCGGATGTGGTGGAGGCGATGCGCCCATTCTGGACGGAGGCGTTCGGCAACGCCAGCTCCATCCACCAGCAGGGCCAGCAGGCACGGGCCGCAGTGGAGCGGGCGCGCGAGTCGGTCGCCGGGCTGCTGGGTTGCCGCGCCGCAGAGGTGGTCTTCACCTCGGGCGGCACGGAGAGCGATAACCTGGCGCTGTTTGGGGTTGTTGCGCCGGGCGAGCACCTGATCGTCAGCAGCATGGAGCACTCAGCAGGGCTGCACGCCGCCCAGGCGCTGGCCAGGCGCGGCGTCGAGGTTACCTTCCTGCCTGCTACGCCGGAGGGGGTGGTCGAGGTATCCGCGCTGGAAAGTGCCCTGCGGCCCAATACCAGGCTGGTGAGCGTGATGCTGGCCAACAATGAAACGGGCGCGATCCAACCCGTTCGCGAGCTGGCCGAGCTGACGCATGCGACTGGCGCTCTGTTCCATACCGACGCGGTGCAGGCTGCGGGCAAGCTGGCGCTCGATGTCAAGGCGCTGGGCTGCGATATGTTGAGCATCTCCGGGCACAAGATGTACGCTCCGCAGGGAGTGGGCGCGCTATTCGTGCGGCGCAACGTGCTGCTGCGGCCTATCTTCTTCGGTGGCAACCATGAGCGCGGGCGTCGCCCCGGCACGGAGAACGTCGCTGGCATCGTGGGTCTGGGCAAGGCCGCGGGGTTGGCGCGGGCGTGGCTGGCGAACGGCGAGCAGCGACTGCTTGCTGAATTGCGCGACCGCCTGGAACAGGGCATTCTTGCGCAGGTGGAAGAGGCGGGCGTCAACGGCGCGGGTGCGGCGCGCGTGTGCAACACGAGCAATATGTTCTTCGACCATGTGGAGGCTGAGGCGCTGGTGATCGCGCTGGACCTGAAAGGGCTGGCGGTTTCGGGCGGATCGGCCTGCCAATCGGGAGCGACCGAGCCATCGCATGTGTTGACGGCGATGGGGCTGAGCGTGGCGCGCGCACGCTCCAGTGTGCGCTTTTCGCTGAGCCGCTTGTCGACCGGGGATGAGGTGGAGTGCGCACTGGCTCTGGTGCCTGCCGCCGTGGCGCGGCTGCGCAAGCTGGCCCCAAATAAAACAAAGCAGACGCTGGCTCTCAGCCGATAGTTTCAAGCGAATAGCCGGGAGTTGCCCTCACAGGTACCAGGGAATATTGACGACGATGATGCGCTGTTTTCCCTTGATCAGGAGAAGCAGCTTGAGCATCTGCACGCGCTGGTTGTGCAGGAAGTACTCCCACCAGTGACGGACTACGAGTTCGGGCAGAAGCACGGTGATCTTGCGGTCCGGGTTCTGCTGCTCGAGTTCCAGGATGTAGTCCATCAGGGGATTGATGATGAGCCGGATGTTGGAGTGCAGGGTGATGAGTTCCGGCTCGCTCAGGCCCTGAGCGCGAATGGGCTTGAGGACATTTGTCTCCCAGACGCTGTCGAGGGTCTGCTCGCCGTCGGCGCCGATGACGTTGACGACCTTGATCTCCTTGGAGAGCAGCAGGCCGAAGCGCAGGGCCTTTTCCGTCATTCGGTCCCAGCGCGCCATGGGGATGACCACCAGGGGCTGCTGCATGTTGGTGAGGTTGAGCGGGTACATCTCGACGACCTCGCCGTTGACCCGCTTGTAATGCTTCTTGATGGCGACCATCAGTACGATCAGCGTGGGCACCAGCAGCGCGGTGATCCATGCACCGGAGGTGAACTTGGCGATCAGCACGATGATGGTGGTGATTCCCGTGGCAATGGCCCCGGTGCCGTTGACCAGCATGTGCCAATGGTGACCCTTGTGCTTGTCCCTCTGCTTCTTCCAATGGACGACCATGCCGGCCTGGGACAGAGTGAAGGCGAGGAAGGCTCCGATGGCGTAGAGCGAGATGAGCTGATCGACGCGGCCTCTGAAGGCGATGAGAAGGACGGCCGTCATGAAGGTGAGCGCGTAGATGCCGTAGGAGAAGAGCAGGCGGCGTCCGCGCAGGACGAAGACGTGGGGCAGGAAGTCGTTGAGTGCGATGGCGCGGGTAAGGCGGGGGAAGTCGGCGAAGGCCGTGTTGGCGCTGAGGCAAAGCGCAAGGAAAACCGACCACATGGTGAATTGGAAGAACCAGCCGCGCCCGAAGACTGCCATGACGATGAGGCTGAGCAGGCTCTGGTAGCCGGGCAGGTCCTGGTCCATCGCCATGATGCCGTACTTCTTGGCCAGCCACGCGGTGCCGAAGAGGAGAACGATCAGAATGCCGATGATGACCGTCAGGGTGCGCTGTGCGTTCTTCGCCCTTGGATCGCGGAAGGCCATCACGCCGTTAGAGACGGCCTCGACGCCGGTCATGGCGGCGCAGCCGTTGGAGAAGGCCTTCATCAGAAGCCACAGGCTGAGGCTGCCGATGAGTTGCGGCGAGGGATGCGGCATCTCCGCCGCAGCCACCGGATGGCCGCCGGACTTGAAGACATGAAAGACGCCGATGGCGATGGTGACCATCAGAGTGCCGACGAAGAGGAAGGTGGGGATGATGAACGCAGCGCCCGTGTCCTTGACGCCGCGCATGTTGACGATAGCCAGCAGGGCAAGGACGATCAGGCAGAGCATCAGGGTGTACGGAAAAAGCACTGGCTGGGCGCTGACCACAGCCTCAATGCCGGCGGAGATGCCGACCGCGGCGGTCAGGATGTAGTCGATCATCAGAGCGGCCGCGGCCAGCAGGCCGGCGCCGGTGCCCAGGTTTTCTGTCGCAACGGTGTAGGAGCCGCCGCCACCGGGGTACGCCGCGATGGTCTGGCGGTAGCTGAAGAAGACGATGACCAGCAGGATGATGATCGCCGAGATGATGGGGACAATGTAGTGAACGCCCATCAACCCCAGCGGGATCAGCAGCGAGAGTGCCGTCTCCGGCCCGTACGCCGCCGAAGTCAGCGCATCCAGGCCAAAGATGGGAATCCCGGCGGCCACGCCAATGTGCTCGGCGCGTTCTTCGCTCGTGGCCAAGGGTCTGCCAAACAGGGAGTCTGCTAGGGACATGTGTCTTTAATAATAGATTGTGCGTCGGACAACCCGCTGGCGAGTGCGTTTTATTTGAAAAGTTTCTGCAGCGGGTCTTTCACGCGCGCATCTTATCTTTGGATCGATGCGATTCGGGTGCGGATCGCAACTCCTCTGCGACAGTCCGCCGCGACACGCAACAGGCGCAACTATAATCATTAATCGTTGAGAACCTACAGGAGAGAGCTATGTCTACACCCATCTACGATATTCCAGTAAAGACCATTACCGGAGAACCAACCTCGCTCGGGGCGTATCGCGGCAAGGTGCTGCTGGTGGTCAACGTCGCGTCCAAATGCGGCCTGACGCCGCAATACGATGCACTGGAGAAGCTCTACGATCAGTACCGGGAGAAGGGCCTGGCCGTACTCGGCTTTCCGGCCAACGACTTCGCCGGGCAGGAGCCGGGCACTAACGACGAGATTGCCACCTTCTGCCGCTCCACCTACGGAGTCAACTTCCCCATGTTTGCCAAGATCGCAGTCACCGGTCCCGCAACCGACCCGCTGTACCAGGCGCTGATAGCCGCCGAGCCCAAGGCAACCGGCGCGACGCGCGAGGCGTTCCGCACGAAGCTGGCGGGATTCCTCGGCAAAACGGGCGCGGCTCCCAACCCCGAGCCGGGAATCCTGTGGAACTTCGAGAAGTTCCTCATCGACCGTACGGGCAAGGTGATTGCGCGCTTCTCGCCGGAGGTTGTGCCGGACGATCCGGCGATCGTCGCCGCCATCCAGGCCGCTCTGGCGAACTGATGCGTGCGCGGTGCCTGCATTCCTCGTCCCTCACCGTC
>Ga0326727_10018562_pt1 | contig 14181 bp, 2 predicted proteins | sample MB2enrmetagenome_FD_207643 | JGI IMG/M metagenome (GOLD analysis project Ga0326727, IMG submission 207643) | Lab enriched peat soil microbial communities from McLean, Ithaca, NY, United States - MB29MY | ecosystem: Environmental > Terrestrial > Soil > Wetlands > Peat | place: USA: New York...
GTTGATGCAGCTTCTGGATGTCGTCGCCCGCCAGGGTGTCGCCGGCGAGCACCATCTTGAAGCCGTTATAATCCGGCGGATTGTGGCTGCCCGTGACCATGACGCCCGAGTGTGTTCCCAGTTCGTGCGTGGCGAAATACAGCATGGGTGTGGCAACGCGGCCGATATCGATGACATCGATGCCGGCTGCGCGCAGGCCGTTGGACAGGGCTTCAGACAGGTCCGGACCGGACAGTCGGCCGTCGCGGCCGATCACCACCGAGTTGACGCCGCGTGCCTGCGCCTCGGAGCCGATGGCCAGGCCAATCAATCGGGCATTGTCGACGGTCAGCGTTTTTCCAACGATCCCGCGGATATCGTAAGCCTTGAAAATCTCTTTGGAGGGTTTGTTCATGGTCGTTAAGTAAATTCTGTCTGTAATCTGTAATAAGATTGCGGCCAGACATGCAGGCCGCTCTGGATTCTGTCAGTTCAGCGTCTGGCTCAGTTGGACCAGTTGCTGGAGTTTCTGTTCTGCGCCTCGCGACTCGATCGCTTCTCTGGCGCGGACGACGCCCTCTGCAAGCGTGGGGGCAACGCCAGCCGTGTAAAGCACCGCAGCGGCATTCATGACGACAATCTCGCGGGCGGGCGAAGCTTCGTTGCGCAGCACCGAGCGAATGATGTCGGCCGACTGGCTTGAGGTGTCCGCGCGCAGGTCGCGCAAATCGATGCGTTCGAACCCGTAGTCGCGCGGGTCGAGCACGTATTCCCGGATTGTGCCGTCTTTCAGTTCGGCAACCTGGGTGTTGTCCGATAGCGTGATTTCATCGAGGCCGTCCGCGCCGTGTACCACCATGACATGGCGACTTCCGAGTTCTTTCAGAACGCGTGCCTGAATGCCGACCAGGTCGCGGTGGAAGACCCCCATGACCTGGTTGTCCGCACCGGCCGGATTGGTGAGCGGGCCCAGAATGTTGAAGATCGTGCGCACGCCCAGTTCCTTGCGGATCGGCGCGACATGGCGCATGGCGCTGTGGTGGTTGGGTGCATACATGAACCCGATGCCGATGCGGTCGATGCATTCGCCGACTTGCGCCGGGCCAAGGCCGATATTGACGCCCAGTTGCTCAAGGACATCGGCGCTGCCCGATTTCGACGATACCGAACGACCGCCGTGCTTGGCGACGCGTGCGCCGGCTGCCGACGCCACAAAAGAGACAGCGGTGGAAATGTTGAAACTGTGCGACTGATCGCCTCCGGTGCCGCAGGTGTCGACCAGGTGTTCACGGTCGCGCACCGGGACATGCTCGGAGAACTCGCGCATGACCGTGGCGGCGGCGGCGATTTCGAGCACGCTTTCGACCTTGACGCGCAGGCCGATCAGAATGGCAGCGGTGAGGGCGGGTGATATTTCTCCCCGCATGATCTGCCGCATCAGGTCGAGCATCTCGTCGTAAAACAGCTCGTTCTGGTCGATCAGACGGTTCAGGGCTGCCTGTGGTGTGATCATGCCTTTGTCAGTCCTTGGCTGCCCGTGGGTTCGGGACGTTCAGGAAATTGGCCAGCATTGCATGGCCATGCTCTGTCAGGATGGATTCCGGGTGGAATTGTACACCCTCGATCGGTAATGTCTTGTGTCTTACGCCCATGATTTCGCCGTCGTCGGTCCAGGCGGTGATCTCCAGGCAGTCGGGCAGGCTTTCGCGTTCGATGACCAGCGAATGGTAGCGCGTGCAGTTGACCGGGGAGGGCAGTCCGGCGAACACGCCCTGATTCGAGTGAAAAACCGGGGAAACCTTGCCGTGCATCAACTGCTTTGCATGGATGATCTTGCCCCCGAATGCCTGGCCGATGCTCTGATGGCCGAGGCAGACCCCGAGAATCGGGGTGCGACCGGCGAAATGCTCGATGGCGGCGATGGAAATGCCGGCTTCATCCGGCGTGCAGGGCCCGGGCGAAATCATCAGGAAGTCGGGTGCGAGGTCTTCGATGGCGTTCAGCGTGATTTCGTCATTACGGTATACCTGTACTTCCTGACCCAGCTCGCCCAGATATTGCACCAGGTTGTAGGTGAAACTGTCGTAATTGTCGATCATCAGCAGCATGACGGTCCCTAATGACATTGACGGGCCTGTGGAGCACCCGCCCTGAAGTCGGCACGGTGGCCGCAGCGTATGGGCGAACAGTCATTATCCCTTGCCCGCAGGGGAGCGGCAAGACGAAGAGTCGTAAATTTCTGTTGGTTTGCCGGTGGTGGTCGGAAAAACGGCTGTCACGTCACGGTAAAGTTACCGCTGCTCAGGTTGGCATCCTGAACCCCGGAAAGGTGGATTTCCATATTGGCTGTGCCTGAGCCTGTCGTATCGACATACAGCGTGTTCGACGTATTGTCGAAGACCGCCGAAGCGTTCCCGCCCCCTGTCAGATTGCCCAGTCCGCCATGGACAAAGCTGAATGTCCCGGTCAGACCCATCCCCTTGAACCAGACCTGATCGGTGCCGGTCGCGAAGTTGGTGATGGTTTCCATCGACGACGTCGGCGATTCCGATACCGAGGTAAAGACGAACTGATCCGCCGCGCTACCGCCATTGCCGGTCAGGATGTCGTTGCTGCCGCCCTCGATCGTGGCTGCGCCGTGCAGGACCGTCACGGTGTCGTTGCCCGCGCTGGCGATGACCGTATCGATGCCCGAGATGGCAATCGACGCGCCCGACAGCAGCGAAAGTGTGTCGCCCGTCGTGCTGCCGCCCAGGAAGGTCGCGTTGCCGCCGACCGTGATGCTGCCCGTGTGCAGCAGGGTGATGGTATCGGTGGCCGCGCTTGAGGCAATGATGCTGGCAAAGCCCGACACGCTCAGCGAATCGGCGCTGTACAAGGACAGCGTGTCGGTGTATCCGGCGGCGCCCAGCACGGTCGCGATGTTGTGCACCGCGACCAGATCGCTGGTCAGCAGCGTGACCGTATCGTTATGGCCCGAGACGCCGATCACCGTGGCGATTCCCGATACGGTGATCGAATCGGTGTTGTACAGGGTGATCGTGTCGGTGCAGCCGGCCGCGCCGAGCGCCGTGGCGATATTGTGTACCGCGACCGCGTCGCTGGTGAAGAAGAGCAGCGTATCCGTGTAGGTCGCGTTGCCGATCACCGTCGAAACATTGTGCACGGCCAGCGTGTCGCCGGTGAACAGCGTGACCGTGTCGGTATAACCCGCCGCGCCGATCACCGTCGAAATGTTGTGCACCGAGACGGCATCGCTGGTGTAAAGCGAGAGCGTGTCGGTGAGGCCGGAGCCGAGAACGGTGGCGATGTTGTGCACCGTCAGCGTGTCCGCGGTCAGCATCGTGACCGTGTCCGCGTAGCCCGACACGCCGATCAGGGTCGAAATATGTTGTACCGACACGCTATCGGCGGTGTAAAGCGTCAGCGTATCGGCGTAGGCCGCAGCGCCCATGACGGTGGCGATGTTATGAATCGCGAACGCATCGACCGTGTACAGCGTCAGGGTGTCGACCGTGCTTGTCGCGCCGATCACCGTGCTCAGGCTGTGCACGGTGACGTTGCCGCTGTTGAGCAGGGTGACCGTGTCGGTGCCGGTGACCCCCGCGATGCTGGCGATGCCGGACACGCTGATGACCGAACCGGTCAGCAGCGTCAGGGTATCGGTCGTGCCGCTGGTGCCGAGCACCGTGGCGATGTGCGACACGCTGATCGTGCCGCCGGTCAGCAACGACAGGGTATCGTTGGTGCCGCTTGCGCCCAGGACCGTGGCGATGTGCGACACACTCACCGCGCCCGAATTCAGCAGGGTCACGGTGTCCGTGGTGCCTGTCGTGCCCAGGACCGTGGCGATGCCGGACAGGCTGATGGCGCTCGCGGTCATCAGGGTCAGCGTGTCGACCGTGCCGGACGTGCCCAGGATCGTGGCGATGTTCGATACGCTGAGATTGGCCGCCGTCAACAGGGTCAGGGTATCGGCGGTGCCCGACGCCCCCAGGACCGTATCGATGCCCGAAATGCTGATGCTGCCGGAGGACAGCAGGGTCACGGTGTCCGAGCTGTTGACACTGCCCGCGCCGATGAGGCTGTTGATGCCCGCCACAGACAGCGCGCCGTCGGTCAGCAGCGTGACGGTGTCAACGCCTGTGCCGCCGATGAGCGTGGCAACGGACGAAACGCTGACCGTGCCGGCGTTGAGCAGGGTCACCGTGTCGGTCGTGCCGGAAACGCCCAGGATCGAGCCGATGCCGCATACGCTGATCGTACTGCTGGTGAGCAGGGTGACGGTTTCGCCGCCGGCACTGGCCAGGATCGTGGCAAGGCCCGACACGCTGACTGCGCCGCTGTTGAGCAGCGTGACCGTATCGGCGTTGCCTGACGTGTCCAGAATGGTGGCGATGTTCGAAACGCTGATGATGCCGGCAGAGAGCAGGGTGAGCGTGTCGACCGTGGCGTTCGCGCCGAGCACGGTATCGATGGCCGAAACGCTGAGACTGCCCGAGGACAGCATCGTTACGGTATCGGAACTGAAGGTGCTGCCCGCGCCGATGACCGTACTGATGCCGCCGACGCTGACAGAGCCGTCAGTCAGGAGCGTCACCGTATCCGCGTTTGCCGCGTTGCCGACAATCGTGCCGATCGCCGATACGCTGATATTGCTGGCGGTGAGCAGTACCAGGGTATCGTTGGTTCCCGCATTGCCCAGCACGGTATCGATAGCCGATACGCTGATGACGCTGCTGGACAGCAGGGTCACGGTGTCGGAACTATTGACGCTGCCGGCGCCGATGATGCTACTGATGCCGCGCACCGCAATGCTGCCATCGGTCAACAGCGTGACCGTATCGACCGTGCCGCTGTTGCCGATCACGGTATCGATCGCGGAGAGACTGATCGTGCTGCTGGAAAGCAGGGTGACCGTGTCGGAACTGAACTGGCTGCCCGCGCCGCTGAGCGTGGCGATGCCGCGTACCGATATCGCGCCGTCCGTCAGTAAGGTGACCTTGTCGGTGGTGCCGGTGGCGCCGATGACCGTGGCGATGTTCGACACGCTGATATTGGCGGCGGTCAGCAAGATCAGCGTATCCACCATGCCGCCGGTCGCCAGCACGGTGTCGATGGCCGACACGCTCAGTGCGCCGCTGGTCAGCAGGGTGAGGGTGTCGGAGCTGTGGCTGCTGCCCGCGCCGATGACGCTGGCGATACCGCGCACCGTCATGGCGCCGTCGGTCAGCATTGTCACCGTGTCGACGGTGCCGCTATTGCCCAGCACCGTATCGATAGCCGATATGCCGATGGCGCTGCTGGACAGCAGGGTCACCGTATCGGAGCCGTTGACGCTGCCCGCGCCGTAGACGTTCGTGACACCGCGTACGGCGATGCTTCCGTCGGTCAGCATCGTCACGGTATCGGTCGTGCCGCTCGCGCCCAGGACGGTCGCGATATTCGATACCCGGATCGCGCCACCGGTCAGCAGACTCAGCGTATTCGCCGTGCCCGAGCCCCCGAGTACCGTATCGATGCCGGAAACGCTCAGCGCGCTGCTGGACAGCAGGGTGACCGTGTCGGAACTGACGCTGCTGCCCGCGCCGATGACGCTGGCGATGCCGCGCACCGACACGCTGCCATCGGAGAGCAGTGTCAGGGTGTCGGTGGTGCCGCTCGCGCCGATCGCCGTGGCAATGTTGGAGATGCCGACCGCGCCCGAATTGAGCAGGGTGACGGTATCGGTGGTGCCGCTCGCGCCCAGCACGCTGGCGATGTGCGACACGCTGACCGCGCCGCTGTTGAGCAGGGTGACCGTGTCGGTGACGCCGCTGGCGCCGATCAGGCTGACGATGTGCGACACGCTGATCGCCCCGCTGCCGAGCAGGGTCACGGTGTCGGTGCCACTGGCGCCGATCAGGCTGGCGATGCCCGATGCGCTGACCGCGCCGGCGTTAAGCAGGGTCACCGTGTCGGTGGTGCCGCTGGTGCCCAGCAGGGTGGCGATGTGCGACACACTGATCGCGCCGCCGGTGAGCAGGGTCAGGGTGTCGGTGGTGCCGCTCGCGCCGGTGATGCTGGCGATGTGGGACACACTGATATTGCTGCTGCTGATCAGCGTAATGGTATCGGTGCCGGTCGTGCCGAGCAGCGTGGCGACACCCGAAACGGCCATGCCGCCGCCGGTGAGCAGGGTCACGGTGTCGTTGTTGCCGCTGCCGAGGAGCGTACTGATGCCCGATACGCTGATATTGGCCTGGGTGAGCAGGGCCAGGGTATCCACCGTACCCGCTGCTGCCAGTACCGTATCGATGGCCGAAACACTGACGCTGCCCGAGCACAGCAGCGTGACCGTATCGGAGCTGGTGCTGCTGCCGGCGCCAATGATGCTGCTGATGCCGCGTACCGTGATATTGCCGTCGCTCAGCAGGGTCAGGGTATCGACGCCGCTGACGCCTATGACCGTTGCGACGGACGAAACGCTGACGGCGCCGGCATTGAGCAGCGTGACGGTGTCGGTCGTGCCGGCTGTCGCCAGGATGCTGGCGATTCCGGAAACGCTGATGCTGCCCGCTGTCAGCAAGGTGATCGTGTCGGTGGTGCCGGAAGCGCCGGTGACGGAGGCGATGCCCGACAGGCTGACGCTGCCGCCGGTCAGCAGGATCAGGGTGTCGGTGGTCCCTGCGCTCCCCAGGAGGGTGGCGACGCCGGAAGCGCTGATCTGCCCGCTGCCCAGCAGGGTCAGGGTGTTGGTCGTGCCGCTGCCGCCCAGGACGGTATCGATCCCCGATATGCTGAGTGTGCTGCTCGACAAGAGTGTCACGGTGTCCGAGCTGGTCAGGCTGCCGGCGCCGAATAGCGTGCTTATGCCGCCGACGCTGATGTTGCCATCGGTCAGCAGGGTAACGGTGTCGGAAACCGCGGCGTTGCCCAGAACCGTGGCGATGTTCGATACGCTGATATTGCTGGCGGTGAGCAGCGTCAGGGTGTCGTTGGTGCCGGTGTTGCCCAGCACGCTATCGATTGCCGAAACGCTGATGGCGCTTGTCGACAGCAGGGTAACGGTATCCGAACCGTAGACGCTGCCGGCGCCGATGATACTGGCCACGCCGCGCACCGTGATGGCGCCGTCGGTGCTCAGGGTGACCGTGTCGACCGTGCCGGTGCCGCCGATGACCGTGTCGATGCCGGATACGTTGATGGCGCTGCTGGACAGCAAGGTCACGGTGTCGGAGCTATTGACGCTGCCGGCGCCCGCGATGCTGGCGACGCCGCGCACACTGATGGCGCCATCGGTGAGCAGGGTCACCGTATCCGTGGTGCCGTTCGCACCGATGACCGTATTGATGCCCGAAACGCTGATGTTGGCCGTGTTCAGCAGGGTCAGCGTGTCGGTGGTGCCTGCGTTGGCCAATACCGTATCGATCCCCGATACGCTGATCGATCCCGAAGACAGCAGGCTGAGCGTGTCGGACGCCGTGTGGCTGCCCGCGCCGATGACGGAGGCAATGCCGCGTACCGTGATGGCGCCGTCGGTGAGCAGGGTCACCGTATCGGTGGTGCCGGTATTGCCCAGTACCGTGTCGATCGCGGAGACGCTGATGGCGGTGGATGACAGCAGGGTGACCGTGTCGGAACTGTTCAGGCTGCCTGCACCGATGATGCTGCTGATGCCACGCACGCTGATGGCGCCGTCGCTGAGCAGGGTCACCGTATCGGTGGTGCCGCTGGCGCCGATCAGCGTGGCGATGTTGGACACGGCGAGATTGGCCGCGGTCAGCAGCGTGACGGTGTCGGTGGCTCCGTTCTGGCCCATGACGGTGTCGAAGCCCGATACGCTGACGGCGCCACTGGACAGCAGGCTCAGCGTGTCCGAACTGTTCAGGCTGCCGGCGCCGATGACGCTGCTGATGCCGCGTACGGAAACCGCGCCGTCGGTCAGCAGGGTCAGCGTATCGACCCCCGCCGCACCAATGACGGTCGCGACGGCGGATTCGGTCACCGCGCCCGCATTGAGCAGGGTGACGGTGTCGGTGGTACCTGCGACGGCCAGCAGGCTGGCAATGCCCGATACAGCGACGGCTCCGCTGTTGAGCAGGGTCAGCGTATCGGTCGTGCCGGCGGTCGCCAGCACGGTGGCAATGTGCGACACGCTGATGCTGGATGCGGTCAGTAGCGTCAGGGTGTTGGTTCCGGTGACGCCGGTCACGGTCGCGATGCCCGAGACGCTGACCGCGCCTGCGTTGAGCAGGGTGACGGTGTCGGTGTTGCCCGCACTGCCCAGCAGACTGGCGATATGCGACACGCTGACCGCGCCGCTGCCCAACAGGGTCACGGTGTCGGTGTTGCCGTTGGTGCCCAGTATCGTGGCAATGCCCGACGCGGACAGTACGGTGGCGGTGAGCAGCGTGACCGTATCGGTTCCGCCGGTACCGATCACCGTGTTGATGCCGGAGAGGCTGACGCTGCCTGCTGTCAGTAGCGTCACGGTGTCGGTCGCACCCGCTGTGCCCAGAACCGACACGATGCCCGAAACACTGATATTGGCCGTTGTCAGCAACGTCAGCGTATCCACGGTGCCCGCTGTGCCCAGCACGGTGTCGATGCCCGAGACGCTGACGCTGCCCGAACACAACAAGGTGACCGTGTCGGAGCTGTTGGTACTGCCTGCGCCGATGATGCTGCTGATGCCGCGAACCGACAGCGCGCCGTCGCTGAGCAGGGTGACCGTATCCACGCCGCTGGCGCCGATCACGGTCGTGATGCCGGAAACGCTTACCGCGCCGGCCGACATCAGCGTGACCGTGTCGGTCCCGCTGACGCCCAGAATCGACGCTACGCCGGAGATGCTGACCGCCCCGCCCGTGAGCAGCGTGACCGTATTGATGGTGCCCGATGCGCCCAGCACCGTGGCGATGTTGGAGACACTGACACTGGACGAATTGAGCAGGGTCAGGGTGTCGACGGTGCCGGATGCGCCGATGACGCTGGCGACATTGGAGATGCTGACATTGGTCGCCGTCATCAGCGTCAGCGTATCGACGGTGCCGGTGGCGCCGATCACTGTATCCAGACCGGATACGGTGATCGTGCTGGATGACATCAACGTGACCGTATCCGAACTCGTCGCGCTGCCCGCGCCGATGACGCTGATCACGCCGGAAACACTGATGTTTCCGTCCGTCAGCAGATTGACCGTGTCCGTGGTACCGGCTGTGCCGAAGATCGTGGCGATGTTCGATACGCTGATATTTCGCGATGCCAGCAAGGTCAGCGTGTCGACCGTGCCGGCGCCGCCCAGCACCGTGTCGATGCCGGAAACGCTGACACTGCCGGAGCACAGCAGGGTAACGGTGTCGGAGCTGTTGACGCCGCCGGCGCCGATGACGCTGGCGATGTTGCGCACGCTCAGTGCGCCGTCGGTCAGCAGCGTGACCGTGTCGGTGGTGCCACTGCCGCCGATCGCCGTATCGATGCCCGAAATGGCGATCGCGCTGGACGACAGCAGCGTCACGGTGTCGGAACTGATGCCGCTGGCGGCGCCGATGACGGTTGAGACGCCACGCATCGAAATATTGCCGTCGGTGAGCATGGTCAGCGTATCGGTGGTGCCGCTGGCGCCGATCACCGAGGCAATGCCCGATACGCTGATGGCCACGGAGGTCAATAGCGTCAATGTGTCGTTGGTCCCGGCGTTGCCCAGCACCGTATCGATGGCGGAGACGCTGATCGATACGCTGGACAGCAGCGTCACGGTATCCGATCCGGATCCGTCGCCGGTGCCGATGACGCTGCTGATGCCGCGAACCGTCAAACTGCCGTCGGTCAGCAGGGTAACCGTATCCACGGTTCCGGTGCCGCCGATCACGGTGTCGATGCCCGACACACTGATGCTGACCGATGAAAGCAGGGTGACGGTGTCGGAACTGTTCAGGCTGCCCGCGCCGATGAGGCTCGCGACGCCCCGGACACTGATGGCGCCATCCGTCAGCAGTGTGACGGTATCCGTGGTGCCGCTGGCCGCCAGTACCGTGGCAATGTTCGATACCGCGATGTTGTCCGTAGTCAACAGGGTCACGGTGTCGGTGGTGCCGGCATTGCCCAGCACCGTATCGATGGCGGACAGGCTGACCGCCCCGCTGCAGAGTAGCGTGACGGTGTCAGAACTGATGCTGCTGCCGGCACCGATGATGCTGCTGATGCCGCGCACGCTGATGGCCCCGTCGGTGAGCAGGGTGACCGTGTCGATGCCGGTGGCGCCAATCACGGTGCTGACACCCGAAATCGCCACCGCGCCCGCGTTCAGCAGCGTCACGGTATCGGTCATGCCCGCCGTGCCCAGCACACTGGCAACGTGCGACACGCTGACCAGTCCGCCGGTCATCAGCGTCAGCGTGTCGACGGTGCCACTGGCGCCAATCACGCTGGCGATCTGCGACACGCTGACCGCGCCACTGTTGAGCAGGGTCAGCGTATCGGTGCCGAGGGTGCCGATCACGCTGGCCAGGCCGGACTCGCTGACTGCGCCGGCATTGAGCAAAGTCACCGTATCGGTGGCGCCGTTGACGCCCAGCAGGGTGGCGATATGCGACACGCTGATCGCGCCGCTGCCCAGCAGGTTCACCGTGTCGACACCCGTCGTGCCCAACAGAGTCGAGATGTTCGATACAGCGATCACGCCCGCATTGAGCAGCGTCAGTGTGTCGTTGGTGCCGCTATTACCCAGTACGGTATCGATGCCGGACACGCTGAGCACCGACGAGGACAGCAGGGTGACGGTGTCCGGGCCATGGCTGCTGCCCGCGCCGATGACGGTGCTGACGCCCCTGACCGCGATCTGGCCATCGGTCAGCATCGTGACGGTGTCGGTGGTGCCCGTGGCGCCGATGATCGTGTCGATACCCGACACCCATACGGCGCCGGACGAAAGCAGGGTGACCGTGTCGGAGCTGTTGGTGCTGCCGGCGCCGATCAGGCTTGCGATGCCGCGCACTGCGACCGCGCCGTCGGTCAGCATGCTCAGGGTGTCCGTGCCGCTGACGCCGATCACCGTGGCGACGCCGGAGACGCTTTCAGCGCTGGCATTGAGCAAGGTGAGCGTATCGGTGGTACCGGCGGTCGCCAGCACCGAAACAACGTTCGATACGCTGATATTGCCAGCGGTCAGCAGGGTGAGCGTGTCGAGTGTGCCGGCGTTGCCCAGTACGCTGTCGATGCCCGATACGCTGAGGGCGATGCTGGAGAGCAGCGTAAGCGTATCGGAGCTGTGGCTGCTGCCCGCGCCGAATACGCTGGCAATGCCGCGCACCGCGAGGTTGCCGTCGGTCAGTAGCGTGACGGTCTCGGTTGTGCCGCTGGCGCCCAGCAAGGTGTCGATGGCCGATACGCTGATCGATCCGCCGGTGAGCAGGGTCACGGTGTCCGACTTGATGCTGCTGCCGGCGCCGCTCACCGTGGCGATACCCGATACGCTGATATTGCCGTCGGTCAGCATGATCACCGCGTCGGTGGTGCCCGTGGCGCCGATCACGGAGGCGATATTCGAAATGCTGATCGATCCGGCGGTGAGGAAGGTCAGCGTATTGGCGGTGCCCGAGCCGCCCAGTACGGTATCGATGCCCGATACGCTGATGTTGCTGGATGACAGCAGGGTGACGGTGTCCGAACTGTTTTGGCTGCCGGCGCCGATCACGCTGCCGACGCCGCGCACCGAGATTGCCCCGTCGGTGAGCAGCGTCACGGTGTCGGTGGTGCCGCTGGCGCCGATGACCGTGTCGATGCCCGAGACGCTGAGGGTGCCGCTGGTCAGGAGCGTGACGGTATCCGAGCTGATGGTGCTGCCGGCGCCGATCAGGGTAGCGATGCCGCTGACCGCCATCGCGCCGTCGGTCAGCATGCTGATGGTGTTGTCGCTGCCGCTGACGCCCAGAACCGTGGCGATATGCGACACGCTGAGTGCGCCGGACGTCATCAGGGTCACGGTATCGACGTTACCCGTGTTGCCCAGAACAGAACCGATGCCCGACACGTTGATGCTGCCGGAAGAGAGCAGGGTCACGGTGTCGGAGCTGTGTACGCTGCCGGCCCCGATGACGGTGCTGACGCCGCGTACCGAGATGGCCCCGTCGGTGAGCAGGGTCACGGTGTCGGTGGTGCCGGTGGCGCCGATGACGGTATCGATGCCCGACAGCGTTACGCTGCCGGAGGACAGCAGGGTGACGGTGTCGGAACTGATGCTGCTTCCGGCCCCGATGACGGTGTCGATGCCGCTGACCGAGAGGCTGCCATCGGTCAGCAATGTCACGGTATCCGCGCCGCCGGTGCCGATGACGGTTGCAATGTCGGATATCAGAATATTGGCAGCCGTGAGCAGGGTCAGGGTGTCGGTGGTGCCGGCTGAGCCGAGCACGGTATCGATCGCCGAAACACTGATGCTGCCGGAGGACAGCAGGGTCACGGTATCGGAGTGGGTCGTGCTGCCCGCGCCGATCACCGTGCCGATGCCGCGAACCGTCAGATTGCCATCGGTCAGCAGGGTCACCGTGTCGCTGGCGCCGTTGCTGGCCAGGATCGACGCAATGCCCGAGACGCTGACCGCACCGTTCGTCAGCAGGGTGACGGTGTCGGTGCCGCCGGTGCCGATGACGGTCGCCAGCGCGGAAACGCTGATGGTGCCCGCGGTCAGCAAGGTCAGCGTGTCGCTGGCACCGGCCGCCGCCAGTACGGTGCTGATGCCGGAAACGCTGATCGCGCCGCTGGTGAGCAGGGTCAGGGTATCGTTTGCGCCCGTATTGCCCAGTACGGTGTCGATGCCCGACACACTGACGGCGCCGTTGGCCAGCAAGGTGACGGTATCGCTCGCAAAATTGCTGCCGGCGCCGATCACGGTGGCGATGCCGCTGACGGAGAGGGCGCCGTCTGTCAGCAGGTTCAGTGTGTCGACACCGCCGGTGCCGATCACGGTATCGATGGCCGAGATGCTGACGCTGCCTGCGGTGAGCAAGGTCAGCGTGTCCGGATGGGTGGTGCCCAGGACGGTGGCGATATCGGAGACGCTGAGGCTGCCTGCGGTGAGCAGGGTCAGGGTGTCGGTGGTGCCGCTGGTGCCCAGCACCGTTGTCAGATTCGAAACGGCAACCGCCCCGCCCGTCAGTAGTGTCAGGGTATCGACGGTGCCGGAATTCCCCAGTACGGTATCCACCCCGGAAACGCTGACCGCGCCGCTGCCCAGCAGGGTCAGCGTGTCGGGGCTGAGTGTGCCGATCACTGTCGCGACATCGGACACACTGATCGCGCCGCCGGTCAGCAATGTCAGCGTATTGACGGTGCCGGCGATGCCCTGAACCGTGTCGATGGCCGACACGCTGAGCGTGCTGCTGGCCAGTAGCGTGACGGTATCGGAACTGGTGACGCTGCCCGCGCCGACCACGGTGGCGATGCCGCGTACGGCGATGCTGCCGTCGGTGAGCAGGGTGACGGTGTCGGTGCCGCTGGCGCCGATGACCGATGCCACGCCCGACAGGCTGACGGCGCCGGCCGTCAGCAGGGTGACGGTATCGACCGTGCCCGCCGTGGCAAGAATGGTATCGATGGCGGATACGCTGATGGTCGAAGCGGTCAGCAGGGTCAGGGTGTCGGGGTGGGTGGTCCCCAGCACGGTTGCAACGTTCGATACGCTGATGTTTTCAGCGGTGAGCAGGGTCAGGGTGTTCACGGTGCCGGATGCGCCGAGCACGGTATCGATCGCCGATACGCTGACGCTGCTGCTGGCCAGCAGCGTGACGGTGTCGGAACTGATGGTGCTGCCTGCGCCGGTGATGCTGGCGATGCCGCGTACGGCGACGTTGCCGTCGGTCAGCAGGGTCAGGGTGTCGGTGCCGGCCGCACCGATGACCGAGGCGACACCGGAAATGCTGATGCTGGCCGCCGTCAGCAAGGTGACCGTATCGGTCGTGCCCGCCGTGGCCAGGATCGTATCGATGCCGGACACGCTCATGGCGGCCGCGGTCAGTAACGTCAGGGTGTCGGGATGGGTTGTGCCCAATACGGTGGCGATGTTGGAAACGCTGATGCTGCCCGCCGTGAGCAGGGTCAGGGTGTCGACGGTGCCAGCGGCGCCCAGAACGGTGTCGATGGCCGAAACGGCGATGCTGCCGGAGCACAGCAGGGTCACGGTGTCCGAGTTGTTGACACTGCCGGCCCCGATGACGCTGGCGA
>Ga0326727_10018563_pt1 | contig 14181 bp, 8 predicted proteins | sample MB2enrmetagenome_FD_207643 | JGI IMG/M metagenome (GOLD analysis project Ga0326727, IMG submission 207643) | Lab enriched peat soil microbial communities from McLean, Ithaca, NY, United States - MB29MY | ecosystem: Environmental > Terrestrial > Soil > Wetlands > Peat | place: USA: New York...
AGTGACGGGTGGTAAGCGCGGAAAGTCTGTTGCGTGGTCTGGACAGGCAGCGCCCAAACCCGTCGGGCTGTCATCCTGAGAATGACAGATTCTCAATCTGAAAACCCGGGTTCGATTCCCGGTAGCGCTACCAAATCTTCGAGTTAGCAGATAATCTTAACAAATTGAAGTAATTAGGAGACGGTTACGGCGATTCTGTCTTGTCTATCGAGTTCTCCACAGTCTCTGTCTTCCCTTGCAAAAGTGGACACCAAATGGACACCAAGAAAGGAGAAAAAAGTCGCTAGGAGGCGGGGCCTGTAGACTGATGACCCGCACCACTTTTATCTGGTGGTGCGGTTCCTCAAAGTGAGTACGTCGGGCATCAGATAGGTTTTCTTCACGTTGTAGGCGCCTTGAGTTGGTGGTTGACCCCCGGCGTGTGGAGACCGGGCAGAGAGCGCAATGTCAGCGCTATGAAGGGCACGCGTCGCTGAATCGTGAGTTGACCTTGATCCAGGCCGAGAAGAGTCTTTTCGTTATCCCGCAAGGTCTCAAGTATCGCCTTTGCTTCGGCATCCCAATCGTTAATTTCTTCGGAGAGTTCGGGATCTAAAGAGTGTTGGCGTCCCCGGCGGGATTTGAACCCGTGTTACCGCCGTGAAAGGGCGTCATTTAGCTGGATCTCGTTGTAAATACAAGGCAGCGGTCGCTCTGCAATGCCCTGTGAGGAACCGGTGAGCATGCTACGGAAGCTGCTTACCTTGCACCGTCCTTGTACCGTGGCTCTTTCGTCTCAAATGTCCGAAACACAAAACACCTGAAGATCATACCAAGGATGACCGACTGAGTGATCATTTCGGTTCCTCGCTTCCCCGCAAAGCCAGCCTGAATCGTTCTCGAGCCGCTCGAATGGTTTCGTGCAACCTGAGTTCCAGGACTTGTCGGGGCGGCAGTTCTGTCAGGTATTCAGCAACTCGAATGCCGCTTCTCTTAAGCTGAAACAGTTCAACATGCTCATCAGACTTGCCGGCGCAGAGGATCAGGCTTAAAGGTGATTCTTCTCCTGGCTGGCATTCGTGCTTTTCTAGCCAGCGCAGGTAGAGTTCCATCTGCCCCTTATCGGCGGCACGGAACCGACCCAATTTTAGTTCCACAGCGAGCAGCCGGCGCAAACGACGATGGAAGAAAACCCAATCTAAAGCGCCCCATTTCAAGCCCATCACCTCGCAGGCTCGTATTCCTGTACAGCCTGCCAGGAGCACCATAGTCCGGTAGGGGTCACTCAGTTTGTCCAGCAGTGCCCTGAATTGACCGGGTGTGAGTACAAGAGGGATTTTGAGTCGTTTGGCGCTTTGCCGAACTAACTCGATTGGGTTGCGGTCAATCAACTTCCACCGCCTCGCCCATTGGAACAAGAGGCCGCAGAAAGGACACGCGTTGCTTCTCGACCAATTGTAGCTGGAACTGCCAGCGCAACCAGCCCCCAAAATCGTCCAGCGGGGTGCGGAATATACCGCCGAACTGAAAGCGTTGTAGTGAAAACTTTTTGGGATCTTGAACACAGAATCAGCAAGTTGCAGGGAATTTAGCGCCCAGTTGTCAAAGACGGGCTAAACCGCTGGAGGCCTTCGCCGCTCAGAAAGGAGCCTGTTGGCGCCTTGGTTCGAGCGTAGGGTCAGAGCCAGGCTACGGATAGAGGCTCTGGTCTTCGAGGAGAGGTTTTCTCGGTGCGAAACCGGTTTGGTCCGGCAGGGCGGCTCGGCTCTGTGGAGGCTAGTTAAGGATGGCGAGGCCGGAGTCGCACCAACGCTGCAACTGGAGTTTGGCCTTATCGATAAGATCGAGGACTACGGGCGCCTCGGGCGTTGCCATGACTTCGGCGCCCCAAATTGTTACCAGCAGGTCACGGGAAGCGAGGGACGTTTTCAGATAGGCGGGTTCCAGACGCGCCAGGGCGGCAGCGGCGCCGAGGGCATAACGGCGAGCGACAAGGTGCTGGCGCAAAGCCAGACGCACGGTTCCCACCAGGCGGTCGTCCCAACCCAGTTTGCGTTCCGGATCACGCCCCACGCGTTCCACCGTGTCCTGCAAATACTGATTGGTCATGCGCTTGAGCAGGTCCTCGGCATACTCACGGTAGCCGTCGGGCGTGAACAGGCGGTCGATGCCGCGGTACTTGCGAATCAGCGCATCGCCGGACTCCTCCAGGAAGGCGTCGCGAATGAATTCCATCCGGTTGAGGATCTGGCGCAATTCGGCGATGCACTTGAGGTCGGGTACGAAAGCGAGGTACGCGGCCAGCGCATGCGTCGCATTGTGGCCGTAGAGTTTTGCCTCCTCGAATGGTAGCAGGTCTGATTTCTCGCAGAAGGCTGTGATGCCCCTCTCGAATCGCGGTTCACTGTCCGACGCTGGGAATTTCACCTGCGAAATCAGGATGCGGTTGAAAGCTTCGACCAGGAAGGCGCGGGGGTTATCCGGTGTTATCGTTGCCAGCTTACGCATTTGCAATTCGTCCGCACCGGTGATAACTCCGCTCATCTTTCCGATTACGGTGTTTAGGAAGCGCACCTACTTGCCAGCCGCCTCTTTCTCGCCTGCCGGAATCTCATCAAAAACGGCCGCTTGCAGAATTTCCGCCGCATGATTATGGTTTTCAGCAGCATACACTACGGCGCGCGGCCCGCCGGTGATAGCTTTCCTTCTCAAGCCCTGCGCCAGGATATGATGGATGCTCCCGAGTCCCGCCCGGACGTAGAATCGGACGCTGGGGACAGCGGTGGAGATTTCTTGCGCCTCTGCCACCGCGTCGATCAGACGCGCCGCATCCGGGGGGGGCGGGGTTTTCAATCTGCACCGGACCTACCCACGCGGCTTCCACGCAATCCGTGTGCGCGATGTTGAGCGCGTAAAAGCCGGCATTGCGGCGGACGGCGTCGACGGCGTCTGGCAACACTTCTCCCACGACGAGTCGCGCGAAACCTCCGGAACGAAAAGCTTCATAAAGGAACAACCCTGCCTGAATGGCTCCGAATCCAAAGCCGACGAAAGTGCGGTTTCCAGTCAATGCCACGAGGAAACTCCTAAGGATAATAATAAGGTGGGGTCAGGTACCGATGTAGGATTGCTCATCCTGGGCGGTCCAACACTTGACTGAGCGGATTTCGGCGTTTCGACGATGCGGGTAGATCACTGCTTTGCCGTCAATCGCCTGCGTCTTGATCATTTGGAGAAACTCTGCCGCGTGGCCATGGTCGCCGATCCGTGCAATGTGGTCGCCGGCATCGATTTCCTTCGCGGCCATCAACTCCAGCGTGCGCGCCACATCCCAGGGCGAGCCGCCGCTGGACCCGGTAATGTTGATTTCTTTGTAGTGCACCAGGCTGGTTTCAAATCCCACCGTGTCGTCGCCCTTCTTGACTCCCCCGAATAGATTCAGGACGGCCCCGCGTCCAACCAGGCTCTGGGCATCGACGATGACTTGGCGAGCGCCGACCGCCACAATAACGTCGTCGCCGCCGGCATAGTTTGTCAACTCATTCACCGCCTGCTTCAGATCCTCGCGCGTGGGGTTGAGAGTACGCAGCGTAATACCCAATTGCGCGGCGCGAGAGGAGAAGAGTGAATGCACCACGTTCAGGCGCGATTCCACCAAGTCCGCCGCAACGATCGCGCGCGGGCGATAGCTCATCGCCAGGGCCACGTGCATGTGCCCCATGGCTCCGGCGCCCAGAACCACCGTGACGCCTCCGGGCTTCAGTCCCCGTATCATTCCACGCGGACCCAGCGGGTTTTCCTGGGTCAGGTGGACGTGGTGGTCCTGAGCTGAGATGACGCAGGAAAAGGGCTCGGCCAAAGCCGCGTGGGCGTAGGGCAGGGAAGCGTCGGGCAGAGGCAGCAGGCAGCCAGCGGCGAGAATCTCCTCGGTGACGAGGACGTACTCGGCTAAGTGGCCGCCGAGGGTGTAGCCCACCGCCACTTTGTTTACGCCTCGCCCGCCATCGCGGTAGCGCTCGCGGTGATTGATGGGGGCGCTGTCCACGGCGGGTTGAATCACATAGCGTTGGCCGGGGTGGTAACGCGCACGCAGATCAGCGCCAACTTCCATGAGCGTCACGGAACCTTCGTCGCCCAGGGTGATCGGGAACCGGCTGATGTCCCAACCGAAAAGCAGCGGATGGTTCGGACCTTGTTCGATCAGCTTGATGAGCGACGTGCAGATCCCGGCCGCGTCCACCCGCGACAGCATCTGCTTCGGACCGGGCCGCGGTGTGGGCACGGTACGCACGCCCAACTGATCGAATCCGGGTCCATCGAGCACTACGGCGCGCATTTCCCGGGGAATCTACGGCGCGCGCGTTCCTTCTGTAATGTCGAACTCGCGGTCTCGTGTTCACCAGCCATGTTGGTCCTCCAACGAAACCATTTATATTGGCCGATACAACGGGAAGCCTCCGGGTTGGGCCGCGTCGACGAGTTGTGTTCAGTTGACGAGAATACTCGATCAACTGTACCGCAGAGTTGCTCCCCTGAAATCTCGCCAAACAAGCTGCCAACGTCCGCCCGCTCCACAGTAACACCAACTGAATTCCCGACTGTCCACCAGGATCTATAAGTGGACGCTTACGCCTTGCCATCGCTTGTTAAGACGGCCAACCGCGGGCGCTTACTGATCCTTGGCGTCCCTTGGCCTAAATCCGGACTGCATGCCGCCAAATGGACGAGGCGAAATTGTTGCATGTCAATGAGAAGTTTCTCGAACCGCTGCGACGCCGAGGATCCCTTGCACCGGATTTCAAATAGACGCAAACTTTTTTGGCACACTGTGAACCAATTTATCCGTATATTGAACTATTATACTTGACTTTAAATGAAATAGGCGTATATAGTTCACATCCTTTGAAATCAAAGGCTTGGGAAGCCAAAGACGCCCGACGTCACAATCGAATCACTGCGGCTGAAGGAGTGGACGCAAGTCCAGATCCTGGGCGTTAACGGCAACTTAAGATGGAAAGCTAGTGGGGGAAAACTGAACCTGACAATGCCCGATGGATTGCCGGGAGACCATGTGTGAACACTAAAGATTGTTCCTCAACCCGAGTAACGGCTGTTTAGCGGGATGAACTACATACGCTAGGTTTCGCACGGCGCTATCCGTGGCCTCAAAGCTCGATCTACATCGGGTCGGGCATCACAGGCGCAAAGATCGAAAAGCGCAGTGACGGCCAGGTCGTCACATTTCCAGCCGAAGCGGCCGAGCATTACCTGATTGAATAACAGAACGAGTCTCTCGCAGATAGGCCGTTCGCTCCGGTAAGCTCCGAGCCGCGAAATCTGCAAAGAGGCTTGGGGATACACAAATCGGGTTGTTCAACGAAAATCACTCGTGACGGATTCGGGCAGACCCAGCTGGAACTTGTTCTGCCCGACGGGGCTAACAAACGCTGCTGCAATAGCTCTGAATTAGATGATAAGGAAAGGAACATCATGAGCCCCAGTTTCAATTATCTTGCGTTTGACCTCGGAGCTGAAAGCGGACGTGCCTTGCTTGGCCGATATCACGAGGATTTTCTGACTCTTGAGGAGATTCATCGTTTCGCCAACGAACCGGTTCAGTACAACGGCGAACTACACTGGGATGTGGCTCGGCTCTGGCGAGAAATGCTGAACGGGTTGTCGATTGTGAGTTCGCGCTCCATTGATCTCGACAGCATCGGTGTGGATGCGTGGGGAGTTGATTTCTCGCTGCTCGGCGAACACGGAACACTCGTCGAAAATCCTTACCATTATCGCGACCCTCATACCGACGGGATGATGGAACGTGCTTTTGTCTTGGTACCCCCCAGCGACATCTATGCGGAAACCGGAATCCAATTTACCCAGGTGAACGGTCTCTACCGTCTGTTTTCCGAGCAGGTCCGCACACCAAAGATCTTACAGGCCGCCGAAAAGCTTGTGACCATCCCCGATCTCTTCAACTTCTGGCTGACGGGCATTGCTGCATGTGAATTTACGAATGCAACCACGATGCAGTTTTACAGCCTGCGCCAACACGATTGGGCGCGGGACTTATTAGCCCGCTTGGGTATTCCGACGCATTTCCTCACCGATATTGTCCAACCGGGAACCGTGCTGGGGGGACTTCGACACGAAGTGGCGAAGAATGCCGGCATGCGAGCAATTCCGGTCGTGGCCCCCGCTTGTCACGATACGGCTTCTGCCGTGGCAGCAATTGCCCGAGCAAGTCAATCAGTTTTCATCAGCTCGGGGACATGGTCGCTATTGGGCACCGAGGTCCGTGAGCCTGTTATCAACAAAGACGCTCAACAATTAAACTTCACGAACGAAGGTGGCGTTTGCGGGACGTTGAGTTTACTGAAGAACATCACGGGCCTCTGGCTGCTTCAACGGTGTCGCCAGGATTGGCAGCGGTCCGGCTATAACTACACCTACGGTGACCTCACCCAAATGGCGGCCCAGAGCCAACCCTTTTGCAGCCTTCTTGATCCGGATCATCGTCTATTTCTCCATCCGGAAAACATGCAAGAGTCCATTGCTGAATTCTGCTCCCAGACAAGCCAGCCTGCTCCTCAGGAGGCGGCCACTACAGCCCGCGCCATTCTGGAAAGTCTCGCCCTTAAGTACCGCTGGGTGCTCGATCGCCTTGAGAGCCTAGCCGGGAAACGGTTCGAAGAGATTCACATCGTGGGGGGAGGTGCACAAAACGACCTTCTGAATCAGTTTACGGCTGAGGCAACGGGTCGCCGCGTGGTCGCAGGGCCCGTTGAAGCAACAGCACTGGGAAACATCGGGATGCAAATGCTTGCCGCGCGTACGATTGAGAGCCTCGATGGTATTCGCGATTTGATCACGCGATCGTTTCCTGCTAAACACTACCTGCCGCGTGAGCAGGAAAACTGGGAACACGCTTACAGTCATTTTCAGCGGCTTTGTGAAGCGTCCTAACGAGAGCACCTCCGAGGCCTAAGAATTCTCGCTTTTGGGTACGCCAATCAAGATGAAGTCCCACTCGTGCAGACTAGGCGCGAGATAACGGTCGCATCTTGGTTCGAATCAGAAGCGCTAGGAGCTCGAACCGTATCGCTATCGGGGCCAGCGCCACACCACCGAGGTGTTGCGCGCACCGCCGGCCTTTGTGGGTCAAACGCTTTGGCCGGAATACCTTGCGCTATCAGAGGCGCTCCGCGCCTATCTCCACGAAGTGACGGAACGCATTATTCGGGAAGAGGTCTACAAGGACACAGGCGAAGCAGCAGAACAGGTGGGATAATGGCACACAGTATCGAGCCGACGTGGTCTCGCGGCATCGTCAAACTGTCTCCCATCCGAGTCTCCCAAGCGCCGTCCTCAAAGTCGGACTCCATTTGAGAAAGATCACTCCTCAAGAGGGGAGAAATCGCGGGGCGTTACATTGTTGCCGTCACCATTAACGTACTGCCGATTCCAGAACATGATGCCGGTGCGAACGATTTCCTCTTTCAGCATCTGAACGGTGACATGTCGTCTCTAAAGGCGTAAGTGATGCATTTCAGGACCGTCTGATAGGGAATCAGCGAGACGACACACAGCATGGAATAATTCATTACATGTCGCTTCAATCATTTCAAAATAGACTAAAATGGCTCACCTCATTGAAAACCTTTTCGCATGCCCGCCCACTGCCTGTGCTAATATCCCCAAGTAGTGAACCGATATGCGACAAGCAGAGCGAATTCTGAAGGTTCAGGACCTTTTCGCGCGGCAAGAGTTCGCGGATTTCGAGCAGCTCTGCCGCCTTTTCGGCGCATCGAAGTCTAGTATTCGCCGTGATTTGCTTGAATTGGAAAAGAAGGGAGTAGTGCGCCGCGTCCATGGCGGGGCGCTGTCTCTCCAGTTGCGGGACGAGGGTGTGGATTTCAGCCGACTTTCCGGTTCTTTGCACGGAGAGAAATCCCGGATCGGCAAGCTGGCCGCTTCTCTGGTCTCTGGAGGGCAAACCGTCATCCTCGGCGGTGGCTCTACTTGTGTCGAAGTAGCCAAGAATCTTGTGTCGAAACCCATCCAGGTGATCACCAACTCCATTCCAGTCGTCCAAGTTTTTTGGGATAGCAAGCAGGTTGAACTCACTCTGACCGGAGGCTATTTCTATCCTCGGCTGGGCGTCCAGTTGGGACCTATCTGTGAGAAGATGCTGAACAGTGTTTCGGCCGACATGTTGATCATGGGAATTCGCGGGATCAGCGCCGCCGGCATCAGCGACTATAACAGCCTGATTGTCGAATCTTTGCGTGCCATGATCAAATCCGCTCGAAAAGTCGTGCTGGTCACGGACCACTCAAAGTTTGGAATTGACAGCATGGTTCATGTTGCGTCCCTCACGGATGTGGACCAGATCGTTACCGACACCAGTTTAGATCCGAATGTCCAGCAGATGCTGAAGGAACACGGAATCGAGATTCTCCTCGCCTGATCTCTACGGCGGTGGTGGAGCGAGCGTCACGTCGCATCGCGACGCGCATTCGAGCAGATGCAGACACGATGACACCCTGGTTCACGGGATTCTGCGGATCGACGCGGGACTTCAGTTCGCCCATTGTCGCAAACGCTTCGAGTCCGCCACTCGGTTTCGACAAACGGAGCCATCTCGCGCCCGGTGCCGTGCGATGCATCACGACATCGACATGTCCTCGATGAAGGGTTGAAACTGGGCAAGTTGAATGGCTCCCAGGCTAAATTGGTGGGCCAAGAAGGTAAACTTGAGTCTTACTACTTTCCACCCCAATACAATCCCGTTGACAACAATTTTCCTCACACCTACTTTGGCCTCGAACGTTGGGAGGAAGGCGAAAATGGCATCTTGGATCTATCGAAAGCCTATCGGCTGCGGCCCGGGACGAGTTGGCTTGGCAATCGACCCCAGAGTCAGTTCAACAATACGTCATTTCTCGGCCTCCGGCTATCGCCGCCGATTACGACCTCTCGACCCAGTGTCCTCAACCATGAGCCGATCTTCAGCTCTTCCAGGACCACTCAGCCAGAGGGGAACTCAGCACGCTTACGATCATTACTACAGATCCGAACACGCCGATGGAACCAATTCACGATCGAATGCCGGTCATCTTGCAACGCAATGATTACGATCATTGGCTGGAAGCGGGCGAACCGTTCCATTGCAGCCCGGACGAACCCACCTCGCACACTTTTCGACACCGCATCCAAACATGCCGTCGACGGCATCACTTACGTGTGCTCACCCAGGAACTAGCCCCTCGCAGCATCCGCGTCAATTGCATCAACCCTGGGCTGGTTGATACCGAAGGAAGCCGGTCGGCTGGATTCTTCGGTTCCAATTTGGATCAGGGCTTCGCGTCGCCCGCCACCGTTGGGCGCGCCGACAAACCGCATGATCTCGCCTATATCGCGCGGTTTCTCGCCGGTGATGAGTCTGGCTGGGTGACAGGGGAAAGTATTCTTGCCAACCAAGTACAGGACCGTCGAGACTGACATGGTTTTATCATGCGCGCGGCACCCAGCAGAATCGCTTGGTCACCCGCCCGCAAATCCACCGCTCACGCCCCGTCCTTCACGCGCGTCAGCTTGAAAACTCCAGCCTCGAGAGCCGCTTATACCACAGCAAGCACGAGGGGCGCAGGTCATAGAATGCGGCGGGCGGCAGCGTTCCCGTAACGCTCCCCTCATTATGCTTCATTATTGCTGTTAGCATCTTCAGTTGACGATATTACCGAGAGTCGTGCAATGATCGTTCACATCGCAGATCATGTCAGGTCCGGGGACGGCGCCGTATACCGCCAGACTGTCCAGCAGCATGTAGGTACCGCTGACCTTGGTGAGTGTAATAGTATGCAGACCAAGCGGGAGCTGTGTAGTGGAATAAAGTACCTGCGCGGAGAGTCTGGCTCCGGAAGTGTAACCGTTATAATTGCCCTCTTGGACGCCGTCAATTGCGATGCTCATTAGACCTTCTTCGCGGCACATCTCAGTAATGACAGCAATGCCGGTGCCATAAAAAGTCAAGCTGACGGAATTACCGTTAGTCGAGGTGTAGTGCACGTCCTTTTGGTTATCGTTCGCGTAACTGCGCGAGGGTGAATGAGTCCATGAACCGGTGTAGAGAAGATCGGGCGAGTTATCATTGACGTAGCCGTCGAGCAGATAACCATCGATCGTGTCTTTCTTGCCGTCGGTATTGGTGAGCACGAGTGTGTGCGTTCCGTAATTTAGGTTGTGCACTTCGAAGAGCCTCGCCCGAGGTATGGGCAGGGCTGAGTAGGCATTGGCATTAGGGTAGGCCTGTCCGTCCAAGGTGACGCTCATGACACCTCGATCGGATGCGTCCTGGCAGAACACCGTCAGTCCGGTTCCGGTAAAGCTGAAAGTGACGGAGTCTGCCTTCGCCGACGTGTAAGAGATATCGGCGCCGAGCGGCCCATCTCTCAGGTTCCTCAGATGGCCCCATCCACTGCCGTTGTAGCTGATGGACACGGGCGTGCGTAGGCCGGTGTATTCCTGGTCGCCCCCGATCACTGCGGCAGGCGGAGCGAGGCTGGCGAAAGTCGATTGGACGCCGGCGTCGGCGGTGATTGTCCTTGCCGCCACTGGCCAGTTGCCGTTGGTCACCAGAGAGTTACTGGCGTAAACAATTCCGTTCTTAACCGGATTAGAAAGGAATGTCGCGTAGTTAGAGGTGAACGAATCATTGGCGTAGGAATTGACGTCGAGGTTGAGATCGTCGTTTGAAAACTGGTCAGCCACGTTGTCACTGACGTGGATGTTGGCCGCACCCCCGTCAAAGTAGAATGCACCGGCGGAATGGGCCGAGGCGGGAGCATTGAGGTAGTTATGAGTAATACTGGTCTGCGCCGTCGCCGTGCCTTCATTGGTCTCGAGATATATTTCTGCGCCGTCCGTGATGACGGTGTTGGTGTCGTGAATGTAGTTGTACGAGATGGTGTTGCCTCGAGTGTAGTTGGTTCCGTGCCGGGTGGGGCTACCCGAGCCGCTGAAGGTCCATTCATACCCCCAGCCGTAGGAAACTCCCAAATAGGGCGAATTGGCGATCTCGTTGTGCGTCACAGTGGTGTTACGCATGAAACCGGCGGCGATCCCAGCCGTATCCGCGTAGCGTGCACCCACCGCCGAGATCACGTTATTCTGGACGACGTTTCCGGAGGTCATCCGCAGAGGGTCGGCGATCCAGAAATCATCGTAGTCGCCGAGATTGATTCCGCAGATTGCGGCGTCGGCAATCAGATTCCCCGACAGCGTCGAATTCTGGGTCCCGAGCGCGAGGTCAATGCCTGTGGTGCCGACGTGTAGAACCTTGTTGTTCACAAAAGAAACGTTGTTGGAGCGCTGGATGTTGATCGCTCCGGGCGCATGGGTAACGCGAGTCAGTCCCTGGTTAATCGGCGGCAATGTGAAGGTCGTGGCATTTTGATTGTCGGGAAAGCCCAGCGGTGTAGTGGGATCGGCAAAAGTAGAGTATTCAAATGTAATTCCGCTAATGGTGACGTTCCGCACCGGCGTGATCGCCGACGGAACCACGGCAAATGCGTCCACGCGCATCACCTTGCCGTCCGTATTCACCAACTTTACGCTGTGCGTACCCGGGGGCAGTCCTGACTTGGTGTAGACGACTTGCTGAGCCAATCGCACGCCCGTCGTCGAGGTGTCGATTTGCTCATCGGCAACGGGGTTTCCATCCAGATACACAGCGATAATGCCTTGATCGCTATTGAGCTCGCTGAGCACATCGATGCCGGCACCAGTGAAGGTGAAGCCCGCCGAGTCTCCGGCCGTCGATGTGGAAGCCATCGTATCGCCAAAATCCCCATACTCGCTCGAAGACGTCAGCGACCAAGTGCCGGAGAATGTTGTGGTTGCGCTGGTTGCATCTGTCTCCAAGATGCTGCCTGGGGTTCCCGCCATGGTCACCAATTGATTCGCGACGGGCATTTCCACGTCGGCCGTAGTCATGTTCTCCCCGGTCCGCGGGGTGTAGTACATGGACTGGGTCGAAGGATCGAGATAGAACTGACCTGGTGTTCCAAGCAGTTCCTTCGCATTCACGATCCAGATCCCGGCGGGTGCATAGTCTTTAGACAGGCCCTCCCAACCCGTGTAGGGGAATTGTAAGCTCGACACTGTCCCGCGAATCGACATGGGATCGAGCGCATTGGCCCAACATGGTTGCGCGCCCGTCAGGATCGAACTTGAGCCGGCGGCGGTGATCGTGGTCAGAGGGCAACTTCCAGTCCTCTGATCCCAACCATCGAAGAACACCTGAATCTGCGATTGATTTCCCCACGCCGCATATTGCGAGTTTGACAAAGTTAGATCTGTCAGCGAGAGCGAATAGCCGGAAGCGGGGATTCGTGGGCCGCGCGTCAAATCAGCCCGCACGCCGTTCACGTATAAATCCTGCGACTGATAGCCCGCCGGGACGTGGGCCGACCACAGATTCGGTGTGGCGCTCCTGCTTACCTGCGTCCATCCTGTCAACTGGATCGCGCCGCTCACGGTCACCTGGGTACCGGGCGCGGCCTCATAGATCACTTGATGGCCATTGCCGCCGGAATCCAGCGGGCCAAATGCGATTGGTGTCGTACGGCGATAGAGGCCGCCCGCAAACTGCACCACGATGTCCCCGTTTTGCGTGCCCGTCAGAGTCCGAACCTGTGCCTGCGCCCCTTCAATCGAGCAGGGCGCGGATTGCGTACACGTCTCCGTACCGCCCGTCGGGGTTACGTACAGCGTTGTCTGCGCAGCTGCGCTTGCGATGGATGTCCGCGCGCCTGCAAGGCCCGCCAACACTAGTAGCCAGCCCAATTTCTTGTCAAATTGCCGATTCATGAGAACCCTCTCTGCTGCCGCAATTTGCATTTTCGCCAGGATGTCCCCAGTTATGCTGAAAATTGAGCGGCGGTTCAGCCTGATTCTTTAGGATTGCGTTGCCTAACCTTGAACGAAGATCAATCGAGAAGGCGGCGGCCATCGCCCCAACACATGCATCCCCTGCTCCCTTGCGCAATTCTTGTCCGGTACGCAATCTTCATGCGGGCAGCGGGGTTATCTTCAAGGTGTATGCGTAGTCCCCCGGTATTTCGCTGGGCAACGTCAATTTCAGGTTCTCCCCGCTGGCAGTCCAGCTTAGATTCCCGCCGACTCCGAGGATCTGCACTTGAGAGCCCTCTTTCAGTCGCAGCGATTCAACAGTCAACTCGCGCGCCTTGGGCTTATCCAGCAAAATTGCATAGAGGGCATCGCGTTTCCGGGTAAAGCGAATCGGAACACCATCACTCGCTTTGCCCTCGGCCCTAACCCAGGGGCGCGTTTCATAAATCGCGTCCCCATTTGTCCGAAGCCATTTGCCGAGTTCCCTCACTCTACTCAGCTGCAGTTTGGGGATTGATCCATCTGCCGTGGGGCCGAGATCCAGAAGCAGATTCCCGTTCCTGCTGACGATCTCTACTAACATCCCCACCAGTTTGCCCGCGGAAAGCATGTCGTCCGGCCCTTCATTCTGGTTGTAGCCGAAAGAAGTGCCCACGGCATGGCAGGACTCCCACTTCTTATCGACAATCTTGTCTGGCCAAACTCCTTCAGGCGATGTGTAATCCGCGTGCCCAAACGAGGTGGAACTCGTATGTTCTTCAGGTCGTTCGTTAGCCAGTTTAAAGCGGTCGTCGATTGCAGCGTCCGGAACAAGGTTGTAATAATCGGCCAAAAGTTGGAGCACATTCCCTGTTCTTGGATAGGCAATATCGTTCCAAATGTCATCCGGCTGATATCGCTGAATCAACTCCTCGAGTAGCGCATAAACGTATCGACCATATTCTTGGCTTTGCGGGATATGGTCATTCAGGCTCTGTAGCGTGAGAATGGGCGTTTCCGTGAAGCTCCAGTCCAATCCTCCCGAGAAGTAAATGCCCATGTGTATGCCCTGCCTTCGAACTGCGGCGGCCAATTCTCCGATAACGTCCCGCTGCGTGCCTTGCTGATCAGGCTTTCGGTGAGGGTTGCGAACTTTGCTTGGCCATAACCTGAACCCGTCGTGGTGCCTAGTTGTAGGAACAATGTACCGTGCGCCGAACTCTTTAAACAACTCTGCCCATTGATCGGGATCCCACTTCTTCACCTCCCGATTGAAGATCGGAATGAAATCGAGGTAGTCGAAGT
>Ga0326727_10018564_pt1 | contig 14179 bp, 15 predicted proteins | sample MB2enrmetagenome_FD_207643 | JGI IMG/M metagenome (GOLD analysis project Ga0326727, IMG submission 207643) | Lab enriched peat soil microbial communities from McLean, Ithaca, NY, United States - MB29MY | ecosystem: Environmental > Terrestrial > Soil > Wetlands > Peat | place: USA: New York...
ACAAGACCCACGAGTTCTACCTCAGGTACGGCGGCAAGACGGTGATCCTGGCGCGGTTCGTGCCTATAGTCAGGACGTTCGCGCCTTTCGTCGCAGGCGTCGGCGCCATGTCCTACGGCCGGTTCCTCGCCTTCAGCGTGGCGGGCAACATAAGCTGGGTCTTTATCTTTGCCCTGGGCGGTTACTTCTTCGGCAATATCCCCGTGGTCAGGCAGAACTTCACGCTCGTCATCTTTGCAATAATCCTTATATCGGTGCTTCCGGGAGTGACGGGGTACCTGCGCGAGCGGCGAAGGAAGAGCTAAAAGCAACTGCGTAATACTCCCGGCGGCTGGACTCGCGCCTCTTGCGGAATCGCGATCTGCGGCGCGCTCTTCGCCTTGCGGCCTCCAGTGTACGTACAGTACAGCTTCCGGCCAGCAAGGCTCAGATCGCATCCACATCTCATCGATTCCTTGAGGCGCTCCTCCGGCCGCGACCGCCGCAATCGTATAAAGAGCATTTATAAGGCGGCGGTAAGAGCGGGCTTTACTATGGCCTTAGCTCCCTCTCCCTGGTGAGGGGAGAGGGTTGGGGTGAGGGTGAGAGCGTATTTTTTCATATGTTCCCCGGCTGCAACAGGCGGTTGCGTGGAAAGGGCGCTGAGCCCCAATAACTGCGCGGCGGTAAGAGCGGGCTGTGCTATTCCATAGAGTGGTATTGAAACTCGGTTCTACTATGAGACTCTCAATAATATACAGGATACTTTGAAACACTACTCGGTATTATTCAAAGGGGGCCGGAGCAATTTTCGATGGATGAGGCGGAAGCCGGCGCAGGCGCGAGCCGCAGCATACTTTTTGCGTATGTGAGGACTCGCGTCAAGCCGGCGACCGGCTCAGGCGCGAAAAGTGCCCGGCCCCCAATCTACACCGCCCGTCGATTTGGGGGCGGCTATGTGATATAATGTTCAAGCCAAAGATCGGAAGAAATGCACGAATTAACAATCACCCAGAACATCATCGACATCGCGGTAAGCCAGGCGCAAAATCGCAGAATAACGGGCATAAACCTCGTGATCGGGGAGCTTTCGAGCGTCGTTGAAGAGTCGATACGCTTCTGCTTCGACGTGATCTCGAAGGACACGCCGGCGGAGGGCGCCAGCATCGCAGTCGCCAGAGTGCCGGCAGTCCTGAGGTGTGTCTCCTGCGGCAGTGAGTTCGGCATGGAAAAGGCAGGCGTCTGCCCGGCCTGCGGCAAGCACGGCGGCGAGGTGGCCGCCGGCAAGGAATTCTACATGGAGAGCATAGAGGTGGAGGACTAGAGCATGAAGATCAAGGTAGTGAAGAACATCCTGGATGCGAACGAGCAGATGGCCGCGGAGAACAAGGTCCTTTTCAAGAAAAAGGGCATCGTGGCAATCAATATAATGGCCTCGCCGGGGGCGGGCAAAACGAGCCTCATATTGCAGACCATCGACGCCCTGGGCGAGCGGCTCGCGGTTATCGAGGGAGACCTGGCCTCCACGTTCGATGCGGAGAAGGTGGGCAAGAAACACGTGCCCGTCGTCCAGATCAACACGGATGGGGGGTGCCACCTGGACGCAGCCATGATAAGGACATCCCTCGAAAAGCTGAAGCTGGACGGCGTGCGGTATCTCTTCATCGAGAACGTGGGGAACCTCGTCTGCCCGGCGGAGTTCCAGCTTGGCGAGGACCGGAGAGTGGTCGTCGCGTCCGTACCGGAAGGGGACGACAAGCCGTTCAAGTATCCCGGCATGTTCGCCACCGTCCAGGCCGTCGTGCTCAACAAGATGGACGTCCTCCCCTATATCGACTTCAGTGTTGCCCGCTTCCTGGAGGGCGTGCGCGCAATCAACCCGAAGGCCCCTGTCTTTCAGGTCTCGTGCAGGACGAAGGAGGGGCTATCCGATTGGATAGACTGGCTGAAAAAGATCGCGTCCTGAAGCGCGTCACCGTACAGGGCGTCGTCCAGGGCGTAGGCTTCCGCCCCTTTATTTACAGGCTCGCCCGCGAGCACGGCCTTTCGGGCTGGGTCATCAACACGAGCAGCGCCGTAGAGATCGAGGTCGAGGGGCGCGAACCGGATGTCGAGGCATTCGTCGGGCGTATAGCGAGCGACGCGCCTCCGAGGGCGCGCATAGAGACCGTGCGGGCCACAGACGGCGGCACCCCCGTAGGCTATCCGGCGTTCGAGATACGCGAGAGCAGGCCGGACGCGGGGTACCAGCTCATATCGCCCGACATCGCCACCTGCGCGGACTGCGTCTCCGAGCTTTTCGACCCGGCCGACAGGCGCTACCGCTACCCCTTCACCAACTGTACGAACTGCGGTCCCCGCTTCACGATCATTACGGACATTCCCTACGACCGGCCCAACACCACGATGGCCCCTTTCAAGATGTGCCCCCAATGCAGGCGCGAGTACGACGACCCTCTCAACCGCCGTTTCCACGCGCAGCCGAACGCCTGCCCAGTGTGCGGGCCGCACGTGTGGCTCACGGACGCAGGGGGCAGGGAAGTCCCACACGCCCACGGCGCCGACGCTATACGGGAGGCCGCGCGCCTGCTCCACGAGGGCGCTGTCGTTGCGATCAAGGGCCTGGGGGGCTTTCAGCTTGCCTGCGACGCGACCGATGGGGCCACCGTGAGCCTGTTGCGCGAGCGGAAGAGAAGGCCCGACAAGCCCTTCGCAGTGATAATGAGGGAAGTGGAAGAAGCGGCCCGCCACTGCGTCATCTCCGATGCCGAGGCGCGCCTGCTCCGCGCGCCGGAGGCCCCCATCGTGCTCCTCACCTGGCGGCCCGAATCCGATGTCTGCGCGCCCGTCGCCCCCGGCAACCGCTACCTGGGCGTCATGCTCCCCTGTACGCCGCTCCACCACGTGCTCGTCCGCGACTTTGGCGGACCTCTCGTCATGACGAGCGGCAACCTCTCGGAAGAGCCGATAGCGAAGGACAACGAAGAGGCCCTGCGCCGGCTCGGCGGGATTGCCGACTATTTCCTCTTCCACAACAGGGATATACACTCGGCTTACGACGACAGCGTCTGCCTGGCCGGCAGGGGCGCGCCCGCGTTGATCAGGCGCGCCCGCAGCTATGCCCCCTACCCAGTCAAGCTCCCCTTCAGGACACGGCCTATCCTAGCCGTCGGAGCGCAGGAGAAAAATACCTTCTGCCTCGCCAGGGACGAGTTCGCCTTTGTCAGCCAGCACATCGGCGACCTGGAGAACGTGGAGACCCTCGACCACTTCACAAACACCGTCGAGCTGTATAAGCGCCTCTTCCGCATCGCGCCGGAGGCCGTCGCCTGCGACCTGCACCCCGACTACCTCTCGACGCGTTACGCCAGGGCGCTTCCGGGCGGACAGCCGGTCTTCGGCGTGCAGCACCACCATGCGCATGTTGCCTCCTGCATGGCGGAGCACGCCATCGCAGGCCCTGTCATCGGCGTAGCCTTCGACGGCTCCGGCTTCGGCGAGGACGGCACAGTATGGGGCGGCGAGTTCCTCGTCACCCGCTACGACGGCTTCGAGCGGGTGGCATGCCTGGAGCCTATGCCGCTGCCCGGCGGCGAGGCGTCGATAAAAAGGCCTTACCGCCTGGCCTTCGCCTACCTCCACGCCCTGGGGCTGGATACTTCCGGCCTGCCTTCGATCAGCGCCATAAATGAAGAAGAGCGCACGATTATCGCGGCGCAGATCGTTCGGCGGGTCAACACGCCGCTCACCTCGTCTGCGGGCCGCCTTTTCGACGCCGCCTCGGCCCTCCTGGGTGTCGTGCGGACGATCAGCTTCGAGGGGCAGGCCGCCATCGGCCTGGAAATGGCGGCCGCAACATCGGACGGGCCTTACGGAACAGGCGCGCCCTACCCTTTTTCCGTCGAGGAGACAGACGGCCTTTCCCTCATCAGGATCGGGGGGCTTTTTGCGGCCCTTTCAGCAGACGCCCGCTCCGGCGCCCCTCTTCCGCAGGTAGCCTACCGCTTCCACCTCACCGTCGCAGCCATGATAAGGGACGTCGCCGCCCGCATCGCCGCAAAGACGGGCATAAAAACGGTCGTCCTCTCCGGCGGCTGCTTCCAGAACAGGCTCCTCACCCGCCTCGCCGCCGGCCTTATCGAAGACGTGGGGCTTGAATGCATAACGCACAGGCAGGTCCCGTGCAACGACGGCGGCATCAGCCTGGGCCAGGCGGCCATCACACATGCGCGCTTTTCCATGGTTTGATTAAAATTTTTCGCAGCTTTTTACATCCCCTTGCATGCATCTTTTTTTAGTGATATAAGAATCACACAGCCTGCCGTTTAACCTTCAAGGGAAGCGCAGTGAGAACCTGCCGCTGTCCCGCAACTGTGATGGGCGTGAAAGGCCGGTGCACGGGCGGACCATGAAAAGGCCGTCCAAAGCCACTGTCCGCGAAAGCGGATGGGAAGGCGCGCCGGTTGCCCTAAGCCAGGAAACCTTGGGTTAAACATCGCCGGGCCAATCCTTACGAGGCATAAGGAGGTCCTCTATGAAGCTATTTCCGTTCCTGACAGTTGTCACAGTTTTCCTCTTTCCCTTTGCCGCTTTTCCGCAAAATTCACCTCTCAGTCTCGACGAGATAGTCGTCACTGCGTCCCGCACGGAATCCCCCCTGAGGGAAGCCCCGGCCAACGTCAGCATCGTAACGGCGGACGAGATCAGAGAGTCCGGCGCCCAGACGGTCGCTGACGCCCTGGAGCGGGAACCGGGCGTCTTCCCCCAGAACTACCTGGGCAACCCTAAGACGGCGAACATCGATATCCGGGGCTACGGCGAGGCGGCGCCGCAGAACGTCCTCGTCCTCGTGAACGACAGGAGGGTCAACTCCCCCGACCTGTCGGGGACCGACCTTTCACTGATACCCGTCGATGCCATCGAAAGGATCGAGGTATATCGCGGCCCGGCAACCGTGCTCTTCGGAGACAACGCTGCTGCGGGGGTGGTCAACATCATATTGAAGACCGGGGAAGGGCCGCCGAAGGTGACGGCCGCTACGACCGTGGGGAGCTACAACTACGTGAAGCCGGAGGTTGCGGTCTCCGGGAGTCAGGGCAAGTTCTCGTACCTCGCCATCGGCTCCGACATCGATACGGACGGCTACCGCCACAACAACGCGTACCACGCAAAGGACGGCCTGGGCAATTTCAGCTTCGCCGTGAGCGACAACCTCACCCTGAAGCTCTCCACGGGCACTCACCGGGACGACTACGGGCTGCCGGGGTACCTCTTCTGGTCCGCCCTCCGGTCCGGCGCGGTGGGCCCGAAGGATTCGAACAATCCCAACGACAACGCTTCTACGGAGGACAACTTCTTCGATCTAGTCCCTGAGCTGAAGCTGATCGACGACGTCGTTCTCTCCCTCGGCGGCTCCTACCGCGACCGCCACACGGCCTCTTACTACGACTACGGGTCCGGCAACAATTACGAGATGAAGGGCGAGCTTCAGACTTACGGGTTCACCCCCAAGGTGGTCGTCTCCAAGCCCCTGGGCGGCATGAAGAGCGTCTTTGTCGCCGGGTCGGACTATTACAAATATGCGACGACCGTCGACTCTTCGAGCTACTACTTCTGCCCATCCCTCTCCAACGCCAATATCGGCAGGAGGGACTTCGCATACTACGCCGACGAGAAGCTCTACCCATTCAAGGACCTGGCACTGGAGGCGGGCTATAGGAAGCAGAGGACGACCTACGATGTCAATTACGCAGACCTCATAAACCCCATGCTCAGCCAAATCGGGAGATCGAGTTACGACAGGGACGCCTGTCGCTTTTCGGCCAACTACACCGTGCTGGAAAAGACCAACGTCTTCGCGTCATACGCCAAGGGCTTCCGTTTCCCTGTCACCGACGAGTTTGTCGCGCCAGGTTATGTCGTTTACCCCGGCTACTTTGTCCCCACGCAGATCAACACGGGCCTAAAGCCCCAGACTACGGAGGAGTTCGACGCAGGCATCCGCTGGAACCCCCTGGCGCGCTTCGCGGGGACGATCACCTATTTCAATACTAGGAACAGGGACGAGATCTATTACAACCCCATGACTTTCGCCAACGAGAACTATGACAGGACAAAGCGCCAGGGCGCCGAGACATCGGTCTTCGTCGGCCTGACCGAAAGGCTGTCGCTCAACGCGGCCTATTCATACACTGAGGCCATCTTCGACGGCGGGCAGTTCGACGGGAACCGCATACCCCTCGTTCCCAAGAACAAAGTCTCGGCGAAGCTTACTTACGCGATCAGCGACTGGAAATTCAGCCTGGCCTCCATCTATACGGGCGCAAGGTACGCCATAAGCGACCAGGCGAACATCGGGGAGCAATTGCCCGGCTATACGACTTTCGACGGCTCTATCGGATACAAATACAAGAAACTGACGGTTCTCTTCACAGCGAAGAACCTGACGGACAAGAGGTACTCAGCGATGGGCGTGTACAGCTCTTCTGCCAATGACATAGCCCTCTACCCGTCGCCGGGCCGCCAGTTTTTCCTGCGCTTTCAGTACGAGCTGGGGGGATAATGGCAAAACAAGCGGCGGGGCGCAATGAAGTGCGCAAGAGAGCGGGCCGCCTGTGCGCCGCCGCCTTTGCCCTCCTGTCGGCTTTTCTCCTCGCGGTCCCCTGGGGCGTGCGAGCTGCCGGCGGGAACGCCGCCGACGCGAAGGACGGGCATCCCCAAAGAATAGTCTCTCTCGGCCCCACGATCACGGAAAAGCTCTACCTTCTGGGCGCAGGGGACCGGCTTGTCGGGGTGACGACGTACTGCGAGAGGCCCCCGGAAGCGCGCAGCAAGGAGAAGGTGGGGAGCGTCACCCAGATGAGCATAGAGAAAATTCTCGACCTCCGACCGGATCTCGTGCTCGCGACATCTCTCATGGAAGCGAGGGCCGTGAGAAGCCTGAAACGTCTGGGAACGGCCGTGGCCGTTTTCAATGAGCCGGCGTCCTTCGCGGAGATGAACAGCCAATTCATCGACCTAGGTAAGATGGTGGGAAGGGAGGACCGGGCACGGAAGATCGTCCAGGTCGCCGAACAAAGGGTAAGGCGAATCCGGGCAAGGGTAAGCGGCCTGCAAGCGCCGAAGGTCTTTATCCAGATAGGATCGAAGCCCCTTTTCACGGCCACCCACCATTCCTTCCTGAATGACATGGTAGAGCTCGCGGGGGCGACGAACATCGCTTCCGGCGCAAAGGCCGGCTTTTACAGCAGGGAAGAGGTGCTCGCCCGTAACCCAGACGTCATCCTCATTACCGGGATGGGCATAGCACCGGAGAACGAGAAGAAGGTGTGGCAGAGGTTCAAGACGCTCAATGCGGTGAGAAACAACAGGATATTCACGCTCGACCCTTACATCACATGCAGCCCCACCCCGGAGACTTTTGTCGAGGCCCTTGATGCGATTGTGGCGGCCGTTCATCCGGGCCTGGAGGTGGAGGAATGAACAGGCATGGCACCTGGGCGCTCGCCCTGGGAGTTCTCGTCGCGTTACTTCTCGGCACTTGTCTGTTCTCACTTTCCGTTGGACCGGCGGGAGTCTCCCTTTTCCGGGCGGCCCGGCTCTGGCGGGAAGGCATGGGTGGCACGCATCTCAGCATTATCCTTGACATACGTCTTCCCAGAGTGCTCCTTGGCGTCGCAGTCGGCGGGGGCTTGAGTCTCTCGGGCGTGGTACTCCAGGGCCTCTTCCGGAACCCTCTCGTCGAGCCGTACACCCTCGGCGTCTCCGGGGGGGCCGCCCTCGGTGTGGCAGTGAGCAGCGTCCTCGGCTTGAGCCGCTTATCCGGACCTTATGGTATCCCCCTCGCAGGCTTCGCCGGCGCCCTGTGTGCAATATTTCTCCTGCAAGCCCTCAGCTCGAAAAGGGGCATATTGAGCGTACAGGGCCTTCTTCTCGTCGGTGTCATGCTCAGCTTTATCTGTTCGTCCCTGGTGCTTCTGATCATGTCCATCTCCCGGCTCGAAGACCTCCACGGCATATTGTTCTGGATCATCGGCTCCCTCGGGGAGACCGACTGGTTCCTCGTGAAGCTGGCCCTTGCCGCGATGATCACAGGGCTCGTCCTTTCATATTTCTTCTGCTTTGACCTCAACGCCCTGAGCCTCGGAGAAGAGGAAGCCCTCCACCTGGGTATAAACGTCGAGCGAACGAAGAAAATGCTGTTCATACTCACTTCGCTCCTGACGGGATTGTGCGTTTCCCTGGCCGGCGCCATCGGGTTCGTCGGCCTCGTCGTCCCCCACTTCCTCCGCCTCATTGTCGGTCCCGATCACCGCATCCTCCTGGTCTCGTCCTTTCTCGCCGGGGCTGTCTTTCTTATCATGTCGGACACGCTGGCGAGGACGGTAGCCCTCCCCATTGAATTGCCCGTCGGCGTCGTGACCGGTATCGTAGGTGGCGTGCTCTTCATCTATGCCCTGACCAGAAAGACCCGCGCAGGGGGCCTATGATGATCGAGCTTCGGCACGTAAGCTGCGGATACGGCGAAAATATCGTTCTCGGGGACATCACCGTCAAGATTAACGAGGGAGAATTCGTGGGCGTCATAGGTCCCAACGGCTCAGGCAAGACGACCCTCATAAGGGTGGCGACGAAGGTGATAAAGCCCACGGCCGGCGAGGTCCTCCTCGAAGGGAGGGACCTCTCGGCCATGGGCTACAGGCAACTGGCGACCCGGGTGGCGGTGGTCGGAACGATCGACCGGAATATGGATATGCGGACCGAGGATCTGGTGCTCCTCGGTCGAATCCCATTGAGGGAGCGTTACCGGCTCCTGGATGGGAAGACGGATGTGGATGCGGCGCGGCAAGCCATGAGGGTCACGGGTCTTCTGCACCTGAAGGACCGACCCGTTTCGACCCTGAGCAGCGGCGAGCGCCAACTGGCCTTCGTTGCGAGGGCCCTTGCCCAGGAACCGAAGCTGCTTTTCCTGGACGAGCCGACGAGCCATCTCGACATCAGGCACCAGATAGGGCTTCTCGACCTCGTAGCGAAGCTGAACCGGGAAAAGCGGCTTACCATCATCACGATACTCCATGACCTGAATCTGGCGAGCCAGTATTGCGCGAGGCTCCTGCTCCTTGATCGTGGCACTCTACACTCAGACGGTCCACCGGAGTCCGTGCTGACCCGGGAGACGATAGAGAAGGTCTATCGGACGCCCGTGGTCATTCTGAACGGTCCATCGTCTTCGAAGCCGTTCATCCGCCCTGTTTCAAGGGAAGGGGGGTTAGAATCGGACTGATAGCAAGCACTTGGCAAGAGAAGAGGAGTCTTTTTGCCAGGGCCCTGGCTCTTTCTCTGGCCCTCCACTGCATATTCGCTGCGATCCTTCTCTTCTTCTGTGGCAGGCAGGCAAGGCATGAGGATATGGGGCATATTATCACCGTGTACCTCGGCGCCGATTATCCTGGCGGACAGGCGGGTATTCACGGCGGCCGGGGACCGTCAGGCCCAAGTAACGGAAGTCATAGACTGGCAATGATAGGACCGCACGTTCGGCCCAGCCAACCGGTGGTGCCGGACCATCCGAAAACGGCAAGAAGTGAGACGGGGACGGCACGAGGAAGGATGGACGGTGCTGTGACTGTCGCTCTCTCCCCTTCACGTTCACCCACGGAATTCGGTCCCGTCGACGCCCATCCGGCGGTCAATTCCGTAGAAGCTGTCGGCGCCCAGGGTGGAGGCCCACGGACAGGGACCGAGACGGGTCGGGGTGGGACAGGGGCACCATCCCTCTCCAGCAGTGGGACGTTCGGCAGCGGCGGAAGCGCGCCGGGCGGAGGAGGGTCGGGAGCGGGCGGCGACGGCCCCGGTGGAGGTCAGGCTAAGAGCAACAGCTATGCAGCCGCGCAGTTCGCCTATATCCGGGGCCTCATATTGAAGAACCTGGTTTACCCGCCCGAGGCGAGGCGCGCGGGGCTGCGGGGAAGAGTCACGGTAGGCTTTATCATCCGCGAAGAGGGGCTCGCGCAAAACATAAGGATCGTGGAAAGCTCCGGGCACGACGTTCTCGACAGGACGGTGATCGAGACGATCAGGCGTTGCCAGCCTTTCCCCAGGCCGCCCGCCAGGGCGGAGTTGACGATCCCCATTGTTTTCAAGCTGAAGTGATCAAAGAGGAGGGAAGGCAGATGTTCTTGGGCACGTGCAACGACGGCGACATCAGCCTGGGCCAGGCGGCCATCGCGCACGCGCGCATGCTGCTGGGCTCCGCAAAACAGACTTGGCGGGCACCGACTGTCAAAAGCAGAGACCTTGACATTCCGCACAACCAATAGTACTCTTAATAATGTCATAGGAGGTACGATCAATGCCAAGAATTCCGAAGATTATCCCCATCTCCGATTTGCGACAAAACGCGAGCGACGTCGTTAAGGGCGTTTCATCGTCGGGTGAGCCCGTCTTCATTACGCAGAGGGGCCGGGCGGCTGCGGTTATGGTCAGCATGAAGACCTATGAAGAGTCGCAGCGGGAGATTGACATCTTGCGACTCCTCGCCGCAGGCGAGAAAGAGATAGAGGCGGGCGTGGGCTACGAACTCAAAGAAGTCCTGAAAGAGGCAGACCGCTTTCTTGAGGTCGCAAAGCCTTGAAAATCCTTTTCACGCCTTCCGGCCGCCGGCAGTTTCTCGAAGCAATCGCTTACATTTACCGGGACAACCCTTCGGCCGCCCTGGCCTTCCGGAACAAGGCGGAACGGATTCTCTCCCGCTTACAGGACTTTCCCGAATCAGGCCGGCTGATCCCGGAATTTCCCGATCTGCCCTTCCGCGAGGTAATAGTCAACCCATACCGGTTCTTCTACAGGATCAAAGGCCGGACGGTCTGGATAGTGGCCGTCCGGCACAGCGCCCGGTTGCCTCAAGAACCAGCAGACGAAAACAATAAGCAAAAGAGCTAACGATTCCATACCAGACCGTGACCTACACTCCTGCTAGTTGTACACGGACCGCTTGTTTGGGCGGCCGGAGGGATTTTCACGCTTCGCGACAAAGCGACCTTTTACATTGCGCTACGCGCAGGGACAAAGATCGTTCTACCGCGCAGCGCCGCGAAAAGACCCCGGCCGCCCATACGCGCACGACAGTTCGCCGGCCTTGTATGGCCCGGCGAACTGTCGTATACTATGTATCCAATGTGTTTGGCAGTCCCCGCACTCATCACCAGGATCGACGGCGCCATGGCCGACGCCGAGCTTGCCGGCAACATGACCCGCGTCAACATACTCTTCACCCCCGGCGTCAAGGTGGGCGACTACGTAATCATGCACGCGGGATACGCGATAAGCGTAATGGACAGCGCCGAGGCTGAGGAGACGTTCCGGCTGCTCGAAGAGATGGCGGGCTTCGATGCAGACGGGTAAGACCTTCCGTGACCCGGCGGTCGTCGAGAAGCTGAAAAACCGCATATGGGCCGCGTCGAAGAAGCCCATCAAAGTGATGGAGTTCTGCGGCACCCACACGCACGCCATACACCGGTTCGGCATAAGGCAGATCCTCCCACCTACGGTCGAGTTGTTCTCCGGTCCCGGCTGCCCCGTCTGCGTCACCGACAACACCGACATAGACCGCGCCATAGCCATCTCGAAGCTCCCGGGCGTGATCGTCGCCACCTTCGGCGACCTTTTGAAGGTGCCGGGCAGCTCCGAAAGCCTTCTTACGGCCAAGGCCGAAGGGGCTGCCGTAGTCATGGTCTACTCGCCCCTCGACGTCCTCTCCCTTGCCGCCGGCAACCCCGGCTGCCGCGTAGTCTTCCTCGGCATCGGGTTCGAGACGACGGCCCCGGCAGTGGCCGCCTCCATCGACGAGGCTCGCGAGAAGGGCCTTTCAAACTATTCCGTCCTGTCGATGCACAAAGTGACGCCCCCGGCCATGCGGGCGATCCTTGATGCGCGGGAGATCGCCCTCGACGCCATCCTCTGCCCCGGCCACGTCAGCACCGTCACGGGCGCGGACGCCTGGCGGTTCGTGCCGGAAGAGTATCGCATACCCGCGGTGGTCGCCGGCTTCGAGCCTGTCGATATCATGCTGGCCGTCGCCCAGATCGTGCGCCAGTGCGAGGCGGGTGCGCCCCGCGTGGCGAACGCCTACCCCCGCAGCGTATCGAATGAAGGCAACAGGCCCGCCCGCGAGATGATGGACCAGGTCTTCGAGCCTGCGCCCGCATTGTGGAGGGGCCTCGGGGCGATCCCGGCAAGCGGCCTCGCCATTCGCCCCGAGTACGCTGCCCACGACGCGCTGCGCCTCTTCGACGTAGAGGTCCCGGAAAACCGGACGCCCGACGGGTGCAGTTGCGGAGAGATCATAAGGGGCGTCATGCGGCCGAACGAATGCCCGCTTTTCAAGACGATCTGCACGCCGTCCCACCCGATAGGGCCGTGCATGGTCTCTTCCGAGGGGAGCTGCTCCGCCTACTACCTTTATGGATGAGAAATGGACGATAAGCTGATACTCCTCGGCCACGGAAGCGGCGGAGGCTTGAGCCACGATCTGATAGACGGCCTCTTCGTGCGCCACTTCGCCAACCCGCTGCTGCTGCCCCTGGAGGACGCCTCTGCCTTCGACCTGCCGCCGGGAAAGACGGCCTTCACTACGGACAGTTACGTGGTCAAGCCGATATTCTTCCCGGGCGGGGACATCGGGCGGCTGGCAGTCTGCGGCACGGTCAACGACCTCTCGATGCGCGGGGCCAGGCCGCTCTATTTAAGCGCCGGGTTCATCATCGAGGAGGGTTTTCCCATCGCGGACCTGGAGCGGATCGTCATCTCGATGAGCGAGGCTGCGCGCGAGGCGGGCGTATCCATTGTCTGCGGGGACACGAAGGTCGTGGAGAGGCGCGCAGCCGACGGCATCTTCATCAATACGGCGGGGGTCGGCCTCATACCGGCCGGAGTCAGCGTCTCCGTACAGAACGCGAGGCCCGGCGACGCCGTCATCGTGAGCGGCACGATAGGCGACCACGGCGTCACCGTCCTGTCGCAGAGGCAAGGGCTCCATTTCGTTAGCCCCGTCAAGAGCGACGCCGCCCCATTGAACGGCCTGGCGCAGACAATGCTCGGGGCTGCCCCGGCGGCCGTCCACGCCATGAGGGATCCTACGAGAGGGGGCATCGCTACGACCCTCAAGGAGATCGCCTCCAACTCATCGGTGGGGATAGAGATTGAGGAGGAGCGCATACCCGTGTCGGATGCGGTGGGCGCGGCGTGCGAGATGCTCGGCCTCGATTATCTCTATCTTGCCAACGAGGGAAAGATCGTCGCAGCCGTAGCGGAAGAGCAGGCGGCACGGGTCCTCGATGCGATGCGGGCACAGCGTTACGGGCGCGATGCAGCCGTCATCGGCCGCGTTACGGCCGACCGTCCGGGCACGGTCACAATCAGGAACCCCTTCGGGGCAAAGCGCATCGTGGAGATGCTCGCCGGCGACCAGTTCCCGAGGATCTGCTGACACCGGGGCCTCCCGCAGGCATCCGCCATTTTTCGCCAGGGCAAACGCATTTGGAAAATCCCCCTCGCCTGAAGGAGGGGAGACACGTCTCCGAAACACGCATTGCGGAGCGACCGTTAATCAGCGTTGGCGGAGCTTAGAGCGTCCGCCTTTTGAAAAAAGGCGGTGCTGCGAGCGCCCGTACCCTCTCTTCCTCTACGTCTCGCAGCAAGCGGAAGCGAAGCCTTACGCTGATCGGGAGCGAAAGCCCTAGCGTGTGAAGGGGACGCGTCGCGCTCCTTCTTACATGCCAAAGTTCAAATGCGTCTGCCCTGCATTTTTCGCTTGACAACATCGTTTGAAAAAGCATACAATGTTACCATAAGTAAAATCGAGTCCTAGTGACGCTCATGCAGGGCTTATCAGGCTCAGCAAGGCACGACCCCGCAAAAAACTTGACAGGAAAACAAGGAAAAGAGCAACCGCTGACGAAGGGCGCCGCCGCCGGGCGCAGAAGCCCGCCGCCCCCCGTGTGTCCGCGCTCATGGGGCTGATACGCGGCAAGGCGGCCGGGCAACCATCATCCGGCTTCCCCCCTTACCATATATACTGAAAGGGCGAGGCACCTGCCTCGCCCTTTCAGTATCATCCCGCAGTAGTCATCACGTTCCCATTTCCCACGACGAGAGGTACTTCTTCTGCTCGCGGGTCAGCTTGTCTATCATCACACCCCTG
>Ga0326727_10018566_pt1 | contig 14174 bp, 9 predicted proteins | sample MB2enrmetagenome_FD_207643 | JGI IMG/M metagenome (GOLD analysis project Ga0326727, IMG submission 207643) | Lab enriched peat soil microbial communities from McLean, Ithaca, NY, United States - MB29MY | ecosystem: Environmental > Terrestrial > Soil > Wetlands > Peat | place: USA: New York...
CTCTCATTTATTAATGCACATGAAAATATTTTTATCGGTGTTATGTTCCTGAGCAATTACAGTTAAACTGATGTAAATAATTCCTATTTTAAGTCTGCCGTAATTAGCTCTCGCTTTTTATCTTATTTCCAGCCATTGGTTCACTTTATTTATTTTCTAACACCATAAAAGTGTATGGTTGTAGTGCAACCTGAGTTGATAGTGTCACGGATTTCCCTGTAAACACGTCACTCCATGTGGAATTTGATAAAGCAGCAGGTATTGTATAATTAATTGTCGCGTTTCTAAGATTATCTATTACGAATACCGTATCGAAGGCTAGCGTTTTGGTAAAAGCACAAACATCATAACTGCAATAAGATGTCAGGGATCCGCGACGTATTGCAGCATTGTTGTTTCTGAAAGCGATTACTTTCTTATATTGTGCTGTGACAGATGGATTAATTGTCCAATCAATCGTTGTTGATGTAAATGGAAAAGTCATTGGTTCAGAAGTTCCAACCTCTTGACCATTATATATAAAAGGTACACCTTTCATATAGGCTACGACTATAAATGCAGCCATCGAACCGTTGATTCCGCCAAAAAGAGTTATTGGTGTGCCATCTGAACTGTTGACATCGTGGTTTGTCAAATACCTGACAATCTGGTTTTGATCCGTTGTCGCTCCAACATATTCAGTGGTATTTGCATTACTAATGAGCGTGCTTACAGATTGATCACTGCTAAATATAGATTTTAATGAGCTATAAAAATCAAAGCCAAAATTATAATCGAATCCGGAAGTGTAGTTTGTTGAACGTGTTCCTTCAGCAAGCATCAAATATTTATGGGATGGAGAGATTGCATTGAGGCTATCATTTGCTTGTACCCAAAAATCAGCAGGTTCAAAATCAGCATTATCACATCGGAAGCCATCGATATTAGCTGTTAATACCCAATATTTCATAGCCTTGATCATAGCACTACGCATATCCTGGTTTTGATAATTTAATTCAGCTACGTCAGTATAACCATCCGGACTAAGAATGTTACCATTTGCATCTTGTGCATACCATAAAGTATTAGACATCCAGGCATTATCCCAGGATGTACCATCAGACACCCAATCGAGGATTACAGTCATACCACGACTATGAGCACCATCTACCAGAGTTCTCAGATCTGTAAGAGTCCCGAACTCAGAGCCAACAGACTCAAAATCCTTTACACAATAAGGTGAATTAATTGATTTTAATGACCCAACGGGATAAATAGGCATTAAGTACATAACATTCACACCTAAGGCTTTTATACTATCCAATCGATTGATAACTCCTTGAAAGTTACGGGTTGAACTAAAACACCGCATATTTACCTGATAGATGACTGCATCACGACTATCAGGAACCCCAGTAAAGGGTGTTCCATATTGCTGGACTGTATCCTTATTAGTAACTATAGTCGAAGAAGACACTATATTATTTTTACTGCAACTAATCAATAACAATAATAATATGAAACCAATAAATCGATTCATCTGTTTTAGAGATTAAAATATTAAAAGAAAGTCACCGAAGATTTGCATAGCAAGATTTAATTCGAACAATATGCAATAGAATGAATAGCATCTTTAAGGTAGCAAAACGTTTAGATAATCTACAAAAGTAATGAAGTTTGAATATCATCTTTTATAGACACCTAAACGTTATACTTATTAAGTATCAATCAACCAAAATAATTAGTTCTTAACAATACTGTAAGCATATACACCTGCATTATGCAAATCTAATGTAATGGTGTAATTACCATCTGAAGGAACGGTAAGATTATTAAGATTACCATTATAACCAAAATTTGGATTATCTGCATATTCCAAATTCCCTTTACTATCAATTCCAAAATCAATTACCCAAGCATCATTTGCTCTGAATTTAAAAGATCCGGCAGCTATCATATTAACTTTCACTGTCCATACTTGGGTAGTTGCATTATAGGTCATTTGAGTATCCGTATTCCAGCCACCAGGAGTAGCATCACCAATGATAGACCAAGTTGTAGGTGTTTCAGACCACTTCATTGTATTTAAATTTGCATATATCTCATAGTATCCGGGATTAGAGTTAGGAAAAGCAAAATTATTTCCAGCATAATTAGCAACAATTAAAGAGTCTGTCATTCCTGCGCCACTATCACCATAACTGGTTGAATTCCAGTTTCCAACTTCAGTATAGAATTTATAGCCTCCTCCAGCAGGTGCATATACATAACCTTCGTAAATATGATTTGAAGTTACCGAAGCAATTGAAGATGGGGCATTAATATTCCAGCCCTGAAAATCACCTGCAATATAAATATAAGAAAATGGTGGTGTAACCGGTGTTTTAGGTATTCTTTTCCATGTATTTACAGTGAATGGGACTGAACTTGAAATAACAGAATCCTTATTATAAGTTCCCAACGTAGCAATAACCCTTACTTCAAGTGAAACTTGAATAGTAGAGTCAGTTTTTGATAAAACTAAATTGTTATAAAGGTCATTATTTAAATCACCAAGGGCAATTGAAAACGTATCAACAGAGCTTACTGTTGCTATTGTAAAGGCCTTTGAGAAATTTCTACCAGCAGAATCAATTTGTAAAGTATAAGTAATAGGAACACTAGGAGCTTTATAATCAGCTAAATTCCACTTAAATTGAAATTTTTGTAAAGTGTCAGTTGAATTTACTACTATGTTATATCCACTAGTAGGAGAAACAAAACTTGGTGCTGTGGGGTTTGCAGAAACTTCAACCTTAAGTTCGTCTTTACTACACGAAATAAGGCTTAACAAACCGAGAATAGCTATAAATGAAAGTATTTTTCTCATTTTGATTATTATTTACAGGATTTAATATCCCGGATTTTGTACTAAATTAGAATTCGCAGTCATATCAGCAGCAGGAATGGGATAAAGATCATTTGTTGCGCTGGTAGCTTTACCATTAATGACGCCACCTTTCCAATCCCACATATAATCTCCATTCGAATATTCTCCAAAACGGATCAAATCAGTTCTTCTTGTAGCTTCCCAATATAATTCACGACCACGTTCATCTAAAATAAATGGCAAAGTAAGATCACTCGAAGTGATATTGCCTGAGGTGTTCCCATAAGCTCTTGTTCGAATGTTATTTACATATTGTAAAGCTAAAGACATATTACCACTTCCACCTCTTAATGTGGCTTCAGCATACATCAGATATACATCAGCTAAACGGAATAAAGGAAAATCTGTATCCGGGAACGTACTGTTCGATCCGGGTGCTCCGGTAGAAGTGACATTTTTAAATTTATCCACAGCCAAAGTAGGAGTAAACGCAGTTGCAGAAGTTGGAGGGGGAGTAGGAGTTATATTTTGACCTTGCCCTGGGCTTGGATAGTTGAAATTATAGAACATAGCACGTTGATCCGTAAGACCTGATGGATCAGAGAATTTATTAATAAAAGTTGAAGTTGTCATGTTGCCACTCCATCCGCCTGCAATGCCATAAAATGAAGGATTCATGGTGCCACCCTCTGCAGCATTAATAATAAAACAGGTTCCGCCATAATTTTGGGAATGAGTACCATCTTCAACAATCGGGAAAATAAATTCACTTAAACATGTAGCATTATTGTCTGCAAGGAACAACTCTGAATATTTTGGATGAAGCGAATAACCGGCATTGATAATACTATCACAATAAGTGATACAGGCATTATAATTGCTGGTACCGGTATAAACCTCTGAATTTAGATACATTTTAGCAAGTAACATCCAATCTGCAGCTTTATTTGCTCTACCATAATATTGAGAATTCTGATTTGCAGGAAGCAATGAAGGACTAATTGCTTTTAATTCACTTTCAATGTAAGCAAATAAATCTGCTCTTTTTATTTGCAGAGGCATACCTGCTCCAACTGCATCTTTATCAGTTACAAAAGGTACATTTCCCCACAAATCCATGGCATAATAATAATACAATGCCCTCAAGTAACGTGCTTCTGCTACATATTGAGTCACATTACTCTTAATGCTATCCGGAACCGTACTTAATCTTGAATCAACTTGTCTGATAAATTCGTTACAAACAGCAATATCAAAATAAATCCTATCGTATAAAACAACATCGTACGTATTTAAATCTGACATATCCTGACTGTGGAATTCAATCAAACCACCATCGCCCCATCCGTTAAGGACCTCATCTGTTCCATTTTCTTCAGCTGTCCATAAAGTACGAGAAAATGTAGCAACCCCCTGATCAGAGCTTGAAATATCAGGAGAACCAGATGATCCTGATTGTCCACTTATAGTGAGACCTGCATAACATTTTGCTAATAGGGAATAGTAATTTGCGGGATTATTAAACAACACATCAGCAGTTATTAACTTAGGATCAAGAGGTTGTATATCGAGACTATTGACACAACTTGTTGTTACTAACGCAACAAACAAGGTTGCTGCAATAAATAATTTATTATATTTCATAATATATGAGTTTATTATGGTTAAAAGTGTAAATTCAACCCAACAACATAAGTTCTTGGCCTAGGAAAGAAATTATTATCAATTCCACCATTAATTTCAGGATCTAGACCTTTATAAGGGGTAATGACAAAAACATTCTGACATGTAAGGCTTAAACGTAGATTAATTTTTTGATTGAAAAGATTACCGAAGTTATATCCTAAACTAATATCATCCATTCTAAAGAATGATGCATTTTGAATATAAATATCTGAATGATATTCTTGATATTGGAAATTCGTTTGATAGATTTGTGTGGTTATATTCTGTAGATAATCTGCATTATGAAGTACTGTATTCCAAGTACTATTGGCTGCTACATTATTAAATACATAATTGCCTAAACTTACTCTTCCATCAAAGGCAAAGTCCCAATTTTTATACTTTAATCGTGAAGAAATACCCATGACGACATCAGGAGTCGGACTATGGTCGCAATATAAATCACTGCTGTTAATTATTCCATCATGATTTCTGTCAACATAAACACCTTCAACTGGCATTCCATTTTTATCATATACCTGTTGATAAACATAAAAAGCATATGGAGTTTGACCAACCATAAAAACTTGTGCATTATCATTTGAAGATCCTTGTATAAAACCCTGAGGTATACTATAATTTGGAATATTACTATCTGTCAATTTAGTGATCTTTACTTTATCGAAACTGATGTTGTAACCAACTTCCCAATTCCAATTATTTGTAGAAATAATTGTGCCATTAATAGAAAAATCTAATCCTTTATTATTTAAACTTCCTACATTTGATAAAAGCGAATTTGTAAAGTTTGTACCAGCTGCCGGTGGCACCTGACTAATTAAATTGTCGGTTATCTTATTGAAAATATCAATACTACCGCTAATTCTATTATTAAGAAAACCATAATCTAATCCAACATTAGCATTTTTTGTCGTTTCCCATTTAATATTTGCATCATATCCATTAGGTCTTACTGTCGTGATAAATTGATTCCCTAATCCGTATTGAGTAAAGCTATCTCCAAATTGATAAGATCCAACATATGGAAAATCACCTTGATTAATTTGTTGCTGCCCAGTAACACCATATCCCAATCTTAATTTAAGTTCGGAAATGACTCTACTATCTTTTAAAAAAGATTCGTTATTGATCTTCCAAGCAAGAGCTACTGCAGGAAAAAGTCCCCATTTGTTTCCTGGACCAAAACGAGACGTTCCATCATCACGTAAGGTAAAAGTCAAAAGATACTTATCCATTAATGTATAGTTTAACCGTCCATAAAAGGAAACCAAATTAACCGCTGTAGGACTAAAAGTTGCTACCGTGGAATAAGCGGTTTTAGCAGCATTCATGGTAGAATCGGTAATTGCACTATAAGAATGAGCATACGAATAACCCCCCATCAAATTAAATTCACTTCTGATTGGGTTAATTTGTTTGATATAATTTAAATAAAAATCAAATGAAGTGTTTTTATTCGTTTGATGATAAGGACTATAATATCCTCCTGCAACGGAAGCGTTATTCGTCCAAGCAGTACTGTCTTGTACATTATCGTGCCCTTTACTTTCAGAATAATCATAACCCATGTCTAAATTAGCATGTAATTCCGGAATAAATGGGACCTGATAATCAAATGAGATACTACCAATACTTCTTAAAACAGTAGAGGTGTTATCTGTTAAATTTAATTGAGCTACAGGGTTTGGAGTTCCAAGTGCAACGGCAGCTCCATTTGGATTAGCGTTGGCATTTTGAGTCCAGGTAGTATAGCCTCTCCAGGCTGTATTATTATTATAAACCGGTTTTGTAGGATCCATTGCTACCGCATCTTCAATCGCACTTTGATCTGCAAAATTATTTCCATTATATGTGCCATTTAAGTTCATGTGAACTTTAAGACTATTATTTAAAAAATTGGGGTCAAGACCGACATCCATTGTAGTTCTATTAAAATTGTAGGTTTTCAGAATACCATCTGTATTATTATAACCAACGGAAACACGATAAGGAAGCTTCCCGGTTGTACCGGATATGCTCAGTGTATGATCTTGTCCAATAGCAGTTTGAAATATTTCATTTTGCCAGTTTGTATTGGTTGTTTGATCAGTACCAGTGCCTAAAAGATCAACAGAACCTGGATAGTGTTGTTCTACGGCAGCACGAAATTGAGTCGCATTTAACACATTTAATGTTTTCGGAACTGTGGCAATGGAAGTATTCTCATTGTATGAAATCGATAATTGTTTTCCTCCTCTTTTTGTAGTAATAAGAATAACACCGCCTGAAGCTCTCGAACCATAAATAGCAGTAGCAGAAGCATCCTTTAAAATAGTAAATGATTCGATATCACTGGGGTTTAATGTGGATAAAGGACCAGAGCTACCAGCAGTAGTGGTTGATACGATTGGAACACCATCAATTACATACAAAGGATCGTTGCTTGCGTACAAAGATGACCCTCCCTCGATTCGAATTGTAGATGAAATACCTGGAGCACCACTATTTGATATAACAACAACCCCTGCAGATTTTCCTGCAAGAAGTTGTTCTGGAGAACTAATGGCACCCAGATCGAAATCTTTTGAAGATACAGTTGTTAGAGATCCTGTAGCATCGCTTTTTTTTACTTGCCCATAACCAATAGCCACCACTTCATTCAAAGCAACTGCTGATTGATTCAGATTAATAACAAGCTGAGTCTTTCCCTCTACCGGAACCTCAACCGTTTCGTATCCAATATAAGCAACGTTTAAGGTAGCGCTAGCAGGTACTGTTAATGAAAAGTTACCATTTACATCAGTGATAGTTCCTTGGGTCGTTCCTTGGATAACAACACTGGCACCAATTACAGGTTCGCCTTTTTCATCCTTCACAGTTCCTTTTATTGGCATAGCTTTGGGTTTGTGTTTCATCAGTACGATTTGGTTTCCTTCTATTCGAAAGACTATATCTGTACCCTTAAAGAGTTGGGACAGAACATCGTTGATATCCTGTTTCGTGTCAGTTAAGCTCACTTTGCGATTTACATCCACGTCCTGGTCGTTAAAAAGAAAATGGTATGTGGTTTTAGCTTCAATGGCATTGAGAACCTGCTTTACAGTAGCATTTTTGAAATTCAATGTGACGTTGGTAGTTTGAGAATATGCTTTAATGGTTGCAGCTTGAATTAATAGACATATTACAGTCATTAAGCTGGCACGGATAAAAAATATCCGGTAAAAATCAATGCAATTACAACAGTTCTTGTGTTTCATAATTTAATCTTGTTTTTTAATAAACTTGTTTTGTAGCTTCCTGTTTGTTGATTTGCTAAACAAACAATCATTAGTAAAGTTAAGATAATCAATGATCTAATGAGATGATTGTTCGTTGTAAAAAATAGTCTGTATGATTACAAAGGTAACTTTAGCATAGCTACGATAGAAAATAGAAAGGGGATGCCCGCGTGTGGTTTTTCATGACAAATCGTAATTTAAAGATTAATGATATAAAGTAGTTCTAAGTCTCTACTTAAAACATAAGACGGATCAAAAAAAAAATCCCACATAGAAAATGCCCCAAGAGTATTTCCTATGTGGGATTTTTTGACAAAATATATTTAATCCGCTTTGAACACTTCTATTGTTTCTTTGCTATAGTAGTTATTACCGAGATTCTTTCTCTCAGTTTTCTTATATTTAATAGGGGCAGTTAGTTGTAACAGGTGTAAGATTTCGTCGAGCGACTCATTTTTAAAAGTAGCCCTGTACCGCTGACGGGCAATAAATTGATCTTTAACAGAGATATCTACATTGAAAGCTCTGCCAATTCTTTGAAACACTTCTTCCAATGGCTCGTCTCTAAATGCCAATATACCTTCTTCCCATAATTCCCATTCTTGAGAATCTGTTGCCGTTACGTTATGCTGATTCGATAACGAATTGAATACCAAACGTTGATTCGGATGTAACACGATTTTTTTATCCTTGTCAATCTTCACATTTACAACACCTTTTATGAGGGTCACAGATGTAATCGTGTCAGCTAAGTATGATTCAACATCGAATTGTGTACCGGTTGCTGTTACTTTTAAGTGTTTTGTATCAACAATAAAAGGATGAAGTTTATCGGAATGTACTTTAAAATAAGCTTCTCCAGAAAGATATACATTGCGTTCTTTGCCTTCAAAAGCAATAGGAAATCTTAATTTACTACCTGAATTTAACCACACGGTAGAGCCATCAGGCAAGTTTATTTCCGAACTGACTCCAAAAGGAGAACTAATTTCCTGGTAAACCATGGCCGACTTATAATTATATGGCATATGATAAACAGACAATAAATAGACTGATACCAAAATGATAGGCAAAAGAATAATTGCAGCAATTCTTTGCCACCATATAATAATTGGCATTCTTGTCCATTTATGGTGTTCAATCCGATTCATTACTATCGACATAGCCTGTTCCGTATTGATACTGGAGGGATTGAATGCAGGGTTAGCTATTTGCCAAATATTTTTCAGTTGTTCAAAATAAGCTTTATTTTCAGCACTTTCCTGTATCCATTGAACTAAAAATTGCAGTTCTTCTTCTCCAATTGCTTTCGAAAGCCATTTGGCTATTAATTCGTCTATTATGTATTCTTTTTTTTGCATGTCTTTGTTTCTTGCTTATATGTGACGTAATTCTGTTGATTGACCACAATCGATTACAATTTATTAAGAGAAAGTAGGACAAGAATCAGTATAAAAAAGTCTTTCAGATAATGTCTGAGCAACCCGATGGCTTTACCAATACGAACTTCCACTGTTCGTTCCGAAACCTCCAGCTTTTGTGCTATTTCTTTATATTTTAGGCCGTCAAAACGATTCATCACAAATGCTTGCCTGTAGGTCTCTGGTAATTTATCCAAAGCATCGTCCAAGTGAGTTTTCAAATCGGAGTATAAAATATAATTCTCTGTATCCATGTCTCCCAACGGGCCAAAGGCTTCTGTATATATTTCGTGTTCTTTGATGCTTTGCCTATGGCGTAATTCATCTATACAGCCATTCCTCACTGACTGAAGTAAAAATGATTTTAATGAAGTTTCTATTACTAATGTCTCTCGATTTTCCCACAATTGTGTAAAGATAGTTTGAACAATATCCTCGCAACGAGTTCTATCATACAAGAAATTTCCTCCAAATAGAACCATGTCTTTATAATATTTTCTGAACAATAAAGAAAAAGCTTCTTTGTTTCCCTGACAAAGTTCTGTTAGTAAATAGTGTTCTTCATGCATAGTAACAATATCAATTAGTTGATTCTAATTTGATTAAAATTGTCATTTTCTCTTTCTTGCTGACGCGGGTTTATAAACTGTTGCACTGGATGTTCCGTTTGCAGGAGCATTCGCAGTATGACAAAACGAATGCAAGAGCAAAACCTGCAAATATATAGTCTTTCTTTGACTTGTCAAATATTTCAAGGATGGAAAAATTTGATTTGTTGAAATAAGGAGGAAAACAAATAGAAGAAATTCAGGAAAATAAAGAAATAGTGGAGGTCGTTTGTGTCTTATCAACTTCAACGAAGGACTATTCAAAGATGAAGTTTTGAGGCAAAAAAGAGACTAAACAGGTTTTATAGTTCCTTGATTTAGCCTCTTTCAATTGAAAGAATATACATTATCAATGCTTTGGTGGAGTATAGCGGACTCGAACCGCTCACCTCGACACTGCCAGTGTCGCGCTCTAGCCGGATGAGCTAATACCCCTTATTGACAATTTTTGTGGCACAAAGATAATACGATTATCCGAAATAAAAGTGTACTTTTGACGAAAAAAGTAAGCAATGTATCTTTTTAATACGACGTTCTATATTGATGATGCTGTGATGAATGCATGGCAAGAGTGGTATCACGCTACATATCTTCCCCTGATGCTGTCTTCGGGAGGATTTTCTGATCCGCTTGTTTATAAAGTACATTCACTGCATGATGAGGTAGGTTCAAGTTCTATTGCCGTGCAATTCACTGTGCAGACAATGAATGATATTCAGCAGTGGGAAGCTGAGACAAGCCAACGTGTTAAACTGTTGATGACCGGAACTTTCGGTGAGACAGTGCTTCATTTCTGGACTATATTAGAACCCTTATCATGAAGGTACCATCCGCACCCCGCATTATCCTTGGCATCGATCCGGGAACAACGGTAATGGGGTATGGTTTGTTACAGATCACAAACCAAACACCGGAAATGTTGAGTATGGGCGTGATTGATCTGAAAAAGATCAAAAATCATTATGCCAAGCTGCAACGAATCTTTGAGCGTACCTTGTCGCTTATCGATGAGTTTCATCCCGGTGAAGTGGCCATTGAAGCTCCTTTTTTTGGAAAGAATGTGCAATCGATGTTGAAGTTGGGACGTGGTCAGGGTGTGGCGATGGCTGCTGCTTTATACCGTAACCTTCCCATTACGGAATATGCACCCTTGAAAATCAAGATGGCCATTACAGGAAGTGGCAATGCTTCCAAAGAGCAAGTGGCTGATATGTTACGTCGTATGCTGCATATTCCTGCCGAAAACATGATAGAAAGGCTTGATGCCACCGATGGCCTTGCCGCTGCCTTATGTCACTATTATCAAACCAACCGCGTTCAAAGCGAAACACCTTTCGCAAATTGGAAAGAGTATATTGCCAAAAACAAAGAAAAACTGATTCAGAAGTGATAATCCTCAAAAAAAAGGAGAGTTTACATTCATAAATGGTCTAATTGTTGGTTGTTTGCTCTATCTTTGCACCATTTGTTCAAACAACTAACCGATGAACCAAAATCTTGGTGAAAAAAAATGGCGTACAGGCTCAAAAATCATCCTTTTTGTGGTGGCTATTGGTGTCATTGTTGCCATCTTCCCTCGCGCAAGTCTTTTCAACTACAACTTCTCGGTGGGAAAACCCTGGCATTACGGATTAGTAACTGCATCTTTTGACTTTCCGGTATATAAAGACGCTCAACAACTACAAAAAGAGCAAGATAGCGTTTTGCGATCATTTACTCCCTATTTTCTTTACAACGATACGCTGGTTGATGCTAAAGTGACTCAATTGTTGAAAGATATTGAGAAGGTGTTTTTTGTTTCACCTGCACACCGTTCTTATTTGAGAAAAGCACTCGAAAATGTTTATGCCAAAGGAATCATGTCGACGGAAGATTATGACAGAATGAAGCAAGCGCAGTTCCCGTATGTCAACATTGTTAAGAATAACAGAGCTTCTAAGGAATTTATCAACGATATTTTCACTGTTACATCGGCTTACCGGTATATTACCGATCATTTGCCTGCTGCGTTCAAGCAGGTTAATTATGAATCACTGAACGTAAATAATTACATCACGCCCAATCTTGAGTACGACGCGTTGGTTTCTGATCAAATTAAAGAGGAGTTATTGCGTACTGTGTCCGAAACTTCAGGGATGGTGCAAAGCGGGGAGCGGGTCATCGATCGTGGTGATATTGTTACCGATTCGTCATACAGGGTGTTGACTTCGTTACGTACCGCCATTGCGCTTCAGCATCAGAATGCTCATCAATCATGGTTTGTGGTGTTGGGTGAGTTCCTGTTGGTTACCGCTTTGATGGCTTTGCTCTTTTTTTATCTCTTTCTATTTCGGCGTCGTGAAATTTTTGCCCGTTTCAAAAACGTTCTGTTCATCGTTTTGATGATCATCTTCATGGTTGGGGTGGCTTTCGCTGTGGACTCGTTTACCGTGCTAAATATCTACATCGTGCCTTTTGCGTTGCTGCCCATCATAATCTGCACTTTTTTTGATTCCCGTTCAGCGTTGTATGCGCATATCATAACCATTCTGCTGATCTCTTTCGTGGTCACATCGTCTCCCTTAGAGTTCGTGATTTTACAAATTATGGCGGGCATGACGGTTATATCCAGTTTAAAAGACCTGACACAGCGTTCGCAATTAGTGCAAACCGCCGGATTGATCTTTGTTACTTATAGCGTGGTTTATCTCGGCATTACCCTCATTCAGGATCAAACCCTTGATAAAATCGTGTGGGTCAATTTCGTCTACTTTGCCATTAATGCACTTTTGTTGTTGTTCGCTTATGCCTTTATCTATTTAATTGAAAAGTCGTTTGGGTTCTTGTCGAATGTTACTTTAATCGAGTTGTCGAATGTGAATAATGACTTAATGGTTGAATTCTCTGAACAGGCTCCCGGCACATTTCAACATTCGCTGCAAGTGTCTAATTTAGCCACGGAGGCGGCACAAAAGATTCATATTAACAGTCTGTTGGTGCGTACCGGTGCCTTGTATCATGACATTGGCAAAATGGCAAATCCTTTGTGCTTTATCGAGAATCAGATAAATGGCATTAATCCGCTGACTGATATGCCTGATGAAGAAGCGGCGCAAATTATTATTAATCATGTGGCGGATGGTGTGCGTATTGCCAATAAGTATAGTTTGCCCTGGCAAATAATTCAGTTTATCAAAACCCATCATGGCTGCAGCAAAGTGAGGTATTTCTATCTTCACTGCGTCAACTGTAATCCCGATACAGGGGTGGATGCCAAGCTTTTTACTTATCCCGGACCCAATCCCAACTCTAAAGAGACTGCTGTCTTGATGATGGCCGATGCGGTTGAAGCTTCATCGCGAACATTGTCCGAATACACGGAAGAGAGCATCAATGACTTAGTCGATAGCATCGTAAAGACACAAATAGCTGAAGGTGATTTTCAGGATGCTCCTATCACGTTTCGCGACATTGAAACCGTGAAAACCATTTTCAAAGAGAAGTTACGCAACATATACCATCATCGCATAGTCTATCCTACTTCCGACGTGCAGGAGTGAAAGCGATTGTCAGAAAACTATGGTTGAGGTTTTTCTTTTGATACCCAACCATACAAAGATCATCTTGTTACTATCATCTTTATCTTTTTTTGTTATCTTGCCACTGTCTCGTCAAAAATGACAAAATAAAAACGCCGGCAATCTATTTATCAGGTTGCCGGCGTTTTTGGATGTTGTTCTGCTAGGATTCGAACCCAGACAAACAGAATCAGAATCTGTTGTGCTACCATTACACCACAGAACAATTGAGCTGCAAAGATAATTCTTTAAATGGTTATGTGCAACCTTATAAGGATAGAATTTCAAAATGTTTACAAAGATCGCAAATACAGAATATTGGATACTTTTGTGATAAAGCGGGCCGTCCCGGCGAATGTTTTTCATCCGTGCCGGAATGGCATTTTCACGGTCATGAATAGCAATTTAATGAATGAGATTTGCCAATTTTCAATCGAAAAATCGAAAAAACCGATCAGGAATAGCCAATTAATGAATGAGATTTGTCTATTCCTGATTGAAAAAAATCGAATCATGATCCTGAAAAGCCTGTTCCTTAACATGAAATCGGTCTATAGGTCTGTTCAATAAACTGTGTCAAAAAGGGGAAATGCTTTCCGTCCCGGCGGATGTTTTCATCCGTTCCGGAATGGTGTAAAAGATCAAAGGCCATTGAAATTAGAGACTCTTAAATAGAAAATCGATTATCTGTTTTCTTATCTAATCGACATTTGCAGTTGGGGTTTCACCCCAAACCCCAGTTACTTTTTTGTCTTGACACCAAAAAGTAACCAAAAAAGGTCAAGACTCCGCCCGCT
>Ga0326727_10018568_pt1 | contig 14172 bp, 11 predicted proteins | sample MB2enrmetagenome_FD_207643 | JGI IMG/M metagenome (GOLD analysis project Ga0326727, IMG submission 207643) | Lab enriched peat soil microbial communities from McLean, Ithaca, NY, United States - MB29MY | ecosystem: Environmental > Terrestrial > Soil > Wetlands > Peat | place: USA: New York...
ATAAGGATAGCCTTTAGCGGCGTCTTCGTTGCGCATTCCCTTGTAGTCGCAGGGGTTATGCGACCAATAATGGGAGCCGTCGGGTGTTTCACAATAGAATTCATATTGGGCATGGGCAGTTTGAGCGAACCAGAATGGACTCACCAACAACGTCAAAGTTACAAACAGAAACAGAAATCTTACCCGCATGTTCAATTCTCCAATCTTTTTCAACTTTTGGCCGCTTTGAAGAGCCTGCGTAAAGTCCTGCTCTTGCGGTCGCCGATACTCTAGATTACATATTTTACATGTGCGGCCGGGAAACCGGACCTTCGTTCCGGTTTCCTGCGAGGCCTATCGCCGATCATCCCGGAGAAGACTTTTCGTGGTCCGCAGGACTGTCCGAGGCCCTCGACAGGTTGTTCTGAGCAGCGCAGCCGGGAGCGCCGAAATCAGAATTGCTGTTCCCGAGGGGACTGCCGTGGAAAGTATTCTGATGGAATTTATAAGGGTAGCCTTTATCGTAGTCGGAGTTGTAAGACCCCCCGTAGGCGCAGGGGTTATAGGCCCAGTAGGTAAGGCCGTCGGGTGTCTTGCAGTAATATTGATATTGAGCATGGGCAGTCCCGGTGAACCAGAAAGGAATTGCCAACAGCGCCAGAAACACAATCAGAAACAAAAACCTTGCTCGCATGTTCACTCCTCCTAGTTTTTCTCAAAAAGCGCCTTCAAAACTGATCTCGTTCATTTACTGGGATGATTTCCGGAATCGCTCCTTTCATTTACCTGCCTATACAAACCTGAATCGGAAAAGGTCACAAAAAAAAGGAAGCCCTCGTGCCTATCACCCGAATCGTTGAGGATATATTGCAATATCAAAATATTATGCTTTTCAATCTGTCGGACTTCGGTTCAAGTCCGGAATACAGCAGCCGGCGAGGCGGCGATTTCAGTCAGGTCCCGGAGTGCAAAAAATAGTTTGTGACGCTCCGGTGTAACGGAGTGTAAAGATAAGCGATATGAATCCTCCACACGGAAACGCGGACCCGGATGATGGACAGGTGATATCCTCGATTTCGAAAGGGGACGTTAACGCCTATTCCATCCTGGTTTTGCGATACCAGAAAGCTATTTTCAATCTCATGTCGCGGATGACCGGCTCTTACGAAGATGCGACTGACCTGACCCAGGAAACTTTCATAAAGGCGTATGAGCAGTTATATCGTTTTCAAAAGGGGAAGAAGTTTTTCCCCTGGCTCTATACGATGGGTCTGAACCATGCCAGAAATTTCCTGCGCCACAAGAAACTAACCAGTTACGTTCCATTGGAGGATTGCGAGATAGATTCCGGACTGGACTATCCAGGCAAGCAGGAGGACGAAATTTGCGCCAAGCTCGATTACGAGCAGCTTCAGGCAGCTCTCGATCAGCTTCCGTTCGACTACCGGGAGGCGATTATATTGAGATATCAGGAAGGGCTGTCCATGGAAAATGTGGCGGAGGCATTATCTCTGAAACTAAGCGCTGCGAAAATGCGGGTGCACCGCGGTCTCGCAAGATTGCGCGAAATCTTGGAGAAAAAAGCGAAATGAAGAACAAAAGACCTGAATATACTTCTCTCGAAACTGTCTTTGACTCCCAGTCAAATTCATGCGCCACGGATGAGGCGACTGACCGGATCAAGGATATGATCCGTAATATGCCTCAGACCGAGCCCCCGGCCGGATTGCTCCGTTCCGTGATGGAAGCCGTCGAGGCAAAGAGTGTCCCTCTGTGGGTTCGTGTTTATCGATGGGCGAGGTCGCCCAGAACCGTCACCTTCAATTTCTTACACTTGGGCCCGGCGATGGCGGCGCTTGCTCTTATGGTTTTCCTGGCCTTTCCGGTTAATCAGAAGCAAAATACTAGTGTTGCCGTCAACGGAGCACCGGGGTCGATTCCGGTCAAGTTTGCGCTGGATATGCCGGAGGCGCATTCGGTCCAGGTGGTTGGGTCGTTTAATGGTTGGGTCCCGCAGCCCTGCCTGTTGGACAGGGATAATGGTTCGAGCCGATGGATATTGACCCTCCAGCTCCAGCCCGGCCGCTACGAATATGCTTTCGTTGTTGACGGGAAACACATGCCCCATCCCGATGCGGAATTAAATCAGGACGACGGATTTGGAAACAAAAACTCGGTGCTTGCTCTGGAAAAAGAAGAGGAAGTTTAGGGCGCTCTTTCTTGGGTTGCTCGCGCTTGTTTTAGCCGCGGCCCCTCCCTTAGAGGTCAATGCTCAAACCGATCGGGCGGCTGTGACCAATGCTTTGACAAAGTCCGTCGAAGAGGCGAGAAAAGCGGGGGTTCCCGATACGACTGTAATCACTTTGCTCTCACTCGGTTATGAGAACGGGGTGGAACCGGCGTCCATGGCCGAACTGGTGCGCATCACCGGTGAGATAAGAAAGAAGGGTCTGCCACTGGAGCCTTTCGTTGACAAGATCGCGGAAGGGGTGGCCAAAAGGGTCCCGGCGGCATCGATCGAAAACCTGTTGAACCAAAAACAGCAGGATTACCAGTTCGCTCAGTCGATTACGGTTGCCTACCTGAAAAAGCACGGTATTCGTCAGCAACCGACGTCCGGTGATCTGTCAGCCATAGCGGAAAGCCTTTACAGCGGCATGACCCGCCAGGACTTGACCCTTACGATGGAACGGGCCCCGGCAGTTCCCCTTTTTTCGCTCAAGCGGGTGATCGACGTCCAGGCTTCTCTCAAACAGGCAGGGTTCGACCCGAAATTATCCGACCGGATTATTTCCACGGCACTCGAACGCAATTTTTTTGAAAGGCAGCGGCGCGGTTTTGTCCGTGCAATCCTTGCGGCCAAACGCAAAGGGATTTCCGACCTGGAAATAACCGAGGCGGCCCTGACGACGATGCGCAACGGCGGCACGGTGGGCAGCTTTTGTTCACTGATCGGCGTTTCAAGCTCCGAAATAGGCAACTAAACTTTGTCAAAAACAAGGTGCTTTAGCTCAATTTCTCGCGAGCTTTTCGGGAGGAATTGGCTAATCTATTTCTCTGTACTCCTTCGCCCCTTCTTTTTCCCCCTCCCACATCTTGGCTTACCGTTTGCAACTTACCTCTCCAGAAATTGATTGCTGCCGGGAACCTGGGTTGTGCTGATGCTTTCCGGCGCTCGGTGGGAGCCGCAGGAACCGGCTTTTGAGACTTCCAGTCTGCTGATTTTTTCGGGCCGCGATTGCAGTCATTTGCTTACACTGCTGAAGCCAAAAGCCTGCAGTTGGACCGCGGTGAAACGGCACCCCGCTGAGTCAATCGGCTGAGATTTCGCTTTTTGGAGTCTGCTTCTTAATGCGCGGCTCACCTTTACAAAACTCGCGACCTGCTTGGAGAAGCAGTCTGTCGGAGTCATCCGGAGAGCATGGCTACAGCGGGTTTTCCGAATAGAGAGGAGGGTTTCTACAGGGCTGTAGTATTACCTGTTTATCTACAACTGTTAGGAGGACGAAATGTTCGGTAGGAAAAAGTTGACTGGGTTTTCCGGCGGGCGCGTTGTTTTTACAATTTTGATTCTAATTTCGGTGGTCCTTGCCTTTGTGATGTCGCGGGCCTACGACGCCATGGCGTGTGATGAAGGCGGCCTGAGCGGATTCGTGATCCAGGCGCCCCTCGATTCGGCCCCGAAGTGCACAGCTACGCCTGCGACCATCAGCGTGCTGGGACTGACAATAGACGTCAGCGAAGCGAATTTCGGGGAGGGGCACCCGCATAATTCCGCCTCATCCTGCACCGATTTACAAAGCGGTGAGGTGGTGTATGTCACTTTGGCAAGTGAGGCGACACCGCTGACGGCGACCTCGGTACGGCCGGTCGAACACAATCAGTCCCTGGTGATAGTCGGCGGCGTGCTCCAGGCTGTCGATACTACCAAAAACACAGTCGAAGTGCTTGGCCTCACTATAGATGTCAGCAAAGCGACCCTTCAGTCCGATAACGATCAGTCGCCTGCTTTGAGCCAACTGATTGTGGGTCAGTTCGTCCTGCTTACGCTTCCGTCGAACGCAACCCCGCTCTCCGCGACCACCCTGTTCTTCCACCTGATCCAGATCTTCGTGGAGGCTCCTTTGGACTCGGCCCCCGACTGCACTGCCACACCCCCCACCATCAGCGTGCTCGGGCTTTCTATCGACATCAGCAAGGCCACCCTCAACAAAGAGGGTTGGGGTGGAGGGACTTTAACCTGTACTGATCTGACGGCCGGCCAGACGGTAACAGCCATTCTGGCAAGCGCCGCGCCCCCTCTGGCCGCAACAGAGGTGAACGTTATGGAGGGCGGCTGCTGGTGTGATCACAGGGGCTGGGCCGATGTCGAAGTCAGCGCTCCGCTCATGAGCATCACCACCGGTACATCCACCCCTCCCACGACCACCGTCACCGTTCTGGGGACTCTTGACGTTAATATTACCAATGCGTTCCTGGTGGCAGGATGGGGTGCGCCAATAACTTTGCAGGACCTGGTGGTGGGCCAGTACGTCAAGATGACTCTGGCTTCGAATATCCCTCCGCTCACCGCGGAGGTGGTGGAGGTTGAGAACCCGGGCAGCCTGGTTACGTTCCAGGTGTATGACGAAAATCATCATCATGTGGATGATGGAGATGTGAAAGACGTCAGTGCGGATGTGACGGTCACCGAAGCCGGGAAAAAACCAATGACGTTTCATACGACCAGCAGCGGCGATTTTGGTGTGGCCAACATGCCCAGCGGCCAGTCAAAAGTTGTGGTAACGCGGGTGAATAGCGGCCAAGCGAGTCAGGCGTCCAATGTGGTTAATGTGAATGCCAAGACCAAGAACGTCAGCATAACCCTTAAGCCGGTCAACAAATAGGGCTCACGGCCTTGCGGGCAACTGCGAACGGCTTCAAAATAACAAAGAGCGGGGGGGAAGCAAGGCCCCCGCTCTTTAGCCTCTTCTAAACGCTTCCTGACATCAGGAGCCTCTTAGCTTTCTCACTTCACCGATTCGAATTGTGACTTTCTGGGCGTCGAAGTACTCCAGCAGCGGAATTGTGTACTTTCGGCTCGCGCCGGTCATCTCTTTGAACTGCGGGGTCGTGATTTCGCCGTGCTCCTTCAGCCATTCAACCAGTCGATTCTGAAGCTCGGCCATTACTGCGGAATGAAAGTAGATTCCCTCTTTTGTCTTTACGAGGATTCCTTTTCCCAGCATCCAATCGAGTACTTCCTGCTGTTGTTTGGCGCCGCCCGGCAACCCGGGCGCCACATCCCGGAAAAATGGCGGCTGAAGAGCCGATTGCCGGAAGGCGGTTTCGATTTTTTGCCGGATCGTATCCTCGTCTTTACTCAGGGCCACTTTATGGGTGGTCAGACGCACCCATTCCATCTCCTGGGCCACCAGACCTGCTTCGGCAAGCTGCCGCAAAACGAAGTTATAGAGCTTCCCCTCAACAGGCTTTGGAAGAAGTGCCGGGATTTCCTCCTTTGGCATGCCGGCCTTCAATGGAAAACGCACGTGATATTCGGCTAGAATGGCTCTGATGGAGGATTTCATCTCCTCGTGGGCATCCGGGTGAATCAGCTTTCTGTTTTCTTTGTCGAAAATAATTGCCTTGCCTGCACTCGTGAATTGCTGGAGTGTTTTATCGAAAAATTTTTGGGGGATGTTTGCTCTTATCCTGAGTTCGGTTTCTTCGATTCCTGCCCAGCCGGCATCTTTGAGGTGCCACAAAATTATCTCGGATTCGGAACTGGTGAAAAGCTCTTCGAGCGCTTTTGCGGCTTCGCGTTTAGCCGAGCCTTTGTGCTTGCGTGGAAGCGGGTGGAGAACGGCCCCGCCTCCGATTGTCTGAACGGGTGAATAAGAGCGCAGCACAAATCGGTCTCCGCGCAAAACGGCGGTGGGTTGGTCCAGCCTTATCTGCGCGAATGTCTTCTCGCCCGGTTTCAACTCTTCCCGGTCGAGCAGAATAACCGTTGCAAGATGTTCGGCGGTACCGGCGTGGAACCGGACTTTTGCCCTGTGTTTCAGTGGTCTCGGGGCGCTTTGCAAAAGCTCCACTTGAATGTCGACCATCTGCGATGGCGCCAGCGCGCCGACGGAGCCAAGCACGTCTCCTCGCTGGATCAGCGCCCGCTCGATCCCCTGGAGATTTATGGCCGTCCTTTGACCTGGGAGCACCTCTTGAACTTCGCTTCCATGCACCTGGATGCCACGCACTTTGCTCTTGATTTCTTCAGGGTAGATCACCACCGGGTCCGAAACCCTGAGCCGCCCTGAAATGGTCGTTCCGGTAAGAACGGTCCCAAAGCCGCGCATCGTGAATACCCGGTCCACCGGAAGCCGAAATGGGCCGTCGGAGCTTCTCGGTTCGACCTCCGCGAAAAGCCGGGCGAGGGATTCCTTGAGATCTGCCAGCCCTTCACCGGTGACCGCCGAGACGGGGATGATGTCACACCCTTCCAAAAAAGTGCCTCTGACAAATTCCACTATGTCTTCACGCACCATGTCCAGCCAGGCCGGGTCATCGACAAGGTCCGTTTTGGTGAGAACGGCAAGCCCTTTTTTTACCCGAAGCAACTCGCAAATCTCCATGTGCTCGCGGGTCTGAGGCATTATGCCTTCATCGGCGGCCACCACCAGCGCCACCAGATCGATTCCGGTGGCGCCGGCGACCATGTGTTTCACAAATTTTTCATGGCCCGGCACATCGACAATTCCCAACCGCTCTCCACCGGGCATGTCCAGGTGTGCGAAACCAAGCTCGATCGTAATTCCCCGTAGTTTTTCTTCTTTCAAACGGTCCGTGTCGATCCCGGTTAGGGCCTTTATAAGTGAGGTTTTCCCGTGGTCGATATGACCGGCTGTTCCCAAAATGACCTGTTTCATGGGCTTGTCTTCGCGCTCCGGCATCTATAAAATAGCGAATCTAGATTAGCAGAAGGTTGTTGTTACACACAAGTTTTAAGACCGGAGGCTTTATTAGAACACCTTTTATGTTTTGGATAAAGTCCCGCGCACCGCAGGCCGTCGTGGCCCGAGGGCCGCTGTTAAAGCGAAATCTTTTGACATTTCGGGACCCACAATATTATTCTTCTCGAATTCCAAGCCTGAATGGAGAATAACCCAAATGAGTTTCAACATCGCCGAACGGAGCCGTATGCACCGGCTGCCTCCCTATGTGTTCGCTGAGGTGAATGCTCTAAAAATGCAAAAGCGGTGGGCCGGAGATGACATAATCGACCTGGGAATGGGCAATCCCGACATCCCTGCGCCAAAGCATATTATAGAAAAACTTGTAGAAGCGTCGCGAAAGAAGCACAATCACCGGTATTCGGCATCGCGCGGAATAACCCGTCTGCGTGAGGCTGTGAGCGAATGGTACAAGAGAAGATATGACGTCGATATTGACCCGGATAAAGAGGCGGTCGTAACCATCGGGGTAAAGGAAGGACTATCACACCTGGTGCTGGTGCTGATAAGCCCTGGAGATGTCGTTTTCACCCCCAATCCCACCTACCCTATTCATCCCTACTCCGCGATTATTGCGGGAGGTGACGTGAGGTCCGTGCCGATCGGACCGGACCGCTGCTTCCTGGACGATTTGCAGATCGCCGTCAAGCAGACGTGGCCGAAACCCAAGCTGCTGATCATCTCTTTTCCGCATAACCCGACCACCACGGTCGTCGAGATGGACTTTTTCTGCAATATAGTTGATTTTGCTCGAGAACACGGAATCATGGTCATTCACGACTTCGCCTACGCCGATTTGACCTTCGACGGCTACAAGGCCCCCAGCTTTCTTCAGGTGCCGGGAGCAAAGGATGTCGGTGTCGAATTCTTCTCCATGTCCAAGAGCTACAGTATGGCGGGATGGCGGGTAGGCTTCTGTGTGGGTAATCGCGAAATGGTTGGGGCCCTGACCCGGATAAAAAGTTACCTTGACTACGGTGTGTTTCAGCCTATCCAGATTGCTGCGACTGTGGCCCTCAAAGAAGATCAGTCGTGTGTCGATGAAATCGTTTCCGTCTACAGGTCCAGACGGGATATTCTCATCGAAGGCTTGGACCGCATAGGCTGGACGACCGAAAAACCCAAGGGGTCCATGTTCGTCTGGGCGCGAATTCCCGAGCCTTTCCGCTGGATGGGATCGGTTGGTTTTTCCAAGTTCCTCGTGGAAGAAGCCAAGGTGGCGGTTTCTCCGGGACTTGGGTTCGGTGAATATGGAGATCAGTTCGTTCGCTTCGCCCTGGTTGAAAATGAAATGCGGACCAGGCAGGCTGTACGGGGGCTTCGAAAGGCGCTGCAAAAAACCGTTTCTCCCAAAAGGCGTGCAAGCGCCGGATAACTTCCAATTTCCAGGGTATGATAAACAGTTGCCTGCCTGTGGTCTTCTCTTCTTTGCCGGTGAGCGGAGCGGGCAGGTTTCACTCTTGCAGAGGGCGTTATGCGGAAAATCGGAGTCGGTCTAGTAGGTTGGGGAACCGTCGGATGCGGCGTTGTTGAGGTCCTCCGGGAAAATGCCGATGTGATTGAGAGCAGGCTTGGAGTCCCGCTCGAGCTTAAACGCGTGGCGGACAAAGACATTCAGCGCCCAAGGCCGGTCGCCGTCCCGGCTGAGCTGCTCACTACCAATGCGGAGGACATCTTTCGAGACCCGGATATCCAAATTGTAATTGAGCTTATCGGGGGTCTGGATGCAGCTAAAAAAGTAATCAGCAGCGCCATCGAAAACGGAAAACACGTGGTTACCGCTAATAAGGCGCTTCTTGCCCATGATGGCAACGAACTTTTTGCTCTTGCATCAAAAAACGGTCGCACTATAGGTTTCGAGGCGTCCGTCGCGGGCGGCATTCCCCTCATCAAATCTTTGCGCGAAGGGCTGTCTTCGAACCGGATCAGACACATTTTCGGCATTCTCAACGGCACGGCCAACTTCATCCTCACCCGGATGTCGGAAGACAAGCTTTCGTTTAACGATGCTTTGAAAGAAGCGCAGGCCCATGGTTATGCCGAGGCCGACCCGACCCTCGACATAGAGGGAATCGATACGGCGCACAAGCTCGCTATCGCAAGCGCGATCGCATTCGGCACGCCCATTCAGTTCGGCCGCGTCCACATTGAGGGAATATCCGGGATTGATCCGCTGGATATTCAGTACGCCGAGGAATTCGGATATCAGTTGAAGCTGCTTGCAATCGCCCGCAGTGAGGAAAATCGCCTGGAGATGCGGGTCCATCCCACACTGATTGCGCGAAACCACGTCCTTGCAAGCGTCAGAGGCGTCTATAACGCGGTGCACATCGAAGGAAATGCCGTCGGGGATGTAATGCTCTACGGCATGGGAGCCGGCATGATGCCTACCGGCAGCGCCGTTGTCAGCGATCTGATAGATGTGGCCCGGGATATCCTCAACAATACGCCCGCAAGAATTCCCGCGCTTGCCTTCTTGCCGGACAGGCTCCAGAAAATTGAAATAAAACCAATTTCGGATGTCTCAACTTCGTACTACTTCCGCTTTCTGGCGCTTGACAGGCCCGGTGTGCTGTCCAAGATCTCGGGCATCCTTGGAAGATACCGTATCAGTATAGCCGCGGTAATTCAAAAGGGACGGCATACGGACTCGGTCCCTGTCGTGATGATTACGCATAGGGCTTTGGAAAGCGACGTGAGAAAAGCCATCGATGAAATTAACTCGTTAGACATGGTTGTTGCTCCGGCTGTCCTGATACGAATCGAAAACAACGAGGATTAATCCTGCCGCAACTACTGTGTAGATGACTGAAGGCTGAACCAAATGGATTTGAAATTCATCATTCTTGTCGGCGACGGGATGGGAGACTATCCCATCGAGCGGCTTGGAGGCCGCACGCCGCTGGAGGCCGCAAGAACCCCCAATATTGACAGGCTGGTGCGGATCGGAACCCTTGGGGTTGTACAGACGATCCCGGCGGGAATGCATCCCGGAAGCGATGTGGCTAATATGAGCCTTCTAGGTTACAATCCGGCCGCCTACCATACGGGAAGAGCCCCGCTTGAGGCGGCGAGCATCGGAGTGCGGCTCGAACCCGATGACGTTGCCTTCCGGTGCAACCTGGTGACGCTCAGCGAAGATGGAAAAGGAAAGGTCATTATGGGAGACTACTCGGCGGGTCAAATCTCGACCGAGGAGGCCCACGAGATCGTCTCCAGTCTCCAGATTACGGTTTCAGGCACACCCCTCAGGCTCTATCCGGGCGTTAGCTTTCGGCAACTCCTTGTCTGGAAAGGCGGGCGTGAAAACGTTGCCACAGTTCCTCCTCACGATATTCTGGGGCAAGATATATCGCAATACGAGGTGCTGACTGATGCTCCGGTCCTTCAGACCTTTGTCGATAGAGCCGCGCAGCTTCTCTCAAACCATCAGGTGAACCGGCGCCGTGAAAAGGCCGGACGAAGTCCGGCAAATGCAGTGTGGTTGTGGGGGCAGGGAAAAGCGCCGTCAATGCCGAGGCTGGATAGATTCGGACTTCGCGGGGCGATGATTTCGGCTGTGGACCTGTTGAAGGGTATCGGGGTTTACGCAGGGTTGGAACCCGTGAGTGTGGAAGGAGCCACAGGCTATATAGAGACAAACTATGACGGCAAGGTGAAAGCGGCCCTTTCCACGCTGGAGCGCGGGAATTTCGTTTTTCTGCACCTGGAGGCACCGGACGAGGCTTCCCATGCAGGGATTCTGGAAAAGAAAATCCAGGCCATCGAGAATTTCGACAGCCGCATTGTAGGGCCCGTGATCGATGGGGCGAAAAAGTTTCAAAAAGTGCGGGTTATGGTTGCAACCGACCACTTTACTCCCCTATCCACGCGAACGCATTCTACGAACCCTGTCCCGTTTCTGCTGATCGAAGATCTGAATTCCGGTTCTTCAGGATCGCAAAGCGGTTCCAGGTTCTGCGAGAAGGATGCTCTGGCCGCCGGCCTGCGGTTTGATTCCGGTGAAGATTTGTTCCGGGTCTTTGTAAAGGGATTCGCTGACTAAAAACCAAAAAACTGAAAAGTAAAAACTAAAAACTCCCCAATGATTATTTTCCCCGCGATTGACCTGAAAGATGGGCTTTGTGTACGGCTGATGCAGGGAGACCCGGACCGGGCAACGGTTTACGGTAAAGACCCGGTGGCGGTGGCCAGGCATTGGGAATCCGAGGGCGCGGAGTGGCTGCACCTGGTGGATCTCGATGGGGCATTCACGAAAAGCCCGGTCAATCACCTGATCATTCGCAGGATAGCTGATTCCGTGTCCATTCCGGTCCAGGTCGGTGGCGGCATCAGGACCGTGGAAGATGCCGACGGGTATCTTTCGGCCGGTGTTGCCAGGGTCATCATCGGTACGGCAGCGCTCAAGAAACCGGAAATGCTCGAGGAGGCCTGCAGGCGTTATCCGGGCGCAATCGCCCTCGGACTCGACGCCAGAGACGGGCGAGTGGCCGTGGAAGGGTGGAAGGAATCGACTAAGACGGACGCCGTCTCGTTCGTTTTGCAATTCAAAGAGCTTGATCTTGCTGCGGTTATCTACACGGATATTCACAGGGACGGGATGCAGACCGGCGTGAACGTTGAAGCAACGCGCCGTTTGATCGAAATGACCGGTATGCCGGTGATCGCTTCCGGCGGCGTCTCGACCATCGAGGATATCGAGAGGCTTTTTCCTCTCGTTTCGCTTGGACTTCTCGGCGTGATAACAGGCAGGGCCATTTATGAGGGGACTCTTAACCTCAGGGAAGCAATTTCTCGGGCCCGACAGGCGGATTAGGGAAACATTCGGAAGTGAGGTTACCCATGGAGCTGCGCGCCAGGATTGAAGAAGCCTTGAAGAATGCTATCCGGAATAAGGATGAGAATGCAAAAGACGCGGTCCGGATGCTGATTGCGGCATTGAAAGTAAAAGAAAAAGAAATCAAGCGGCAACCCGTTGAAACCGAAGTATATCAGGTGATATCGGGCCTGATAAAGCAGCGGCGTGACTCCGTGGATCAGTACAGGGCGGGCGGGCGGCCGGACCTGGCTGCAAAGGAGGAAGAAGAGATTCGAATTCTTCAGGACTTTGCCCCAAAGCAGCTTTCACCCGAGGAGCTGGAAAAAATTGTGGGAGAGGCCGTTGCGGAATCGGGGGCTTCTTCTCAAAAGGATATGGGGCGCGTTATGAAGATTCTCATGCCGAAAATAGCTGGACGGGCCGACGGTAAAACCGTAAACGAATCGGTCCGGCGCAGGCTTTCCTGAAGTGGTTGAACACTGAACGCTTTTAACTGAAAACTAAATACTAAAAACTCAAAACTACTTTTAAACTTGATTTAACGGCCGCCTGGGGCTAAAAACCCAAAGTTTTTGGCGTTTGATTTTCAAGCCGTTTCCTTATTCCACTGGAAGGCTGGCTGAGTGACTGGTTCCGGTATTGCCACCATCGTGAAGCAGGCGGTTGACATTGTCGATGTGATAGGCCGGGCGGTCCATCTGCGCCGGTCGGGAAACCGTCACATCGGGCTGTGCCCGTTTCACCAGGAAAAGACCCCTTCTTTTCAAGTAGATGCTGAAAATCAGCTCTACTACTGCTTCGGATGCGGCAGCGGAGGCGACGTCCTCAGTTTTGTATCAAAACATCAGAACCTTACATTCCTCGATGCGATCAAATATCTCGCGGACCGATACAATATCGCGCTGCCTCAAAAGGAGTATGCGCAGGATGACCTGCTGCGAGCGGGTCGGGAAGAACAGAGGCGGATTCTGGCTGCGATAGAATGCGCCGCGGATTTCTTTTATTCCCAGTTTCATTTCGCCGTGGAAGGCAGGGTGGCGCGGGAATATGTAAACAGACGCGGGTTGCCTGCCGAAGTCGTTGAATCGCAAAGGCTTGGATATGCGCCCGCCAGGTGGGACGGCCTTTTCGAACATCTGAAAAAAAACGGTATTGAACTTTCGGTGGGTGTAAAAGCCGGACTTCTGAGCCAGAGTTCAAATGATTCCTCGAAGTTTTTCGATCGTTTCAGGAATCGGCTTATTTTTCCCATAAGAGATGATCGGGGTGTGATCGTAGCCTTTGGCGGCAGAATTCTCTCCGAGGACGAAACAAATGAGCCGAAGTATCTGAACAGCCCGGAGACTCCCGTCTATCACAAGGGGAGGATGCTTTACCAGTATCAGGTGGCGCGTCAGGCTTGCCGCGAGGTGAGGCAGACCTTGCTGGTGGAAGGCTATATGGATCTTCTCGCCTTTCACGCTCGGGGGTTTCTCAGGGTGGCGGCAACTCTTGGAACGGCACTAACGATCCAGCAGGTGCGGCTCCTGTCCAGAATGTGCGACGAAGTCGTGCTGGCCTACGATGGGGACGAAGCCGGGGAGAGGGCGATGTTGCGAGCCTTGCCCCTGTTTTTGCAAGAGGAACTTTCGGTTAGCTGCCTCCGTTTTCCGGATGAAATGGACCCGGATGATTTTCTGAAAAAGTGCGGGATGGCCGAGCTTGAGCGTCTGATAGAGAAAAGGCAGGAGCTTGGGGCTTACGCTGTTCGCAAAACAGTTTCGACATGGGACGGGAGTTCCGCCGGGAGGGCTAAAATTTTTTCTGAGCTTCAGGGCATTTTTCAGCATGTGCGGCTGCCGATCCTGAAATCCGAATATCTGCACATCATTGCGGACCGGTTTTCTATTACCGAAGGAGTGGCGGAGGCGCAACTTTTGCACGAAAAACACGGACGACAAGGTCCTGTTCAAAGACCGTTCAAATCGGTCAATTGCCCGGAACCTCAGCCGATCGAATCTCTGGAGGAAAAGATCCTGAGGCTCATGATAAAGCACCCGGCCCTGGTCGATTGTGTGCGGGAGTCCAATGCCCTTTGCTGTTTCGAGGAACCCAGGCTCTGTGCGGTTGCCGAGGTGCTTTGCCGGGAAATATCCGGGCAGGAGTCCGGTTCGCCTTCCGTGTACGATGTGTTGGGGGAACCCGATCTGCAGGGGCTCTATACTCGATATCTTCTCGAACCCTATGAACTCGAGGAGCCGGAGATCCAACTCAGGCACTGGCTGGCGGCCCTAAAAAAAAGAATGCCTAAAGCGAGGAGAAAGAAATTGCAGCAATCTCTCCAGGAAGCCGAAAGAAAGGGCGACCGTGCTCAAATCGAAAACCTTCTCTTGGAGATTAGAAACC
>Ga0326727_10018569_pt1 | contig 14172 bp, 8 predicted proteins | sample MB2enrmetagenome_FD_207643 | JGI IMG/M metagenome (GOLD analysis project Ga0326727, IMG submission 207643) | Lab enriched peat soil microbial communities from McLean, Ithaca, NY, United States - MB29MY | ecosystem: Environmental > Terrestrial > Soil > Wetlands > Peat | place: USA: New York...
CGATCTGAATGCCGACGACCTGAAAGCCATCATCGTCGACTTCAAAAAGATCGTTCAGAAAACCATTAAACGCGAGTTTCCCCAGGACGCGCGCGAGCAGCTTCTGCTGTCCCGCAACGCCGTCTTTAATTCCTGGTGGGCGCCGAAGGCGTCGTATTACCGCAAGATGGAAAAGATCGACGACCGCCTCGGCACGGCCTGCAGCGTCCAGGCCATGGTGTTCGGCAACATGGGCGACGATTGCTGCACCGGTGTCGGTTTCACGCGCGATCCCGGTTCCGGCGAGAAAGTGTTCTATGGCGAATTCCTGGTAAACGCGCAGGGCGAAGACGTGGTGGCCGGCATCCGCACGCCGTCGCCCATCAGCGAGCTGAAGAACTGGAACGCCGGCGTGTACAACCAGCTTCGCGAAATCACCGCGATGCTGGAGAAGCACTACAAGGACATGCAGGATTTCGAGTTCACCGTGCAGGAAGGCAAGCTGTACATGCTGCAGACCCGCAACGGCAAGCGCACCGGCCCGGCGGCCGTCAAGGTGGCGGTCAACATGGTGGAAGAAGGGCTGATCGACGAGAAGACCGCGGTCATGCGCGTGGCCCCGTCACAGCTCGATCAGTTACTGCACCCGGTGTTCGATGCCGCCAGCCTGAAGAAGCTGACTAAACTCGCAACCGGCATCGATGCATCGCCCGGCGCCGCCGTGGGCCGGCTCGCGTTCACTTCCGATGCCGCGGTGGAGATGGCCGCTGGCGGTCCGGTGATCCTGATTCGCAAGGAAACCACTCCCGACGATATTCATGGCATGGATGCGGCCAAGGGCATCGTCACCGCGGTGGGCGGCAAGAGCTCCCACGCGGCCGTGGTTGCTCGCGGCATGGGCCGTCCCTGCGTGGTCGGTTGCGGCGCCATTTCCATTAATGAGCGCGCCGCGTCGGCGACGGTAAAGACTGGCGACAAAACGGTCACCGTGAAGCAAGGCGATTGGGTCTCGATGAACGGAGCGACCGGCGAAGTCTGGCTCGGCCAGGCGTTGACGAAAGAACCTGATCCTAACTCGCCTGTTTTCGCGAAATTCATGAAAATGGCCAAGGTATTTCGCGGTAAATTCGGCGTGCGCGCCAACGCCGACATCCCGCGCGATGCCAAAGCCGCGATCGCGTTCGGCGCGGAGGGCATCGGCCTGTGCCGCACCGAGCACATGTTCTTCGCGGAAGATCGCCTGCCGCACATGCAGGCCATGATTCTCTCCGACACCGAAAAGGACCGCCGCAAGGCATTGGCGAAACTCCTCCCCATGCAGCGCAAGGATTTCCAGGGGCTTTTCGAGACCATGGACGGATTGCCGGTGGTGATCCGCACCATCGATCCGCCGCTGCATGAATTCGTACCCAAGCGCGAAGAGCTGATGGTGGACCTTGCGAAGCTGCCCAACGCCGACATCAAGACGAAGAGGGAGATGGTGGAGCGGTACAAGAACTTCGGCGTGGAAGTAAAGACGCTGAAGACCGTGCTCACCAATCTGCTCAAGCGCGTCGAAGACCTGCACGAGATGAATCCCATGCTCGGACTGCGCGGCTGCCGCCTGGGCATCCTCTATCCGGAGATCACCGAGATGCAGGCGCGGGCCATTTTCGAGGCCGTGGTTGCCGTGGCGAAGAAGGGCAAGAGTGTCATCCCCGAAGTCATGATTCCGCTCATTGGCGGCGTGCAGGAATTGAAGAACCAGAAGGACATTGTGAAGCGCATCGCCGACGAGGTTCTGGCGAAAGCGGGCATGAAGGACCAGAAATACCTGGTAGGCACGATGATCGAGATTCCGCGCGCGGCGCTGCTGGCGGATCAGGTAGCCACCGAGGCCGAGTTCTTCAGCTTCGGCACAAACGACCTGACCCAGACCACCATGGGCCTTTCCCGCGACGACTACACGAAGTTCTCCAAACAGTATGAAGATCTCAAGATCTTCAAGGCCGATCCGTTCGGCGTGCTCGATCAGGAGGGCGTCGGCCTGCTGGTGAAGTGGGCCGTCGAGAAGGGCCGTCAGACCAGGCCCGATCTCGAAATCGGGATCTGCGGCGAGCACGGCGGCGAACCCAGTTCGGTGGAGTTCTGCTACCGGGTGGGGATGAACTACGTTTCCTGCTCGCCCTATCGAGTGCCGATCGCATTGCTGGCAGCCGCTCAGGCGGCTATTACGAAAGGCGATAAGAGCAGCGAGAGCAATCGCACCGCGTAAACTGAGTCAGATCGTCGTTTTACAGGCCCCGGATCGCAAGGTCCGGGGCTTCGTACGGTTGCGCGAGCGGATTTACAGCCTCCCCATATCGATCAGGTTGCAGCGGGGACCCGGCCGAGTCCGCTCGGCGTGCGTCATCTGCCTGTCTCTTAATGTCTTAGCCCTTGCCAAGCTTCCGCTGATAACCCCCATTCATGAATTGTTGGTTAAAAGCTTTCGGACCAGGCTGCGCCGCGCTTATAATCGTCTATTCGCCGCCTGACGGGGGTGGAGGCATTCGCACATTTTCTCGTTCGCAAGTTCCGGGAGCATCCCCATACCTGGGGTGCGCTGGTGGCGAGCGGTGACGTAGTTTAACACCACACTGTTTTTGGGAGGACGCTTTGAGATCGCTAAAGCTACAAGCTGGATGGGTCGTTTGTTGTCTGCTATTCCTCGGCATTGCTCACTGGACATCGCTCTCGGCGCAGGAGACCCTCGGCGCCATCACCGGCACGGTGACAGACTCTTCCGGAGCCGCCGTGCCCGATGCAACCGTGAAAGCGCTGAACAAGGCGACCAACCTGGAGGTGACTGAGCATACGCAGGGGAACGGTTCCTACTCGGTTCCCGAGCTGCCCGCCGGAATGTACCAACTGACATTCACGAAGGAAGGCTTTGAGACGGAAACGCACACCGAAGTTCTGGTGAATGCCAACCGCACGAGTACCGTCGACGCCAGCCTGAAAGTCGGATCGGTAAGCGCCACGGTGGAGGTTACCGCGACGCCGCTGATGAACCAGACGGATACCACGAACGGATATGTTGTCGATCAGCTCACCATTCAGGACACGCCTCTCGGCACCGGCAGTTTCACCCAGTTGGCCATTCTAAGTCCGGGCGTCCATGCCGACTTTCTGGGCGGCGCGGGCACCAACGCCGGTCTTGGTAATCAGGCGATCTTCGCCAATGGGAACCGCGACACCAGCAACAGTTTCTCCCTGAACGGCATCAGCACGAACAACCTGTTTAACGGGAACTCCAGCAGCCAGGTGGGCGAGAACCGCTTCGTCCTGAACACCGGTGAAAACTTCGGCGCCGGGGGTGGGATTCAGACCAGCACCTCCGTCACCGACGCGATTGGCCAGGCCCTGCCCACTCCGCCAACCGATGCCATTCAGGAAATCGCCGTGAATGCCGCCATGTACGACGCGTCGCAGGGTAACAACAGCGGGGCGCACATCAGCGTGATCACGAAATCGGGCACCAACCAGATCCATGGGTCGGCCTGGGAACAGTTCCAGAACAGCGACATGAACGCGGCTCCGTTCTTCTACAACGCGTCGCCGGCCATCACTGTCAAGGACCCGTTCGCGAACCGCAATCAGTACGGCGTAACCTTTGGCGGGCCGGTCACAAAGGACAAGCTGTTCTACTTTTTGTCATACCAGGGCATTCGCGTCGCCGACGCGGCGGATGCCCAGAAGGACGCGATCGTGCCGCTGGGGCTTACCGACGACCGCACTCCGCAGGGAATCGTCAACATGATCCAATCGACATTTGGCAAGACGATTACCACCGCCCAGATCAGCCCGGTCGCACTGGCGATGCTGCAGGCACAACTTCCCAACGGGCAATATCTGATCCCCAGCGCGCAGATCACCAACCCAACCCTCGCCACACAGCTCGGCTACGATGCCGTGGTGCAGGGGCCAAATGCCAAGGAGAGCGTGGACCAGGGACTCGGCGACATCGATTATGTCGTGAGCGACAAGGACCGTCTTTCGGCGAAGGTCTACGTCCAAAACAATCCCACCACCAATCCGTTCGGAGCGGTTGGCGATCTTGCCGGCTTCCCGCAGCAGCTTTCGGCGGGCAGCGACGTGGGTTCTCTGTCCAACACCGTGATCCTCTCGCCCACTTTGACATGGGAACAGCACGCAGGTGTGACCCGGCTCCGGGCTTATTCACATACCAGCCAGGACTTTTCGCCCTCCGGCATTGGGATGAGTCTGCTCGGTTCGAACACGTTCCCGCAGTTCGAGATTGGCGAGCCGGATTCAACGCTCGGCGGCGAACTTGAATTTGGTCCCAGCACCAGCTTCGCCAATGCGGGCATGTTCCAGAATCAGTGGGAACTTGGATCCACACTGAACTGGGTCAAAGGAAGGCACACCATCTCTGTGGGGGGCCTGTGGGATCACACACAACTCAATGTAATAAACAACAACACCACCAACGACACGGTCGACTTCAGCAGCTTCGTGAATTTCGTGGAGGGTAGCGTACACAGTGGCGACGCTTTCGAAGGGTCAGCGAGCCGCTACTATCGCGCCAACACCGCCGGACTTTTTGTGAACGACAATTACAAGCTTCGCAGCAACCTGACGCTGACGCTGGGTGTTCGTTGGGATTACGACGGCCCGCTTACCGAGAAGTTTGGCCGCCTGACCGCATTTGATCCGAGTTTGTATGCGTATGACTCGAGCACCGATACCATTACCGACTCCGGACTAGAGATCGCCGGGAGCAGCTCGAATTCTCTCATGCAACAGAACCAGTGGGGCTTTGCCCCGCGCGTCGGGCTCGCCTGGAGTCCCTTCTCCAAGCTCACCGTGCGCGCCGGATACGGTATCTTCTACGATCGCGGCGAGCTGTTCAGCTACCTTTCTCCGAGCGCCGGATCGGGCTTTAACGGCCCGTTCGGCGTGACTCTCGCGCCGCCGTTCGTGGAGCCGATTGCCGCTAAGAAGGGGGCCAGCGCCGCGGACCCCTTCGGCACTACCGCTCCGACGCCTCCGCCAGCCAGCGCCGCCCAATTCCTCAGCTACCTGCCCAACCTCGCGGAGACCGCGTCGGGGAAACTCCCGGCAGGCAACCTCTTTGGCCCCGTCCTGTTCGGCGGATATGACATCGGCAACAAGCTGCCTTACACCCAGAACTGGAGCTTCGATGTCCAGTATCAGGCGTCCAATAACTGGCTGTTCACGGTCGGGTACGTCGGCAATCATGGCACTCATGAGGTTCTGCCCGTGCCGTTTAACCAGGGGCAGATTGCTACGGCACAGAACCCTGTGAACGGGGTGACCACCTCCTACGGCGGCACCAGCCCGCTCAGTGGGTGCAACGACGGAGTGCTGGACACCGAACCCCTGTGTCCGCCGCCGGACTACTCCGGAAACGTGGCGATCCGGGTGCCATATATAGGTTATTCCTTCAATTCGGTTCTCTATGAGGCCGAGGGCATCTCCAACTACAATGCCCTCCAGATTCAGGTGCGCAAACGCCTGTCGAATGGCCTGCAATTCACCGCTTCCTACACGTGGTCGCACGCGCTCGATGAGCAGAGCGGTCTGGGGCTCTTCGTCACGGGCAACAACCCCTTGGTTCCAAGTGACAACTACGCGTCCGCGGACTTTGATCAAACGCACGTTTTTCTGATCAACTACAGTTACACGGTTCCGGCTTTTAAACAGAACCGGTCGCTGAACGCCCTGTTGAGTGACTGGGTAATCGGCGGCCAGACGGTAGCGCAGAGCGGGCAGCCCTACAGCGTCTACGACTACACAGGTTCAGTGGCCAGCCTCTACGACGGCAGCAACGACGAAATCGGCAACCCCATCGTTCCGCTGAAGCCTGGCGTTACGAACTCACAGGCACAACTGCAAGGCACCACCGGCGTCAATCCCGCCACCCCGGTGTTGAACGCGGCCGATTTTTCGCCGGAGTTCGTGGCGCCCGGCACATACGGAGTGCCGGCCTGTGATGCCACCGGGTGCGACCTCTACGAGTCATTGTTCGGGTATACGGGAAGAAACACGTTCCGCGGGCCTTTTCAGGTACGTTTCGACTTGAGCGTGGCTCGCCAGTTCTCGATCGGCGAGCGTTTCAAACTGCGCTTCGAAGCCGATGCTTTCAATCTGTTCAACCACCCGGACTTCGATACGCCGGACAACGACGTTTACTTCTTTGCGAACTACGCGGGGCCGGTTTTGAACCCGCCGGAGGGCAGCCTGGGCCTCATCACGCACACTATTGGCAGCTCGCGGTTCCTGCAGTTGGGCTTGCACCTGTACTTCTGAGCACACGTGAGGGGCGGGTGACTGCCTGCCCCTCAACCTTTCGCGCTCGCCTCGAATAAAACCTGCACCACATCGCGGACATACTGCTCACCGCTGAGTCCGTCCAGCGCTTCGGCTGGAAACTCGACCTTGTTTTGAAAATGCCGGGCGAGGTGGTCGAAGAGTTCGAGCCTTGGCTGAGCGTCGAGTTCTTCGCGCCGCAGGATGGCATCCAGGGCGGCGCCGGCTTCTTCCGGTGTGGATCGTTGACGCAGACGCGCGCACAGGTGAGGCCACTGCCGCAGCGAGTTGTAGCGCAAGCGTAGGGTCTCGCTCAGTTCCGGGGTTGCGGCCTGCTGGTGACGGACGACCACCGTATTGGCCGCGAGGTCGCCGAGACGCTGCGTGTGACGGGTGACCGTGCAGGCGATGCCGCCGACAGCATAGAATGCCGGCATGCTGTCCACAGCGCGCAGTACATTTCGCAGAACGACCTGGCCCGGCGTGAGACGCAGTCCTTCGCCGTCGATGACGCGAATGCCGAGGACGCGCTTGCCGATGGTCTGGCCGCGCCAGAGCCACTCGAAGGCGATGCCGTAGCCAATCTGAAGCGCGAAATAGAGGATGACGGCGATGCCCGTGGCCCAGTCCGCACTGACCACCTGAAAAATCGAAATCACCCGTTGGACCAGCAACAAAGCGGTACCGATGCAGGCCATGTCGATGAGCAGCGCCAGCATGCGCGAAACCGGCCCGGCGAGCGGCCAGGAGAATACGATGCCCTCGGGCGTGCGCATGGTCAGGCGGCGGCTGGTCACTGCGCCTCATCCTTCCGGCCGCTATAAGCGAGAAAAGCGGTGAGCAGAACCAGCTCCACGAAACCGAATGCAATCTTCGCTTCATACGGGAGCACCGGCCGGTGATACTGCGAGATGAAGCTCTCGACAATGCCCGCCCATACGAGCATCACCGCCGCCCCTCCAGCCAGGGTGACGATTGACGATGTGGCATTTCGGAGGCGTTCGCGGCGCGGTCTCCGATCGCCACGCCCCAGCAGCGCCCCGGCGAGCACAAACGAAGCCTGCCCGGCCACCAGAATGGCCGGAATCTCGATTACTCCATGTGGCATGAGCCAACCAAGCAGGAACATCGTGTAGCCCGCGCGCGCATAGTCGAAGGCAACGGCTCCGAGAATTACGCCGTTGTAGAACAGCATCAGGACCGAGCCGACACCCCACGTCACGCCCAGCGCCAGGGTGAAGAACGCGACGCGGATGTTGTGCGTCATCAGCTCGGCGGAAAATGTGGAGCGGTGGCCGCGGAGCTTCTGGTTGGGCCCGGCTTCCTCTTTGTGGACGCGCTCACCGGGATCGCCTTCGAGCCCGGGAAAGGGCATAAGGACGTGTTTCGCATCGGTGTCGATGGCCAGCGCGAAACTCCCAAATCCGCAGCCTCCGATGGTAATCGCGACGGCGAGACCAAACGCGCCGACGTGCCGGCGGAACGTTCGTGGGAATTCGCCGAAGAACCAGGGGACGGGAGAGAAGCGCGCTTTGCGGCGGCGAGTCTCGTAGATTTCGGCATACGCCCGTCCCACCAGCGCGCTCAGGTATGCTCCGGCATCGGATTCGGCGGCGAAGGTGCTCAGCCTGGCAAGATCGGCAGAAGTGCGCTCGTACAGATAATGCAGCCGGCGGGCGTCGGTGTATGTAGGTCTGTCACCGCACTCGATGCGATCGAGCAGCTTCTCCATTTCCTGCCAGGTGGGGCGGTTGCTGACGAAGAAGCGCTCGAGGTCGATAATCATATCGCCTGCCGCTGTTTGGTGTTCAGGTAAAAGCGGGTGAGTTCCAGAGACAGCTTCGCCGGATGCGCCGTGAACATTCGTATGCCGCGTGAGTGCAGTGTGGCAGCAAGTTCGTTCAGGCGTCGCCACGCCAGGTGGCCGCCGAGACGCTCATAGACTTCCGGCACAGACGCGGCGGGCAACTCGAACAGAGCCTCTTCGTTTTTCTCGCGCACGGAAGCCACGGCCAGCAGATGCCGCCGCGAGAGTGGTCCGGCGACTTTCAGGAAATCCTCAGACAGCACGGGGTCGTCGAGCTCGGTGAGAAAAACCAGCATGGCCCTGCGGCGCAGCCGTGCATCCAGTGTGGCTGCAACTTCGGCGAAATCGGGCGTAACGATGCGCGGGGCGAGATTGAGCAGGGTATTACGGCAAGCGTCAAAGTGCGCGTGAGTCCCACCAGCCCGCACAAAGGAATGCACGGTATCGCTGAACGTGACCAGGCCGAACAGGTCGCCCTGCTGGCGGCAGGCGAGCGAAAGCACCAGTGACGCGGTGATGTAGCGCTCCAGCACGGTCTCGCCTGCTTCGGCGTCGCGCCCGGTCAGCCGCGAACAATCGAGCACGGCGTAGATCTCCTGGGTGCGCTCCACTCGATACTGCCGGGTGATGGGATGCCCCCGTCGCGCCGTCGCCTTCCAGTGGATCTCGTTCAACGCGTCGCCGTGGACGTACTCACGCAGTTTCTCGAACTCGCGTCCGCGGCCCGCCTGCCGTTGAAGATGCAGGCCCGGCTTCCGGCGCATGAGCAGCGGAGCGACAACACTATTGTCGGTACCCAGATCCGGGTACACACGTATTTCCGAATGCAGTGCGACACGTTTGCGGATACTCCACAGCCCGAGCGGTGAGCGGGCTTCGAACGCAGCAGTGTCGATGACGAACGTGCCGCGAGTCTGCGGGTTTGCATCGAGTAGAGCCGTTGCCGATTCGCCACGTGCCGGAAGAGAGGGGAGGAGATTGTCGGCATCGCAACCGAGCGTGTCATCGAGAACGATGCCGACGCGAACGCGGGAAACGCCGGCGCTGTCGTTGCGAATGGTGACCGGAATCGTCCCTTTGCGGCGCCGCACAAAACGCACCACATCGGGCAGACCCACGCTGACGCCGTCGAGATTGCGGTGGCCCAGCAGCGCATCCAGCGCGGCAACCAACCCGAACGATCCGATAAATAACCACGCGGGACGAGCTGCCGATGGCGTCGAGGTCACGGCCGCCGCGGGCACAACCAGCAGGCCGAAAATCACCAGCAGAAGCGTGCGCGGAGTAATCATCGTGGAACGGGAATCTCCGCCAGGATCTGCCCCAGCACTTCGGCAGCGCTCAGACCTTCCAGCTCGAACTCCGGCCGAAGCACCAGCCGATGCCCGAGCACCGGAACAGCGAGAGCGCGAATATCGTCGGGAGTGACGAAATCGCGTCCCTGAACGGCAGCGTGCGCACGGCTGGCCAGCAACAACGATTGTGTCCCGCGCGGGCCTGCGCCGGAGAGGATCGCTTCATGAGTGCGCGTGCGTCGCACCACGTCAACCGCGTACGCAGCCATTTCTTCGCGGAAGGTGACTGTCGCCAGCGCCCGGCGCACCACGGCCAGTTCATCACGCTGCAAAACCGGTTGCACCGCGCCGTGTGCGAGTGCGTCCTCGGGAGCCTCGCCCGTCAGCATTCTGCGGCCGAGTTCGGTCTCTTCTTCGCGCTCCGGCAGAGGCATGGGGATTCTCAGCATGAAGCGGTCTTTCTGCGCTTCCGGGAGCGGATAGGTGCCCTCATACTCAATGGGGTTTTGCGTGGCGAACACAGTGAAGGCCGGCGGCAGCGCGAAGGATTCGCGGTCGATGGTGACGGTGCGCTCCTGCATCGCTTCCAGCAACGCCGCCTGGGTGCGCGCCGGTGCGCGGTTGATCTCATCCGCCAGCAGGAATGTAGTGAAGATGGGACCGCGGACCAGCGAGAACTCCCCGCGCTGCAGGTTGAAGATAGTTGTCCCGGTAATGTCGGTGGGCATCAGATCCGGCGTGAACTGAACTCGCTGGAAGCTGCCGCCCAATACGTGCGCCAGCGTGCGCGTGAGCAGCGTCTTGGCAACGCCGGGCACGCCTTCTACCAGCGCATGATGCCCGGTGAAGATGCAGACCAGCGCGAAGTCGATGGCCGCTTCCTGGCCGATCACCACCTTGCGGACCTCGGCGCGCGTCCGCTCCAGCACCGCTTTCAATTGCTCGAAGTTTTCTTCCATGGATGTCTGATCTCCTCGAGAGCCTGCCGTATGCTTTCGTAACCGCGTGCCGGGTCGGCGGCGAGCCCGGTCTGCTTCAACGTTTCTTCCAGTTTTCTGCGCGGTTCTTCCGCAAGCGCGCGGCCCGCAGTCGACTGATATTCGGCGATGCAGATATCGAGCAGTTGCGGCGGCGGCACACTTCGCTCCAGCAGAGTCACCAGACCGGAGGCCGAGGAGAAGCCGCTGGCGGCATCGGCGGAAACCGGCGTGGCGCGGGGCAGGAATAACGACGAGTTCTTCCAGATGTACAATCCTGCCAGCACCAACAAAGCAGCGATCAGGCCGTGCAGACGATATCGCCGCATCAGACCGGTGACGCTGCCACCTTCGGTGAGGCCCAGGTGTTGTTCGTCGAAAATGACGTGATGACTCGAACCCACCAGTTCCGCGACCGCGGCGGCATCCGGCTCATGCGCCAGCGCCTCATTGCTGAGCATCCACGAATCCGCAACCAGCACAACGGAGCCATTCAGCCAGGGCCGCTCGATCCAAACCGGATGATTCCGATAGCTCTTCTTCACGGCCCATTCGGGCGCCAGCTTATCGAACCAGAGAGCGGTGTAGCGAGGCGGGTCGGGGCTCCAGTCCGTCCGGCGCTTCTCGATTTCGGTAACCGGAGAGACGCCCAGGTTTTCGAACAGCGTGGGCACGTGTCTTGTCTCGACACGCTTCCTGCCGCCGACGAGTTGGCGTTCCATCTCGACTTCCGATTCGAGGCGCGGCCGCCGGGGCACGAACGCAATTACCAACCGTCCGCCGCTGCGCGCGATGCGGTCGATGTCGGGCGTCATTTCATGGTTTAGTGTCGAGCCGGCGAACCACTCGTCGACACCCAACAGAAACAGGGTAGTGTCGTGGCCGCCGAGGCCCGAGAGGGGCCGCATATTGCGAGTCACCGTCAGACCCGATTGAAGCGCCAGGCTTTCATAGAGCGCCTTCGCGCCGAGTGGATCGGCCCGCATGGTGGAGTAAGGCGGGTATGCGTCGGCGGCCTCGACACGAAGACGAAACAGCGCGTAGACTCCGGCGATGAATGCAAGCGTGAGAACAATGGCGGTGGCGCCGGCCACGGCCTTATGCCTGCCCACGAGCCCTCATTTCCATAGCGCCCGCGCGGAACTGGTCGAACGCATCGCGGGACATCAGATGCTCGCCGTACCAGGTTCGCTCGAACGTTGCGACCAAATCTCGAAACGCCGCCAGCAAATTGCCGTTGCCTCGCGCCCGCCGCGCCAGCTCACGCTGATAATCGAGATTCGAGCGTGCCCGGTGGATGGTAATCAGTCCGTTTTCGCCAAGGCTGGCCAGCACCGCGAGATACAGCGCGCGCGTTGCCAGGCGGAGGTCGCCCGCCTCCAGCAGGCGAGCCGCCATGGCCAGCCATTCGTCCTCGAGCGCCTGGCCAGGAGAAACGTCGCTGGTCAGATCCAACGCCTCGGTTGCGGATGCCGCCGGTGACCCAACGTCTTTTCGACGGCGCCGGATTCGCAGCCGCATCAGCAGAGCGATCGCCGCACCCGCGGTAATGGCCATCAGCACATAGAGCGCGGGCGCCGCAAACGGCACATCGTGTCCGCCAGGTCCCTCCGCCGGCTCGTTCTGTTTCTCATTCAGCAGCCAGCGAAAGATAGCGCGAATCACTCCGGCGATCCAATCGAATGCGCGATGGATCGTGTCGCCGATGAACTGCACCGCGTCCTGGGTGAATCGCAGAAACGCGTTCGTGGACGGCGGCGCCACCGCCTGCTTCGGCTCGCGCCACAGGAACTCCGGCCGGCGGGTCACTTCGTGAATGCTGCGGTCGAGTTTTTGCGATTGCACGGAAAGAGAGCCGGCGCGCATCGGAACGATGATGAGAAGGAGAACAATGGCCGCCTTCGCGAATCGTGCCAGCGTGGCCTTCAGATCCACGCCGGTGCGGATAGCGTCCACGCGGAAGCATCGGATGATGAACGCGGCGCGCAGAAGAGGGTCCATTAGCAGCCAGGTGATCACAAGTGCGGCAGTAAACACCGTGCTGTTCAACATGTGACCGGCGTTCGTGGTGAACACGGTTTCTTCACCGGTGATGGTGCGGAACAGGATCGGCCCGGCGATCAGCGACACCAGCACGTTGATGAAAACGACAAGGCCGAAAAGCGCGGCGATGGCGAGATCGATCACGCTGGTGAACGACCACGTCGACGCCTGCCGTGAAGCGTAACGGAAGATAGCGGCGGTTCCTGTTACTCCGGACGAGCCGGGAAACGCGGTCGCAGTGCAGTAGAACGTCGCAATCCATGGAAAGCCGACGACGCTGAGGGCGCCCAGCGGCAGCATGATCAGCGCCGTGCTGCCAATGATCGCCTGCGCCGCCAGCGCGGGGCGCGAACGGCTGCCGTTGCCGGCGAGCAACGGCCACAAACGACGTGCGAATAATGCCTGGCTGACCATCATCCACAGGAAAAGGAGCGCCAGAGCGAGCGCGTGCGATGGCAGCAACTCTTCGGCATTCGCGCTGGTGGTCATCTCGCTCACGAATGCGATCAGGCCGAGGCCGAACGGCAAACTGCCCACAGCCCATATCAACCACGCAGCCGGAGGCGCCGCCCGCAACAGATCGAACGCGGAATCGAGCAGTGCAATCGGATTGGGAGGCTGAGCGGCAGTCTTCACTGGTGCTGCTCCTGTTCGTTTTCGTCGAAGCCGTGGTGCGCGGGCTCGGCCAGCATCAGCATGCGTCCGAACATATAGAACAGTATCCAGCACAGCAGAATCGCAAACGCTACGGCTGCCGCCGAGACTAATCGGTGGAGAGCGCTGCGACGCCGTGTGGCCGGAGCATTCAAGCGCGCGAGACAGGCCGCGCAGATGAGGCGCCCATCGTGATCCACGACGCACTCGCGGCAGAATGCGCGCCGGCATTCGAGACAAAGCGACACTGCCTCGCGCAATGGATGCACGAAGCAACGCTGATGGATGAATTGCGTCATGCCGCGGTCACGAGCCTTCCCGTCCGAAGAGCGTCTGGGGGCCGTTCGTGCTGCGTTCGGACGATGCCGATGTCGTCAGAAACGCCAGCAGGCCCCAGATAGCGAGAATCAGCAGCACCACGCCCAGGCCTATCTGCAGCGGCGCCGCGCGCTCGATTATGTCGTACACTCGCTGCGTGTTCGCATCCTGCAATTTCCTCTGCCAACGGGATGACGCCCAGCTCAGCGAGTAAGTGGCGATGCTTCCGGTGACGATCAACGACGTGAACACGGCAGCGCTGCGTCCCCCGCGAATGTTCTTCGCGCCGTAACGAACAAGTGGCGTGATCAGCATCGCCAGAAAACAGAAATAACCGGTCGGCATGCCCCACACAAATCCCGCCGAGGACGAGAAAGCCGTGAACATCTTCACTATGCCGAGGACGAGCAGCAGCACAAACGCGGCGTTATAGAGAGGGGACGGGGGGCGCGCGGCATTGACAGACGCGGGAAGTGGAGGGGGCTGCGGCGCGGGCGTGAATGGCAGAGGCGGAGGTGTCTCGAGCACGCGCGAAAGCTCTTCCGCGGGCATCGGCGGTTGTGCTGTGCGGATCTTCTCGTCGATAATCGCCAAGGCTTTCCTTGCCGATTTCACCCGGCACAATGAGGGCAGTTCTGCGGTCCCTACGGCGGTCTGCACCCACGCTTTGCAATCCTCGCGGCGCAACGCGACCCAGGCATAGAGGCCGGCCACGATTCCCAGCAGGACTCCCCAGACCTGATGCTGAGTGAGAACAAGCGAAGCGACCGCCAGAGCAGAAACG
>Ga0326727_10018570_pt1 | contig 14172 bp, 20 predicted proteins | sample MB2enrmetagenome_FD_207643 | JGI IMG/M metagenome (GOLD analysis project Ga0326727, IMG submission 207643) | Lab enriched peat soil microbial communities from McLean, Ithaca, NY, United States - MB29MY | ecosystem: Environmental > Terrestrial > Soil > Wetlands > Peat | place: USA: New York...
TCGCGAAGCGTTGCTGGAAGCGCCAAGAGAGCATCAATCCAGGAAAGTTGAATAGGATCGCTTACAAATCGCCCATAACCGGTAGCGGTGCCACTGGAAGCGCCAGTCTCAAGATAGTCAGCAGACACCATATAATATTTAGCCAGAGCGAATAACGTGTCGCGTCCTGGTTTGTCGCGATCATTTTCGAGCATCGACAGAGAGGCACGCTCTATTCCCACAGCCTCGGCCACGACGGCCTGAACTTCCCCGCGTGCTTCCCGAAGGGCCTTCAGTCTGGCCCCCATCGTGGTTGGTGCGTTCATGGAGGCATTTTGGCGCCTCCCGAAATGGCGTGAGTAGGCATACCCTACGGTTTTAGCTTGCGTCCAGAGTAGGATAGTCCTACCTTCTGAAAATGGACATAAAATCCATCATCCGGGCTGCGGGCGGCCCGACCAAGCTCGCAAAAGCCCTTGGCCGGCGTCATACGACGATTCTCGGCTGGAAGCGCGTGCCCGCAGAACATGCGGCCGCCGTGTCGTGCATCACAAGCATCCCGCGTCACGAAATCCGCCCCGATCTGTGGGAGAAGCCCGAGCCTCACCGCGCATCCTCGCAAAAGGCGGCATGATGTCACCGGTTGCGGAGCCGGCCGGAAACGGTGGCTTTCCTCCGGGCAGCGGCCCGAGGGAGTGCCCGGCACCCGAGGGGCCGCGTCGGCCCCTCGGCGTTGCAAAAGCGTATCTGGATGCTCCGCGGCCACTCACTGGAGGATCGCAAGCGGCTGAGCTTGAGGTCCGCGTCGGCGAGAAGATCCGCCAGTGCTGCGTGGATTTCACCCGCTGTGTCGGCCTGCTCGGAGCCGAGCAGCGTCTCGGCAGCGGCAGCCTCCAGCAGGAGGCGTGTCCGCAGTTGCTCCACCCATGCGTCGGCATCTGTCCGCTGGTGCGCCAGCACCCCCGCCTGATGCCGCGTAGCCTGGCAAAGGGAACGCAATGACCTGGTGGGAATTCGACGACGAGGAGGTGCCGACGCGCTGGCAGCGGCTGCGCCACCGCCTGGCGCAGGCGTGGCGCGAGCTGGCGCGCATGTTCGACGGCGCCTGGTCGCGCCAGGTGCCGTCGCTGCCGCCCCCGGAGGTGCGTCGTCGCAGCGCGATCGAGTTCTCCATCACATGCGGCGGGACAAGGGATCCTCGTCTTTTCGATCCCGTGTTCATCCCCCCTTGGAAGGACGCCCCCTTCCCGTCCCCAACGCTGGAAGCAGCTGTTGATACAGAGTTCGCGCGTGGGAAATCGCGGCGCCTTCCTCTGGCAGCGCCGCCTGATGCTCCTCCAGGACCAGCAGAAGATGGTCGATGATGTCGACTGCATTGGCACGCTCGACGACACCGGCAAGCACAAGGTGCTGCAGCAGCGATCGCGCCAGCAGCCAGCCGGCAAGCGCGCGTCCTGATTGGTCGGCCGCCATGATTTCCTCCTCGACTCGGGTTGCACCTTCGAGGATGGGCGGGGCGGGTCATTCCGGCAACGGGAAGGCCCGCCCTGCAAGCCTGCCGGTTCGCGCGGCATGAGGATCTGGGCCACGCTGCAGCTCACCATCATCGCCATCGAGCTGATGGCGATCGGCGCGTGGGTGCTGGCGTGGCCCTGGATTGTCTCGGTTGTCGCCGACGATACGGCGCGGTGCCCGCAGGCACGTGTGCGCCGGCGAGGGCTCCCCCCCTCGGCCGGCGCCGGCACGTTCAGCAGCAGTCCTCGAAGTGTCTCCCTCCATGCCAGACAGCATGGGGGAACTGCTTTCCGAGATGTCAGAAAATCCTTCCGCGCGCGCAGAAAGGTATGGCGCCGTGTTTGATGCCGTCACCGCCGAGGATGTGGCCGAGGAAATGGCCGGGCTGATGCGCAGGGCGGCAGAACCGGCCAGGCCCGGCGAGCGCGTGGCGGAACAGATCCTCCGCGCGGCGCGGCGCCTTGGGATCGACGCCGGCCGCGGGAAACGGCTCTGGTATGCCGAGGCGCGCAACATTCCGGCCCACGAAGCAGACACGATCCGTGTCCGGTGGAAACGCCTGGCCACGCAGATCGCCGCGGCCGACGCCGACCTGGCGCGGCTGCGCATGCTGCTGGAGAGCGGAGGCGATGCGGTCCAGTGACGCCGCTGTTCGTCCGGCCACGTCTCGCGCTGCTCCGGCAGCGGGTCTGGACCCAGGCCGGACTTTTCGCGTTTCACGCCGGCGTTATTGCGCTGGCATTCTGGTGCGTCCGGCGCGCCGGAGCGGCGCAGCGCGACGTGCGGCGGTTGACCGGATCGGCCGGGCAGGCCCTAGCCCCCGAGGCTCGTGCGCAGGCGGAGGCCTGCGACACGGGCCGACCCTCCCCCAACCGGCTCCGGCCGGCGGAATGACCGGCCGGAGCACTTTTGTTGCAGGAGACGCGTCATGACGCGCGGCTATGCGTGGTCGTGGGAGGATTACCAGACCTGCAAGGAGGAGATCGCGCAGGCCGAAAATGCCCGAATACCGGCGCCGGCAGCCGCCCGAAAGGGCGAGAGGCGGCGCGCCAGAAGCCTGGTTGGCCGCCCTGGCACCCCCCGCGAAGGCTGCGTCGCGGGGACGCTTCTATCCACTCCGGCACTGCGCCGTGCGCGCGAGCTGCTGAACATGGGCTTCCAACTGCCGGAGGTGTGCCTGGCGGTGGTGCTCACGCGCGCAGAAATCGCAACGCTTGAAGCGCCACCAAATGATCCGGCCTGAATGGACGCCGGTCGGCGTGGCGCGGCTGGACCGCACCACGGAAGGTCGCATCGAGTACGCCGGCGAGCTCGACTTGTACGGCTTCCCCTATCACGTGGTGGCCCACGTGGAAGCCACTCGCCACGACGAGCGCCTGGTGTTGCGGCTCTATTTCGCCCCGCCGCGGGCGGTGCCGGCCGATGCGTCGCAGCCGGCACAGGCGACGTCGCTGTGAGTGCCGCCGTGCGCCTGGTGGCGATCGACGATGTGGCGCGCCTGCTGGCGCCGCAGGCGATGTCCATTGCGCAGGAGCTGCTGCCCGCGGGCCATCGCGACCGGGACATGTGGCGCTGTGGGGACGTCCATAACACGCCCGGGCAATCGCTTTGCGTTTGGATCGCCGGCCCCAAGCAGGGCGAGTGGTGGGATTTCGGTGCGCGCCAAGGCGGCGACCTGGTGCATCTGGTGGCCGCCGTGCGGTATCGCGGCTCGCTGAAGGACGGCTTCGCATGGGCGCGGCACCGGCTTGGCCTGGACAGCAATTCGCCCGCTGTCATCCACCAGCAAGCGCGCGACCGCGCCGCGGCCGTCGCGCAGCACCAGGCGGCAGAGCGCAACGCCGAGGCGGAGCGAATGCGGCGCTACGCGCGCTGGCTGTGGCTGTCCGGGCAGGAAGATGTCCGCGGCACGCCAGTCGATGCCTATCTGCGTGGCCGTGGCATCCATCTGACCGAAATGTGCCGCCAGCCGCGGGCGCTGCGGTTCCACCCGGAGGTGCCGAACAGCGATAGCGGACGCGCCTGGCCGGCGATGCTGGCGGCCGTCACGGACCAGGCCGGCACCCACGTGGCCACGCATCGCACCTACCTCGAGGTGCTGGACGACGGGCGCGTGCGCAAGGCGCCGATCTTCGTCGCCGGCAAGCAGCGGGCGAAAACCACCGTCGGCACCTACGCCGGCGCCTGCATCAGGCTGTGGCGCGGTGCATCCGGCCGATCGCTGCGCGAGGCCCCGGATGGCGAACCGGTGGACATCACCGAGGGCATCGAAGACGGCCTGTCGGTGGCAACAGTCTGGCCAGATCGTCGCGTGCTGGTCGCGATCAGCGTGTCCAACATGGGTTCGGTCGCGCTGCCGCCTGCCGTGCATACGGTGCGGATGTGGTTCCAGAACGACAAGACCAACGCGGCCATGCTGGCCGCCGACCGCGCCGAACGGATGCACCTGGAAGCTGGCCGGGCCATCGAATGGCAAAAAGTTCCCAGGCAGTTCAAGGACATCAACGAAATGCTGACGGCCTCATGAGCGGCGCTCGCCAGAACCGCATCCGTGCCGTCATGGCGACCGTGACGTCGGTGTCGGCGCGGCCGACGTCGACCGACCCGTTCCTGCCGCCGAACTGCCCGGTGCAGACGTTGGGCAAGTGCGGATCAACGTTCTACTACATCGATTCGCAGGGACAACTGGCGGCCCTGCCGGGGCGCGAGCATTCGCGCCTTGGAATACTGACGCTGTTCGATGAGCATAAGCAGTTTCTTTATGATACGTGGCCGCGCAAGGACAAGGACGGCAACACCACGGGCTGGCGTCCGGAGCGCGGCGCCGAAGACCTGATGGGGAGCTGCGGATGGAAGGGCGTGTGGGACCCCACCGACCGCGTTCGCGGCCGTGGCGCCTGGTGCGGCGAGCGCGGCGAGCTGGTGCTGCACACCGGCCAGCACGTCACCACGTTCGCCCCCAACCCCAATGTTTGGGCAGATAGGATCATCAAGAAGCCGGGCCTCATAGGGCGCTATGTCTATCCGGCCGGCGAGGAGGTCGGCGCCCCTGCGGAGACCGTCCAGGCGCTGGGTTGCATGGGACCAGGTCACGAGCTGCTCGCGCTGCTCCGCACCTGGAAGTGGCGGCGGATGGACCTGGATCCGATCCTGCTGCTGGGGTGGATTGGCGCCGCCATGATCGGTGGGGCGTTGGACTGGCGCGCGATCATCTGGGTGACCGGCGGGAAGGGCACCGGAAAGAGCACGCTGCTGCAGCTGCTTGAAAGCGTCTTAGACTATACTTTGGTTAAGCTTTCTGACGCATCCGAAGCTCACGTTCGACAGACACTCAAGCACCAGACATTGCCGGTCATGCTTGATGAAGCCGAGAGCGAGGAGGACAACCGAAAGCTCCAGGCGATCGTGAAGCTCGCGCGAATCGCGGCGAGCGGCGGCAAGATCGGACGCGGCGGGTCCGATCACACCGCAGTCGAGTTCACCATGCGGTCGGCGTTCCTGTTCGGGTCGATTTTGATACCGCCATTGCTTGGCCAGGATCGCTCGCGCATCGGGATCCTGGAGCTGGGCGAGTTGAGCGACGACGCGACGCGCATCGACGTGAGCCACGATCATTGGGCTCCGTTCGGCGCACAACTGCGAAGGCGAATGGTCGAGGGCTGGGGCCGGTGGGAAGCCACCCTGGACTGGTTCCGCGTTGCGCTGGGGCGCGCGGGACATTCGAGGCGCGGCCAGGACCAGTTCGGCACGCTGCTGGCGGCGGCCGACATGCTGCTGCACGACGGCGAGGTGCATCTGGCGACCGCCGGCGAGTGGGTGACTGCACTAAAGGCGTCCGATCTGGCCGAGCTCGACGACGACGCGCGCGATGAGGACCGGTGCATCCTCAAGCTGATGACGACGTCGGTGGACCCGTTCCGCAACGGTGGCCGCAAGACGCTGGGACAGTGGACGCGCATCGCCGCCGGCTGGGACAGCGGCGATGCTGTCCAGGCCGGCCAGGTGCTGCAATCCTACGGGCTTCGTGTGCGCGCCGACCAACTGCTGATCGCCAACTACCACACCGAGCTGGCGACGCTGTTTGCCGACAGCCATTGGGCGGGCCGTGCCGGCAGCCAGGGTGTCTGGGTGCAGGCGGTGCGGCGCCTGGTCGGAGCCACGAATGCCGGTGCCGTGTATTTCGGTGGCCCGACCAGCCGCGCCACGGCCGTCCCGCTGGCCAGCATTCTGCAGCGGCACGACCCCGACGCATCGAACGCCTCGAAGCTCGTGTAAGTAAAGGCCAAGTCATGCGCCAGTCCCACACCCCATTGTGCCGTGCCCAAACCCCGATTTGGCTATCATGTGTTCGCGCGTCGCGGCGTTGGGGGCGTTGGAGGGCGTTGGAGAAAAAGCGAGCCGGTTCAATGGTCTAACGTTCCAACGTTCCAACGCCTGTAAGCTTCCCACAAGCGGGCGCGCGCGCACACGAAGCATGGCGTTGGAACGTTGGAGTGTTGGAAAAGGAGAAAGAGGTATGACTAACAGGTGTTTATGGTCCAACGCGGTTCCAACGGCGTCCAACGCGCGCGGAAATGATTGAATATGGACGCTGGGCAGCGGGCGGTGGCGGAGACGGTGGCGCGGGAGCGTGCGATGGCTGCGTTCGAGCCGCAGCCGGAGCTCGGCCTGCCGCAGACGGGCACGTTGGTGGCGCTGCGGGAGCGACGCGGGCCAGGCCGGCCGCCGGGAGCACGCAACCGCCGGGCCGAGGACGTGGCGCGGGAGGTCATCGAGCGACTCGGCGACCCGCTGGTGATGCTGGCCGCGCTGGCAATGACGCCAGCCGACGAGCTGGTTGCGGCAGGGCTGCCGCTGGCCGAGGCGCTGGCTGAGAAGCGCCTGGCTGCCATCGCGGTGCTGCCGTTCCTGCACCAGCGCAAGCCCTTGGCCGTCGATCTGCGCAACCAGCAGGTGGTGCATCTGACCATCTCGACGGGCGCCGAACCAAGCGCGGACAGCGGCGAGAGCGGGTGCAACGGGGTCGTGCTCGATGCGGCAGAGATTGTGGAAAATCAACGGATTAGCGGTGAGGCGGATGGGCCAGTCTAACAGCGCAGAGTCTAACACAGCGCGCAACGTGGCGGATTGCCTGGGTTCGCGCGCGTCCGGACCGCTGATTCAGCATCAACCAGACGGACACCGCCGCACCCTCCGCCGGCCACGGCCAGGCCTGGCCGTGGCCGGCAACGCCGGCGCTGCTGATCGCGGCCAGAGGGGGGGCACCCCGGTTTCGCGCCGCGGGTGGTCGACCCCCCCCTGCCACCATGGTTTTTGCCGGCGTCCCGGATTTTGGCGCGAAACAGCACCGACCCTTCCCTGGGCAAGGGGGCGCGGGTGAGCGCGAAACTGGATCTGATCTGGAAGTCGCCCGGCCCGGTCTCGTCCCGGTTCATGGCGGCAACTGCCCCGGTACAGATCTTGAACGGCCCGATCGGCAGCGGCAAGACCACCACCGCGCTGATGAAGGCGATCCGCCTGGCCTCCATGCAGGCGACCAGCACACGCGACACCAGCCCAGGTCCGGGAGGCCGGCGGCTGCCGGTGCGCAAGTTCAAGCTCTGCGTGGTGCGCGACACATACCGCCAGCTCTGGAAAACCACCATGCAGAGTTGGTTCCGGCGCGTGCCGCAGACGGTGGGAGACTTCACCGGCGCCGAAAACGCCCCGGCGACGCACAGGATCACCTTCGCGCCCGGGGACGGGACGCTGGTGGAATTCCACGCCGACTTCGTGGCGATCGGCGACCAGGCGGTCGAGGACGTGCTGCGCGGCTACGAACCAACTGCGTTCTACCTGAACGAGCTCGACCTGCTGGCGCGCGAGGTGATGATCTACGCCGCCGGCCGCACCGGCCGGTATCCCGGCATGGACGAGGGCGGCCCGAGCTGGCACGGCCTGCTGGCCGACTGCAACGCCCCGATCCTGCAATCCTGGCTCTACGAGGAGATCTTCACGGCGCCCCTGGCCGAGATCGAGGCAAAAGGGGTGGCGCTGTTCCGCCAGCCGTCCGGACTGGACCAGCACGCCGAGAACCTGCCCAATCTGCCGCCCGGCTACTATGCCAACCAGGTGCGGCTGAACCCGGACTGGTACGTCCGGCGAATGATCAAGAACATCCCGGGCTTCGACCGCAGCGGCAAGCCGATCTATCCGGAATTCGTGGACGCCCTGCACGTGCCCGGGTGCGAACTGGAGTTCACGCCCGGGCTGGCGCTCGGCATCGGCCTGGACGCCGGGCTCAACCCGGCCGCAGTGTTCGGCCAGCGCATGCCGAACGGCCAGCGGCGCATCCTGGACGAGCTGGTGGGCGAGCAGGGCACCGGCCCCCGGCGGTTCGGCGAAGACCTGGCCAAGCGGCTGCACGAGCGATTCCCGGCGGCACGGAAGATCACCGGGTATGCCGATCCGTCGGCGGCCTACGGCGCCGACAAGGCGGCGGGCGAACAGAGCTGGATCGAAATCGTGGCCGCCACCGCCGGCATTACCATCGTGCCGGCGCCGACAAATGCGCTGATCCCCCGCCTGGAGGCGGTGCGCCGGCCGCTGACGCGGCTGATCGACGGCGAGCCCGGACTGCTTTTGTCGCCGCGCTGCAAACTAGTCCGCCAGGGCTTCGCCAGCGGCTACCGGTTCCGCAAGCTGCAAATCGCAACGGCCGACCGCTACACCGACGAGCCGGACAAGAACGCGTTCAGCCATCCGCACGACGCGCTGCAATACTGGTGCTCGGCCGACGGCGAGGACAGCGAGGTGCGCGAGCGCAAGGGCCGCCAAACCATGCTGGCCCAGCAGGCGCGGCACGTACACGAGTGGGATCCGTTCAATCCGGAAGCGGCGCGGTGACGCGGTGAAACGCGCCCGCCCCTGGCCCCCCCAGGCGGCCTTGCAGGTCGGCGCCGCGCTGCTCGCCGCGCGCGCCGACAAAGTGCCCTGGAAGGTGCTTCAGCGCGTCTACGGCCGTGACAGGCGGCACCTGTGGCGCTGCCTGAAGGCTGCGCTGGCGGCTAATGAGACATCTTCGCGGGCTAATGAGACATCTTCGGTGTTGCGCGGCCCGAGCTGACGCGGGTGGAATGCAGCGTCAACAACCTGGAGCGATTCCATGAGCGAATCGTTGCCGCTTCCGTCCGTCGGCTTCCCCGTCGCCTACACGCCGAACCCTGCCTTCGGTTTCGGGTCCAGTCCGGTGCCGGCGCTCACCGCCGCGGCGAACGCCGATGGCACCCTCGACCTGGTGATCCTGCCCCCGAACTCGCCCACCGTGTTCTTCGAGTCGGTGCCCGCCGGCCCCGGCGAGCACACCTGGCAGATCCCGCCCGGGTTGACCCCCGCGTAATGGAGCGGGCGCCTGCATCTTCCACCTGTCCGGAGACCATGTGTCATGCCGAGCGTCGGCCACCCCGTCGCCTACACCCCGATCCCCTCGCACAACACGGGAGATGGAGCGCATCCCGCTTTGGTCAGCAAGGTGCATCCGGACGGCACGGTCAACCTGATGGTCTTCGTCCACAACCGTGCCGAACCCGCGCATTTCGAAAACGTGCCGCGGGGCACCGGACCCCACACCTGGGACCTGCCCGATCTGACCGTGCCGGCAGCCACCGCCGCGAACGCCGCCGCCTCGACGGCCGCCGCCGCGGCGACGCAGGCAGCAAAAGCCGCGACGGCGGCGGCCACCGCCGCGGCGCAGGCGGCCGCCGCGGCGACGCCGGCCTCCTGATGACCGAGACTGCTGCGGCCTTGCAGAGCAGCGCCAGTGCGCCTGCGCTGTGCGCCTCCTGCCCGGTCTACGAGGCGGCAAAGCCGGCGCCCCCGGGCCGCCAGGACACGCCGTATCTGGACCCGCGTGGGACGTGCCGGCGCTACCCCCCCCCGGTGCCAAAGGCCCCGGACAACTGGTGCGGCGAGCATCCGCAGCGGAGGATGGCATGATCGAAACCGGCACGCGCCGCCGCCAGTGCATCCTGTCGAACCGACCGCCGGCGAGCAGCCAAACCAAGACCCTGACGCGGGACGTCGGGCTGGCCACCAACGTGACGGCCAGCATCACCTTCAATGCCGGCACCGGCCAAGCAACGGCCGCCGCCAGCACGTTCGCCGGCTTCTCCGCGGGCCAGGTCCTGCTGGTCGAGGGCAGCAACACCAACAACGGCTACTTTAAGGTGTCGGCGACCGACGCCAGCACGTATCTGACGCTGTTCCCGCCCCCGAAGAACGAGGGCCCCCTGATCGCCAGCATCCGGACGAGCTGACCGATGGCGTATTCCCTCCCCGGCCAGGCGCCCCTGCCGCGCATTCAGGAATGCTTCCAGACCCAGGTGGCCATCACGCCGACCGACAATACGCCGATCGGCCCCTATGTGGCGCTCTATGTCGGCGGCGCGGGGAACGTGACGCTGTGCCCGCGCAACTCCACTACCCCGGTGGCCTATGCTGGCCTGGCAGCCGGCACGATTCTTCGGGTGGCATTCCAGGGGGTGAATGCCACCGGAACGACGGCCACCAACCTGGTCGGCCTGGGATAGGACCGGTGCGGATATGAGCGGCTCCGCCACGCCCGGCTACGACCCCTCCCTGGCGCTGCCGCCGGGATTCGTCCGCCAGCGCCAGTACGACGACGCCCTGTATGCCGCGTGGCAGGCCAACGGCTTCCAGCCGCTCACGTCGGCCCAGGCGATTGCGGCATGCGGCACCCCACCGGCGGTACCCACCAGCCTGCCGCGCTTCAGCGACAGCAACCCGCAGCCAAGGACAGGAGGCTGACGCCATGGGAGGTCCCAAAATCTCGACGCCTGCCGCTCCGCCGCCGGTGCCGACGGCCGTCAATCCGGCGGTGCAGCAGGCCGCGACCAATTTCCGCGCCGACCAGGCACAGGCCATGGGGGCGCGGAGCACCATCCTGACCAGCGGACTCGGCGCCCTCGGCCTGCCAGCGACCGCCCCGAAGCGGCTGCTGGGCCAGTAAATCCAGTAAATGCCGAACGATCTTGCCAGGGAAGTGATCCGGACGTGGGAACGGTTGAATACCGACCGCGGCCCGTGGCTGGAGCACTGGCAGGAATGCTCCAACTACATGCTGCCCGGACGCTCCGATTACATCGCGGAGCGCACCCCCGGCATGAAGCTGATGCAGCATGTGTACGACGGCACTCCGATCTGGGCGAACGACCAGTTCGCGGCGGGGATGCACTCCATGCTCACCAGCCCGACCCTGCCGTGGTTCGGCATGAAGGCGCAAGAAGACCGGCTGAACGAAATCGACGCGGTGGCGCGCTGGCTCGATGACACCAGCAACGCCATGTATTCCGTGTTCAACGGAACGAAGCACAACTTCGCGGCGCAGAGCCACGAATTCTATCTCGACCTGGGAAACATCGGCACCGGCATCATGGCCGTGTTGGAAAGCCCCGCCAGCGGGATCCTGTTCAGCACCCGCCACCTGAAGGAATGCGTGATCGCGGAGAACGACGAGGACCGCGTGGACACGCTGACCCGGCGGTGGAACTGGACGGCGCGGCAGGCCTTCGCCAAATGGGGACCCGCCGCCGGCGAGAAGGTGGCCAAGGCTGTCGAGACCAACCCGGACCAGACTTTCACCTTCCTGCATGAGGTGAAGCCGCGGCGCGACCGCAACGTCATGCGCAACGACCGGCGGAACAAACCGTTCCGGTCCGTGTATGTCTGCCTGTCCGATACCACGGTGATCGACGAGGGCGGGTTCGACGAGTTCCCCTACCTGGCCGCCCGGTTCAGCAAACGCTCCGGCGAAGTCTACGGCCGCGGCCCCGGCATGACGGCGCTGCCGGACGTTAAGATGCTGAACGAGATGGTCAAGACGACCCTCAAGAGCGCACAGAAAATAGTCGACCCGCCACTGATGGTGCCGGACGACGGCTTCCTGGTGCCGGTCAAGACGGTGCCCGGAAGCCTGAATTACTTCCGGCCAGGCACGCGCGACCGCATCGAGCCAATCCAGACCCATGGCGATCCAAAGCTCGGCCTGGACATGATCAACGCGTTGCGCCAGCAGATCACCCGCGCGTTCTACGTGGACATGCTGCTGATGCCGACCGACCCGGCCGACCCGGCCAGCGCCGGCAAGGGTGTTACCGCAACCTTCACGCTGCGCCAGCGCGACCAGCACTTCCAGCAGCTCAGCCCGATGCTGGCGCGGCTGTCCAGCGAGTTCCTCGGCCCGCTGATCGACCGGACGTTCGCGATCATGTGGCGGCAGAGCGTGGCGCGCCGGTTCGGCCCCGGCAGCCCGCTGACGCCGCCGCCACCGCAGCTGGCGGGTGCGGCGCTGCGGGTCGAGTACCTCAGCCCGATCGCGGTAGCGCAGCGCACCAGCCAGCTCGACGTTGTGGCGCGGTTGATCCAGACAGCGCAGGCGCTGGGCACCGTGGACCAGGCCGCGCCGAAGGTGCTGGACGCCGACGCCATCCTGCGGCTGACCGCGCGGGACCTGCATGCACCGGCGATCGCGCTGAAAAGCCCGGAGCAGGTGCAGGCCGAACGTCAGGCCGAGCAGCAGGCGCAGGCGGCGATGATGCAGGAGCAGCAGCTCGGCACGGTGGCGAAGGCGGCGAAGGACGGGTCGGCGGCGATTGGCAACCTGGCCGGGCTGCAGCAGCCTGCGGCCCCGGCGCAGGCTGCGGCGTAATATGGCAACCCGGCGCAGCTTCGACACCGAGCTGCCGCGCACCACCCGCGTGGTGGTGATGTCCTGCGACGCGCCCGGCTGTCTGCGCCAGGTGCGGCGCGCGCCGCGCATCATCATCCCCAGCCGCACGCCGTTCGATCCGACGCACCGGCCGATCCGGGTAATGACGACCCTGCATTGCTGCGACGCCCATCGCGACATATTCGACCCGCGCGAATGGCTGACCGACCAGAGAAAGGCCGACGTGGAGCGCGTCGCCTGCGCCCGCCGCCCTGCCGGGTTCCGGCCTGATTTCGAGGACGTGCGGGTGGAACTGGTGCTGGTGACCACGCCCGAATACCGCCGGTTCCTGGCGGATGTGCTGGGGGGATCAACCCATGTCGTCGCCTGACGCGGATGCCGAAGCACAGGCGCGGGCCGCCCGCCAGGGAGAGCTGCTGCGCTCCTACCGCGCTGCCCTCCAGGAGTTGCCGGAAGGGCGCGCGGTGCTGCGCGATCTGCTGGTAGCCACCGGGCTGCTGGCGGTGAGCCATGTGAGCGGCGACAGCCACGAGACCGCATTCGCGGAGGGCCGGCGTAGCATCGGGCTTCACCTGCTCGAGCGGATGCGCTGGACCGAGATGGAGCTGCTGGCGCTGGCGCGCCAGCGGAGCGCCAGCACCGTAGCAGCAGTAACGGAGGAAATGGGATCATGATGATGGCCCTATGGTCACCGGAAGACGGCGGCGCCGGAGGTGCTGCTGGCAGCGGTGCCGCCGGCGCCGCGGCCCCGGTGGCCTTCGCCGAGACCCTGCCGGAGGACATCCGCGGCGAAGCGGCGTTCCGCGACATCAAGGACCTCGGCGGCCTGGCGAAAAGCTACCTGCACGCTCAGCGGCTGATCGGGCGGGATCCCAGCACAGTGCTGCCGATCCCGGGAACCGATGACGCCGACGGCTGGAACACCATCTACACGCGCCTCGGCCGACCGGAACAGGCGGACGGCTACCAGCTGCCGGCGCCTCCCGAGGGCCTTACCGAGAACCCTGAACTAAAGACCGCGTTCCAGCAGGCCGCACACAAAGCCGGCCTGTCGCAGCGCCAGGCGGCCGACCTGGCGGCCTGGTGGAACGGCGCGATGGCCCAGACCGTCCAGGGCCAGAACGGGGCGCAGCAGCGCACCGAGGCCGCGGGCGAGGCGACGCTGAAGCAGGAGTGGGGTGCGGCCTACGACGAAAAGCTGCACCTGGCGCGCTCGGCGATGGCGCATTACGGCGACGAGCAGGTGATCGCCTACTACGACAAGACGCGCCTCGGAAACGATCCGGCGGTGCTGAAGATGTTCGCCAAGATCGGCTCGCAGCTGGCCGAGGATGGCCTGGTCGGCCGCGGCGAAGGCGCCGGCCGGGCCAGCCCGGCGGAAGCGCAACAGCAGATCTCCGGCCTGCAGAAGGATGCTGCCTTCATGAAAAGCTACATGGACCGGCGCGACCCCGGCCACGCCGCGGCCGTGCAGCGCATGCAGGGGCTGTACGACTTCGCCTATCCGGCCGCGAGAACCTAGCGGACGGGACGGCGCACGGCCGGGGAGCCCGCCAGGGTCCGGCACGGCGCAGGGCAGAGGCGGCCCGAAAACGCCAGGCACGGGTCCGGCAGGAGCGGCATCGTCCGCTGGAGCCGGGGAGCTCAGCCGTCAGTGCAACCGCCCGGTTGAGACCCGGGCCGACACGGCAAGGGACAGGTGAATGAGCTTCACCGTAACGGACGCGTTCGTCCAACAGTTTCGCGGCAACGTCTTCTATCTGGCGCAGCAGGAGGCAACCCGCCTGCGGCCCACCGTGATCGAGGACACGATCACCGGCGAAGCCGCCTACCTGGAGCAGCTGGCACCCACGGCGGCGGTCAAGCGCACCGCCAGGCACAAAGACAGCCCGATCATGAACACGCAGCATCTGCGCCGCCGCGTGGCGCCCTACGACTATGAATGGGGCGAC
>Ga0326727_10018571_pt1 | contig 14171 bp, 13 predicted proteins | sample MB2enrmetagenome_FD_207643 | JGI IMG/M metagenome (GOLD analysis project Ga0326727, IMG submission 207643) | Lab enriched peat soil microbial communities from McLean, Ithaca, NY, United States - MB29MY | ecosystem: Environmental > Terrestrial > Soil > Wetlands > Peat | place: USA: New York...
TCGGAAATTTCATGCATAATATTTCCCAGAAATGAACAGAAACGTTCCTATTTTTGGGAGTTTAAGATGGTGCCGAAGCTGAAAGCGGACGGAACGCTTTACAAAATACCGCTGGAGAAAATGCTCAATCTCGATCATCCGATCTGCCAGTTAAAGCGCTGTATCGACTGGGCTTTCTTCGATCAGGAGTTCACGCCGCTCTTTTGTCAGGACAACGGGCGGCCGGGGATTCCGACACGAATGATGGTGGCCTTGCATTATCTCAAGTACAGCGAAGATTTAAGTGACGAGGAAGTGGTTGAGAAGTGGGTGGAAAATCCTTACTGGCAATACTTTTGTGGCGGTGAATATTTCGAACATGAATTTCCCATACATCCCACCTCTATGACCCGCTGGAGAAAAAAGATCGAGAAAGCCGGTGCTAACAAGCTTCTGGAAGAAACCATCAAGACCGGCTTCCGGAATAAAGTTCTGAAGAAAACCGCCGTCACCCGGGTAAATGTGGATACGACCGTCCAGGAAAAGAATATCACATTTCCAACGGACGCCTAGCTTTACTACAAGTCCATCGAGAGTCTGAATCGGTTTGCCAGGAAGAACGGCATCCGGGTCAAGCAGACCTACGAAAGGGTCGGGATTTGTCGACCCGGGTTACAAGGGAAGCGGATACGAAGGTCCAGTGAAAGTCCATATCGTGAAACCTAGGCTTCGAAAGAAAAAGAATCCGATCAAGAAATGGATGAAACGACGAAGCGTGATTGAGGCAAACATCGGCCACACCAAGCAGGATCACCGATTAGGCAGGAATTATCTTGCAGGTAAACTGGGTGACGATATGAATGCCATCCTGTCGGATTGCGGTTTCAACATCAAGAAGCTCCTGCGGGCTTTCTTGTCGCCGATACGGAATTGGCTGATCGGTCTGTTTTGTGGTCGATTTCAGGTTCAAATCGCCTGAAACAGCGGTTTTTCAGGCTGGACTATGAAGTTGCGGGAAACATAGGATCAACGGAAATTCGCGAATACCGATGCCCCGACGACTGTCATCAAGCCGGAAACCGCGATGGACAAGCTGCCCATCGCCCCCTCAATCTCACCCATTTCCAAAGCCTTGGAAGTTCCTATGGCATGGGAGGCCGTACCGAGGGCCAGTCCCACCGCGATCGGGTGTTTGATCCGGAAAAGTTTCAATACGAATTCCGCAATGATGTTGCCGAAAACGCCCGTCAGAATGATCACTGCGACGGTAATAGTCGTGATCCCGCCGAGTTCGCCCGATACGCCTATTCCGATGGCGGTCGTTATGGACTTCGGCAGCAAGGTGACATATTGCTGGTGGCTCAAGTTGAAAATCACCGACATGGCCAGGATACTGCAGAGGCTCGACAGCACACCGGTGGATATGCCGATGACCACTGCGACGACGTTTTTTTTCAGCATGTCCAGTTGTTGATACAGCGGAATGGCGAGACAAACTGTCGCGGGGGTCAGCAGGAAGCTCAGGTACTTCGCGCCTTCGTTGTAACTTTTAAAGTCGATGTGAAACACCAACAAAATTACAATTACGAATATAATGGAAACAAGAAGAGGGTTGAATATGCCCCATTTGAATTTCTTTTTCAGAAAAATTCCCAGTGCGTATCCCGATATGCTGGCAAGTATCCCGAAATAGACGGAGTTGAAAAAAATGCTTTTCATTTTTCTTTTCCTTTGAGCCTTTTGAGAATGATTTCCGTCATTCCTCCCGTCGCCACCATGACGACAATCGTGGAAAGGAGGGTGATGACGACGACGGGGATCAGGATGTTCGACATTTGATTCCAGATGGTGATCAAGCCCACCGCGGCGGGGATGAACATCAGGGGCATGATTTCCAGGAGGAAATCGCCGACCTGTTTGACGTTTTCCAGTTTAACGATTTTTATTTTCAGACAAAGCAGCATCAGCAACAAGCCGTAAATGCTGGCCGGAATCGGCAAAGGTATCAATCCATGCAGGAGTTCGCCGATGAAAGTGATGACCAGAATGATTCCCAATTGGTAAATTATTTCCATCGAAAGTTTTTCCTTTGTCCTTTGAGCGCTTTCACCTCTTCTCCTTAAGTATTCAGATTAGTATTCAGACGATTGACAAAATGAAGTGAATTAATTTCGGCAGATTCTCTACGGACGGATTTTCCTCTCTATTCTTCTACCCGCTTCTTCCGGATGAGGAACGCCTTCAATGCTTCACGGAGTTCCGGATCTTCCACATCGGCCACAGCTTCTTTCACGCGCTTCTCCTGTTCCGGATCTGCGGCGAACTTCACGCGCGGCGCTTTTTCCGCCTTCGGCGCGAGTTCTCCCACGCGGAAGCGGACCGTCTTCAATGCGGTTTCCCGGGCGTCCTGAGCGAAGTGTTTTCCCAGGTTTTCCAGGATATCGTCCTTGAGGAACTGAAGGGTGGAAACCCACATCGGGTCGTCTACGTGGACGATCAGTTCGTCGCCGCGGATGGCACGGGGGCTGGAATGTCGGGCGTTCGTTTCGCCCACGACTTCTTCCCACTTCCCGCGCATTTCCGCGAGAAGCCGGTGTTTGGCCGGGATCTGTTTCCGCTCGAAGTTGAAAATCCCCGAAGCGAGGTTAAACGGCATCTTCCATTTAAGCATAACCTAATTATAACACAACTGCGGCGGTACGGAAAATATTCCGTACCATTTGCGCCTGATCGAAATATTCCGCGATATAACGGGTAAACCGGCCTCATTCATTAATCGGCCACGACGCTCCGGATATGTCCATGCACGACCGTCCGTGCTTCCCGGTCCACGATCCGCACAGCCTCCAGCATGTCCGTAACGCCCCTCGAAGGATCCGAGTCCGCAATATCGTCCACCGTCCGGCGGAGAAGGTCGGGGATGATGTGGAACGGGATAACCCCTTCCAGGAAGGCTTCCACGACCTCTTCATTGGCGGCGTTCATCGCGCAGGGAAGCATTCCGCCCGTCCGCCCCGTTTCGTAAGCGAGACCGAGCAGCGGAAACTTGGCGAGGTCCGGCTCTTGGAATTCCAGGTTCCTTCCGGAAAGTTCGAGGGGCGGAAAACGCTGTTGCGGTATTTGCGGGTAGAACATCGAAATGGCGACGGGGTAGCGCATGTCCGACGGAGAGGCCACCATCACGCAGGTTCCGTCAGCGAGTTCCACGATCCCGTGTATGATCGACTGAGGATGGATCAATACACGGATGCGGTCGTATTCCATCCGGAAAAGGTGGTGCGACTCGATCACTTCGAAACCCTTGTTCATCATCGTCGCGCTGTTGACGGTGATGTAGCTGCCCATGTTCCACGTCGGGTGTTTGAGCACGTCTTCGACGGATATGCCCGGTCCGATGGGCTTGTGAAGAAATGGGCCACCGGAGGCTGTAAGGGTGATCGTGTTGACATCGGCGGGCTTCACGCGGGTGAGAATCGAGAAAATAGCGTTGTGTTCGCTATCGAGGGGTACGATGGAGGCGCCGTGCTTGTCGAGAAGAGCGTTGACAACGTCCCCTGCGGCTACGATCGCTTCCTTGTTCGCGGAGAGGAGCTTTTTACGTCCGTCATGGGCGCGGATGGCCGAAAGTGTGGGGCCGAGTCCGCTGATGCCGGATACCGCGATGATCACCGTGTCGCACTCGGCTAATCCCGCGAGTTCCGAAAGCCCCGCTTCGCCGAAAAAATACACCAATCCGGGGAATTCAGCGAAAAACGAGGGATCTTCAGCGGGAAGGCAGACGCAGGAGGGGTTGAATTCCCGCACGATCGCCGCAAGCTTATCCCGGTTGCGGTAGCCGCTTACTCCCGAGAGGGCGAAACGGTCCGGGTAGTGCCGGATCACGTCCAGCACAGAACTGCCGATGGAGCCTGTTCCTCCGAGAAGAACGATCCGCTCTTTCATAGCTCCTCCCATTATTCCGCCTTTGACCATACCTTGAAAGAACGGCTTTCCGGCTCGAAGAACACGGCTCCGTCCACCCGGAAAACTGCCCGGCTGGCGAGGAAATTCCGGGCAAGTTCGCGTGTTCCGTCGGAAGGGTCCGAGATCATGCAGGCGAATTTCTTCCCGCCCTTCTCCGACAAAAAATCCGCCTTCGCGCCCAGCCGGAGGGGTTCGCCATCCGCATCTACGAGGAAAATCCCGGAACATTGTGTTTGGATTACATGAAAACCGTTTTTTCGAAGCAGATACCAAAAAAACCTTCTTTCTTTTGATAAAGAAAGAAGGTTTTTCATGAATCTTTTCCGTAGAAGAATCCGGCTGGAAAGCCAGATACAGCCGCCGCCGACAAATAGAATAAGCCCGGCGAGACCGATGAAAAAACGCTGGTCCATCAGCTCCCGAGGACTTTGAGAGCGTCTTCGACGCTGCCGATGATTTCGAAAAGGCCGTCCAGTTCCACGATCTTCAGGGTCTTGACGACGTTCGCGCTGAGGTTGGAAAGGATCATCCTGCCCTTGAGATCCTTGAGCTGGCGGAGGGTGGCAATAAACACGCGGATTCCGCTGGAAGAAAGATAATGCACTTCACCGAGGTCGAACACGAACAGCTTGTTTCCATTGTTGATGTGCGTGTTGATGATCTCTTCAAGCTCCAGCGCCTGATTGATTTCCAACCTGCCGGAAACCTTGAGGACTACAACCTGCCCTTTCTTATCGATATCGACCATTGGGTACCTCCATCGGTAGTGGCACTATCTATCATAATCATTTTAGCGGATAAAATGACATCTGTCAATAATTCCGATTTCGTGTGTAAAAATTTGGACCGATAACGGACATTCCTGCTTGAAACGGGATCGATGCGGTGGTAACTTCTCTATGAAACGGGTTTCATCCGACGGGTAAGGGGCAGATCCGCTCCGGAAAGAACGGATTATTGCATGATTTCCACAGCTAATCTAAAATGTTGAAGTGTCGGATTCCAAGGAGGATCTTATGAAATTCAGGGGTATACTGGCATTGGCCATTCTCGGCGCCGTTCTTTCGGCCGGCGGTTGTTCTTCCGCGGTGAATGTTTTCGGCTGGATGGCTCCGGGAACCAATTCTACCGACGTGAATTCCCTGATTGCACTTGGCAATTCCGATATGAACAAGGGAGATTATACCAACGCGCTGGTTTGTTTCGACAACGCGCTTCACTTTTCGCCGACAAACGCCCAGGCGCTGGAAGGCGCATCTACCGCATACATCTTCGTGAAGGTTCCCATCCAGAACTTCATCGATGCTTTCATCAGCGGCGGCCAGCCGGATTACTCCAAAATCGGAATCAACAACTTGTATGCCGTCTGCAGTTTTGTCGCGCCGAAACTGGAAATGATTGTAATGGGAAAGGCCGATTCCGGAATTTCCAGCAACGACAATACCACCCTTATCAATTATTTCGTCTTCAATACGCTGAGTTCTGTTTTGCAGTTTGCCGACATGGCCGGAGACGGAAATTTAATCAGCAATACCAATGATATAATCTATTTTACCAACAACAGCCCATTGGGTTACTACATTAATCTTGAAATCACAAATTCTATCGGAAATTTGACCAATAGTTTGCTTGGCGATCTTACCGACCAATTGGTGTCTTGGACAAATACCCTGATGAGCAATGCGATGTCCAATATTAATTATCTGACCAATCAGATCTTCTCGAACCTGAATAACGGCATCAATACGTTGACCAACAATGCGCTGTCTAATTTTTCCTGGGCGTTTAATCTGACAAATGTTATAACCAATTTGTCTAATCAGGCTATAGGAATCTCCAATGAATCCGTGAAACTTTCCAATGATATTCTGGCGCTGGATTCGAACAGCAATAATTTTTTGGCTTCCATGACATTGGTCAGCAATTTGCGCCAGGATTGGAGCAATCTTTATACGAATATCGTGTATCTAACCAATCAGATTGATATCGTTACTGATGAGTTGGCGGCTCTACCCACCAATCTTGTTGCTTACTTTAATACGAATATTTCGAATTTCATAAATACGAATATTTCGAATGTGACAAGCAGCATCAATTCCGATATTGGTAATTTTATTACTAACACTTTGCTAACGTTTATCAATACTAACGTTTTCAATTTATTGTACACCAACACGGAATTCAATGATTTCTTGAATAATCCATTTGTTAAAGATGTCATCAACATTGCTCCCAAATACAATAGACTGACGAACGCAATCAACAATTCCTTCATTGTGGTCGGCAGGATCACAAACGAGTTGAAGAGTTCGTTGATGCGACAGGAGCTAAGCAATTTTACCGTTTATATTACCCAAGCCAATAATATTCAGACAGAGTTGACTAATCCTGCTACACTTCTTGGATCTAATTCCAGTGCCGACGCTTACCTGGGTTTCATCAGCGGCTTTCTGACCAATGGTTCTATGACGAAATCGTCCATCATCAGCAATTTTATCGGCATGGGGGAGTCTTTTGTTCCGCTGTTGACGAATCTCAATAGTCTGATTCCGTCGAACTTCACCAACCAGTTAAATACTTATACAACAAATTTAAATGTATTTAACCTTTCTCAGATTACGAATTATAATTTTGCAACGATGGCCAACTCTTCCAACTATAGTTTACCTGATCTTTCCGTTGTGTTTTCGAATATGAATGCCGCCTTCTCTTTTTCGAATATGGCTACGGTATTGGGTGTTACTAATGCCAATGCTGCTGTTGTCATGACCACGCTTCTGTCGAATTCCGGTGCCACAAACCTGAGCACGCTTTCTACTCAGTTAACCAACGCAGATACCAACCTGCAGGTCGGAAACACTAACCAGATTTTGACCAGTACGGTTACCCTGATGACCAACACCTATCCTGATCTGACCAACGATACCGCTTCCCTGTACGCGGCCCTATCCAACCAATACGGTTTATAATCAACTATTCGTAAGTAATAACCGATACGCGGGGGTGGCCCAAAAGGGTCGCCCCCGTTTTTCATTATTGCCGAAAAGTTAAAAGCCGAGTTCAACCGAAAACGATAATCCGAGATTGGCTTCGGCCGAAGCATCCAGGAATCGGGCGAACGCGCTGCAGACGAAGCGGAAAATTTCACCCGAGGCCAGGTTCACTGTCATTCCGAGCGAATTTCCACTGCCGGAAAGCGATTCCGGATAGAGTCCGGAGATATCCGCTCCGGTCATCACGGTAAACGGATCTCCTCCGTCGGGTACATCGAAGCGCAGCGCCCGGATTTCTGCCCGAAAAATCCGTCCGGAACGGATGACGGCTGCGAGCGAGAACATCCTGCCGCATGCGTCCTTGTCCATGGACGCGTTACCTGCTGCGCCGAGTTCTATTTCCGCGGCTTCCCGGAAACCGCACCACCGGGCTGCGAATTCTCCCCGGAAATGCCGGTAACCGACGCTGCCGCGATATAACGCCGATCCCCGCAAGTCCAGTGAATTGGCCCATGATTCGTTTTCCAAAATTTTCCAGGCCGCAGCGAGACGATAACGCTCCCGGTATTTGGTAAAGCCGGGGAGGAACGAGCAGCCTGCATTTCCTTCCACTCGAAAGCGCGGGGTCGAGAAGCTTCCGTCGAGGCGAGCCCCGGTAAAACCCTCGTTCCGATTCCAGGCGGAAATCGGGGGAAGAAAATTGGTCCCGGTGTATATTCCGGTTATCTGGGCGCGGAGGACTCCGTTCCGAAATGTCGCGGTCGGAAAAAGGGCGAAATCGGAAGCGTAGGCCCCGTCCAGTCCGAGCGTCCATCCGGGAAACCAGGAGCTATCGAAACCTCCGGCGATCAGTAATGGTTTGGTATTCGTGGAAGTTCCGGGACCGGTTGCGGAGAAGAGCGAAAGAGTCGTCATCGGCAGCGGAAGATTCCAATCGACGCAGAACCCGGCATCCCTTATCCCGGTGAGGTTGGAATCGGCAGAGGCAAAACAGGTCCATCGCGGAGCGGCGAAATAACCGCCGATATTCGGCAGCGAAGTATCCAGCGAGGCGGCTGCGCCGAAGAAACCGCCGGAAGCCGGGAAAGAGAGCGCTGTACGGAAAGGGGAATCCGCCCGGTAAACCGGTGCACGGAAGTCCGATTCGCCGGTGTCTGATTCGCTACCCGAGTAAAAAAGTCCATGGAGCGGATGGGGGCGGAAACCTCCCAGCGCGATAGAAAAATGATCGCTCCTGAAGGAGAAATAGCCCTTGAGCGATGAAAGCATTGTTGCCCCGGTTTCGCCGTCTGGTTCGCCACTCATACGGGGGAGCGAGAATGCGAGGGTGCATGGTCCCGCGTCCGCCGAGAAATTCCAGGCGCAGCCAGCGTTGGTCCATTCGCCGTTCGTTTGACGGGATAAGCGCTCGTCGGCGGAAAATCTTCCCGAGAGACGGCCTCCATTGGGCTGCTTCAGCGTGACAAAGGGGCGAAGTTTTTCCGCGATCTCCGTCGGCAGAATCTCCGGACAGAGTTCGGAGAGATCGGAAAGTGGGCTGCGGGATACCCGTTCGCGGATCGAACGCGCGTATTCTTCGTCCACCCATGGAAGGGATGCGATTTCCTCCAGCGAAGCGGAATTCAGATCGAGCGGGTGTGCCAGGAAGCCGAGCCATCGATCATGCTCCTCGTTCGAGGCGTCCTCGAAGCGGGAGAGCGGCGGCATCATTCCTTCATTCCGGGTACTTAAGCCCTGAGCGTTTTCATCTGTTCCGATCGTTTTCATCCATGTAGCATCTTTTTCATTTTCGGCCGTAAAACCCCGGGACAGCGCGAGGAGGAAGATTGCCCCGCAAAGCCCGGCGAGTCTACTCGCCGCTGTCGTCGATTTTATAACCCAACCCCCTTACGGTCTGTACGCAGTCGCCCCATCTTCCGAGTTTTTCGCGAAGATGCTTGATATGGACGTCTACGGTGCGATCCGTCACGTTTTTTTCACCTTTCCAAATGACATCGAGGATGCGGTTGCGGTCGAATACCCAACCCTTGCGGGTCATCAGGATTTGAAGAATACGGTACTCGGCTCCCGTCAGTTCCACTATCTCCCCGTCGCAACTGACCGAGGCGCGTTTTTCATCCAGCACGATGCCGCCGAGCCGGAGAATGCCGCCTTCGCCTTCTCCGCTGTTCAAGGATGATCGACGGAGCACAGCCTTCACGCGCGCGGCAAGTTCCGACGCCCCGAAGGGCTTGCCGATATAATCGTCCGCGCCGAGTTCAAGTCCCACCACCGTGTCGGTTTCGGTGTCCCGGGCGCTGACCATGATTACGGGAACCTTACGATACGCGGAAAGGGTTTCGGAGTTGCGGAGGCTGCGAAGAATGTCGGTGCCGGAGATGCCGGGAAGCATGACATCGAGAAGGATGAGGGTATACTGGGGTTTCTCGCGTTCGAGTGCGCGCAGGAAGGAGTCGCCCTCCGTAAAGGAACGAGTCTGATAGCCTTCGCGCTTCAGGATTCCCGCTTCGAGCGTCAGAATATCCTCTTCGTCGTCAACCAGGGCGATCAGACGTTCATTGTTTAACATGTTCAGCCTCGCTTGGTTTCAATACGAAAATTCCCCCGACCATGATACGGTCCGGGTATGAAGATTGCGTGAAGATCCCGCGAATTCCCTTTGAAGAAGAGCCCCGAATATCAATTGCTCCATAAATCCATCCCAATTTTCATACTGATCGAATATTTTCACTATAGTTAATTTTACAACGGAATGAATTTTCCGTCAAAAATTCCCCGGATAAAACTGGGTTTCCCAGCAACAACTGAAAAATCAGTGCAGGATAAAGCACAATGGCGGAGAAACAAACCGGTTCAGCTCTACCGGGCAGGATCATTTCCGCGCCGGATAGACTCCGCGAGAAATTCCGTGAATTTGTCGGTAATAGCGGCTGTGGATTCCTTCACGACCATTTTGCGACCGGAACTCAGCATCAGTACGGTATCGCCCACTTCCTCGGCGTATTCCAACTGGAAAGGGTTGAGGATGAATTTGGTGCCGTTCAGGCGGGTGAGTTCGATCATGGAGCCTCCCGCTTCATCCTCCGGCCCCTCTTTATGCCGAAGGAATGGAGAGGGGCCGGAGGATGAAGCAAAATAGAAAAAGGGCAGATCGTTCGATCTGCCCTTGATTATATCACGGTTTCAGGAAAATGGAAATTACCGCTTGAGCTGGAGAATTTCGCGCAGCATGTCGTCGGAGGTGGTGACGACGCGGGAATTGGCCTGGAAGCCGCGTTCCGTGACGATCATATCGGTGAAGGTCTCGGAGAGGTCCACGTTGGACATTTCGAGAGTGCCGGCGAAAATCTTTCCGCGTCCCTGAGTGCCCGCCGCACCGACCATCGCCATGCCCGAGTTGTTGCTTTCGGTATAAAGACTTTCGCCTTCCTTGGTCAGACCGCTCGGGTTGACGAAGTTGGAGAGAGCAATCTGGCCGATCATCCGGCGTTCGCCATTGGAGTAGCTGCCGGTGACGGTGCCGGAATCGTCGATCTTGAAGCTTTCGAGGTAGCTCATTTCATAGCCGTCCTGCTGGTAGGCGGACGTCGTGCTCTTTGAATTGCCGGTCGAGAACTGGGTGACCGCATCGGGAACCTGACCGGCGGTGCCAAGTTCCAGGTTGATGGTCTGATGAGTGCCGTTGGGCAAGGTTACATCAAGGCTTGGTACAAGCTTTCCTTCCGCGACGGTCTGAGGATTGGCTCCGGCTGCCTCGGTGACCGTGGAGACGGTGCCATCCGTGTGAAATCCGAGCAGGAACTGGTTATTGGTGTCCACCTTTGCCCCGCCTATGTTCAGTTTGATGTTCTGGTCGGGAATACCCTCGATTTGGACGGTGCCGCGCCACTGCCACTGAGTGCCCTCGGGATTCAAGCGCTCCTTGGCGAAATTGACCGCGAGCCGGCGTTTGGTGCCGTAGGCATCGGTAACGTCAATGGTCGTTGTATGCGTGTTCTGACGTATTTCTTCGGGCGTGGCGTTCGCCGCGAGAAAGGGAGTGTCGAGGTTGAGGTTGGAGCGGAATTTGACGTAGCTCGTCTGCTTGGCTTCCAGCTTCTGACCGATAGGAATTTTCATATCTTCGAGCGGAGAGGAGGTGTTGACGTAGCGCTCGCCGTTCGGGGCGGTCTGCGCGGACCATCCCTGCACTTTGAGGCCGTTGGGGTTTACGAGGCCGCCGTCGCGGTCGATCATGAAATTGCCAGAGCGTGTGTAGAAAGTGCGTTCGCCGAGCTTCATGGTAAACATCCCTTCACCCATGATCGCGAGGTCGGTATTTTTGCCTGTCGTCTGGGCGCTGCCCTGACTCATGATGGTGTCGATGCTCGCAACCGTCATGCCCAGGCCGACCTGCCTGGGGTTGAGACCGCCCCTTTCGTCGGTGGGTCTCGCGGCGCCGGTAAGCGTCTGGGAGAGGATATCCTCGAAGGTCACGCGTCCCTTCTTGAAACCCGTGGTGTTGACATTGGCGACGTTATTGCCGATAACGTCCATCCGGGTCTGGTGATTCTGCAGGCCGGAAACGGCTGAGTACAGCGACCGCATCATAGGCTTTCTCTCCTCCGGGCGCCCGTCAAACCGGGCCCCTTTATGCGTAAATCGGTCGGATCATTAAAGATAACGGCTTCCGTCGAACTTCAAATTTTCAGGTCTATCCGGTTAGACGGTTGCCGGACTGAATATTGCTCTGTTATCATCGGAAGGTCCGCAGGTATCTTTACGGACTTCCGTGGAATTATTTCGCGAAAACCGCCGGCACCGGTTCAGTCTTGGAATTCTTCACTTCCGACACCGACTCCATGGCTACTTCCGCCCCGTCGATGTTGAGGAAGGATTCGCCGTTCTTGACTTTGATACTCTGCACTACCCCTTCGTTGACATTGCCGGAAGGGTCGGTGTAGGTTACGGCGCGGTTTACCATCGAGACGGCCTTGGTGAAAGAGAATTCCTTCGTCAGGTTCTTGAAGTTGGCCGTCAGTTCGTTCATCTGCTTGAGCGAGGTAAAGCTTGCCATCTGACCGATGAATTCCTTGTCGTCCAAGGGTTTCGTGGGGTCCTGGCTCTTGAGCTGGGTGATGAGCAGCGACATGAAATCCGCTTCCTCGAGCTTGTTCTTGGAAACTACCGCATTCGGCTGTGCTTTCAGTTTTTCGTTGAAGGAGTCGACCTCCGTCTTTCGGACGACGAGATCTTCCGGCGACATATCGAGATTCAGGGCTTTTTGGTCTTCCATACTGTCGCTGTTGCGGGAGATATTCCTGGTAATATCGCGGGCGTATGTTCCCGTCTGTGTTGCCTGGATGGTCATATGCTGCTCCTCGATTTTTTCCGATAGTCGTTTGATACCCGTTCTTTTGAAATATCAGGCCACGAAATTCACGGTGGAACCGGAAAGCCAGCTTTTCCATCCGCTTTCCGCGAGATTTCCCGCGTCCGTTCCCGCCGGATCGACGCCGCCGACACCCGTTCCGCCGCCCGCCCAGGCTTCCCTGGCTCCTTCCTCCGTCTGCCCGGAGGACGAGGAGCCGAGGCTGACATCGAGACTTCCCACGTTGAGACCGGCCTGCTGCATCTGCCGCTGAAGTTCCCCGAGATTCTGATCGAGAAGTTCCTTGGCTTCCGGCGTGGAAACGACGATCTTGCCGGAAAGCATTCCGCCCTCGAGTTCGAGTTTCATTTTCATGTGACCGAGTTCGGGCGGTGTCATAGCCATCTTCAACTCGCTCTTTCCGTCGCGCATGGTGACGAAAGCGCGGCCGGCTATGTTCTCCATCAGGGATTCCATGCTCGCCTTGTTCACCGTCGAAACGAAGCTTGTGTAATGTTTGACCGCTGCCTGTCCGGTGGATTCGACCCGGACCAGAGAGTTCGCCTGGGGAAGGTCGCGGAGACCGGAAACGGAATCTCCGGTCTTCTCGGCAGCAAGGTGCTGCGGAAGTTCCGAATCTTTCGGGACGTGCGCTTCCTGTTTTTTTCCGTTCACCAGAGCGGAAGAGGCGTCCGAATTTCCGTTTTTCTTCGGGGCGGCTTTGCGGACGATGACATCTTCACCCGGATCACGGGTGCGGAGGTCCTTCACTGTGACTTTTTCGTGCTTCGCTTCTTCTTTGTTCGCTTTAAGTTCGGATTTAGCCGGCGCCGACGACGGAGATTTGACTTCGATCGTCGCGACTTTACGCACTTTCTCGGCTGCGACGGGAGCAAGTTTCGCCTGGAGGGTTTCCACCTTCGCGCCGACGGACTGTACCAGCGCCTGAAGTTCCGCCTGAGCGCCGGGTTTGCCGAGCAGATCCTCCACTTTGGCGAGAAGTTTCGCGATCACATCCGCGAAGGGTGTTTCCTTTCCGTTCGAGACGATCACCGCCTCTCCGCCTTGCGTCTGAAGGGCGGCCAGCGCCTTCTTCAACTGGCGGAGCAGTTCACGAATCGGCTCCGCTTCCTTCTGGGCATCCATCTTGCCGGACGCGACCAGCTTGTCGATTTTTCTTTCGACTGCTTCGATTTTATTCCCGAGTTCTTCCTGATGGGCTGTTTCGTTTTTCTGATCGGGGCTGTCTTCTTTCCGGGTGACATGATCCAGAGTTTCCCGGAAGGACGATTTTTCTTTTGAAGATGCTACCTCGTGGTTCTTCTGACGCTCCATTCCGGTGATCTCGGGTGATTTTTCCTGAAGGGCCAGCTGGGTCCGGGTAAAATCGGGAATGGAATGATCCAGCCGCATGATCGCCTCCGTTTTGCGGGAAATCTGTTTCATGTTTCGGAAGGCGCAGGAAAAGGTTGAAGATTTCAGACGGGTTTCTTTGCGGCGGGGTAACTTGGATACGTCGGCTTAAAACTTCCGGGGCGCAGTTCTCAACCTGCCGACCATTCCGATAGAAATTTACCGGGTATTTCGGAGGGAAGTTTACCGTCCCTCCAGAAAATCATTCCGGATTTTGTCTTTTTTCAAGATCAGAGTCATCATGAATGGAGTTCTGGATTGGAAAACGGGTGGAAACCTTGGATAGAAAAGACTTTTTGGGCGTTTTCCCGTTTCTTTACGGAAACATGTTGTCAAAATACGTTTTTGAAAAATGGTCGGGGCGAGAAAATACGTATTGGACATTCCGGTGAAATCTGCCCCCCATTCCGGTGGAAAGTTTACCACTTTTTCTTACAGGAAAAATCCCAAACATATTCTATCGCGGGTGGCAG
>Ga0326727_10018572_pt1 | contig 14171 bp, 11 predicted proteins | sample MB2enrmetagenome_FD_207643 | JGI IMG/M metagenome (GOLD analysis project Ga0326727, IMG submission 207643) | Lab enriched peat soil microbial communities from McLean, Ithaca, NY, United States - MB29MY | ecosystem: Environmental > Terrestrial > Soil > Wetlands > Peat | place: USA: New York...
TATTCACCGGCAGTCCAGAGTTCCTGCCCGTCCGGTGCTCTCATGCAGCAGAGGAATTTTCCTCCCACGCGAAAATCGATCTGGCAAAAAGGCGCGGTAAAACCCTTCGGCCCCCACCACTGCATCACATATTTCGGGTCTGTCCACGCCTTCCAAACCAATTCGCGTGGGGCATCGAAAACTTTTGTGACAACCATCCGCTCTGTCTCGTTGACCGTGTTATTTGTCATCTCTGACCTCCTTTTTTTTCATTTGATTCACAACCAGATCCAGCTTGTCGAAGCTCTCTTCCCAGAATCGGCGATAGCTCATTGCCCAGTCGCTGACGGTCTTGATCGCCTCCGGCCTGAGCCGGCACACACTCTCCCGTCCACGCTTGGCCTTGATCACAATCCGCGCCCGCACCAGGTAGGCAATATGTTTTGAGATCATCTGCTGTGAGAGCGCAAACGGTTCCGTCAACCCATGCACGGAGGCGGGCCCACGGGAGAGTCGCTCGATCATCGCCCGCCGGGTGGGATCGGACAAAGCCGCAAATGTTGTGCCCAGGCTATCCACAACCATATGGTAGTGGATTATCTGCCGGTGTCAAGGATGAATTTTGCGATCTTTGATGGCTGCTGGCGGATCTCTGGACCTTGATAGGTGCGTTATCGGATCTTTTCTTTGGAAAAGGTCGGTTTGCGGGCGATGAACCTTTCCGGGCGGATCTCCTTGGAAAAAATCTTTGCGGAATTGCAAACTAATCCTTTAGTTGCTCGTCTATGGAAATGCTAGGCCGAACCCGGGACGGGGAATTTGCGGGAATTGTCGCGGGGATTCGCGGAAATCTTCCTGCAAAATCAATGATTTAGCTATGCCGCCGAGAGGGCTTAGCTCTGCCGCGAAGGAAAGATTAGCCATGCCGCCGAGAAAATCCAACACGCTGACCGAGGCCGAGCTCAGGCTGATGAAGATCCTGTGGCGGCGCGGCGAGTCGGCGGTGACGGACCTGGTGGAGGCGCTGCCGGCCGCCGAGCCGCTGGCCTATAACTCGGTGCTGACGACGATCCGCATCCTGGAGCAGAAGGGCTACGTGTCGCACCGGCAGGAGGGGCGCGCCTTTGTCTACCGGCCGCGCGTGGCCGAGGACGAGGCCAGCCGCTCCGAGGTGCGCAACGTGCTCAGCCGCTTTTTTGGCAACTCGCGCGAGCAACTGGTGTTATCGCTGTTGGGCGATGAAGAGATTTCGGCAGAGGAGTTGCGGCGGTTGAAAGAGGCGATTGACGGGGCAGGCGAAGGCGGGCAGGGCAAGGCGCTGGCAACGCGGAGAAGGGAAGCGAGGAGTAGCCGATGACCGCGATGCCGATGCTGTTGACGGTGTTCTCCGCGTCCATGCACGCCGCACTGGCAAGCGCCGGCGCGTGGCCCGCAGCTTTTGCCCACGCCGCTGCGCCCGTGGCCGTTGCGGCCTTGTGGCAGGGCGCGGCCATCGCACTGGTTCTCGGCCTTTGCCTCAAATGCGCTGAGCGCATACGTATCCATATTGACGCTGCCGAGCGTTTTGCCGTGTGGGCCGCGGCTTTTGCGGCGGTTGCAGCTTTGCAGTTTTTGCCGAACCTTCTGCCCTTGCTGGTGCGCGGCGCGGCTTCGGGATCTGCGGCCGGCGTTTCGGGCAATTCTCAGATCGGGGCGCAGATGGGAACGCCGGCGCACGCGCCGTGGTTCCAGCTTCCCCATTTTGAAATTGACGAGCATTGGGCTCTGGCCATTGCCGCCGTGTGGCTGATCGCTTCACTTGTGCGCGCTGCCAGTCTGGCCGCACATTCATTGCGGCTGCGCCGGCTGTGGCTTGCGGCTGAGCCCGTCGAGATGGATGCCAATCTTCGCGCCTTGCTTGCCGCGGCATCGCCCGCGCGCCGGTCTGAGTCGCGAAGAGCCGTCACGATTTGCACTACGCGCGAGCTCGACCGTCCCAGTGTGATCGGCTTCTTTGCGCCGCGCATTCTTATTCCCGATTGGCTTTTCTTGAAGCTCACGCCCGGCGAACTCGAACAGGTGGTTCTGCATGAGGCCGAGCACCTGAGCCGCCGCGACGATTGGACCAATCTTCTGCAAAAAATTGCCTTGGTTCTCTTCCCTTTGAATCCCGCGCTGGTGTGGATCGAGCAACGCCTGTGCCGCGAGCGCGAGATGGCCTGCGACGAAGGCGTGGTGCGCCGCACGCAGGCGCCGCGCGCGTACGCAGCCTGCCTGGCCAGCCTGGCCGCGCGCCGCATGGAGCATCGCATGGAGCGCCGCGTCGACTTCGAGATTGAGCGCCGCGCCCACGCGCTTTCCCTGGGCGCATTCGATCGCCGTCCCGAACTGGTGCGCCGCGTTTCGAGCCTTCTGGCGCGCAAGCCGGCGCTCAGTCCCGTGGCGGCGCGGGCACTGGTTGGCGTGGCCGCGTGCGGCCTGCTGGCGGCTTCGGTCGAACTCGCACGCAGTCCGCAGATGGTGGAGTTTGTTTCCGCCGCGCCGGTTACAGCGCCGCAGAATGAGTTGGCGCAGGTGAATCTGTTGGCCCCGCAGGACGGCGGCGATCGGGTTTTTGCCGAGCCTTCTGTTGCGCCGGGCGATTCCGGTTTCCGCGCGGTTCGAACCAGGGCGATTCTTCCTTCGAAGCAGAGTTCAGTGTTGCCGGCTTCGTCTTCGCAAAGGGCCGTCGCCACGAAGGCCAATTCCGTTGACGGGTCCGGGCGCGAAGTCGCATCGGTATACGCCTCCGGGGCCCGTGCAGTGCCACTGAAGACCGAAACGCCGGATGCGGATTTCTCTGCCAACCAGCCGGGGGTGGTTGTCTTCACCGCCTGGGAGGTGGTCGAAACTTCGCCGCGCCGCGCCGCGCCCGTGGCCGACTACGACATCGGCGATTCGACCGGGCCGCAATCCGCTGTTTCCGAAAACGATTCCCAAGATCACGCCGCGAATCAGGCCGCCAATCAGGTGTCCGGGCACCCGTCGGTGCAAATCACCGTTACCCGGCTGATCTTTTTCGTCGCGCCGCAGCCCAGCGCCAACACTGTCAACGCCCCGGTGCCCGGTTCGAATACGCCGCGCCCAACCGCTTCCGATTCCCGCAGGCCTCCCGCTGCAGCACCTGAAAGCGGATGGCTGTTCTTCGAACTCTAACCATGCAGATCCAAGCCCAGGCAGATTAAGCCCGAGCAACTTGAAACCCAGGCAAGATTAACCTGAAAACTTCAATCCGATGGAGATCATTATGCCCATGACAACTAATTCATTAGTAGCAAGAGCAAAGAAGGTCGCCGTGCCCGCCGGCATTCTGGCCACGCTTCTGTTCGTAGTCGCATTCGTAATCGACCACAACAAGGCGCATGCGGCCGCCGCGGCAGCCGCTCCACTCGACGACTCCAGCGTCTCCTCGCTGGTGGCGCTCGACAACGCTGTCGAAGCTGTGGCCGCGCGCGTGACGCCCGCCGTGGTCAATGTTTCCGTCACCTCGCGAGTTTCGCCCGATGAGCAAGGCGAAGGCGAGGGACATGGACGCGGACATGGCCAGGACTTTGGCGGCATCAACCCCGAGGACCTGCCACCGGGATTCCGGCAGTTTTTCTTCGGTCCCAATGGGCCGGGCATGCAGGGAATGCGGCCGCAGCCACAGATTGAGCACGGCGTTGGCAGCGGCATCATCATCTCGCCCGACGGATACATTGTGACCAACGATCACGTGGTGGACGGCGCGACGGAGATGCGCGTTACGCTCAACGACCGGCGTGTCTTTACGGCCAAGCTCGTGGGCGTGGACAAGCTGAACGATCTCGCCGTGATCAAGATCGACGCGAGCAACCTGCCCAGCATTCCGTGGGGCGACTCGACCAAGCTGCATCCCGGCCAAACCGTGCTGGCCTTCGGCAGTCCCTTCGGCTACTTTCAGTTCTCGGTGACGCGCGGCATCGTGAGCGCGCTCAACCGTCCCAACCCGTACACCGACGATCCGCGCAAGCCGGGCGACTTCATCCAGACCGACGCGGCCATCAATCCCGGCAACTCCGGCGGCCCGCTGGTGGACGCGCACGGCGAGCTGATTGGCATCGACACCTTCATCATTTCGAACAGCGGCTCGTTTGCCGGCGCAGGTTTCGCCATTCCGTCGGAGATTGCCAAGTCCTCCGTGGACCAGATCATCAAAAGCGGAACTGTGCATCACGGCTACCTTGGCATCAGCATGAACGACGTGACTCCGGAGAACGCGCAGTTCTTCAATCTGCCGGATGCGACCGGCGCGATCGTGAGCCAGGTTACGCCCGGCTCGCCCGCGGCCCAGGCCGGCCTGAAGAGCGGCGACGTGCTCCGCGAACTGAACGGAAACAAGATTGTGGACGGCCGCGCCCTGCAGGTTGCCGTGAGCGAAACCGCGCCGGGATCGGCGATCGACCTGGGCATTCTGCGCGATGGCAAGCCCCAGAGCATACACATCACTGTGGGCGAGTTCCAGAAACAGAAGGTCGAAGAGGCCAGCAATGACGGCGCGGGCGACCGGCATGGGCGTCTGGGATTGGCGGTTGCGGATCTCTCGCCCGATGTGCGCCAGCAGCTCAACATTCCCGACGAGGTGCATGGCGCGGCGATCAAGGACGTGCGTCCCGGCAGCCCGGCCGACGATGCGGGTCTTGCGCCCGGCGACGTGATTCTCGAAGTCAATCGCCATCCGGTTACGGATGCCGATAACTTCGTAAGTCAGACTCACGCCTTGCCGCAGGATAAAGACATCCTCCTGCTGGTGTGGGCCAACGGCGGCGCAAGTTATCGCGTGGTGCATCCGGAACCGCATGCGCCGAGCGGAATGTAAATCAAGCGAGCGAAGCTCGGCAGCATCCGGGCGAATTCTCCGGTCGCCTGAAGAAGAACTTTGCCGTGCCCCACCCTTTCCACGTTTTGCGCGGAAAGGGTGGGATAGCACAGCACGATTGGAAGGCCGGATCAATACAGCGGCGCGAAGGGTGGGCAAGATTCCTATTCGCCGAGGGTCTCTCGCAGCGCAGGCCCCGTCAATTGGGCCTTTGCGACGGCTGCCGGAGATCAGAGGTTAGATTGGCGAGGGAAAACCTCTTCCACTATGGCATCGCAATTCGCTGCACATCTTGCCTCCAAGGATATACTAACTAACTGAAAATAATGAACATCCTTTTGGATAGCTAATTGCAAGTTTGTCTATAAGTTCAGTCGGTGTCGCGGGTGTCGGCTGGCGAAGCGCGCAACGCAACCAACGCGCGGTTTGCTCCTTCATTCCAGGGCGAGAAAAGCTTAAGAGGCTTGGACTCAGAAGCACGTGAGAGCGGCAATCCCCCCGCCGGAGACAGTCTACCGTCTCGACTCTCAAATCTCAAACTTGATCGAGTCCCCGAACAAGGCTGACTCTTCGACTGCGTTTTCGCGGTCGCAAGAGCGAATTGGCCAGGTTTGATTTGTACCTAGGAGAATGACGATGAAGAGAGTTTTGTTGGCATTTGCCGCAGCGGCCGCCGCCGTTGCGCTGGCTCCAGTTGCCTTGGCCAATTCGTTGACCTTCAATCACGACAGCGGGTCGCTCACCCTTTCCTCCGATAACGTGGCGGACCAGGGCACAGTCACCCTCACCGATTTCGCCTTCATCGAGAACACCGCTGCCAGCAAGAGCCTTACGATTCAGGGCTTCGAGTTCTTTGTCGGGGGCGACTCCGTGCCTGGCGCTGCCGGGGACACACCGGGCCAGTTCAAAAGCGCGGGAAACGGCTGGACCTATTCGATCGGGGAAGGCGACCTGACGAGTGCAAAAGGCACCAAGTGGGCGGAGAACAAAAACCCTCTCATCATTGGCGACGCGATACAGCCCATCGACTCCAGTACAAAGGACTACATCAGCTCTTTCTCGGTCATTAACAACTCTGGCTCGGGCTATTGCTACACGGGCGAAGTGCTTGCCGCTGGCGCGGAGTGCCAGGTCGAACTCGAGTTGACTGCCAACTTCGGAGGCGCGCTCAATTCCTCATCCAACACGTTCATCTATGGCTTTGCCGACGGCAAGCTGTCGGGATCCGGTCCGAACTCCGTGAGCGACTCGCAATTTCAGGGCATGGAGGAGAGGATTCATATCAACGTGGCTCCCGAGCCCGGCTCCCTGGTTCTCTTCGGCACCGGCTTCGGCCTGATCGGTCTCTTTCTTTACTTGCGCCACCGCCGTTCGGCTGGCCATTCCACGATCGCCTGATGGCAACTGCTCCGTCTTCATGATCGTAAAGCTAAGATGAGTCTTCATTCTCCGGCCTTCGCCATTGGCGAAGGCCGGTTTTTCTTGGAGCTCAAATCCATTCCGCTCTAGTCAGAGGCTGAGCCGCTTCGCTCTCTGCGATTGCGCAGCCACTTGGCGACGCCGAGCGTGAGCAGCAGCCCGCCGAAGGGCAGGCACATGAGGGCGACGATGAGAGCGAACCAGCCGGCGTTGGTGCTTGCGCCGTTGCGCGTGTAGCCGCCAAGCAGGGTAACCAGCAGGAGGATCGAGAGGAGTCCCGCGCCGACCATTGAGCCGCCCCACTCGAGGAGCTGGCGGGTGCCGTCGTCGGGCGGCGTGGAGCGATGATTTGATGGGCTTGCCGGCATCGTTCGCTTTATCCTTGCGCCAGGCGCAGCATCGCGTAGGTGATGACGCCGGTGACGGAGACATAGAGCCACAGCGGAAAGGTCCAGCGCGCGATCTTGCGGTGCTGCGGAATGCGCCCTGAGAGCGAGAAGAAAAACGTGATGAGCACCAGCGGCAGGGCCACGACGGCGAGGACGATGTGGCTCGCGAGCAGGCAGAGATAAAAGGTGCGGAACGCGGCGTGGATTGGATAGCGCACGTCGCCGTGCAGCGCGTGGTGGAGGATGTAGCTGACCAGAAACAGGGTAGAAAAAACGAACGCCGTAATCATCGCGGCGCGGTGGCGCTGAATTTGCCGCGCGCGAATGAAGATGTAGCCGATCGAGAGCGCAATGGCCGCGAGGCCGTTCAGGATGGCGTTGAGCGCGGGCAGAAAGGCGAATTGCGCGCTGGTGGCCGCGGCGGGATGAATATAGATGAGCCAGAAAAGAAAGAGCGAGGCCGCGGCGCTGATCAGGAGAATGGCGACGATGGCGGGAGCCGTGCCGGAGCCCGGTGTTAAGCGTGGAGCGGAGGTGGGTGCGGTGCTGGTCATAGAGTTTCCTGGCATCCTGCAAAGAAAACTGCTCGCGTGAAAGGGCACGACTTTAGTCGTGCCGCAATGGCCCAAAAACCATCGGGGCTTTAGCCCCTGCAGAAAATCATCTCGCCTTTGCGCACAGCATCAGCGCGGTGAACAAGAGCGGCAGATAGAGCACGCTCACCTTGAGCAGATCGCGCGCCAGCATGCGGCTTTCGTCTTCGGTCTTTGCGCGCAAAATCCGCGCGAAGCGAAGCGTGTACGCGAGATAAACAATTCCGAGCACGCTCGCCGGAATCAGATAGACCGTGCTCGTGACACCGAGACGCCACGGCCAAAGGCTCACTGGAATCATGAGCACCGCGTAAAAAATGGCCTCGGCCACGGTGGACCATCCGTCGGGCTGAACGACAGGTAACATGCGAATGCCGGCGCGCGCGTAGTCTTCGCGATAAAGCCAGGCAATGGACATGAAGTGCGGAAACTGCCAGACGAAGAGGATGGCGAAGAGGGCGACGCCGGGCCACTCGATGCGGCCGCGCGCGGCGGTCCAGCCCAGCATGGGCCCCATGGCGCCGGGAAACGCGCCGATAAATGTGGCCAGCGAAGTGACGCGCTTGAGCGGCGTGTAGATGGCGACGTAAGTGAATGCCGTGAGCAGCGCCAGCGCCACGGTGAGTAGATTGGTGCGCAGTGCGAGCCATGCCGCGCCCAGAATAACTGCGCCGAGACCGGCAATGATTCCCACCGCCAGCGGAAAGCGGCCCGAGGCCAGCGGCCGGTTGGCGGTGCGTGTCATGCGCGCGTCGGTCGAGCGCTCCAGAGCCTGGTTCAGCGCGCCCGCGCCGGCGGAGACAAGACCGATGCCGAGCAGCACGTCGATCAGGCCGCGTTGCAGCGTGGAGATTCCCGACTGCATCGAGCCCAGATAAAACCCGCCCCAGCCGGTGACCAGCACCAGCCCGACAACTTTTACTTTGAAGAGCTCGCGGAGATCGTGGATGAGAGTAGCGGTGGCGCCGGGCGTGGGCGCATGCAGGGTGTGCGCATGCGGCGCATCGTCGCCGCGAGTTGCGGCGGGCGGAGCCGGACAAACGGCCTGAGTGGAAGCAGTCATGGGGACGGCAGAGGATCAGGGCAGCGGCGCAAAAGCGCCGCTACCCTGACTTGATGATAGCGTCTCTCCCCGGTCCCTCCGCCGCGGCGGACGAGGGACCGGGGGCACCCGGCAATTCATGCAGAAACGCAATCGGCAAATCGCCTTACGACAGTACCCCAAAGGTGGCACACCGCAGTACTAACGGGGTTGTTGCCGATTGGGCTTCTGGACGGGCGGCCCATGTAAAATGAAGTCAATCGGATGATGCATTCCCCTCTAGCGGCTGCCCCTCAGGCATCCCGCGCCGCGCGGGAAAAGGAGTCGCGGGCATCCGGAAGCCTCGACAAACCAGAGCCGACAAACGAAAAACAAGCTCCGCTTATTCGCATCGAAGGACTGCGCAAGTCGTACCGCACGGCGCGTGGCGAACTGGTTCTTTTCGAGGGCCTGAGCCTCGCGGTCGAAGCCGGCGAAATGGTGGCGATTGTAGGCCAGTCGGGCGCGGGAAAAAGCACACTTTTGCACATTCTGGGCGCTCTTGATGCGCCTTCCGCGGGAACGGTATACTGCGCCTCAACCAACGTGGCCTCGCTTTCCTCGCGAGAGGCGGCAGTCTTTCGCAACCGCGAGATCGGCTACGTATGGCAGTTCCATTATTTGCTGCCGGAGTTCACGGCCGAGGAGAATGTGGCCATGCCGCTGTTGGCGCGCGGCATGAGCCAAACCGAAGCCAGGAAAACAGCGGCGAACTGGCTCAGAGAGGTCGACTTGGAAGATCGCGGAACGCACAGGCCCGGCGAACTCTCGGGCGGCGAGCAACAGCGCGTGGCTCTTGCCCGCGCGCTGGTGTGCAGTCCGCGGCTGCTGCTGGCCGACGAGCCCACCGGCGACCTCGACGGCGCGACAGCCGCTCGCGTCTTCGAGTTGCTGGAGCGTCTGCACGCGACTCACGGGCTCACCTCCATTTTGGTCACGCACAATATGGAACTGGCCGAACGATGTACGCGCATTCTTCGCCTCGCCAACGGTAGGCTGACGCAAGTCACAGACGTTGCGCAGCCAACAACCTAACCTATAGCCCTCCTGCGGATTTGCACCGTTTTCTTGGTTTTTGAGTCTTATGAATACCGGCCCATTGAGGCATTTCCCCAATTGGGCTGGAGAGGCCAGGATGGAAGTCGTGCGGCGCCTTTAGAAGCCAGCGACGAATGGAGCGAAGGCAGCTCCGGTACCATCCAAACGAGCTGTTCGGAGACAGGATTTGCTCTTGTTGAGAGTCCTCCGGCGGCGATGCAACGGGAAGGGCGCGCGCCCGGGAGCCGAATCCGGCAGGCAGCGGACGGCAACTCGAGCGGGCAGCCTGGGACAATCCCCGATGACGGGGGGGAGCACATCATGTTCGAACGCTATACGGAAAAGGCGCGGCGCGTAATCTTCTTCGCGCGGTACGAGGCCAGCCAGTTCGGCTCGCCTTATATCGAAACCGAGCACCTGCTGTTGGGTCTGTTGCGCGAAGACAAAGCCTTGACCAATCGGTTTCTGCGCTCGCACGCCTCGGTGGAGTCGATCCGCAAGCAAATTGAAGCGCACACCACAATTCGCGAGAAGGTTTCGACCAGTGTCGATCTGCCGCTTTCGAACGAGTGCAAACGGGTGCTGGCCTATGCCGCGGAAGAAGCGGAGCGCCTGAGCCACAAGCATATCGGCACCGAACATCTGCTCCTGGGCCTGTTGCGCGAAGAGAAGTGCTTTGCCTCCGAGATTTTGCAGGAGCGCGGCCTGAAGCTGGGGCAGATTCGCGACGAGCTGGCGCGCGTGACGCAGGAGAAGGCGCCGCCGCAGCAGCGGCAGCGCGAATCGAGTTTGCTGGCCGAGTTCAGCCGCGACCTGACGCAGGCCGCGATGGACGGACAGCTCGACCCCCTGGTCGGCCGCGAGGGCGAACTGGAGCGCGCCATCCAGATTCTCTGCCGCCGCACTAAGAATAATCCGGTGCTGATCGGCGAGCCGGGCGTGGGAAAGACGGCCATCGTCGAGGGACTCGCGCAGCGTATCTCCGACGGCGAAGTGCCGAGTTTCCTCGCCGACAAGCGCGTCCTGGCGCTCGATCTCTCTCTGATCGTGGCCGGAACCAAGTACCGCGGACAATTTGAAGAGCGGCTCAAGACCATCATGAAAGAGCTGATGGAGAATCAGAACTCCATCGTCTTTATCGACGAGCTGCACACGCTGGTGGGCGCGGGCTCGGCAGAAGGCTCGCTCGACGCCGCCAACATCCTGAAGCCTGCGCTCTCGCGTGGCGAGGTGCAGTGCATCGGCGCCACTACGCCGGGCGAATACCGCAAGTCCATCGAGAAGGACCGTTCGCTCGAGCGGCGTTTCCAGGCCGTCAAGGTGCCGCCGCCCAACGAGGCCGATGCCATCAAGATCATCATGGGCATCAAGGACCGCTACGAAAAGTTCCACGCCGTCAGCTACACAGACGACGCCGTGGAATTCGCCGTGTCGCACTCCAATCGCTACATCCCGGACCGCTTTCTGCCCGACAAGGCCATCGATCTGATCGACGAAGCCGGCGCGCGCGTCAAACTGCGCCAGACCTCGCTGCCCGAGGAGATCACCGAGGTGCAGAAGCGCATCAAGTTCATCGTGCATCGCATGGATTCGGCGATCGCCAATCACGAGTTCGAGAAGGCCCGCTTCTACTCCGACGAGGAGCGCAAGGAGCGCGAGAACCTGCGCGGCCTGCGCGACAAGTATCACCTCGACGACTCGGCGGCCGGCATCGTCACCCGCGAGGACATCGAAGATGTAGTCAGCCGCTGGACCGGCGTGCCCGTCACCAGCATCAAGGAAGAAGAGACGCAGAAACTGCTGCGCGTCGAAGAGGAGTTGCACAAGCGCATCATCTCGCAGGAGAAGGCCATCTCGGCTTTGGCGCGCGCCATCCGCCGCAGCCGCGCGGGACTCAAGTCCCCGCACCGGCCCATCGGCTCGTTCCTTTTCCTTGGACCGACTGGAGTGGGAAAGACAGAAATGGCGCGGTCGCTGGCCAACTTCCTCTTCGGCTCCGACAAGGCGCTTATCCGCTTCGATATGTCGGAGTTTATGGAGAAGCACTCTGTGTCGAAGCTCATCGGCTCGCCTCCGGGCTACGTGGGCTACGAGGAGGGCGGCCAGCTGACCGAGCGCGTCAAGCGGTCACCTTATTCCGTTGTTCTGCTCGACGAGATCGAGAAGGCGCATCCCGATGTCTTCAACATTCTGCTGCAGGTGTTTGAGGACGGCCAACTGACCGACGGCCTGGGCAACACCGTCGACTTCAAGAACGTCATCCTCATCATGACCTCGAACATCGGCGCGCGGCACCTGATGAAAAAGCAGGGCCTCGGCTTCCAGAGCGAGCGCGAAGAGCTGGTGAGCGAGAAGGTCGAGGAGCTGGTGCGGAACGAGGTCAAGAAGACCTTCAATCCGGAGTTCCTCAACCGTCTCGACGAAGTCATCCTCTTCCAGTCGCTTTCCGATGCGGACCTGATCCAGATCGTGGAGCTGATGGTGTCGCAGCTGAACCTGAACCTGGCGCAGAAATCGATTACGATCTCCGTGACCGAGGAGGCCAAGAAGTGGATTCTCGACAAGACGCTGACCGACCGCAGCTACGGCGCGCGCCCCTTGCGCCGTGCCCTGCAGCGCTTCGTTGAAGATCCGCTCTCGGAGGCCTTGATCGCCGGACAGATCCAGGAGCGGCCGGCATTCCTCGAGGTCTACCTCGATGCCAACCAGCTCTTCTATCGCCCAGTGAGCAAAGACGAAGCGGGCAGCGAAGAAAAAGCCGCCGGCGTGCTGCTGTCGAGCGACTGAGGCGGCACGAACTCCGATCACAAGGCCTCCGGTCAAGCGCCGGAGGCTTTCTTTTTCGGCGGATCGGACGGGATGATTCTTGAGATTTCCCGCGAGGTCGAGGAAGCTCGCTACAGGCGGGACGTTTCCGGATTCTCAATAACCGAAGCGCTTCGGATTGTGAAAAGAGAAAAGCCTTGTTTTACGGTGAGGCTGGCTGCGTTTCTTTCTCATAAACCCAGGCGCTTCGGAGTGTGAAAGGGGGAGGACCGGTCTTACGGTGGGGGCGGATGCGTATCCTGCCCGTGAACCCAAGCGCTTCGGATTGGGAAAGGAGCAGGACCGGTCTTAGAGAGGGGTGGGCCGCGTATCTTGCCTGTAAACCCAAGCGCGCCGGATTGTGAAAGGGGAAGGACCGGTCTTACGGTGGGGCTGGCCGCGTCTCTTTCTTGTAAACCCAAGCGCTTCGGTAAGTGTTAAGATCGTTTCATGGCGGGTCGAAGCAAACTGCGCGAGTTTCAGCTTTCACAGCCGCGCGCTCTGAGCGCCCGCTACGATCGCCGCCGGAGGCGCATCATTATCCGGCTCTCGAGCGGGCTTGAAGTGGCGTTTTCACCGCGCGATGCACAGGGGCTTGAGGATGCGACCCCGGCGCAGTTAGCGAGAATCGCAATCTCTCCTTCTGGATTTGGCATTCATTTCCCTGGAATCGACGCGGACCTTTACCTGCCGGGGTTGCTCATGGGATTCCTCGGTTCGCGCAACTGGATGGCCGGGCGCTTGGGTGCGCTCGGAGGCAAATCGAGAAGCGCGGCTAAGGTTGCGGCAGCCAAGAGAAATGGCCGTCGCGGAGGCCGGCCGCGTAAAGACCGTTGAGGCTGTCGCGTGATGGGCTGCGGGGAGGGAGCCGGAGGTGAGCCCCCTCATTCCCATGCGAAGCATGGTCGGGTTTTGCGATGCTGGATGGAACGAGGATAGACGGGAAAACGAAGGCCCAGAGCCGAGGTCCGTCCGCCCGCTCATCACGATAAAGCTGTGATGAACGGGGCACAGCTTCTCATCGCTCATCGTTATTCTTCAGGGACGATGACGGGACCACCTGCCTGGCGGGATGCCGCAATTGCATCCGCTTTTGACGCCGGGGGCGACCACCCGAATCCCGTGACGAGGCTCAGCAGCCGTTCGCAAGGATTGAGCGAAGAGTAATGCGGATATTGAGGAGGAAAATATGACTTCGATGAAAGGGAAGCTTCTTCTCTTGATGGTATTGCCCGTCTGTTCTCAGGCACAAGAATCCGTGCGACAACAGCTTGTGCATGAGCACGAGCAAGAAGGGCTCACATTGAGCTACGTTAACGCCGGCGAGATAGATAGCATCGACTATGGTGATCGTTTGTATAAGACCAGCCAGGTTAAGGTCGAAAGCGCCGGACGGCTCGCCGACGGCGCAGTATCGCGTGATGGCGAATTGATTGCATTCAGATTGTCGTATGATCATCCCTATCGAAACGACCTAGGGGTCGCGCATTCGGATGGTAGCGACTTGCGCGAATACCCTGGAGTCGACTTTCCGAGCTCCTTTTGTTGGTCCAGTGACAAATCGAAGCTGGCCGTGAATGCCGCATCTCAGCGACGACCCCATGGAGAACTCTTGATTGTTGGATTGGAATCCGAGGCTACTCAGGATGTTGATGAGGGAGGTTACACAACGTCGCAATGCTGGTCGCCCGGCGACAAGGAAATTGTTTATGGATACGGTGACAGCGTGCGTGTCTTTGACCTTGGTGCGGGCAAATCGCGGGAAATTGCAAAAGGAGAGGATCCTACATGGTCGCCGGACGGCAAATGGATCGCATTTCACTCTGGTGACGCTTACTATGTCGTCCAACCGTCTGGCGCTGGGCTGACTGAACTCTTCAAACAGGAAGGCATTAGAACAGGCTTGTGGTGGTCGCCGGACGGTAGCGTCGTTGCGTATATTTCGTTGGGCGGCAAACTTCCAGCCAGCGAACATACTTTTCCTTTTGGCCCCCGACAGCTTCGCGTCAGGC
>Ga0326727_10018573_pt1 | contig 14171 bp, 15 predicted proteins | sample MB2enrmetagenome_FD_207643 | JGI IMG/M metagenome (GOLD analysis project Ga0326727, IMG submission 207643) | Lab enriched peat soil microbial communities from McLean, Ithaca, NY, United States - MB29MY | ecosystem: Environmental > Terrestrial > Soil > Wetlands > Peat | place: USA: New York...
GCGTCTACATCTCCTGCTCAGCCTGCGAGTTCTTCGAGAAGCTCTAGCTCACCGCCGCACAAACACCGCCGCCACCTTGTCCTCGTAGACCAACTGGAACTGCGGGTCCATGCGCAGCATCTGGGTCAGCGCCGCCTTCACCGGGCCAATCACCAGCGACGCCTTCGCCAGTTGCTGGTCGCTCGCCCAGTCCGGCTCCGCGTTCCAGGTCGCCATTGAGCGGTCCATCCTCTGGTCTCCGTAGAAGGCCGCGCGCCCGTCGATGCTGACCGGCATCCGCAGCGCCCAGATCAGGTAACCGCCCCAGTTGTAATCGTTGTAGAGCGGACCGGCATAACCCTTGGAGAGGACCGTATCCACGGCCTGGACGGGCATGCTCCTGGCCAGATCTGTTGCAAGCCGCGCATTGTTCACATGCATTGCGCGAAAACCAATCATCATCGCAAGCCCTGCTGCCAGCAGCGCAATCGTCGTGCCCAGCCTGGGCAGGCGGATTGCCGCCCTCTGGCTGCCGGCGGCCAAGGACGACAGAATCACAACCCCAACCACGGCCATCAGCCACACATCGCGCTGCGACCGGAACGACAGTACCGCGGCGAAGCCCAGCAGTGCCGTCTCGAACGGCATGAACCTTCTTTGGCGCGCCAGCATGGCCGTGCTCCCCAGCGCCAGCAGCAGAATCACATAATCCGCCGCAGTGCGGAAGGGAAGCGCCTGCAGCTCGGATATCTTGTTTAGCGCGCCGGCCTGCGTTGCCAGTTCGTACGCTGCCCGGTAGATGCGCCAGCCAAACGGATTCAGCAGCGTCGCCAGCAGGCTGCCCGCCAGCGCCAGACCCATCCACGCGGGCCGCACGCGCGTCGTTGCGCTCGACCCCCAGCGTGCCGCCAATGTCTCCACCCATGCCAGCCCCAGTACAATCAGCCCATCGATGAACTGAATATGCACGTTGGCCCACAGAGCAAAGATCACCGGCAGCCACAACAGTTCGCGCACCCGCCCCGTCTTGCGCGCCTGCATCAGGATGTCCAGTTCCAGAACGAAGAACAGTACGGTGAGCAGCCATGGCCTTGGCGAATATAAACGCCCCATGCTGTAACAGGCGGCGAAGGTCAGCAGAACCACAAGGGTGAAGTCGACCTGCAGCCGCCGAAGCAGGTGAAACAGCGCCACCGTAATCGCCAGAATCGTTGCGCCGGTGTAGGCCACAAGGCCCACCAATCCGAGCCAATGAAACAGTTTCACTGCCACCAGCTCAAAGAGCCAGCTATAGGCCAGCCAAGTGCTGCCCGCCAGTGCGCCAGAGTACGGATCGAGGCGCGGCACCGCGTGCTGCGCAAGAATCAACTCTCCGGTGCGCAGATGCCACCAGATGTCCGGATCGTTGACCATCGCGGCATGAACGCCCATCAGCGCCGGGACCGCAAACAGCACCGCCAGCACCATGGTCTGAGCGATCTGATCGGCCCTGCGGGTCTTAATCTTCAACTCAGAACTCTCCGCCGGCGCCTCATGCTGGATAGGCAGACTCCCGTCGTTCCCCTCGGATGGAGCAGAAGGCGCGACTGGTAGGTTCGTCACACCCTCACTATATCGTCAGTTTGCGCAAACCCCATCCCACGAATGGGTGCTGGGCATCTATCGTCTACAGCCGGGTGCCCCGTTCATGACGGCTTGATCGTCATGGGTGGGGTAGCGCCGGCAATCTCCGCCAGAATCCCCGCCGCGGCCCGTGCCGGGTCCGTCGCCTGGGTGATCGGCCGCCCCACCACCAGCATCGATGCTCCACGCGCAATCGCCTCGGCCGCGCTGGCCACTCGCCTCTGGTCGTCCGGCTGGCCCGTCACCCCATGCGGACGGATTCCCGGGACCACCAGCAGCATCTCAGGCCCCATCGCCTGGCGCACCGCCTCAACCTCCACGGCCGAGCAGACCAGCCCGTCAATGCCAGCCGTCTGGGCCAGCCGCGCCAGCCGCAGTACCTGCGTGGCGGGACCATCTCCCACCCCAACCGCGCGCAACTCTGCCTCGTCCATGCTGGTCAACACCGTCACCGCCAGCAGCTTCGGAGCGCCAGGCGCGCTGGCCGCCTGCACCGCTGCCCGCATCATCGCCTCGCCGCCGCCCGCATGGACCGTCAGCAGCGACGCACCCACTTCCGTTACCGACCGCACCGCTCCAGCCACCGTGTTGGGAATGTCGTGCAGCTTCAGGTCCAGGAACACCTCGTACCCGCGCTCCCGCAGCCCTTCGATCACCCGGTTGCCAGTCGCGTAGTACAGCTCCATCCCCACCTTAAACCAACGGCAGCAGCCATGCAGCCGCTCCACCAGCCCCATTGCCGCATCCGCGGAAGGGAAGTCGAGCGCCACAATCAGGCGATCCAGCGGGTCTGGACGCGGATCTGGGCGGTCGCTACCCCTCCGGGTGGCCCAGCCTAGCGTACGAGTCGTCGCGTCGTCCATCGCCCCAGTCTAGAGCAAATTACCCCGGATGTACCCGATTTTCTATCTTGCCGCTGTCTCAAGGAAGGCCAAGGCTGTAGTCCATTGACCCTCGACATCCCGAACCCACAGTCTCAGCGGCTCGGTGGCAGCAGCTCTACCGGGATTTGCAGTTGCGCAACCAGTGCCAGCGCGAGGGAGGGATCACTGCTGCTGACCGGTTCCAGGCTGACCTGGCCAAGGCCGCCCAGTCCAAGCGACCGCGCAGCCGCGTAGGAGAGGTCGACAATCCGATCCTCCAGCACAGGGCCGCGATCATTCACCCGCACGAAGGCCGTTTTATGGTTCTTCAGGTTGGTCACCTTCAGCCAAGTTCCTATGGGAAGGCTGCGATGCGCGCAGGTCATCAGGTTCATATCGAAGCGTTCGCCGCCTGCAGTTGTGCGTCCTTGGAACTTCATACCGTACCACGATGCCACGCCTATCTGATACCAATGCTTGGACTTGCTGCTCACCTTGGGCTTCGCACTGGGGGCGGGGGGGGCGGGGACGGAGGCAGGCTGCTGCGCCGCAGCAGACGTGCCATCCTTAGCCGAGGCGCCGAGCGCCATACCCATCATCAGGCATCCGGCTGCGAACTTACGGACGGATCTTTGCTTCCCTGTGAATCCAGTTCTGAAAGAAGTCCTTTTCATTGGCACGCTCCATCTGATATTGTCTTTGCGAGTGCAACTCAAGTCAATCATCTGGAAGCATTTATAGGCATCCTGGACTTGCGGGATTATGCCTTTTATGATATAGGAAAACGGCACTTTTGGGATGCAATTCACCCTAGGAATCTGCCCTCTGGGGCCATAAATGGGTCGGATACCTTCTATCGGTCGTCCCGTTAGACAAAAACCAGGATTTTTTTTGAAAGTACCATTTTTGCCATCTTCCACCCCCAAAACCCATGCAGACCGTCCTTACCATCGCCGGCTTCGACCCTTCGTCCGGGGCCGGAGTGACCGCGGACCTGATGGTCTTCGCCGCGCACTCTCTCTACGGGACGGCCTGCATCACCGCGCTCACGGTGCAATCGACCCAGGGTGTGCGCTCCACGCACGCCACCTCGGCAGACGTCGTGTGTGCAACGCTAGATTGCCTGGAAGAGGACCTACCACCCGCTGGAATCAAGATAGGAATGCTTGCAACAGCGGATAACGTCTGTATAATCTGCGATTATCTCGATAAACATCAACAAGAACATTGGCATTTACCGCAGAGCTGGATTCCCGTCGTCCTCGATCCAGTTCTGCGCTCCACGTCCGGAAGGGAACTGCTCGACCCGGCGGGGATAACACTGATGCGCGACCGTCTGCTTCCCCAGGTCGACTGGATCACCCCGAACCTAGCCGAACTGGCCGTTCTGTCTGGCATCGAGGTCGCAGGCCGCGACGATATGCCCCGCGCCTGCCGCGCCCTGCAAACACGCACCGCGACGAGCCCGGATGGCCATCGCCTGGGGATCTTTGCAACCGGCGGCCACATCGATCCGCCGGACGACTTTCTGCTGCTGCCGACCGGCGAGGGCCTCTGGCTGCCGGGCGAACGGGTCAACACTCGATCGACCCATGGAACCGGATGCGCACTCTCCAGCGCCTTTCTGAGCCGCCTGGTTCTGGGCGACACGCCGCGGCAGGCCGCTCAGGGCGCCAAACTATATGCTTCGGTTGCACTTCAGACTGCGAAAAAGATCGGGTTAGGCTCCGGGCCTATGAATCACTTGTGGCCACTTATTGAACCATAAGTTGAACTATACCCAAGATCCGGCGAGCCATTTGATTCCGGTTACAACACCTAGCTCCACATTAAATTGAAATAAAGTACTGAATTGGCCCTAAAGTCCGGTGCGGCGAGGCCGATAGAAGAGCTAACTTGAGGTACTTCTATGTCCAGCATATCGTCTGCCACCTCTTACGGTGATATTCTCGTCCAGCCATTACCCGCTATGGTTGTTACAAGCCGGCGACAGGCGTCCAGCCTTGTGCAACGGCGCCAGCCAACGATGAGTCAGGGCCATGCGCTGGAGAAGCTGGGGCGTGCCATTGAGTATCTCTACGACTCGCAGGTGTACCAGAAGGGCGGCGAGCTGACGGCGGACGATATGGAAGCCGTGCAGACCCTGATGCGGCTGAGCCGCGAGGTCTTCCTGCAGTGCCGCGAGGTGGTTCCCGAGCGTCGTGGCCTCAAAGTCTGGTTGTCCAGGCTCTTCACCGAGCGCCGCGCCGCGTAGCCGCTGCCGGACTCCGTCCCTTGCATAGATCACTCCCTCCAAGGGCAGCGCATCTGATACGGTGGATGTCCTGAAGCTGCTCGTGGAGGCGGAGTCATGAAAGTCTTGCTGGCAATTAACGATTCAAAGTACGCCGACGATATTGCGCGAGCGTTTATCGCGCAGTTTCGCGCGGAAAACACCGATGTGCTGGTGCTGCATGTGATGCAACCGCTGGGGCTGGTGGCGCCGCCGGAGATGGCCATGGGATACGCGCCCGAACTGGCCGATCAGAAACAGTCGGCCCATGAACTGGTCGAGCGCATCGCGCAGCAGCTCCGCAGCGCGGAATTCAAGGCAGAGACAGCCGTTGAGGCGGGCGATGTGCGGGAGTGCATCCTAGACTCCGCGGCAGAGTGGCACGCCAACCTGATCGTCCTCGGCTCGCATGGAAAACGTGGCATTCAACGCTTCCTGCTGGGCAGCGTGGCGGAGTTCGTCGCCCGCCATGCCAAATGCTCAGTGACGATCATTCGCTCGCCGGCAGGGAACTGAGGGACGCCTACGCGATGCCATCCGCCCAGGTGACAGAATGGCCCGATCGCAGGGAACGTGCAGGTTTGCTAATCAAGCGGCTTAAGGTGGACATCCTTTGCTGGCCAGCATGTGTAGATACGAGCTATATCACCCTTATTGAACTCAAGAAAGATGTATATCTCGTCGTCTATGTGCCAGTGAAATCCTGCTAACGTCTTCTCAAACTCCGAATGGAGTAGGGCTACCTTTTCGCTCTTATTCCCGTCATAAATCATGAGCTTGTAGGGTGCTCGAAATGACATAAGTTTGTGGAAGTCTTCAATCACCGAGTGATGGCTTATGTTCCATTCACTCTCGCATACGATCCAAGCTCCCTCTTCTTTCCCGTCGCCAAGGTCGCGTCTCCAAACGACAAAATCCAGCAGGAACGGATACTTCTTGCCCTTGCAGGGGGCCTCCTTGTTTGGAAGGGGTAGCACCTCAGACCTTGGCCAAGGCTTTGTCTCCTTGTAGTCGTTCAGCGCGAATTGAACTGCAACTGTCCAGGACTTACGGCTCTTGTCGTCACCTCCACGCTTGCCGATATTCTCCCTTAGGAAGGACGCAATTTCAATCGCTGTGGTGTCAGTAGCGTAATGATTCATTACGACACTCGTTCAATCGTGACCGTCTCCAGCACTACAGGGGTCTTGGGCCGGTCCTGGCTGCCGGTGGGCACCTTGGAGATCTTCTCCACAATCGCGTAACCCTCCACCACTTCGCCGAAGATGGTGTGCTTGCCGGTGAGCCAACTGGTGTCGGCCACGGTGATGAAGAACTGGCTGCCGTTGGTGTTTGGCCCGGCGTTGGCCATGGCCAGCTTGCCCGGCTTCTGGAATCCGTGCGGCGAGCCCTTGGTCTCGTCGGCGAACTTGTAGCCGGGGCCGCCCATGCCGGTGCCTTCGGGATCGCCCGCCTGCACCATAAAGTTGGGGATGACGCGGTGGAAGATGGTCCCGTCGTAGAGCTTGGGTCCCTTCTTGGAGCGGCTGGTCCACTCCTTGGTACCCTCGGCCAGGCCGATGAAGTTGGCGACGGTCTGAGGAGCGTCCTTCTCAAACAACTCGCAGACGATTGTGCCTTCGCTGGTCTTGAAGGTGGCGTAGGTTCCGGGCTTGCTTGGCATTGTTGACCTCAGTTGTTGGTTGCTGGTTGCTGGTTGTTGGTGGAAGGCGAAGGCGCGGCGGGAAGAGCCTGCGACGGAACGGGGAGCGGCGGCATCGGTTGGCCCTCGCGCACGATGGTGACATGTTGGATCACCACCGGCGTGGTGGGTTTGTCGTTGCTGTCGCGCACGACACGCGCGATGGACGCAGCCAGCAGCGTGGAATGCGAGTCGCACTGGCCAAAGATGGTGTACTTGCCGTCCAGATCGGGGAAGGCTTCCTCGGTGATGAAGAACTGGCTGCCGTTGGTATTGGGGCCGGAGTTGGCATAGGCCAGGCGGCCAGGAACGGAAAACTTCAGCTCCGGCGCGATCTCGTCGGCGAACATAAAGCCTGGATCGCCCGTGCCATCGCCCACTGGATCGCCCCCCTGGATCATGAATCCCGGAATCACCCGGTGGAAGGTGAGCCCGTCGTAGAACCGCTTGCCATGCTGCTTGGCGTGGGTGGCGTTGACCGTCCAGTCCTTTGTGCCCTCGGCCAGCCCAATAAAGTTGGCCACGGCGTTGGGCGCCTGCTTGTCGAAGGTCTTGCAGGTGAGCCGTCCCATGCTGGTGTCGAAGACAATGGCCGGGCCGGTGGGAACCGGTTCGGACTTGCTGGCCGCAGACATGCCGGGTGCATCCGGCAGATCGGCGGGTGCCGCAGACGGTGCAACCGGCGGGACGGATTGCAAAGCCGCAGGCGGAGCGGATTGCGCGCGGGCGTGGGCAGGGAAGCCAGCCAGCGCAAAGAGTACGGTGAGAGACAGCGCACACAGCAGGCTGCGCCGCGTCATTTTCATGCGTAAGATCCCTATAGATGCCACAGGAGATAGGTTAGCTGACATACGTGAATGCGGCAACATGGGGGATGCCACTCTGCTCGATGTGCGTTGCAGTGAGATAGGGGAGAACAACGCTGGAAATACCGTCTTCCACGCAACTGGGCGGATGATTGCGGGTTTGCAAAGGCAATAGCTCGGTATCACTGGCCCCTGCCCAGCTTGCTGTGGCGGGTGCGGCAAGCTGGCTGACGAGGCGCGCGGTAACGGACGAGGCTGGTTTACGCACAGCCGTGGCGAGGGGAGGTGTTGGCGATGCAATGTGCGGGCGGGATGAAGAGAGCATGCGGGGGGTTGCGACGCAAGGGCCGGAATTTGGGCTGGCAAGATTCGGCGCGGACGGCGTTGGCGTTGGTTCTGTGCGTCTTGATGGCGGACCAGCCGCTGATGGCGGCAAATACGGACAGGCGAGGGCCAACGGCGGGAGGCGCACAAGTGGGGGGCGACGGCCGCGTGCTTCATGCGTTGGACCGGCTGACTTTTGGGCCGAGGCCGGGCGATGTGTCGGCCGTGGAGACAATGGGTCTGACCCCTTGGTTCGAGATGCAACTGGACCCGCAGAAGATCGACGATTCGGCGCTGGATGCGCGCCTGGCGGAGTTTCCCGCGATGCAGTTGCCGCAGGCGGAGCTGATGGCACGCTATCCCAGCCAGCAGATGGTCCGGCAGATGGCGCAGAAGGATGGGAGCTTGCCACAGAACCCGGTGGAGCGGGCGATCTACGCCGACCAGATGGAATTCTATCGAGTGCAGCAGCAGAAGCAGGCGGCGAAGGAGATGACAGGAACGGGCAGTGCTTCCAACGCAATGGCAGGGAACTTGATGGCGGGCGATTCGATGACGGAGAACATGACGCCGACCCCAGCTCCGATTGAGAGGCATGCGCCGGGACCCGTGGCGCAGAGTGCGGCGGCAACGCAGCCGACGCCGGCTCTCGTGGATACCGCTTCGGCGCAAAACGAGCGTCTGGCAAAACTGTACAACGATATCGATACGATGAATCTGATCAACCTGCCACCGGAGGAACGGATGCGGCGAGTGCTGGCTATGGCGCCGGCGGACTTTGTGGCCTTTCGCCAGGGCCTGAAAGCTGGCGATGTGGCGCAGTTCGAGCAAGGGTTGAGCCCGCAACAGAAGGAGCTCTTTGCGGCAATGCAGAACTCGACCCAGATGGTCGGTGGGGAGGCAATGCAGTCGCGCCTGATTCGAGACATCTACAGCAACCGGCAGTTGGAGGCGGTGATGACCGACTTCTGGCTGAACCATTTCAATGTCTATGTGAGGAAGGACGCGAACGAGCCCTACCTAGTTCCGGCGTATGAGCGGGAGGCGATCCGGCCGCATGCGCTGGGTAAGTTCGAGGACCTGCTGGTGGCGACGGCGGAGAGTCCGGCGATGCTGGTGTATCTGGACAACTGGCAGAGCATCGGGCCGGATTCGCCGGCGGCGAAGAACTCCGAGCGGCAGGCGGCGAGAGCGGGCAACCCTCAGGCGAAGGCGGCGCTGAAGGACCGCGGGCTGAATGAGAACTATGGGCGCGAGCTGATGGAACTGCACACGCTGGGAGTGAACGGCGGCTACACGCAGCAGGATGTGATCGCGGTGGCCAAGGTGTTTACCGGCTGGACCACCACTCCGCCGGCGCAGGGTGCGCAGTTCCAGTTCGACGAACGGCGGCATGAGCCGGGGCCGAAGACGCTGCTGGGAAAGACGATCCAGGAGAACGGCATGAATGAGGGGCTGGAGGTGCTGCATATGCTGGCGACCAGCCCTGCGACGGCAAAGTTTATCTCGACCAAGCTGGCGGTGCGGTTTGTCAGCGACGATCCTTCGCCTGCTCTGGTGGAGCGGATGGCGCAGGCGTTTCTAAAGAGCGACGGCGACATCAAGACGGTTCTGCGCACGATGTTTCAGTCGCCTGAGTTCTGGGCGCCGGGGGCAGAGCGGTCGAAGGTAAAGACGCCGGAGGAGTACGTGCTGTCGGCGGTGCGGGCCAGCGGGGCGCAGGTGAACAATGCGCAGCCGCTGGTGCAGGCGCTGGACCGGATGGGCATGCCGCTGTACGGGATGCAGACGCCAAACGGCTACTCCTGGAAAAACGATTCGTGGGTGAGCACGGGCGAGCTGGTGGACCGCATGAACTTTGCGCTGACGTTGAGCACAGGCAGGTTGCCGGGCGTGCGGATGGATTGGTCGAATCTGCTGGGTGAATCCGTGGTTGCTTCCAAAACGGCTGGGATGGAAATGTCGCAGGGAAGCGTCGATCCCGCGACGGCGGCGAAGGAGCAAAAGCTGGAGCTGATTTTGCTGGGCCAGCCGCTGGACCGGAAGACGCGGGAGGTTGTGTTCAACCAATCGAACAATGCGCCGCCGGCAGGCCCGCGCAACGCGGATGCGGACGAGCGGCAGTTGGCGATGATGGCGGGCCTGATGCTGGGTTCGCCGGAGTTTCAGAGGCGATAAGTAAGGGTACGAGGTTCAGGTTCGATGTTAGGTGCTGAAAATGGAACCTGTGCCTAGCGCACAGTCCGGGGTTTCCGGGGATGAGGAGCAGCGACATGGCAAGCAGAGGATGGAATACGGCGGACCAGAGCGACTGGGGCTGCGATATCTGCGGGCGGGATGCGGCGAGGCGTGTCGCAACACGGCGCGGATTCATGAAGAATGGCGCGCTGGCGCTGATCGGGACAGCGAGCATTCCGGCATTTCTATCGCGCAGCGTTCTGGCCGAGGCAACCACGGCGGCGGCAAACGGGAAGAAGCTGGTCGTGCTGTTCCAGCGCGGCGCAGTGGACGGGCTGAACGTGGTGGTGCCGTACCGGGAGAAGAATTACTACGCCATGCGTCCCACCATCGCGGTGCAGCAGAACGAAGCGATCGACCTGGATGGTTTTTTCGGACTGCATCCGCAGATGGCGGCGTTCAAGCCACTCTACGACCAGGGGCATCTGGCGATCGTTCATGCGGCGGGTTCGCCGGACCCGACTCGCTCGCACTTCGATGCACAGGACTACATGGAGAGTGGCACTCCGGGTGTGAAAGCGACCGAGGAGGGCTGGCTGAACAGGGCGCTGCGGAACGGGCCAGCGGAGGGCAATCCGTCGCCGTTCAGGGCGGTCGCACTAGACACGCAGGTGCCGCGGACGCTGCAGGGGAGGGTACCGGCGATTGCGCTGAACAATCTGGCAGACTTTTCGGTGGGCGGCAAAGGGCCGCAGGCCTCGCCTTTCTCCAACGCATTCCAAGCGATGTACGACGATTCTTCGGACACTCTGTTACAAGGCACCGGACAGGAGACATTCGAGGCGGTGAAGATGCTGAAGGCGTCCGATCCTGCAAAATACCTACCCTCGATGGGCGTGGTGTATCCGAATACAGCCTTTGGCAATAGCATGAAGCAGATCGCGCAGTTGATGAAGGCGAATCTTGGCGTAGAGGCGGCTTTCTCCGACATTGGGGGCTGGGACACTCACCAGAACCAGGGAGCTGCGACCGGACAACTGGCAAACCGGCTGAAGGAATTTTCCGATTCAATCGCCGCCTTCTGGCTGGACATGGGGACCGATGCTGAGAATGTGACCCTGGTGACGATGTCGGAGTTTGGGCGGACGGCGCAGCAGAACGGCACGGGCGGCACCGACCACGGACACGCCAACGTGATGTTCGTGCTCGGCGGTCAGGTGAAAGGCGGCAAGGTATACGGAAAGTGGCCGGGAATGGAAAACGAACAATTGTATGAGGGGCGCGACCTGGCGGTGACCACGGACTTTCGCATCGTGTTGGGTGAGGCGGCGTTCAAGACCCTCGGATCGCGCAACCTTGAGGTGGTCTTTCCAGGATCGAAGGTGATGCCAGCATCGTTTCTGAACTACATGTAATACTGTTGCATCCGTCGAAGGAGCTGAACGGCCATCCGGTTCTTGCACCGATCTACGTGATCTCAGTAAATGCTTTAAGCTAGGAGATCATGTCCCTCACGCTCGTCATCAACGGCCAGAACCGCAGCTTCGCCAACCTCACCCCGCCGGTAACGCTCGCCCAGGTGATCGACGCGATGAATCTCAAGGGCGACCGCATCGCCGTGGAGCACAACGGCCAGATCGTGCAGCGCGCCCTCTGGGCGGAGACCTCCGTCTCCTCCGGCGATCGCCTGGAGATGGTGCACTTCGTCGGCGGCGGCTTGGCTGGATAGGGAAGTCGGAGGGCGCTAGAAGATGGAGTCGAGCCACAGGCTCCAGAATCGCGCCGCAGCCGCTTGCAGGGCCGGAGCGTATCGTAGAGCGTCAGCCCGCAGGCTGGCGGGTGAGATGCCGGCGTGGTGCAGCTCGCAGGCGTGACCCACATACCAGCGTTCCAACCCGTCTACAGTAACTTCAGGGTGAAACTGCAACCCAAGCGCATAGTTATCGACAGTAAATGCTTGATTTGTATATTGATTTGTCTTGGCAAGATGAAGAGCGCCAGGGGGAAGATCGAAGCTATCTCCGTGCCAGTGGAAGAGTTGCAAGCCAGGCGCAAGCAATGGGGCAAACCACTCAGGTGAAACGAGAGCCGGATCGGACTGACGCGGTGCAGCCTCAATCGGCGACCATCCAATCTCCGCGCCATTCGCGCCCGGATAGACTCGCGCGCCCAGTGCCGCGGCCATCAACTGCGCTCCAAGGCATATGCCGAGGATCGGCCTGCGCGCCTGCAAACGCGCGGCAATGCAGGCAAGCTCGTCCGCCAGAAATGGATAGTCCTTGTGGTCGTAGACACCGATGGGTCCGCCGAGGACAACAAGCAGATCGCAACTCACCGCCTGCGGCAGAGGGAAACGAGCGGTGGCAACCTCGACGGTTTCGATTGCGAAGCCTCTTTCCAGCAAGGGAGCTTCGAGGGAACCGAGGTCCTCAAAGGCGACGTGTTTCAGCACCAAGGCATGGCGAGAGGGCAACGGCATAGGAATATAGTACCTTCGGCGGGCTGGCCATCGTCACTATACATAATATCTGTTATCGGACATTGACATTCAAGCGAGGACAACGGGTTTACCAACTCTCTCTCCGTGCCTCTGACCTCGCACTGGACGCTGCAGAGCTACTACAACCTCAGCCTGCGTCTCAAGACGGACTCGGTTGGAATGGGGATCACCTATGTTGCCCGGGGTCAGGCGAGGCGCAGAAGACAGCAATTCACATACTACGACCAGTTTCTGAAGCAGTAGACCGTATTGCGCTGCGCCGTGCTGGCCTTGTGCATCGCCTTATGTGGTAGATTCATAGAGGTTCTGCAAGCGTGGAGAGATGGCCGAGTGGCTTAAGGCGCACGCTTGGAAAGCGTGTATACCGCAAGGTATCCAGGGTTCGAATCCCTGTCTCTCCGCCACTTCCCTACTTCTAGCGTCTCTGGTTCCACAAGCTGCGTACCAAGGGCGCTGCAGAGACAGCACTAAGACTTTTCGGGACTGATTCCCTGGCATTGCCACACATGAGAGGTTTTACCTGCCTTGCGCCTCTCGCCAACGGCCACGCTGGAGAGGCGTATGGCAGGTTGTGGTGCATGAATCCTGGGCCGCGGGCGAAAGCACAGGCAGAATGTTCCTCATGCCGACACCTGCGGCACCTGCCGATGCCACTGAGGCCACCGACGGCGCAAAGATCGGACCGCCGCGAAAGCAGCGAAAAGACAGGTCAGAACCACCAACAGCAACCACCCAAACCGCGAACCATTTGCGCTGATGCTCTCCAGTTGGTTGCTGAAGATATACCCGGCCGTGATGTAACCACTAACCCAGACGACAGATGCGATGCCGTCAAACAACAGGAAGCGCGACCGCGCCAGTCCAGAGAATCCAACTAACGGTGTAACCAGGTTCGGGCCGGGGAGGAACTTGGCCAAGAGCAGGGCCCCAAGCCCGTATTGGCTCATCGCGGCCATGATGCTGCCAATATGATCGCTTGATCCGATTGGCCTCCTGGCGCGTTTGTACAGCAGTTTGGAACGACGCCGGAGTCCTATCTCGAACCAAGTGCAATCAGCCACTAAGCAGGCCAGCAACGCCACGCCAATCGACGAGGTGAGATCCATACGCCCGAGACTTGCCAGCGATCCAACCGCAAGCAGCATTGGAGCACCAGGAACGGGCAGCCCCGCTTGCTCCGTCAGGACCGCGACAAACAGCACGGCGATTCCGTGATTGAGAAGAAACTGTATGGACTGATGCAATGTTATCTCCTAACTCATCCCGTGCTTGAAATATGGATCCTCTGTTCTGAATGAGTAATCTATGACACTCCGGGTCCAGGAATCTGCCCACTCCTGAAACACGGGATTCCCGTTCACGCAGTCCTCCAGGCCGGCCGCGAAGCATTGCTCTGCCTTCTCGCGATCGGACGTAAACAGGAAGGCGAACTGATACAAATTATTGATATGTTCTGTAAACAGCGTGCGACCGTGTTCCCCTGTCGGGTACTCACTCTTATTGTTTGCCTTGATCTGAAGTGCATTTAGCCAGTCCATTTTGTTGTCTCCTACTCTCAACTGCACTGACTGTTTCCTCTGTTTTTCACTTTGCATTTTCCTAGATGCATCCGGAGTGCCAAACCATGGAGTCTACAAGTAGTTGATTAGACAAGGGAATTATGGGGGGCCTCTACGCACTGTCGAAACTGGCGGAGCAGCTTCGACACGCAGCTTGTCGGCACATCGAAAGCCAGAACAATCTCCGTCCAGACGCAAATCGAGCCAATGACGAGGAGAGAAGTGTCGCCAGCGAAACAGATTCTGGTTGCTGATTTTCCGTTCAGGCTAACCCGCCAAACCAGACCGTGCGATCCGAAGCAGTGTGTCCGAAGAGCGGGATACTTTCTTTGCCGGCGACACCCAAAGCACGGCAAAGACCCATGCTAAGAGGAGTCGCGCGATTT
>Ga0326727_10018574_pt1 | contig 14171 bp, 12 predicted proteins | sample MB2enrmetagenome_FD_207643 | JGI IMG/M metagenome (GOLD analysis project Ga0326727, IMG submission 207643) | Lab enriched peat soil microbial communities from McLean, Ithaca, NY, United States - MB29MY | ecosystem: Environmental > Terrestrial > Soil > Wetlands > Peat | place: USA: New York...
TAGCCCGGAGACGACCATGTCCATCTCCAGCGAGTTTGCACCCTGCGCCAGCGCGGCGAAGACATCACCGGCGGGAACCAGCAACAGGGAGACCTTCTTGCCAAAGCTCTCGGCCACCGAGATGGCCTTGGTGAAGATCATCTGCTCATGTTCGCTGAAGCTCTGGTCCACGGCGCTCAGATACTCCGGCCCGCCGACGCCCATCATACGCACGCTGAGCACCACCACGTCCTGGTCTTCGGTGCGGGTATGGGCAAGGGTCCATTTCAACGCGAAGGGGTTGGTGGCGTCGCGCATGGTCACCATCACCCCGCCGGGCCGGATGGCCGCCGACTCCCGGCTGATGGTGTCCTGGTGCTCCAGTTGGAAGTAATCCTTCATCTGCCGGGCGGTAAGCGCATGTTTCGTCAGGTTCCGGCGCTCGGAGACGCTGAAGACAATGAAGAACGCCGCGGCAAACACAATGCCGCTCACCGTGGCTACCGACTTGGTGAACAGGTTGACGATGGCCGTGGAGAGCAGCACCAGGAAGACCGAGAGCAGCCCGATGGGAATCTCGACTCGTCCGATGCGCAGATTGGGAGGAACCTTCCAGCCGCGCTCGCCGTGGAACTTCAAACGCAGCACCAGCATGGCCAGGCTGTTGAAGGTGAACGACCAGATTACGCCGAATGCATAAGCCTCGCCCAGGGTGATCACGTTGCCGCGGCTGGCGACGATCGTGAACATCTGCAGGATGAAAACCATGTTCACGATGCGGTGGCTGGTGCCATATTTGGGATGTGGCTTGCGGAACCAGTCGGTAAGTACTCCGTCTTCCGCCACCCGCATCAGCACGCCGGTCGAGCCGATCATCGAAGTGTTGATAGCTCCGGAGAGAATCAGGAAGCCGACCAGCACCACAAAGATCCGGAAGGCGATGCGCCAGAACATGGGACCCACCATGTACATGGCCAACCCGGCGATCAAGTTGTCCTGGTAAATGTGGGTGCGCTCCCACGTGGGAATCAGCATCGAAGCCAGCAGCGTCGCGCCGCCGGTAAAAATCAAGCTATAGATGGCGATCACAATCGCCGCGCGCTTCAGATTCTTGAGCTTCGGATGCTCGATTTCGCGATTGACCTGCGCCAGGCTCTCTTCGCCGCTCATCGCCAGGACGGAGTGGCCGAAAGCCATCAGGATGCCAAACAGCCCTAGAACCGGCAGCCCTCGTCCATTCAGAAATCCCAGGGCCTCGTTACTGAACTTCAGATGCGAGGGTATCGGCGACGGCGGCAACTGGGCCCCGCGCAGAAACACCGAGTACAAGCCCCAGGCCAGAAGAATCACCACCATCACCGTGGTGATTTGCATGACGCGCAGGGCCTTGCCGCTGGACTCCTCGATGCCCTTGATGTTCTGCCACCAGTAATAAATCGTCACCGCGGCCGCAAACACCGCCGCGGTGGAATTCATATTGAACTGGAAGGGATTGTTATGTGCGTCCATCAGAGCCGGCGGTAGCCAGTGGCTGGCGTTCGCCACCGTCAACAGCTCATTCATCAAACCTGTAATGTATTGGCCGGCCGATACGCCCGAAATTGGCCCCGTCAGAATGTAGTCGAACATCAGGGCTGAAACGCTGACCTTGGCGAAGGTGCCGCCCAAGGCTTCCTTCACCACCCTGTACACGCCCCCGCGGGTGAACATCGAGCAGCTCTCGACGTAAACCGCGCGAACCGCAAAGCTGAACAGCATGATGCCGAGAATGAACCACGGCGCGGCCGCACCCACCGCCTGCTCGGCAATGCCCCCGGCATAGAACGCCGAAGATCCAAGATCGTTGAGAACAATGGCTGCGGCGCGCCAGAAGGAGATGAACGTGAGCATCACCGAGGATGCCACGATAAGCCGCACGCGGTCGGAAGGGGGGGCTACGGTCGTTCGGTTAGATGCCATCACGATTGTGTCGGCGCGACGGCCGGCTTTCTGGAATCACGGGATCGCAAACCATCCCCCGCACTGCGCTGAGTTTAGGTCCGAATTGTAGAGGAGTCAATCAAATTAAAAGGGACCCTCCCCCTGCCTGCGCGAGAGTGGCTATTCCTCTCCGAACAATTCCTTCGCGTCTTCGACGAAGCTGATGATCACCACCACGGTCGATCCCACCAGGCCGACAAAAAACATCGCTGCCAGTACGCGAATTGCAAAGACAGCCAATTGCATACCGAAATTGTAGTCTGTTTCAGGCATATCCGGAGCACTTTTCCAGGAGAACGTGTTTTCTCAATCTCCCTTGCGCGGCGACGGCCTTCTTCCGGTGGCGTTCTTGAACGCGACCGCTCCGGGCTCGCTACCCCCATCCCCGCGCCCGATGCGTTAAACTTGGGCACTGTATGCAGCGCACATCCTGGAAATTGTGGGCCGCGGCCGGTCTCTCCGCCGGTCTGCTCGAATTGCCATTCCCACTGGCTGGGCCGATGCCCGCCTGGCGCGCGGTTTTCGCATGGTTTGGGTTGGTCCCGCTGCTGTGGGCGCTGTTGTCGCCCGCCTGCGTTGACCACCCCCGCCCCCTGCGCCGCGGCTTTCTGCTCGCCTATCTCTCCGGCGTGCTGTGGTACGCGGGCAACTGCTACTGGGTCCGCGACACCATGCTCCGCTACGGCGACATGCCGCGCTTCGCTCCCACTCTTCTCCTGCTCGGCTTCAGCCTCGTCCTGGGGCTGTACTTCGGCCTGTTCGGTCTGGGCCTGCTGCTGGTGCGTCGCGCCACGGGCAGCACCCGCCTGGCGCTGGCCTTCGCGCCCATCCTGTGGACCGCCCTGGAACTGGCCGCCGCCCGCATTACTTCTGTGCCCTGGGACCAGCTCGGCTACTCGCAAGTGGATAATGCTCTGGTCAGTCAGCTTGCGCCCTGGACCGGCGTTTACGGGATCAGTTTCTTGCTGGTTGCCGTCAACGCGCTCATCGCCGGCGGCCTGCACCTTAATCGCTGTTCCGGCCTGAGGCTGTGGGGAATTGCCGGCGCCGTTCTTCTCATGTGCGGTACGGCGGGCATTTATCTTGCTCCGCCCAAGCCCGCCCCCACGGCCACCGCCGTTCTGGTCCAGCCCAATCTCGACGTGGCCGGGGACAACCTTTGGTCAGCCCCCGGAGAATGGGACAGCCACATCGCCGGGTTCACGCGCCTGGCCGGCGAACAGTGCAAAACCTACATTGCCGGAATCCCCCAGACCGGCGCGCCCACCGGCGAAATCGTCTGCCCGCCCTACGTTACGCATCCCGACCTCGTCGTCTGGCCGGAAGCGCCCTCGCCGTTTTTCGAGGACGACGCGCGTTTCCAGCAGTCCCTGGCGGCCGTTGCCCGCTCCACCGGAGCGCCTTTAGTGGTCGGCAACATCGGAATGAGCTTTTCCGAAGACGAGCGGGCCTGGCACGACTACAACTCCGCGCTGGTCGTCGCGGCGAATGGAACCCGTGTGGGCCGCTACGACAAAATCCACCTGGTCCCCTTCGGCGAATACATTCCATTCAAGCGGCTGCTCTTCTTTGCCCGCAAGCTCACCGGCCGCGTTTCGGAGTTCACGCGCGGCGACGAACGCAAGGTCTTCCGCCTCAACGGCCACCGCTACGGCGTCTTCATCTGCTACGAAGCGGTCTTCGCCGACGAGGTGCGCCAGTTTTCTCAACTCGGCGCGGAAGTGCTGGTCAACATCAGCGACGATGGCTGGTACGGCGACACCAGCGCCCCCTGGCAGCACCTGAACATGGCGCGCATGAGGGCCATCGAAAACCGCCGCTGGCTCCTGCGCGACACCAACAACGGCGTCACTGCAGTCATTGACCCCTACGGCCGCGTCCGCCAGAGCATTCCCCGCCACCAGGCCGACGCCCTGCCCGCCGCCTTCGGCTTCCGCGACGACATCACCTTCTACACCGCCCACGGCGACCTCTTTGCATGGCTCTGTGTCGCTTTGGCATTTGGGATCGTTGGCTGGTCGGGAAGAAAACTCCTGCGCGCGTGACGGTATATTTCTCCCGGCAGGGAGAAAAGGAAAATAGCCCAGGGGAAGCGCAGCGCACCCCTGGGAAACCGTTCAGATTCAAATGTAGAGCCCCGTAGGGGCGGCGTGAATCCTAAATTATGTCCGGGTAATTATCCCATCGCGGCCGCTTGCCGGGATTAACCAAGTAGGTTAATGTTTACCCATGAACTGCCCTGTTTGCGGCGCGGCCGAACTGATCCACGATACGCGTGAAATTCCCTATAGCTACAAGGGCAAAACCACCATGTTGACGACGACGGGCGACTTTTGTCCCGCTTGCGGCGAATCCATTCACGACATGGAAGATTCCGTGCGGGTGATGCGCGAGATGCAGGCTTTTTCCAAACAGGTAAATGCCCACCTCGTCGATCCTGCATTTATCGTCAGCGTGCGCAAGAAGCTGGCCCTCGACCAGCGCGAGGCAGGAGAAATCTTTGGCGGCGGCGTCAATGCCTTCTCGCGCTACGAGAACGGCAAGACCAAGCCGCCGCTGGCGCTAGTGAAACTGCTCAAGGTCCTCGACCAGCATCCCGAACTGCTCGAGGAGATCAAGGTGGCATAGGTTCTGCAGGGCGACGGAGTTTGACGGCGCACCCCAGGTCCGAAAATCCGGACCTGAGGAACCCGGCACATGCGTGTAATTGTCGCAAGTAAAATCGGACCCCATCAAATCTCCGGGGCGTATTACCCTGGGATGACGGTCCCCCCGGAGAAAACAAGATGCTAAAGGCTTTCAGGGAAATTGTGTGGGCTGCCCTACCTTCCGCCGCTTGCGGCTTGGCGCTTCATTTCGTGTTCGACTTTTCAACCCGGCAGAGTGTCGGCATTTTCTGTATTCTCTGGCTCCTGATCCGCTCAATCCATTCTCTTGCCCAGAACTTCAGTTTCAAGCCTCATGCCCTTCGTGTCGAAATCCACTTGCCAATCTTGCTTACCGATCTCGGGCTGATCGACTCACCAGCGGACTGGACTCCGTATCGAGAAAGGGCAAAAGCCGATGGGTTCGACCATGAGCATTTCAGAATCTACGCGATAAGCCCATGGCTGTTTGCCACGAATGTCCCCTACGAACCGTATATTCGGAGGATTGACATCCGTAGCAGAATCGAGCAGATTTCCGTTCCCGTAACCCACGCTTCAAACCCATACTCTTCTCGCTCTCCCGAGATCTGGTTCGGGGGATGGAAGCATTGGTTTGTGCTACAGGTTATCGTCCCGGAAGATTGGGAGCAGGAGCTTCGCAGTCGATTTCCAGGGGCGCGTGTAGACACTGAATATGGGGAATACGACAAGATAGGCAGCTCGGTTACCTTGGCAGCGTTTCCAAGCAGATATCTTCAACACGTGATCGAGTACTATGAGCCGTCCAATTTCCTGTGGAAGTGGCGGGATAGACGATTTTCGAGATGGCTTGAGGCGAGAGGCTGGGACAGAGATGACGAGTCCCCTGAATACATCAGGCACAAATACATCTCAGTTTCCATCAATCCACTCGATCCACTGTAGGAGTAAGAGGCTATCGCCGGGTGCCCAGGTCCCGCTTCTGGGACCTGGGATGAATTAGCGCTACACGTCGAAGGCCGCTGAACCCGCAGCACCCGACACAGTGATACTCTTGAGGTCAGGCAAGAAGAAGCGGCCTCTGAATTCAACACAAAGTCAGGTCCTAAGAGCAAAGCATGAATTTAAACGATCTCGAATTCGCTTATGCTCCCGTTCGCGATCAGGTTCGCGACCTGCGGGAGTATCTTTGACCCTGCCCGCATCCGCAGGGAACTCGCCGATATTGAAACCAAACTAGCCGACCCGGCGCTGTGGAACGATCCCAACGCATCCAAGCCCCTCATGCGCGAACGCAAGCGCCTGGAGACCATGGTCGCCGACGATGAGGAGATGATCCGCCGCTCCGGCGACATCGAGGCTTACTTTGAACTGGCCCATGAGGGCGAAGACGTTCTGGCCGACCTGGAGCGCGACATCGAGGCTCTGGCCACGTTCAACGAGGAACTCGAAGCCCGAACCATGCTGAGCGGCGAGGCTGATCCGCTCAACGCCATCGTCACCGTCCACCCCGGCGCCGGCGGAACCGAGAGCCAGGACTGGGCCGAGATGCTCATGCGCATGTACCTGCGCTGGGCCGAGCAGCAGGGCTTCAAGACCGAGATCAACGACTATCAGGACGGCGACGAGGCCGGCATCAAGTCCGCCACCTTCACCATCATTGGCGAGTACGCCTTCGGGCAACTGGCCGGGGAGAGCGGCGTCCACCGCCTGGTGCGCATCTCGCCTTTCGACTCCGCCAAGCGCCGCCACACCTCGTTTGCTTCCGTCTACGTTTCTCCTGAGATCGACGAAACCATCCATGTGGACCTGAAAGTGGAGGACCTGCGCATTGACACCTACCGTTCCGGCGGCAAGGGCGGCCAGCACGTCAACACCACCGACTCGGCCGTGCGCATGACCCATCTTCCCACCGGGATTGTCGTCCAATGCCAGAACGAGCGCAGTCAGCACAAGAACCGCGACAAGGCCATGAAGATGCTGCGCTCGCGTCTCTACGAATACGAGCTTGACAAGAAGCGCGCCATCTCCAAGAAGCTCGAAGACTCCAAGCTGGAGATCAACTTCGGCTCGCAGATTCGCTCCTACGTGTTGCAGCCCTACCGCATCGCCAAGGACCATCGCACCAAGGTCGAGGTGGGCGACGTGGACAAAGTGCTGGACGGCTATCTTGAGCCCTTCCTGCGCGGCTACCTCTTGGCCAAGCGCCGCGGCACCGCCGTAGTTGCCGAAGGCGACGACGATTTGGACGTCTAACCGCTTGCAAATCGCAAGCAGTTTGAAACGGACGTGGCCCAACCCCGCCCGCTAACTCGCCAACTTGCTATTCCGCGTAGCGGGGCTAACTCGCTGCATTTGTTCCGTCAAGCCGCTGCCATTTTCATTTCCGCGGTCTGCTTGTGCTCTGGGAGCCTGATCAAGCGCGGTTGAGAGCCTGCGATGTTGCGGATTATTTCAGGCATTCTGGTACCGTGAATCCAGGGCAATTGGTTTCTGGAGGGCGCCCTGAACGGCCCCCCCCACCCCCCTATCCGGCAGTAACCACATGGGCGACACAATAGTAACTTACCGCAAGCCGCAACGGGTCAATAGGGAATTTTCACGGGGACTGACCGAACATGAACGATCCCACCGTTATCGACGAAATGCTGCGCACCGCGCGAAACATAGCCGTGGTCGGCATGAGCGACAAGACCTGGCGCGCCAGCCATAACGTCGGTCGTTATCTGGCCGCCAACGGCTTCCGCGTCTTCCCGGTCAATCCCGCGCTCAGTCAGGTTCTCGGGCTCCCCAGCCATCCGGATCTCGACGCCGCCCAGGCCGCCGCCCGCGAGCAGACCGGCTCCGGCATCGATCTGGTGGATGTCTTCCGCTCCTCGGAGCACGTTCCGGCCATCGTGGACGAGGTGATCCGTCTCGGCATTCCCTATCTGTGGCTGCAGGACGACGTTATTCACGACGAGGCGATCGCCCGCGCCCGTGCCGCCGGAGTCAAATGCGTCCAGAACGACTGCATCTTCCGCCAGCACGCAGCGCGCGTGAAATAGCCGAATCAGAACTCCTTGCGACCATCCTTCGGTACACTGAGTCCAACTGTTGAGGAGTCAGCGTCACCCTTCCATGCGTCTTTCCCGTCTGATTTTCGTGTTGCCGGCCCTGCTTGCGGCTTGCTTGCCTTCCTCCGCCTTGCCCAGTTCGGCGGATGCGCCCCACGTTCGTGTCGAACTTCTGGTCCTTCCCCAGGCGCTCAAGCGGGGAGAGTCGGCTGACGCCGGCCTCTATTTCAAAATCGAGTCCGGCTGGCATGTCTACTGGAAGAACGCGGGCGACGCCGGCGAGCCGCCGCACATTCGCTGGACCCTGCCCGCAGGCATCAACGCCGGCCCGTTGCAGTTTCCCGCGCCCAAGCGCCTGCCGCTCGGCCCCCTGATGGACTTCGGCTACGAGGACGAGGCTCTGTTCCCGCTGAAGCTGAACGTTGCCGGGACCGCGAACCCCGGCCCCGCCACGCTTCATGCAAAGGTCGATTGGCTGGTCTGCCAGGCAACCTGCATTCCGGGCAAAGCGGAGCTCGAAGTGAGCCGCGACATTCTCGACCATCCGGCCCAAGCTGCCTCCAAGGCCTCCGATGCAGCGATTTTCAAGCGCTTTTTCGCCCGCCTGCCCAAGCCGCTGCCCGCCACATCCAAGGCCGCCTTTCAACCTTCGCAGGAGGGTTTTCGCCTGATGGTCGAAACCGGCCGCCGGGAAACCGAGGCCGCTTTCTTTCCTGCGGACCAGGACATTCTCGACAATCCTGCCCCGCAAAAGCTCACTCCCATCGCAACGGGTTTGGTCCTCGAACTCAAGAAGGACGCCAATCTGACGGCCAACCCGGCCCAGTTGAAGGGCGTTCTGGAGCTTTCCGGCGGAAGGGTGTATGAGATTGTGGCTTTGCCCGGTCTGGCCGCTGCCGTTCCGGTCTCCGCGCCAGCCCCGGCTGCCGCCTCCACGGCGAGCCCATCCACTCCGGCCGCTCCTCCGGCGGCAACGCAGCCTGTCTCCGCGCAGCCCTCAACACCGGCTCCCGCCGCCACGCCGTCGCTGTCTTGGCTGGCCCTGCTGCGGACCTCCGGCCTGGCTTTCGTGGGCGGACTGATCCTGAACCTCATGCCCTGCGTTTTTCCAGTGCTTTTCCTCAAGGGACTGGCGCTGGTCAACTCCGGCAATGAAGAGCGGCACAAACTCCGCGCCCATGGGCTGGTCTATGCCGTGGGCATTCTGGTCTCCTTCTGGGTGCTGGTCGCCGTGCTGCTGGGTCTGCGCGCCGCCGGATCGACCCTTGGCTGGGGATTTCAGTTCCAGTCGCCGGTGTTTCTGGCTCTCATGGCTGGGTTGTTGTTCTTCTTGGGGCTCTCTTTAGCCGGTCAGTTCGAAATCGGCCTCACCCTTACCAGCGCGGGCGGCTCTCTGGCTGCGAAACAGGGCTATGCCGGCAGCTTCTTCACCGGGATTCTGGCTGTCGTGGTGGCCACGCCGTGCACCGCGCCCTTCATGGGAGCGGCCATCGGCTACGCACTGGCTCAACCCGCAGCCGTAACGTTTGCCGTCTTCACGGCGCTGGCGCTGGGCCTGGCCGCTCCCTATGTGGCGCTCACTCTTCAACCGGCCTGGACGCGCATCTTGCCCCGTCCCGGCGTCTGGATGGAGGTCCTGCGCCAGGCCGTCTCCGTGCCCATCTTCGCAACCGTCATCTGGCTGGCCTGGGTGCTGGCGCGAGCCTATGGAGCTGGGATGCTGGCGGCGCTTCTGGCGAACTTCCTGCTGCTGGCCATTGCCGGTTGGTTCCTCGGCCGCTGGCCCGCCCGCCGCTGGGCCACGGCGGTTGCGTCGTTGGTTGTGTTGGGAGTGGTGGCAGTCAGCGTATTGGCTCCGGGGAGGCTGGTTGTCGCCTCGGAGGCATCGGATCCACCGGAGATGCGCGGAGTTTGGCAGCCATGGTCTGAGGCGGCAGTTAGCCGTTCGCTGGCAGCGGGCCAGCCGGTCTTTGTGGACTTCACAGCAAGCTGGTGCCTGAGCTGCCAGGTGAATGAAAAGGTGGCGTTGAGCAGGCCTGACGTTGAGCAGGCTTTTCAGGCAAAGAATGTGGTTTTGATGAGGGCCGACTGGACCCGCCACGACGAGGCCATTACCCAAACGCTCACCGCTCTGGGCCGCAGCGGCGTTCCCGCCTATGCTCTCTACGTTCCTGGCGAAACGAGCCCGCGGCTCCTGCCGGAAGTGCTCACGCCCGGCATTGTCACCGACGCTCTGGAGAAGCTGCCAAAGCCTGCAACACAAGCCAGCGTGGCAACGTCCAACCACCAGTAAGCCCATTCAAGTTGATCGTCTGAATTCCCCTCAGGAGGTTGACTCTCATGAAACTCAGCTCTTGTCTCTCCGGATGCGCGGCGGTTCTGGCTGCGCTGCTGGCCGTTTCCGCCGCTGCGCAGGCCGTTCGCGTGGGCGCGCCTGCCCCCGGCTTTACCGCAACCGATTCGCGTGGCCAGACCGAAACCCTGGCGCAATATCGCGGCAAATACGTTGTCCTGGAGTGGCACAACCAAGGCTGCCCCTATACGAAGAAGCACTATGTTTCCGGCAACATGCAGGCCTTGCAGAAGGAGTGGACCGGGAAGGGCGTCGTCTGGTTCACCGTCATTTCGTCGGCTCCCGGCCAGCAGGGTTACGTCACATCCAGCCAGGAAAACGCCTACCTGGCCGAGGTACACGCCTACCCAACCGCCGTCCTGTTGGATCCGGAAGGCAAGCTCGGCCGCCTTTATAGTGCCAAAACCACGCCCCAGATGATCGTCATCGATCCCGCCGGCAAAGTGATCTATGACGGCGCCATCGATAACCGCCCCACACCCGACCCGGACGACATTCGCGGCGCGGATAATTATGTCTCGGACGCGCTGACCGCTGCGATGGCGGGCAAGCCCGTGGCCAATGCCTTTACACGACCCTATGGCTGTTCGGTCAAGTACTCGGATTGAGGGAACCCGGCGGGGTCAAGCGCGAGTGCGCTCATGCCCCGCCGGATTCAAGCTACATGGTTGCGAAAGCTGCTTTGGCGCGCTCCTCGATCTCTGCTGCGGTGGGCTTGCTGATGGTTTGGCCAATCGACCAATAGAGCCCGAATGGGTCGCGCAGCTGCCCATAGCGGTCGCCCCAGAACTGGTCGGCCAGGGGCATTTTTACTTCGGCGCCAGCGGCCAGGGCCTTGGCCCAGGCGGAGTCGGCGTCTTCTACCTGCAGATGGAAGGTTACCGGGCTGCCGCCAAGCGCCTCGGCGGTCTGCGACTTCTCGCTCATGGTGGCGCAGAAGTCGTCGCACATCATCAGGACGCCGCCGTTAATACTCAGGCTGGCGTGCATCAGTTTGTTGGTGTTGGGAGCTGCGTGCCGGGCCAGTTCCACCGCGTCAAAGGCCTTCTTGTAGAAGTCGATGGCAGCGGCAGCGTTGCTGACGACGATATACGGGACAAAGGTGGGTTGATCGCTCATGATTGTCCTCCGGAATGGGTGTTGAGGGGAATTCGCAGGCCGTCTTCCGGAAGCCCGCGCGACGCGAGATCTTCGCGACTCTCATAAGATGGGCGCTCGCTCGGATTGGTTGACCGGCTGGGCGGCGCAATTTCGGGACTATCTGCTTCCCCCATGCTTCGCGGCCCGGATGCGCCGGATCTCTTCCATGCGCTGGGCGAGCAGTTTTTCGCGGCCCTCCTGGGTGGGCTGGAAGTAGCTGCGGCCCTTGAGCGAATCGGGCAGGCAATCCATGTCGGCCACCCGCCCTTCTTCGTCGTGGGCGTAGCGGTAGCCTTTGCCGTAATCCAACTCTTTCATCAGTCGCGTGGGGGCGTTGCGCAGGTGCAGTGGAACCGGCTCCTGGCGGGTCTGCTCCACCTCCTGCTGCACGGCGCCGTAGGCCGTGTAAACCGAGTTCGATTTGGGCGCCAGCGCCAGGTAGACCACCGCCTCAGCCAGCGCCAGGTCGCCTTCCGGCGAACCGAGGAACTCCATCGCCTGCTTGGCAGAGAGGCACAGGTTCAGCGCCTCGGGAGCGGCGAGCCCGATGTCTTCGACCGCCATCCGAACCACGCGCCGCGCCAGGTACATCGGGTCCTCGCCGGCGGCGAACATCCGCGCCAGCCAGTAGAGCGCGGCGTCGGGGTCGCTGTTGCGCACGCTTTTATGCAAGGCCGAAATCAGGTTGTAGTGCTCTTCGCCGGATTTGTCATACATCAGCACGCGCTGCTGGACGGCCTCGCCGGCCAATGCGCGGTCAATGTGCTTCTTGCCCGCCGGACCCGGTTCCTGGGCCAGTTGCGCGGCCACTTCCAGTGTGTTGTAGGCCGAACGGCAATCTCCGCTCGAGTAGCTGGCGATCAGCTCCAGCGCGTCCTCGTCCGCGGTTATCTCCAGAGCGCCCAGCCCGCGTTCTTTATCCTCCAGGGCTTTCCGTAAGAGCTGCTCGATGCAATCGTCGCTCAGCGATTGCAGCACGTAAACCCGGCAGCGGGAGAGCAGCGCCGAGATGATCTCGAAGGAGGGATTCTCCGTGGTTGCGCCGATCAGCCGGATGGTGCCGCGTTCCACGTAGGGCAGAAATGCGTCCTGCTGCGCCTTGTTGAAGCGGTGAATCTCATCCACAAACAGGATGGTGCGCGAATGCATCTCCGAAGCTTGCGCCGCGGCCGACATCACCTGCTTGATCTCCTTGATGCCGCTCATCACCGCGGAGAACTCGATGAAGCTGGCGCGCGTGGTCTCGGCAATGATTTTGGCCAGTGTGGTTTTGCCCACGCCCGGCGGACCCCACAGAATCATGGAACCTGAATCGTCGCGCTCGATCTGGACGCGCAGCGGCTTTCCGGGGCCGACCAGGTGCTCCTGTCCGCTCATCTCATCCAAGGTGCGCGGTCTCATCCGCTCGGCCAATGGCGCGGTGCGGAGCGGCCCTTTGGGGCCTTCGGGCTCGCCGTCAAACAGGCTCATCGCGCGCTCCGAGATACTGAATCCGGGTGCCCCATCCTTCGCGTACTTTGCGACGGGTGGGAAACAACCGCATCGCCCCTACTCCGCTGCCGCGCTGCCTCATACAGCAGCACGCTGGCGGCGACGGCGGCGTTCAGGCTCTCCACCGGACCGGGGCAGGGAATTGTGAGTGCTCCATCGGCCTGGACCGCAAGCGCCTCCGGCACGCCGTTGCCCTCATTGCCGATCAGCAAGGCCACCGGTTCGGACAGGTCGGCGCAGTCGGCCGCTTTGGCCCCGTGCACGGCGGTGGTCCAGACTTTCACGCCAGCCTCTCGCAACCGGGCAAAGCAATCCTCGGCGTCCGCGGCGAGCACAGGAACCCGAAAAACGCTTCCCGCGGAGGCGCGCACAGCCTTCGGATTCCAGGCGCTCACGGTTCCGGGCAGGCAAACCACCCCATGGGCGCCGAAAGCCTCGGCCGAGCGCAGAATCGTTCCCAGGTTGCCGGGGTCCTGAAGGCCCGCCAGAAGCACAATCAGCGCGGCTGCTTCCCCTTGGCCTTCTAGAATGTCAGGCCAAGTCCAGGACGGCGTCTCGATCAGGGCCGCAACCGGCTGGGGCGTTTCGGTGGTCAGGGCGGAGTTCAGCAGCTCCCTCGGCAGCAGCAGCACGTCGGTCTCCGCCGGCAGCGGCAGCGCTTCCAGCAGCGGTTCCGCGCCCTCCGCCACAAAGACGCAAGCCACACGCAGACCCGCACGCAGAGCCTCTTCCAGCAGGTTCGGCCCCTCGATGCCGGCCAAACCGCGCGCCTCCCGGCCGGGGTGCGCCAGCGCGCGCCGCAGTTCTTTCAGGCGGACATTCTGTTTACTCTGTACAATGCGGAGAGGCATCTTGGGGCGAATCCGATCTTTCTCTGGCGATTCCGGCTCTAGCGTGATTCTAGCCTGTTTGCTGGGTTGCGATGGGGCTCCGAACCGCCTCCCAACTTGCGCCATTGGCGGTGCTGTGATAGCTTCCGTCTTTATGGCATCTTGAACTCGGGAACTGAGGTAGACCTTCTTGTCCGCGGAGATCTTGCGCGTCCATCCCGACGAACCCCAGCCTGACAGGATCGACTATATCGTCTCCTGTCTGCGCAAAGGCGATGTAGTTGCCCTGCCGACCGATACCTTCTACGGCCTGGCCGTCGATCCGGTAAACCTCCATGCGGTCGAGCAGATCTACCAGATCAAGACCCGGCAGAAGCATAAGCCCTTGTCGCTGCTCATCGCCTCGCTGGCCCAGGCCTACGAATTGGCTCGCGACACCGACCCCTTGCTGGACAAGCTGGCCGACAAATTCTGGCCCGGTCCGCTCACCATTATCGTGAGAGCCGGCACCAAGCTGCCGTTGCGGTCCACCGCGCACACCGGCAATGTGGCCCTGCGCGTTCCCGACGCCGCCATTCCGCGAGCGGTGGTGGAGCGCCTCGGGTTGCCCATTACGGCGACATCGGCCAATTTGCAGGGGGCGTCCGAGTGTACGCACGCGGCCTGCGTTCGCGACCAGATCGGCGACCGCATCCCTCTCATCATCGACGGCGGT
>Ga0326727_10018576_pt1 | contig 14170 bp, 10 predicted proteins | sample MB2enrmetagenome_FD_207643 | JGI IMG/M metagenome (GOLD analysis project Ga0326727, IMG submission 207643) | Lab enriched peat soil microbial communities from McLean, Ithaca, NY, United States - MB29MY | ecosystem: Environmental > Terrestrial > Soil > Wetlands > Peat | place: USA: New York...
AATGCAATCCTGATATTCAGGCGGCGCATGAATTCCGCCCTTGCCACCAAAACAAAAAAAACGGCGAGGGTCGGGCTCCCGGCGCTGTTTCCTCTCTTTTCGCCGAATATGGCGCAAAATGTGCAGACCGCTCAAAGCAATTCAGGGCAGAATCTTTCCACCCCTTACGCGCCGAATCGCCGATACCAGTATGCCGACGATCGCAAAAGCAGCTCCGTACAGAGCGGCATTACTCAAAAGAACCGTGGCTATCAGCCCAAACCAACTCTTGAGGCCAAAGCCCAGCACGAACAACGGGCATAGCCGAAGCGTCAGCCGCACGACAAATCCATTGACTGGGCCAGAGAATGGTTGGATCAACGTAAGGGATATGAGAATGACCGCAACGACGATGCCCAGCACCGCTCCGGTTAATCCGAACTCTCCGACAGAACGAGGGTCCTTATTCGTTTCCATTCTGTCCCGCTCATTGCGGCTTCGCCAGCTGCTGCCCCTGCGCCTGCTTCCGCTCCTGGCGCGTTTCCGTCCCAACCTCGATAGCCTCGCCCATCGCCAGCGGCAGCTCCTGCTGGGCGGGCTTGGCCGACTCGTAAGCGCGCACAATGCGCTGCACCAGCGCGTGGCGCACCACGTCGCAATCCTCGAAGTGGCAGAAGTGAATGCCCTCAACCCCATCGAGAATATTGATCGCATCCAGCAGTCCTGACTTGCGCGGATTGGGCAAGTCAATTTGTGTTATATCGCCCGTGATCACCGCCTTCGAGTTGGCGCCCATGCGCGTCAAAAACATCTTCATCTGCTCGATCGTCGTATTCTGAGCCTCGTCCATGATGATGAAAGCATCGTTCAGCGTCCGTCCGCGCATAAAGGCAAGCGGCGCCACTTCGATCACATTTTTCTCCAGCATCTTGTCGACCTTCTCCGGATCGAGCAGATCGTAAAGCGCGTCGTACAGCGGCCGCAGATAAGGATCGACCTTCTCCTGCAAGCTGCCCGGCAAAAAGCCAAGCCGCTCGCCCGCCTCCACCGCGGGGCGCACCAGCACAATGCGGCTCACCTTCTTGGCATTGATCGCGGCCACCGCCATGGCCACAGCCAGATAGGTCTTGCCCGTGCCCGCCGGGCCCACGCCAAAGACCATATCGTTCTGCTCGATGGCCTCCACATATTTGCGTTGATTGATCGACCGCGGCTGCACCGTCCGCTTCACGCCCGCCGAGCGCTGCTTGCCGCTATCGGAAAGCGAGCGCAGCGTAGTCGCCGCATCGGCCACCACCAGGCGCAGCATTCCATTCAGTTCCCCGTTGTGCGGGTTCACGCCCTGCTTTCGCAGCGCCTCGAAGTCATGGAAGATGCGCTGCACGCGCGCCACGCCCTCTTCCGGTCCCTCTACATGCACGGCATCGGAGCGAAGATCGATCCTGACGCCGAGCGAGTCTTCCATCAGCCTGAGGTTTTCATCGCGAGTCCCAAACAGGGGCTCAAGGTTGGGCGTGATCTCCAGAGCGATCTTCAAAGGAATCGGCTGCCTCCAGTGCGGCGTTGACGGGTTAAGTTCGCGCGCCGCTGACGGTTTGAATCGGCGCAGCATTGATGGGCTGAATTGAGTTCCGGTGCTTTGAAAGGGCACGACTTTAGTCGTGCCGCAAACACGACAAGGAAACCCTGGGCTTTAGCCCCTGCGGGATGCTTGCTGCAAAATCGATTGTCGATTGTATCTTCCGGGTGCCTGCCGCTATCAAGCAGGGTTGAGCTGAAGCTCGGGGCCCTGTGGTGAAACCGCGGGATGGCATTGGCGACCAAATCGGGTATCTGCGCTTGAGAGTAGCGCCAACCGCCTAATGAGTCAATCCACCACACCATGAATTTTGATGACTATTGTGCCTTTGCGGATACGTGCGCCCCGCCGTTCGGTCAATTTGGACCGGCCTGTGGTTCCGGCCGCGCATCGCTCTATGACAAAGCTCACATAACCGGCGCCCTGAATTGGTGTCCAATTGACAGAAGCATCTCGCGCAGCAACGCAAGATCGACTTCGAGACCTCAAGTGCATTTCAGCTAATGAGGCTCTTCCAGATCTTGTCCGGGCATGCCGTTATTGTTCGTTCGCGTGCCCATGTCACTTCAATGACCGCCGCTCAAGGTTGTAGACAGAATGAACGGAGCCGAATAATGAGCAAGTTCAGCTCAACAGCGTTCTTACGTCAACTAGGAATCCTCTTTGCCAATCCCGTGTCTGCGCCAAGCCTCTTTACCCGCGGGACCGTTGCCGGAATCCGCCCTCGAACCTGGATGAGAACAAGCTGGGCGGCATGCCTGGGCGTGGTCTCACTGCTTGCGCTCAGCGGATGTGCGGCGCTACAGGTCAAGCTCGGGATGAAGGTCTACTTGGCCAAGACCTCGGTCACCTCCATCGAAGCAAGCCAGCCCAAAGGCCCAGGCATCGGGCCGGGACAGAAATCCTCGCTCATGGTCGATGTAACCCAGCCGGACGGCAAGGTGCTGCAAACGGAGGGGGTAGGCAAAGGAAAGGTCATGTGGAGCGACCTGACCGTCACGGCGACCGTCGTCACCGTCAGCAAGAAGGGAGTTATGACTCTGCCTAAAGATCCCAGAGTCAGCGACGGCAAGCTCCCGCATGTCACCATAACGGTGCCTAGCCATCCCGGCGTCCACGCGGATCTCGACATTCCGCTGCGCTACGACTACAAGTTCGTCTCGGACTTCTCCGGAAGCAGCGGCACAAACGGCATGGACGGCAACGCCGGGTTGGACGGCATGAGCGGCAGCCCTGGTTCCATGGATCCGAATAACCCCTCCGCGGGCGGGAACGGCTCGGACGGTGGCAACGGCACGGATGGTTCAAATGGAGGACCCGGCGGAGACGCGCCGCCAGTGCAGATCCAAGTCACGCTCAGGCCAGGCGCTCATCCCCTGCTGCAGGCAAGAGTATCCGCGGCAGGCCACAATAGGCTCTACCTGGTCGATCCCCAGGGAGGGTCGCTGACCGTGAGAGCCGACGGTGGTGAGGGAGGCTCAGGCGGCAAGGGCGGACGGGGTGGCCGGGGCGGTTCCGGCGGCATTGGCACTCCCAACGGAAGCAGCGGGATGGATGGCCGCAGCGGGCAGGACGGAATGAATGGTCCGTCGGGAAGCGGTGGAAGCATCACCGTGACCTACGATCCGCAAGTCAAACCCTACCTGGCTACCATCCACCTATCCAATCAGGGCGGCCCTAAGCCGGTATTCCAGGAACAACCGGTCGCTCCACTGTGGTGAACGTAAACCGGCGTCGCGCCTGGTCGGCGGGATCTGTTCGGTGGGGTTTGGCGGATGGCCCACCCCTGACCTTCGCCGCCGTCGCCTTGCGCAAAAAAAACCTCCCACGGCGCACAATGATTAAAAGCAGACCCACGCAAGAAAGTCCGGCTGCACCGTTGCCAGAAGATTCCGAGCCGAGTTCGCCCCAAATCACGCACATTGACCAGCCATTCAATTTCCCGTAGACTAAGAAATTGCGAGGGATGCGCTCGACAGGCATTCTGTGCCGCATCTCAACCTGAGACAAGGAAGTTCAATGGCAAATCATTTATCGGCGCTCAAGCGCGCCCGCCAGACCGTAACCCGCACCGATGTGAACCGCGCCAACCGCAGCCGTGTGCGCACCAGCCTCCGCGCTCTCCGCGAGGCCCTGGTCAAGGGCGATGTCAAGGCCGCCCAGACCCAGTATCGCGAGACCGTCTCCACCCTCGACAAGGGCGTGCAGAAGGGCATCCTCCACCAAAACACCGTCTCCCGCTACAAGAGCCGCCTCAACACGCGCCTCAAGGCCCTGGCCACCGCCAAGGCGTAGTTTGGCGACCCTGCCAAGGCTCCAAGCCCGATTAAATCAAATGAACAGCTGGGATCGATTCCCGGCTGTTCCTGTTTTGGCGCGGGCTCAAATGGCCGGCCTTGCGGACATTGGCTCTCAAGGTGCGATTTTCCAAGGCGGGATCTAATCGGTGGCGTTCGGTGTCAAACCATATAGGAGGTTAGCGGTGAGATGTCGCAGCCCCCGCCATCAACGCTTCCACCCCCCACCGATGCAGAGCTCGTTGCTTCATTGGCAAAGCTCTGGCCGCACCGGGAGCACGAGTCGAACGCCATCAAGAATCTCTGCTGCGGTCTCGGCCTACACCGCTGGCGTCAGTTGGATCTGAGCGAACTCCATCCTGAGAAAGAAGTCCGCTATTGCTTCTGGTGCTCGAAGATCAAAGTCGATGGGATCGTTTATACCCCATGATTATGCTTCGCGGAGAAGATCGCCAAGCGGGTCCCGGCGCGGCCCGCGGCTTTAGAACTCATACCGTGCGCTGAACACCGGGTAACGCCCTATCTGGTCGACCTTGATGATCGGCTCCCCGCTGCTGTTGGCGCAACCCCACCCCTGCTTGCATTCGTCGAGCCACACATAGCCCATCAGGTTGCCGCGATTCAAAGTATTTTCGGCGCCGGCGTGCAGGTTGATGACACCTTTCCTGGCGTGGAAGTTCCGTTCCAACTCCAGATCCAGGCGATTGTAGAGCGGCCCGCGGATGGCGTTGATTTGCGTCAAATCGTAAATTCCCCGGCTCTGTGCATTCGAATCAGCCAGGTCAAACGGCGTGTATGGCCGGCCGCTTGCAACCGACTCGCGCAGATCGAGCTGAATCCCCAGCGGAAGCCGAAGATTGCCCGCCGCGTTCGCTACCACGGGGACATCGTAGTTACCTCGGCGCCGAAGTCCATCCAGCGCGCGATAGGTGGTCTGCGACCGCGCAAACGAGATCGTCCCTTTCAACCGGTTTCCCCAATGGGCGCGCAGCGCTAGCTCCAGGCCGCGCGCCTGCGCGGTTCCGGCGCTGGTAAGCGGGAGCCAGACAAATTCCTGCCCCAGCGTGTCCAACAAATTCGATAACATCAGCGCCGGATACTCGGTGGAGACGGCTTCGCGCCGATAACTCTTCCAATAACTCTCGGCGTCGAGAGTGCCCCAGTTCGCCTGCCATAGCCGCAAACCAAAAGCCTCTTGCCGGACTCGTGTGGGGCGCAGGCTTCTGTTGCTTGCGTAGCTTATCATGTCTATTAACGGCGGTAATTGCGACGACATGTTGAAGGAGCCGTGAAGACTCTGCCGGGCATTGAGCCGATAGACGAGCGAAGCTCGCGGATCCAGCGCATAACTTCCCGCGATTGCGAATGTTTCCGCGCGTAAGCCTGCCAGTAGCCTCCAGCGCGAGCCCCACCCTCCCTCGGCCTCAACAAAGGAGGCGGTTTGGCCGGTAGAGAAATCGCGATGGAAGGTCACAGCATCGGAGCGCGTGGTATCTGCGCTAAATGGCGATAACTGGCCGTTAGGCTGAGCTACCGAATCGTTCGCGGCGGTTAAGTTACCGCTGCCGCCCACGGATATCAGCCATCCGCGCAAGTCGGCTCGAAGCATGTACTTCAACGCCGACAAGTTATTGAGCGAGTCTTCGCTATAAGAAGGCAACACCGCGACCGGGCCGCAGACTCCGTTAACCACCTCGTTGCCGATCTGCTGTTGTTGACCTATGTTCTGGCGCGTAAGTGAAGAACTGGCGGTAAGATCGGCGCTAACTCGCGGCGAGAACCCATGCTCCCAGTTCAGCCCCTCGGTGGTGCGCCAACCGGAATACTGCGTCTGAAAAATACTGGTGGCGCCCCATGATTGGCAGGGCTTCATCTCGATCGAGTCCGCGCCGCCCAAGGTGAACACTGAGACCGCGTCACGATCGCCAAGATTAAGCTCCAGGCGTGACATTCCGTTCGTATACGTTGGGACGCCATTGATGCCGATATCGTTGGTCACCAGATTCAGGATGCTGCGGTGCCCGGAGATCAGCCAACTACCTTTGTGGGTCAAAGCGCGCTGAAACAGGCCGCCCGCACCCGCAATGCCCAAAGATGCATTTCCCAACCGGCGCTCATTTCTCAGTTCGCGCGTGCGTATTTCGATCAGAGAAGAGAGACGGCTTGAGTACTCCGCATCGTACGCATCGGATCTCATGTTCATGGTGCCAACAGTCGTGGAATCGATCATCGACGTGAATCCGCCGTTACTGCCGGATAGCGAAAAGTGGTTGACGTTCGGAACTTCAATACCATCGACGACAAAAAGATTCTCGGTGGGATGTCCGCCGCGCACAAGCACATCGTTGCTAAGATCTGAGTTCCAAACCACGCCCGGCAAAACTTGCAGATAGCGGCTAAGGTCCCCGTAGGTCCCCGCCGAGGAAAGAATCTCGGCCTGCGTAACATTCGAGGCCGGCCCCAGTGCATTTAGCACACCTGTATCTTCAGCGGTTACGTGCAATGTAGTCATAACTCTTGGCCGCGTAACCGGTGGAACATTCGTAGTCCCGGTGCTGACTCCAGGGGCTGATGCGGTCCCGGCCTTGATAGCCGGGGGAATCTCCTGCGCGGACTGCGCGATGCATATCGCGGGATCTGCTGCAAGCACAAATGCGAGAGAAAAGGTTACGATCAGTCGGCTCATGATTTCTCCGCGCACAAGGGGAAGAAGTTGATCCCGCAACCTCGGAAGGCGAATGCGAAGTGCCGCAACGCCGATCGGTAGCCGGAGATCGCCGGCGCTCTGGAAAATGGCTATCTCCAAGGCATGATAGAGTTAGAACCTTCTAATGAATTGTCGTGTCAATCGGATAAGTTTGAAACATTCCGATTGCGCGCCTTTAAGTAACCTCTGTCTCGTTTTACTGCAATTTTAGTAAGTGATCGCATGTCCCGGATCCGCGGAAGTAATCATATTGATAACTGGGAGTGACTCCGAGCGCTGATCCTGTGCAAAATCCAGCTTGGCAAGCTCCGAGTTAGTCGAGCAATTCGAAGATTCCCGCCGCTCCCATGCCTCCGCCTACGCACATCGTCACCATGCCGTAGCGGACCTGGCGGCGGCGCATCTCGCCGAGCAGCGTCGCGGTGAGTTTGGCGCCCGTGCAGCCCAGCGGATGGCCGAGAGCGATGGCGCCTCCGTTGACGTTGATCCGCTCGGAATCGAGGCCCAGCACGCGGATGATAGCCACAACCTGCGAAGCGAATGCCTCGTTAAGTTCGATCAGGCCAATATCGTTTAGGGTCAGGCCGGCGCGCTTCAACGCCGTGGGAATTGCTGTGATGGGACCGATACCCATCTCCTCCGGCAGGCAGCCCGTTACGGCGTAGGCCACGAGGCGGCCGAGCGGACGAATCTCCAGCTCCCGCGCCCGATCGGCCTCCATCAAAACCACCGCCGCCGCTCCGTCTGAGGTCTGCGAAGAGTTGCCTGCGGTGACCGTGCCCTGGGCGTGAAAGGCCGGTTTCAGTTTCGCCAGCGCTTCGGCGGAGGTATCCGCACGCGGGCCTTCGTCGGCGGCAAAGATCGATTCGGTGACGACCGGCTTGCCCGCCCTCGCTCCCGGTACCGAGGATGCGACTTTCACCGGGATCAATTCGTCGTCAAATCGTCCTGCAGTCTGCGCGGCTAGAGCTTTTCTGTGGCTGGATAGCGCGAATGCGTCCTGGTCTTCCCGCGAGACGCCATAGCGTCGGGAAACGCGCTCGGCGGTTAGTCCCATGGTCAGCAGCGACGCCGGATAATGCTCGGCCATGTACGGATTGGGGCTGGGTTTGAGGCCGCCAAAGGGAAGCAGGCTCATCGATTCCGCGCCTCCCGCGACCACCACCCGTTCGCCGCCCGCGCGAATGCGCAGGTCAGCCAAGGCGATTGCTTCAAGGCCCGAGGAGCAGAGCCGGTTGACAGTGACGCCGGGAACCTCGACCGGCAGACCCGCGCGCAGCACAGCCCAACGGGCGATATCCCAGCCCTGCTCGCCCTCCGGCTGGGCGCAGCCGAGAATCACGTCGTCGACGTCAGCTTTGTCAAGCGCCGGAACCCGATCCAGAGCCGCGCCGACGGCGAGCGCCGCAAGATCGTCGGGGCGTGTGGTGGACAGTGCGCCTTTGGGGGCGCGGCCAACGGGGGTGCGAACGGCGCTGACGAGGACGGCTTCCGGCATGGGAGGTGCTCCTTGAGCCTGCTATGGCTAACCTAATTGGGCAAATCAACAAGCGTCCAGGCGCTCTTGGCGTAGAAGTGAAAAATAGTGCGTTGGTCGACGACCGAATCCGCAAGCGCGTCGTGGTCCACGAGCGGCGGTCGATGTATCATGCCGATTTGAGCATCGTGAATTTGCCTCGGCGATGCGGGATCGATACCCCAGTTGAAGCCGAGTACGCCGGTCGTGTCGTGGGCTTGCAGGCGCACGGTTTCCGGCGCCGAAGCCAGCACTTCGAACTGCGCCGGCGTGTCACTGAAAAAAACCAGCAATGATACCGTTCCCTGCGCCGAGCAGAGCACCGCCCAGTCTGAAGAGCCGGCCCGCTCCAGGCTGGCATGAACCACGTTTTCCGGGTGATGCGCTTCGTACGTTTGCGGTATCAGGCAACTGCGCCGATTGAGCAACTCCACGACCGTCGCGGGAAGCTCGGGAAACGAGCTCACGGGCAGATGGCGAATGAGGTAAGGGGTAGAGTGGCCGGCGAGGACAATATGACCGGATTCGTCGAGTTGCAGCGTTCTTTGCTCCGGCGAGGCTCGCTGACTCCTCACCGGGATAGGTGCCATTAACAGAGCCGTCAGCAAAATGGATGTCGCAAACTTCATAGCTAATTCCGCAGCGGCTTGCCGGTCTTCAGCGTGAACGCAATCCGCTCCTGGGTCTTCCGTTCGCCGGCGAGCGAGAGAAACGCTTCCCGCTCCAAGTCAAGCAGGTATTGCTCGCTGATGGGAGTGCCCGCCGTCACTCGCCCGCCGGCAAGAATGTATGCGGCCCAGCGCGCCACCTTCTGGTCGTGCTCGGAGGCATAGCCGGCCTCGCCCATCAGATAGACGCCTGTCTCCAGCGTGGCCAGCGCACCGATGCCGGGAGCGGGAATCTGCTTGCGCGGCTGCGGAGCGGCGTAGGCTGCCTGCGCGAGGGTTGCTACCTGGGTCTTGGCGTCAAGAAGAAGCCGCTCGCGGTTCATGGTGATGCGGTCTGCCGCGGTCAACAAGCCCAGCGAACGTGCCTCGACCGCCGACGTGGAAACCCTGGCCAGCGCGATGGTTTCAAACGTTCGCTTGAGTGCAGTAGCCATCTCGGCCGATTGGGCGAAGCGGGATGGCGGGTCACGCGGGTCGGGCGGGGCCAGCGCAGCGGCTTGATCGATGGCGCGCAGCAGCATCTCCTTGGTGCCGCCTCCAGCCGGAATCAGGCCCACGCCGGCCTCGACCAATCCTATATATGTCTCGGCGTGCGGCTGCCGGCGCGCGGCGTGCAGGCATATCTCCGCGCCGCCGCCCAGGGTGAGGCCAAACGGTGCAGCCACCACCGGACGCGGGCAGAATTTGATGGCCGCGGTCATCTGCTGGAAGCCATGGATCACCGCCGCCAGTTCGTCCCACTCGCCCTCCTGCGCGGCCAGCAGTAGTTGCATCAGGTTGGCGCCCACGCTGAAGTTTTCGCGGTCGCTCGCGATCACAAAGCCGGCAAAGTCGCGCACCGCATCGGAGGAGGGGTTAAGCACCGCGGAGATCAACGAGAGCACGTCGCCGCCGATGGCGTTCTTGAGCGAGTGCAACTCGATGCAGCCGATGCCATCACCCAGATCGGCCAGCGACGCGCCGGGGTTGGCGCGGACTACGCCATGCGAGCGGCGGAAATCCGCAATGCGCGCGTGACCGGGCTGCTTGGGAATCGGTTCCCATGCGCTCGTGGTGGGGTTGTAACACAGCGGGCCGTCGGGCGAATACCAGGAGACACGAGCGGACTCAGGTCCGGAGTCGATAAGAGATTCAACCGAGCGGCTCACCGGCAGATGGAGCGCCTTCATGCGCGACACAGTTTCTCGAACGCCGGCCGCATCCCACATTTCAAATGGACCGAGCTCCCAGTTGAATCCGGCGCGCATTGCGGCGTCGATTGAAGGCGCGTCGGCGGCGACCTCACCGATTCTATCTGCTGCAAAGTTCCAAAGCGATGCCAGAAACGGCCACAAGAAAGCGGCAGCCTTGTCTTTGGCCGGATCGTTGGCCAGCAGCAGGCTTAACCTCTCCGGCACCGTGGCCGCGTTCTTGGCCATTTCGAGCGCGGGCAGGTTCGGCTTGGCCGTGGGGCGGTACTCAAGAGTGGCCAGATCGAGCACCAGCCGCAATTCCTTCCCATCATCACCGCGGCTTTTCTTGTAGAAGCCCTGGCTGGCCTTGTCGCCGATCCATCCGCGCTTGACGATCTCCTCCAAGATTGAAGAAAAACCACCTTGCGGCGCACCCTCGGGAAAGTTGGCGGCAACATGGGCCAGTATGTCGATGCCCACCAGGTCCGCCAATCGGAAAGTACCGGTCCGGGGCCAGCCAATCGCCGTGCCGGTCAGCGCGTCCACTTCTTCAATGGTCAGCCCCTGCTCCAGCATCAAATTCGACGCGCTGAACATCACGGAAACGCCGATGCGGTTGGCAATAAAGTTGGGCGTGTCGTTGGCAAACACAACCTGCTTGCCCAGCGCGCGGTCGGCGAACGCGGCAAATGCGGCTACCGCTCGCGCGTCGCTCTCGGCAGTGGCAATGACCTCGAGCAACCGCATATAGCGTGGAGGGTTGAAGAAGTGCGTGCCGAAGAATCGGCCGCGATGCGCGGCGAGCCCGGCGGCGATCTGTTTGATGGGCAGCCCGGATGTGTTGGTGGTCAAGACCGCATTTGGCGCCAGGTGCGGAACCACGCGACCGAGTAAGGCCGTCTTGATGGCAAGATTCTCGGCGACCGCCTCGATCACCCAGTCGCACTGAGCCAGCTTGGGCAGATCGTCTTCAAAGTTGCCGGCCGTAACCAGTGCGGCCAGCGATGCCTCATAGAACGCTGCCGGCTTGGCCTTGCCCAGCGCTTCAATCGCCGCGATTGCCAACCGGTTCCTCGCAGCGCCGCTCGCGTTGTCGGAGCCGGCGGGAAGTATATCCAGCAGAAGCACGGGGATTCCGGCGTTGGCCAGGTGAGCGGCAATGCGCGAGCCCATGGTTCCCGCACCGAGCACGGCGGCGCGGCGGACCAGCATCGGCTGGATTATCGGAACAAAAGTGGGAGTTGCAGCCGAGGGGTTCGTGCTCATACGGTTCCTCCCTGCGCGGGTTGGATCAGCCGATGGAACTTTGCGACTCAGTTTGGGCTGGAATGGCTCCAGGTTGCCAGAAGAGCAGCAAGAGTATCGAGCTGCCAAATAGAACATTTACCACAACGGATGAACTGCCAAGTATATGCAGTACAAGTCCAAACAAAGCCACCGACTCCGCTGTTGCGAATCGGAGGATGTGTCCTGACATCCATCGCGTGAGCCGTGCTGAGTTTTGATTCTCTGGAAGAGGCTGTCCGGGGCCACGCAGGAGGATCGGCTGCACGATGAATCCCATGAGAGCAGAGGCTGCTGCGCACAACACAATGGCCCACTGAACCGTAGGGTTCACGCTGTGCGCAGCGGGATGTACCGTGCCGCTGACGTAGTAAAAAAGCCCAACTGAGATTATGAAGGTGACTTGCATGATGCGAAGCACATGGGATTTCGGATTCATTCGAGCTCTCCCTGCGCCGGTTGAACGGTGGATCCGTTCACCACGCGGAATCCATGGCAGCATACGGAACGGGGCGCGGTGGGGTCAAGGCGAGTATTCACATAGCAATTGCATGAAAAAATGAATTGTATGAATGATTGCCTTGAAAGGGTGCGGCTTCAGTCGTGCCAACGCATCAGGCCGAAGGATCTTGGGCTTCAGCCCCCGAGGGAAGGCTCTGGCGGAAAGAACATCCCTCGGCGGCTAAAGCCGGGGAGTGATGGGCGCATTGTGCGGCACGGCTAAAGCCGTGCCCTTTCAAAGCCAATACTTTCCATGATGCTATTCCTTCGTTCGCGTTGGCTTCAATGGCTGATCCCGGCCGGCGCTAGAACTTCTTCCGCAGATGTTCAAACAGAACGTACCCGATGAGCGCGGCGATCATGGCAATGGCGAAGTTTGTTCCCGTAAAGATGTCTTGGAGCGCGAACGCCAGGCTCTTGCCGCGTCCGCCGGAAACGGTGAATTCGCCCATCAATAAATTTGAATAAAAAAGAAAGACGATGAACACGACCTCGATCACGGCCCGCCAGAAGGGCGCGAACCGGCGGCGATTTGAGGGGGAAGGGGGCATGGAGTCTCTATAGTATCAAGAGGCGAATTGCGCCCATAGCGCAATCGACAGCCGCCACCCGAACCCCCGAATCCGGCCGCCGGTTTGACTCCGGTGGTTGTGGGAAATAGCTTTGAAGAGGACACGTGGCGCTACTCGGCGCCTCGTCGACAAGGAGACTGGATGCGAAGCAGGACATTTTCCTGGTTTTTGAGGATTCCTCTGGCCCTGCTGCTGACGGCGATAGCCTTTGCCGGAGCGCAAGGTCAGGATCTTAAGAGTTTCGAGCAGAAGATCGCCACCAAGGTGCTGCCCAACGGGCTCACGATCATTATCTGTGAGCGGCCTGAGGCGCCGGTCTTCAGCTATTCCACGTTCGTCGACGCCGGGGACGTGAACGATCCCTCGGGCGAGAGCGGGCTGGCGCACATGTTCGAGCATCTGGCCTTCAAGGGAACCAGCCAGATCGGCACCAAGGACTATACCGCCGAGAAGGTTGCGCTGGCCAAGGTGGAAGAGGCCAATAACGCCTACGAGGCCGAGTTTCTGAAGCCGGTGGGCCGCGACGAGCAAAAGCTGGCCGCCCTGAAGAAGGCGTTTCTCGAGGCTCAAACCGAGGCGCACAAATACGTGATCCCCAACCAGTTCACTGACGTGGCGGAGCGCAACGGGGCCGAGGGCCTGAATGCCGAGACAGGCCTCGACGAAACCATGTTTTTCTGGTCGATGCCCGAGAACCGCCTCGAACTCTGGGCGTGGCTGGAGAGCAGCCGCCTGGCCGACACTGTGCCACGCGAGTTTTACAAGGAGCGCGACGTGGTGATCGAGGAGCGCCGCATGCGCACCGACTCCAACCCCGAGGGCCGGCTCTTCGAACAATTCGCGGCCACCGCCTACGTCGCCCACAACTACGGCCGCAGCGGCATCGGCTGGCCCAGCGAAGTTAGCCAAATCAACGCCACCGAGGCCATGGAGTTCCACAAAAAGTATTACGTCGGGTCGAATATCGTGGTGTCCGTGGTGGGTGACGTCAAAGCGTCGGAAGCAATGCCGCTGCTGGAGAAATACTTCAGCCGCGTGCCTGGCGGCCCTAAGCCGGAGGAGATGACCACGGTCGAGCCCAAGCAATTCGCCGAGAAGACGGTGGTGATCAAGGATCCCAGCCAGCCCATCTACATTGAGGGTTATCACCGGCCAGATTATCGCGATCCAGACGATGCGGTTTATGACGCCATCGGCGATATAATGTCCAACGGCCGCGTCTCGAGGCTCTATCGCAGCCTGGTGCGCGATCAGCAGATTGCCGCCGCAGCCGCCGGCGAGAGCCCTTACCCAGGCGATAAATACCCGTCGCTGTTCATCTTTTACGCGGTTCCGCTGCCAGGGCATACACCGCAGCAGATGCGCGACGCCATCCACAAAGAGATTGAGAAGCTGAAGACCACCGACGTAACCGACGAAGAGCTGGCCATGTACAAGACCCGCACCCGCGCCGACCTGCTTCGCGGCCTGGCCAACAATCAGGGACTCGCCAACGACCTGGCCGAATACCAGACCCGCTACGGCGATTGGCGCGAGCTGTTCCTGCAATTAGACAAGGTAGACAAGGTGACCAAGGCCGACATTCGCAGCGTGGCCAACCAGATATTTGTGGAAAGCAACCGCACCGAAGCATGGACGGAGACGGCGGCGCCAACGGCGGCTGCGCAGAAAGACGGAGGTGCGCAATGAGGAGCCTGTTGCAACATTTCTCAAAGCGGCCGGCTTTGAAAGGGTACGCGCCTGAAGGGTACGGGCTTGAAGGGTACGGGCTTGAAGGGTACGGGCTTCAGCCCGTACGAAAATACGATGATCGGGTCGGGGCTTTAGCCCCTGAGGGAATGTGCCTTCAGCCCGGTGCATGCTCCCTACAGCCAGAGCCGAGCATTTTTCGTTCT
>Ga0326727_10018577_pt1 | contig 14170 bp, 9 predicted proteins | sample MB2enrmetagenome_FD_207643 | JGI IMG/M metagenome (GOLD analysis project Ga0326727, IMG submission 207643) | Lab enriched peat soil microbial communities from McLean, Ithaca, NY, United States - MB29MY | ecosystem: Environmental > Terrestrial > Soil > Wetlands > Peat | place: USA: New York...
TTCGGAAGCCATTCCTCGAGGCTGTCGTCGGCGCCACGCGATTTCGGCGATCGGGGAGGAATAGAGCGCCGCCGCATGAATGGCGCAATGGCCTTGCTCATGAGCCTCAGGTCAATCGCGACGCCGAGCGCCGAACAAAAACAAATCCACCGAGGCGCGGACGCGTCGCTCGATTTCGTCGGGCGTGACCTCGATGCCGAAAGTCGCCAGACGCAGGCTGCTGCCGACCGACAGACTTACAAATTGCTCGGCCGCCATTTCGTAATCGGTCAGGCGAAGCTCGCTCCGGCGCCGCGACAGGATGGACGCGATCGCGGCGACGGCGGGCTTTCTTCCCGCATCATCGGCCAGCCGACCAAATTCCGGTCGGCGCTGCGACTCGGAAATGATGACGCGATTGACGCTCACGGATTGCGGAGTCAACGTGAAGGTCGCCAGATAGCGCGCGAGAGCCAACAAGACGTCCTCCAGTTTGTCTTGCTCGGATTCGAAGCGATCAATCGGAACAAGCCAACGGCTGACGAGGTCCCTCACAACCTCGCTGAACAACGCCGCCTTGTCGGCGTAGCGCGCATAGAGGGTGCGCTTCGATATCCTCGCCGCCTCCGCCACGGCGTCCATCGAGGCGCCGTCGAAGCCGAACTGCATGAACATTTCGCCGGCGGTTCGAAGGATATGTTCGTTTCGCCGGTCGGCCTCGCTTGCCTTTGGACGTCCGCCGCGCCCGAGCCGCCGCGTTGTCCGATCGCCCGCATTTTCTGTCGACCCGACCACGCTTGCCGCCTGTTCCGAATCGGGATACAAAACGAAACTGTATCGTTTCCTACTCTTTTAGTCCAATTTTTTCAAGGGTATTGATGTTGCACCCCTGGTCACTTGTTCTTGCAGCGGTCTCTTTCGCTTGGCTCGCGCCGGCCTGGGCCCAGCAGGCGCCGCCGCCGCCCGCGGTCGGCGTGGCGAAGGTCGAACGCCGGCCGATCACCGAGACTAGCGAGTTCCTCGGCCGCATTCAGGCGATCAATCGCGTCGATCTGTCGGCGCGCGTGACGGCGTTCCTTGACAAGCGCCTGTTCACGGAGGGGAGCGAAGTCAGGCAGGGCGACCTGCTCTACCGCCTCGAACAAGGACCGTTCGAGGCGGACATGCAAGCCAAGCGAGCGGCGATCCAGCAGGTCGAGGCGCAGTTGCGCAACGCGAACCTGACGCTCGATCGTGCCCGCGAACTGCTGCGCACCACCGCTGGCACCCAAGCTGCGGTCGACGCCGCGGAGGCCAATCAACAGGCCCTGTCGGCCCAGTTGCTCGCCGCTCAGGCCCAGCTTCGTCAGTCCGAAATCAACTTCGCCTATACCGAAATCCACGCGCCGATCGACGGCAAGATCGGCCGCACGACGACAACCGAGGGCAATGTGGTCGGTCCAAGCTCGGGCGTGCTGTCCACCATCGTCAGCCAGGACCCGATGTTCGTCGTCTTTTCCGTTCCGTCGAGAACTGCGCTGGATCTCAGACAGAAAATCGTCGGCGGGGGCGGCTTCGACGCGGTCAAGATCAGGGTCAAGCTGCCCGATGGCCGCCTTTACGGTCAAACCGGCAAGCTCGATTTCATGAACAACAGCGTGACGGGCGGCACGGACACGCTTCTGCTGCGCGCGGTCATCGCCAATCCGTCGATGTCCGGTCCGAGCGCGGCGCTGGGCCCAAACTGGGAATTGATCGACGCGGAATTCGTCAACGTTCTGCTGGAGGGCGCGCAGCCGATCGAAATGCTCGCGATACCGCGCGCCGCCGTGCTCACCGATCAGAGCGGCGATTACGTATTTGTCGTGGATGCGCAAGGGAAGGCGCAGCGGCAGGGCGTCAAGCTCGGTCAAACCACGCCGACTTCGGCGGCGGTGTCGAGCGGGTTGCAGGAGGGGCAACTGGTCATCGTCGAGGGCGTGCAGCGCGTGCAGCCCGGCCGCGCCGTCTCGGCCGGTCCTGCGGCGAGCGCCGTCGGAGCGCCGACCGGCGCCCTCGACGGCGCCGTCGACAAGGCTTCCGCCGCGAAGTCGCTCGCCCCTCCCGCCGCGGGCGGACCTAGCCGATGATCTCGTCCGTCTTCGTCGACCGGCCTCGGCTGGCGATCGTCATCGCGATCGTGGTCACACTCGCCGGCCTGCTCGCGATGATCCGCATGCCGGTGGCGCAGTTTCCGGACCTCGTGCCGCCGCAGGTGCAGGTCCAGGCGAATTTCCCCGGCGCCTCCGCGGCCGTGGTGGAAGCGAGCGTGGCCCAGCCCTTGGAAGCGCAGATCATCGGCGTCGACAAGATGCTGTATATGAAGTCGACCAGCGGCAACGACGGCAGCTACATTTTGACCGTCAGCTTCGCGCTCGGCACCGACCCAGACATCGACACCGTCAACGTCAACAACCGCGTGCAGTCGGCGCTGCCGCAACTGCCCCAGGAAATCCAGCAGCAGGGCCTCACCGTCAGAAAGCGCTCTCCAGCGGTCCTGCAATTCATCGGCTTCTCCAGCGAGGGCGGAGCGCAGGACCCGCTGTTCATCGCCAATTACGCCACGATCAACGTGATCGACGAGTTGTCGCGCGTCCCCGGCGTCGGACAGGCGCTGCTGTTCGCTCGCCTGAACTATTCCATGCGCATCTGGTTCGACGTGCAGCGGCTGGTCAATCTCAATCTGACGCCGACGGACGTCATCGCCGCCATACAGGCGCAAAACGTGCAAGCGGCGGTCGGACGCATCGGCGCGCCGCCGATCGACAAGGATCAGCAAGTCCAGTTGAACGTCCAGACTCAGGGGCGACTGACGACGCCGGCGCAATTCGGCGACATCGTTCTGCGCGCCAATCCCGACGGCTCGATCCTGCATGTGCGCGACGTCGCCGGCGTCGAGATGGGCGCCCAGAACAGCGACGTCGACAGCCGCCTGGACGGCGAGCCGACCGTGGCGGCGGCGATCTACCTCGCGCCGGGCGCCAACGCCGTGAGCGCGGCCGCCCTCGTCGACAAGAAGCTGGACGAGCTCGGACAACGGTTCCCCAAGGGAATGAAGGCCCACATCGTTTTTGACTCCACGACCTTCGTCAACGACACGATCCACGAGGTGATCAAGACTCTGAGCCAGGCTTTCGCGCTGGTCGTGCTGGTGGTCTTCCTGTTCATGGGGAATCTGCGGGCGACCATCATTCCGGCAGTCGCGGTGCCGGTCAGTCTGATCGGAACGTTCGTCGTCCTGCTCGCGATGGGCTATTCCGCGAACACCGTCTCCTTGCTGGCCATGGTGTTGGCGATCGGCATCGTGGTGGACGACGCGATCGTGGTGGTGGAGAACGTCGAGCGCGTGATCGAGGAGGAGCCGGACCTGACGCCGGCGGAGGCGACCAAGAAAGCGATGCGCCAGATCACCGCGCCGGTCATCGCCATCACCTTGGTGCTGTTGTCGGTGTTCGTGCCGATCGCTTTCGTGCCGGGTCTGTCGGGACTGTTGTTTCGCCAGTTCGCCGTCACCATCGCCTCCGCGATGTTGATCTCCGCCGTCAACGCTTTGACGTTGTCGCCGGCGCTGTGCGCGGTCTTCCTGCGCCACACCGGCCGGCGCCGCGGGATTATGGCTCGCATCCTGCGCGGGATCGACTATGCGCGCGACGGCTACGCCGCGATCGTCGGGCGGCTCGTGCGGGTTTCGGTCGTCTCGCTTGGCCTGGTCGCGCTCTTCGGGCTGGGCGTCTTTGGCTTGGCGAAAATCACGCCGACGAGTTTCCTTCCGGAAGAAGATCAGGGCGCGTTCATGATTTCGGTCCAACTGCCCGACGGCGCGTCGCTGGCGCGCACGTCCGAGGCGGCGCGCGCGGTCGAACAGGTTCTGAAAACGATGCCGCAAGTGCAGCATGCGTTCTCGATATTGGGCTTTTCCTTGCTCGACGGCGGCGCCGAATCCAACGCGGCGTTCGTCGTCGCGAAGTTGAAGCCGTTCGCCGACAGGCAGGGCGAGGCGGATTCCGCGCAGGCGCTGATCGGCCAGGTGTTTCGGCGAGGCTCTCAGATTCGCGCCGCCGCCGTCCTTCCCTTCAACCTCCCGCCCATCGTCGGGCTGTCGACGAGCGGCGGGTTCGAGTATCAGCTCGAGGCGTTGGAGGGTCAGGACCCGGCGACGATGGCCAGCGTGATGCGGGGAACGATCGCCGCCGCCAATCAGGATCCCAGACTGACGCGCGTGTTTTCGACCTACACCGCGACCACCCCGTCCGTCTATCTCGACATCGATCGCGACAAGGCGCAGGCGCTCGGCCTGAACATGGCCGACGTGTTCACCGCGTTGCAAGCGACGCTGGGCGGATACTACAGCGGCGACTTCAATCTTTATGGCCGGACCTGGCAGGTCAACATCGAGGGCGAAGCCGCGGATCGGCGCGACACGTCGGCGCTCTGGCAGATTCAAATTCGCAACAAGAACGGCGAGATGGTGCCGCTGCGCTCGATCGCCGATCTTCGCGTGGTTGTGGGGCCGCAGGTCATCGCCCGCTATAACAACTACCGCTCGGCGACGATCAACGGCGCGCCGGCGCCCAGCGAGTCCTCGGGTGCAGCCTTGCAGGCGATGCAGGAAGTGTCGGCGAAGACGCTTCCCGCCGGCTACGCCTACGAATGGACGGGAACCGCCTATCAGGAACAGCAGGCGTCGGGCCAGACGGGCGCGATTTTGGGGCTCGCGGTCCTCTTCGCCTATTTGTTCCTGGTCGCGCTCTATGAGAGCTGGATGATTCCCCTCCCGGTGCTGCTCTCCGTCGTGGTCGGCGCATGCGGCTCGTTCGTCGGCCTGATGATCGCCCACCTGACGCTCGACCTCTATGCGCAGATCGGGCTGGTCGTGCTGATTGCGCTGGCGGCCAAGAACGGGATTCTGATCGTCGAGTTCGCCAAGGAACAGCGCGAGCAGGGCCTCGACATTCGGCAAGCGGCGACGCTCGGCGCGCGGACGCGGTTCCGCGCGGTGATGATGACCTCGATCGCCTTCATCCTCGGGCTGGCGCCGCTGGTCGTCGCGCACGGCGCCGCGCAAATCAGCCGCCGCGGCGTCGGCACTTCGGTTTTCGCCGGCATGCTGGCCGCCAGCACCATCGGGATCTTCGTCATCCCGATGCTTTACGTCGTCTTCCAGCAGCTCCGGGAGTGGGGACATCGGCGCGGCAAAGCCGGCGAACCGGCCCCGTCGAGATGAAATAGCGCCTCGGCGAGGCGCTATGAGGTCGAGGGGCGGTGCCGGTTGCAGGAGTCGAACCCGCGACCAACGGTTTACAAAACCGCTGCTCTACCAACTGAGCTAAACCGGCTCGCCTCGAGCGGCGCGAGCGACGCCCGATGGCTAGCAGCGCGCCCGCGCCGAGGCAAGGGGCGCGTCGCTGGTGATTCTCAAGGGACCGTGGCGCGACGGCGTCGGCCCGCTCGCCGAGGGACCTGGTTTTAGAGGGGCGCATCGGCAAGGGCCCCGTCGTTCGTTCGCATGCCTCTCGCGCATAATCGCGTCCAGGCAATCCATCGATCGCTGGCGCTGAGGCGAGCGCCGGCGCCGTATCCGTCTGAGCCGGAACGCGCCGGCTTCGCCCCATCGACAAAGTTTTTGCGCGGCGCCCTCGGCCTGCTATGAAGGCGCAATGGACGCTTCGCTCGACCTCACCCCCGAACAGACGCTCGAGGAGTTTCGCGCCGCCGGCGCGCTGCTCCAAGGGCATTTCATCCTCTCCTCGGGCCTGCGCTCGCCGGTCTTCCTGCAGAAGATGTTCGTCTTTCAGGACCCGGCGCGCACCGAGCGCCTGTGCCGCGCGCTGGCGAGAAAGGCGAGCGCCGCCTTCGGGCCGATCGACGTTGTCGCCTCGCCGGCAGTCGGGGGCATCGTTCCCGGCTACGAGACCGCGCGCTGGCTCGGCGCCAAGGCGATCTTCGTCGAGCGCGAGGACGGCGTCTTCACGCTGCGGCGCGGATTTGCGATTGAGCCGGCGGCGCGGGTGCTGATGGTCGAGGATATCATCACCACGGGGTTGTCGTCGCGCGAGTGCCTGGAGGCGCTGCGCCGACATCCCGGCCGGATCGTCGGCGCGGCGTGCCTCATCGACCGCTCCGGCGGCAGGGCGGACATTGGCGTTCCGCGCGTCGCGCTGGCGACGCTGGATATTCCCGCCTACGCCGCCGACGCGCTGCCGCCGGAACTGGCGGCCATTCCGGCCGTCAAGCCGGGGAGCCGCGGCCTGTCGGCGGCGCCCTGAGCGCCGCTTATCTCTAGGAAAGGACCGTTCGATGGCCGCGCTGCGTCTGGGGGTCAACATCGATCATGTCGCCACGTTGCGCAACGCGCGCGGCGGCGCCCTTCCCGATCCGGTGCGCGCGGCGCTCGTCGCCATCGAAGCGGGCGCCGACGGCGTCACCGCGCACTTGCGCGAGGATCGCCGCCACATCCGCGACGACGACGTGCTCCGCCTCAAGGCGGCGATTTCCAAGCCGCTCAATTTCGAAATGGCGGCGACCGAAGAGCTGCTCGACATCGCGCTGCGCTTGCGCCCGCACGCCTGTTGCCTGGTGCCGGAAAAGCGCACCGAGCGCACCACCGAGGGCGGCCTCGATGTCATCGGCGGGCACAATGCGCTGAAGCCCGTCGTCGCCGAACTGAAGCGCGCGGGGATTCGCGTCTCGATGTTCGTCGAGCCGTCGGTCGATGCGCTCGGCGCCTGCGCTTCGCTGCGCGCGCCGGTCGTCGAGCTGCACACGGGAGCGTGGTGCGACGCGCTGGAGCGCGGCGAGCGCGAACGCGCCGATTACGAGTTCGGTCGCCTGCGCGTGGCGGCGGCGCAGGCCGCCAAGTTCGGCCTGGAATGCCACGCCGGGCACGGACTCGATTGCCAAACCGCGGGCGCGATCGCCGCCCTGCCGGAAATCGTCGAACTGAACATCGGCCATTTCCTGATCGGCGAGGCGATATTCGTCGGCCTGGCGCAAAGCGTGCGCGCGATGCGCGCGGCGATGGACGCGGGACGCGCGGGGGCGCTCGAGGCGCATCGATGATCTTAGGGATCGGCGCCGACCTCTGCGACATCCGCCGCATCGAGGCGACGCTGGATCGCTTCGGCGAGCGCTTCCTTGAGCGCTGCTTCACCGAGGTCGAGAGCGCGCGCTCCGAGCGCCGTTCGGGGCGCGCCGCCTCCTACGCCAAGCGCTTCGCCGCCAAGGAGGCCTGCGCCAAGGCGCTGGGCACCGGCTTGCGCCACGGCGTGTTCTGGCGCGACATGGGCGTCGTCAACCTACCCTCGGGCAAGCCGACGATGCGCCTCACCGGCGGCGCCGCGGCGCGCCTCGCCGCGATCACGCCGCCAGGCATGAAGACGTTCATCCACTTGACCATCACCGACGAAGGCGCGCTGGCGCAGGCGTTGGTTGTCATCGAGGCGCAGTGATAGGAGCTTGGCTATGAAACCGCCCACCCCCGCCGCCGACCCGGGGAACGACCCGCGGCAGACGCTGCAGCTCGCCTCGCAGCTCCACCAACAAGGCCGGTTCGCCGAGGCCGAACAGCTCTACGCGGCGATTCTCGCCAAGCGGCCGCACGACGTCGACGCCAATCATCTGCTCGGGGCGCTGCGGCTTCAGCAGGGCCGCAACGACGAGGCGCTTCGGCTCATCGGCGCCGCGCTGAAGGTGAACCGTAAGTCGCCGGCGATGTTGACGAACTACGGGCTCGCGCTCGAGAGAGTGGGCCGCGTCGACGAAGCGCTGTCGGCTTACGACAAGGCGATCGCGCTCAAGCCCGACCACGCGCCTGCTTTCAACAATCGCGGCCTCGCGCTGTTCGCGGCGAGGCGCGTCGAGGCGGCGCTGGCGAGCTTCGACAAGGCGGCGGCGATCAGCCCGACTTACGTCGAGGCGCTCGCCAATCGCGGCCTCGTGCTGCTCGAATTGAAGCGCCTTCAGGCGGCGCTGGCGAGCTTCGACCAGGCGCTGGCGATCAACCCGAACCACCTCGAGGCGCTCGGCCATCGCGGCCGCGCGCTCATTGAGCTGAGGCGCCCCGAGGCGGCGCTGGCGAGCCTCGATCGGGCGCTGGCGATCAACCCCGGCCACGTCACGGCGCTCAACATTCGCGGCGGCGCGCTCGCCGAGCTCGGGCGCTTCGACGAGGCGCTGGCGAGCTTCGACCGCGCGCTCGCGATCCGCCCCGACTACGCCGAGGCGCTGGAAAACAAGGCCGCCGTGTTGGCCCAGCACGGCCGTATGGCCGAAGCGGCGGCGGCGATCGACAAATCGATCATGCTCGCGCCGAGGCGGGCGCGCGCCTACTTCCTTTCGACGACCTACGAGCGCGTCAAGCCGGGCGATCGGCGCCTCGCGGCGATGGAGGGCTTGGCGGGAGAGATGACGTCGCTCTCCGCCGACGAACAGATCGATCTGAATTTCGCGCTGGCCAAGGCTTATCGCGACCTCGGCGACCCCGAACGCTCGTTTCCGCGCCTCGCGGCAGGCGCGGCGTTGAAGCGAAGAACGATCGCCTATGACGAAACGCGCGCGCTCAAAGGTTTCGCCCAGGTCGAGCAGACGTTCACTCGTGGACTGATGCGCGACGCCGCGGGCGGCGGCGATGGCTCTCCGGTTCCGGTGTTCATCGTCGGCATGCCGCGCTCGGGGACGACGCTGATCGAGCAGATTCTCGCCAGGCACCCGAAAGTGTTCGCCGCCGGAGAAATCGGCGACTTTTTCATGGCGGTCGAGGAGCTGCGCGCGAGCGAGAAGATCGCGGCGCCCTATCCCGAGCTGGCGGCCGAGCTCTCGCCGGAACAATTGCGTCGGCTCGGCGCCGGCTATCTGCGGCGCATTCGCGCGTTGGCGCCGGCCGCCGAGCGGATCGTCAATAAGACGCCGGCCAATTTCGCCTATCTCGGCCTCATCCGTCTCGCCCTGCCGAACGCCCAGGTCATCCACGCGCGCCGCGATCCGCTGGACACGTGCTTCTCCTGCTTCGCGCAGCAGTTCGACTACGGCGCCGCGCCCTACGCCTACGACCTCGCCGAGCTCGGCCGCTTTTATCGCGCCTACGAGGCGCTGATGGAGCACTGGCGCGCCGTCCTGCCGGCGAAAGCGATGCTCGAGGCGAGCTATGAAGACGTCGTCGCCGACCTCGAAGGACAGGCGCGCCGCCTCATCGCCTATTGCGGCCTCGAATGGGACGCGCGCTGCCTTGAATTCCACCGCGCCGATCGGCCGGTGCGCACCGCCAGCGTCGCCGAAGTGCGTCAACCGATCTACGCCACTTCGATCGGCCGTTGGCGCGCCTACCAGGCGTTCCTCGGCCCGCTGCGCGACGCCCTTGGGCCGTCCGCTGCGCCTGCGCCCTCTCTCCCGCCCGCGGGAGCGGCGTCGAGGTGACGGGCGTCGCGGCCTCTCGACGCGACGCGGCGAAGGCGAAGCTCGGAGTTCGGTCGGTCGCGACGAAGAGCGAGAGACGGCCCTCGGCGCTGGTCACGCGGACACGTAAATATCGTCGGGCGGCAGATTGGCGAGTCGGCGCGCGTGCATCGCTTCGAACGCCGCCTCGAGGCGCCTCGTGTAGAGCGCGGTGTCGAACAGCGGCGTGGTCAGTCGATTGCGCGCGAGCTTCTCCTTCAGCGCGCGCAACCGATCCGGATTGGCGGCGAGATTGATCGCCGTCGCTTCGTATTCCTGCTGCGTGGCGACGATGAGTTCCGGCAAGCCGACCGCCGTCAGCAAGCTCGCGCCGACGCGCCCGGCGAAGGTGTCGCCGATGCGCGTCAGCACCGGCAGGCCGGCCTGTAGGGCGTCGCTGGCGGTCGCATGCCCATTATAGGGCAAGTTGTCGAGAAACAGATCGGCCAGGCGATGGCGCGCCAGATGTTCGGCGTAGGGCGCCAGCTTGGCGAACACGAGCCGATCGCCAGCGATCCCGCGCGCGGCGGCCTCCTTCCTCAGGTTGCGCATGACCTCAATGCTGTCGTGCCGCAACCAGAGAACGCTGTCTGGAACAGCCAAGAGGATGCGCGACCATCCATCGAATGTATCCGGGTTGAGCTTGACGTTGTAGTGGAAGCAACAGAAGACGAACGCCCCCTCGGGAGGGCCCACGTCGCCGCGGCGCATCGGCCGTTCGGCGATCTCGCGCCTCGAGTCGCTGGGCAGGTAGCTGTCGGGGAGGTAGACGACCTTCTCCAAGTAATGCTCACGGCTTTCCGGCGGAATGACGATCGTATCGGCAACGAGATAGTCACAGTTGGGGGCGGCCGCGGTCCCGGGGTGACCGAGGTAGTTTGCTTGCAAGGGCGCCGGGCGCCGCGAAAAGACCTGGATGCGAATCAGCTCATTCGCGAAGTCGAGATTGACGAGAATGTCGATTTGCTTCTTCTTGATGAGATCGACGAGGCGGTCGTCATCGATCTCGAAAACGTCGATAAATTCATCGGCGGCGTCGATGACGCGGTCCTGCTCCGGCGAGTGGTCTCGAGGCGCATTGTTCAACACGATTATTTCGAAGCGTCGCTTGTCATGTTGTTCAAGCACGCCCACGAAAACTCTTGCCGTCGGGTGATTCCCCAGTTCGGCCGAGAGATAAGCAATCCGAATTCGCGGTCGCGCATCTGCGCTCACTGCGATCGGCGCTCTTCTCGAACGGAAACCGCTCGCTTTGTGACGCGCCACGGCGGCGCGGAGCTGCTCGACCGCAGAAAACGGAAACAGTACGCTAAAGTCGGGCCGAATGACGGCGCCTGACCGCAGCGTGTTGCGAAGTTCGTCAAGATCGCTCTGGTAGCTCGACCAGTCGCACGCTTCGAGCTTAATCCTGACGAGGTTATCTTGCCATTCGTTGTTCGAGGGATCGAGCGACAACGCCTTGCGCGCGCTCACGATCGCTTCGTCGAAACGGCGCAGCTCCCGGAAAATCCCCGAGCGGCAGTACCAGGCCGTTCCATTGCCGGGGGCCACGGAAACGGCCGTTTCGACGCTGCCGAGCGCAAGGCCGAACTGACGCAAGGCTGCGAGAGCCATCGCCTTGGCGAGGTGGGCGGGAGCGAAAGACGGATTGATACGCAGGCAGGCGTCTTGGTTCAGCGCCGCCTCGGCGTATCGGCGCAGCATGAACAGTGCGGCGCCCTTGCTGTTATAGGCGCGGTAATAATCGGGATTGAGAGCAATGGCGCGATCGAACGGAACGATCGCCTCTTCCGGCCTGCCGCTTTCCAGCAGCACGCTGCCGCGGCCGAACCAAGCGTCGGCGCTGTTCGGGTTCTTCGCCAGCGCCTTGCCGAACGCCTCGAGCGCCTCCTGCGGGCGGTCGAGGTACTGCAACGTCAGTCCGTAATGAAAGTAGGTCGCATCCGATACCGAGGGCGTTCTGGTCGCGGCGCGTAGAATCGGCTCGGCCTCGCGGTAGCGTTTCTCCGCCGCCAGAAAAGCGCCGAGAACGGCGAGAGCGCGGGGATGACGCGGCTGCGCTCGCAACACCGCTTTGAGCCGCTGCTCGGCGCCTGCGCGATCGCCTAGATGAAGCGCCTGCATGGCTAAGCGAATCTCGATGTCGACAACGCCGATCGCGGTCATTGGTGGCCATAGAACGTGGAGAACGGAAGCGCGCCAGAAGGCGAACCTTATAACCCAGGGCGAGCGCAGAGCAAAACACGCGCTCGATCAGCCGGCGCGACCAGCCGGAGTCAGGCGCGAAGCCATTGGCGGCGAGCGTCAGGCGAACCATCGGAGGCCGCCGATCACGCGGACACGTAAATATCGTCGGGCGGCAGATTGGCGAGTCGGCGCGCGTGCATCGCTTCGAACGCCGCCTCGAGGCGCCTCGTGTAGAGCGCGGTGTCGAACAGCGGCGTGGTCAGTCGATTGCGCGCGAGCTTCTCCTTCAGCGCGCGCAACCGATCCGGATTGGCGGCGAGATTGATCGCCGTCGCTTCGTATTCCTGCTGCGTGGCGACGATGAGTTCCGGCAAGCCGACCGCCGTCAGCAAGCTCGCGCCGACGCGGCCGGCGAAGGTGTCGCCGATGCGCGTCAGCACCGGCAGACCGGCCCAAAGGGCCTCGCTGGCGGTCGTATGGGCGTTATACGGCAGGGTGTCGAGGAACAGGTCGGCCAAGCGATGGCGCGCCAAGTGCTCGTCCAGCGAGACGCTGTTGGCGAAGATGAGCCGCGAGGGGTCAAGTCCGCGCGCGGACGCCTCGTTCCTCAAGTTGCCGACCGCCGCGACGTTGTCCCGCAGCAGCCAAAGAACGCTGCCCGGCGAGGCCAGCAGGATGCGCGACCAGCCGTCGAGCGTCTCGGGGTTGAGCTTGAGGCTGCGGTTGAAGCAACAGAAGACGAACCCCTCCTCGGGAAGGCCCATCTCGCCGCGACGCATCGGGCGCGCCGCGATCTCGCGTCGGGAATCGTTGGGTTGGCAGCTGTCGGGAAGGTAGACGATCTTCTCGAGGTAGTGCGGCCTGTGCTCGGGCGGAATGACGACGGAGTCCGCGACGAGGTAATCGCAATCGCCGACCGCCGCAGTCCCGGGGTAACCGAGATAGTTCGCCTGCACCGGCGCGGGGCGGCGCGAGAAGACTCGATTGCGCAGGTCTTTGCTCGGGAAGTCGAGATTGACGAGAATATCGATCCGTTGCGTCTTGATGAGTTCGACGACGCGTTCGTCGTCGACATCGGCAACGTCGACGAACGCGTCGACGGCGTCGACGACGCGTTTCTGGAGCGCCGAGCCGTCCCGGGGTTCGTCGTTGAACACCGTGATTTCGAAGCGCTCCCGATCGTGAAGCTCGAGCGCGCCGACGAACAGACGCGCCGTCGCGTGGTCTCGCAGCTCGTTGGACAAATAGGCGAGCCGGATCCGTCGGCCGCTCTCGGCTGCTGGACCGCTTGGGACAGATCTCCGACGAGAGGCCTTCGCGCCGACCCGCGCTGCGGCCGCTTGGAACTGCTCGGCGGCGGAAAACGGCAGCATCACGCTCAATTCCGGCGAGATTGCCGCGCCGGCGCGAACGTCATCGCGGAGCTCTTCGACGTCGCCGCTATAGCTCGACCACTCGCAAGCCCTGAGCTTCAGCTCGACTAACGTGTCTCGCCATTCCTTGTTCGACGGTCGAAGCGACAGCGCCTTGCGCATGCTCGCGATCGCTTCGTCGATGCGGCGCAGTTCCCGGCAGATAAAGGCGCGCGCGCGCCAACCGATCGCGTCGTCGGACGCCAGCGCAAGCCCAGTTTCGACGCTGGCGAAGGCGAGCTCGAAACGATGGAGATTGGCGAGCGTCGCCGCCTTGACGAGATGGGCGGGAGCGAAAGACGGGTTGATGCGCAGGCACGCGTCTAGATTCAACAGCGACCCCGCGGAGCGGCGCAGCTTCAGCAGCGCGGCGCCCTTGTTGTGGTGGGCGCGGTAATAGTCAGGGTCCAGCGCGATCGCGCGATCGAATTGGACGATCGCCTCTTCCGGCTTGCCGGTTTCGAGCAGCACGCTGCCGCGGCCGAACCAGGCGTCGGCGCTGTTCGGGTTCTTCGCCAGCGCCTTGCCGAAGGCCTCGAGCGCCTCCTGCGGCCGGTCGAGGTTCTGCAACGTCAGTCCGTAATGAAAGCAGGTTGCATCGGAAACTGAGGGCGCTTTTGTCGCGGCGCGCAAAATCGGCTCGGCCTCGCGGTAGCGTTTCTCGGCCGCCAGAAACGCGCCGAGAACGCTGAGAACGCGGGGATGGCGCGGCTGCGCCCTCAACGCCGCTCTGAGCCGCTGCTCCGCGCCGTCGCGGTCCCCTTGACGAAGCGCCTGCATGGCGAAGCGAATCTCGAGGTCGATGGCGCCGATCGCGGTCATTGCAGGGCCATAAGGCGAGCGGAGAACGGAAGCAAGGGGCGGGCGGGAGGGGAGGCTATCGCTTTTTGGGTTGGCGCTCCTCTCCCTTGCGCGACGGCATTCACACATCTCGGCGACAGCGCGGAAACTCACCCTCCTTCCGCCCGCCGAGAGGCGATTCGGCTTCGCGCCTTCTCGCCGCGAAGGCGGGCAAAACAAAAACCCCGGAGCTTGCGCTCCGGGGCTGTTGTGTTCACGCGGATCGAAAGAAGCGATCAGAAGTCGCGCTCGATATTGATGCGGCCGTTGAAGCCGCTCGCATTGTTCGCGGGGTACAAGGCGTT
>Ga0326727_10018578_pt1 | contig 14169 bp, 18 predicted proteins | sample MB2enrmetagenome_FD_207643 | JGI IMG/M metagenome (GOLD analysis project Ga0326727, IMG submission 207643) | Lab enriched peat soil microbial communities from McLean, Ithaca, NY, United States - MB29MY | ecosystem: Environmental > Terrestrial > Soil > Wetlands > Peat | place: USA: New York...
CTTCATATTAACCTCCTCGGTGTTAGCTTACCCCAATCTAACTCAGATTGAAAGAGCTATTTCAATCCACGGATTACGGTTGATTATTAAATCTTGATTATTTGTCATAACCTGTTATTATAGTATCACTGCCCCCGTCATAAATGACTCAGTAAAACGGCGCAAGAAAAGGGAAAGCGGCGCTCTTCCGGGAAAGAATAATGCCTCCCCAGATGCGTACTTGCCTTGCGCCCCACTATTGTAGTATGCTATATTATTGTGTCTTAAGAAACAAATCTATATTTTGTTGGTGGATTAATAGATGGTAACTGAAAACGTTAGTGCCCGGGAAAAAGTAAACAATTACGAATTGACTGTCATTTTCAAAGGCGACCTGTCGGAAGAAAAGCTCACTGCCGCCATTGAAAACGTCAAGAAGTTCATCGCCGGCAAGGGCGGTGAGGTCTCAGATGCTAAATCCTGGGGGAAAAGACGACTGGCCTATCCCATCAAACACTTCAATGAGGGGAATTACATCTTGTTTAAATTCACGATGAAACCGGGTATGAATCGGGAATTGGAAACAAACCTCAGGATATCTGAGGATGTTTTGCGTCATCTTCTGGTTAAGCTTGATTAGCACGTGGAGTATGACCTTTCCCCAGACACTCGTTAGGGTCTGAAGGAGTTATGGGTATATGGTGAGCCTGAACAAGATGACAATCATCGGGAACCTGGGGAGTGAGCCGGAAATGCGGTTTACCCCGAGCGGCAGACCTGTTACCTCATTCAGTATCGCCACCAATTGGCGGTACACCACGGCGGAAGGCGAACGTAAAGAGGACACCGAATGGTTCTCCGTCGTCGCCTGGGGAAAACTCGCCGAACAGTGCAACCAGTTCCTGACCAAAGGCAGGCTGGTCTATATTGAAGGCAGATTGCGGCTACGCACCTGGGAAGGCCAGGACGGTAAAACCCGTGCCCGTAACGAAATTATTGCGGAAAAGGTGAAATTCCTAGATCGACAGGGAGCGCCTGCCGCGACCGGTGAAGCTAAACCGGATGAAGTGGAACCACCTGGCGATGTAGAGCCGGATGATATACCTTTTTAATGGGAGTTCATAAACAGTGACTACTAGAGAAAGAACAACAGCAACCAGCCCCAGACCCCGGACAGGCCCGGGAATGAGAACCAACCGGACACGGTATGTGCCCAAGCGCAAGGTTTGTTTCTTCTGCGCTAATAAAAATGAAGTCATCGATTACAAGAGCCCGGAGAAACTGCGGAGTTACGTTTCAGATATGGCCAAGATTGACCCGCGTCGCCGTACCGGCACTTGCGCCAAACACCAGCGCGCCATGGCCGCCGCCATCAAACGCGCCCGGCATCTGGCTTTGCTCCCCTATACCTCCGACCATTCTTTCACCCCGGGCATTGCCGCCGGCATACAGAACGCCGCCGCTGCCGCAGCCGCCGCGAACCCTGCTGCCTCCGCCGCTCCGGCTGCCCCCGCGCCTGTGCAACAACCGCCGACTCCGTAACTAGAATTGAGGTAAAATTAGCGTGGCAACAAAAAGAACTTATCAACCAAAGAAAATACCGCGAAAGCGTGAACACGGCTTTCTCAAGCGAATGAGCACCCGGGGTGGTCGCGACGTTTTAAAGGCCAGACGTGAGAAAGGCCGCAAGCGTCTTATCGTGGTCTAGGCATCTTTCGCTGGAGGAATACCACGGGAGGAATTGAGCACCTTACCAAACCCGAACAGTATTCACTGGTTTATGCAAAAGGTGGCTCGTGGGCTTGCAGCTTACTGGTATTAAGGGCCTCGAGTAACGGGCTTCCTGTCTCCAGATGTGGTTTTTCAGTTAGTAAAAAAATAGGCAATGCGGTCGTTAGAAATAGGGTCAAACGGTTGCTCCGTGAGATTACCCGCTTAACCCCTCTCCCGCCGGGATGGGATATCGTTTTTATCGCCCGGCCCCCTTCCGCCGCCGCCGACTTCGCAGTGCTGAAAAATAACGTCATCAGTCTTTTATCCCGGGCAAGGATAATTGAGAATAAACCCGCTGCAGATTAGTTAGTGAACAAAGTGAAGAAAATCGCTTTAGGTTTGATTAAAATTTACCAGTCTACTATCTCGAAGGTGCTGCCGCCGACCTGTCGTTACACCCCGACGTGTTCCGAATACACTTGCGAAGCAATCACCCGCTACGGCATCTTTAAAGGCATCTGGATGGGCGCCAAACGTATCGCGCGCTGTCATCCCTGGCACGAGGGCGGTTACGACCCTGTCCCGTAGCACGGTAATACTGGAGCAAATATTAAGTGAATATTAAGCGTAAATTGGTTTTAATTATCTCCCTCGCGGCTTTGACCGGCGCCTTGCTGCTTTCTAGCTGCAGCCCCCTGGGGTGCGCCACTGTTATCTCCCGCGGTTGGCCCGGCGGCACCCTGGTGGATGGCACATTATTCGTTGCCTCCATGAACGGTAAGCTCATTGCCATTAATCCCACTGATAATACCCAAATCGGCAGTCCTGCCCAATTGACCAACACCGCTACCAGCGGTATCTTCAGCTGCTCCACCTCTGCCAATCTGGTCTTTTATGCCACTCCGGTCGCCTCCAGCCTTAAAACAGACGCGGATAATAATACTTTGAATTATCAGATGGTTTATATTGGCGGCGGTGATGGCCGGGTCTACGCCTATAAATTTGAAAACAACACGATGTCCCAGGATTATTCGTTTGTATATCCCCGTCAGACTACGACAACATCGATTGTCGGCAACATTATCCTGGATAACGATACAATTTACTATGCCAATTCCGCCGGCTATGTTTTTGCCTTAAATGCGGAGGATCTCTCCCTGAAATGGTCTCAAAAGATTAACAGTAAAATCTGGTCGGCGCCGACCGTTGACGGCAATACGCTTTACATCGGCTGTTTTAATAAAACTCTGTATGCTTTAAATACCACCGACGGCAGCATCAAATGGCAATTTTTGGCCGATGGCGCCATCAATTCCACCTCGGTTGTCGATAACGGTACGGTTTACATCGGCGATTACAACCGCGCATTTTATGCGGTGGATGCAGCAACCGGTGCTTTGAAATGGAAATTCCCGCTAGATGCTAATTCCACCGTTATCCCGAAAAACTTCTTCTGGGCCGAGCCGGTCATCGCCAACGGCGTGATTTATGCCCCTAACCTTGACGGCCATATTTATGCGCTGGATACGGCCACCGGCAAGCTGGTCAAGGATATTCAGCTCAGTTATTCCATCAGCTCTTCACCGGTCGTCGTCGGTGATAAAATTGTTGTCGCCACCTCCGTGGCTTCTTACGCGGAATCGAAGCAGAAAGTCGATATTTACATTATTGATACCGCTAACAACAACAGTATCTCCGTCCCACTCGAGCTTCCGCTTCATGAAGCAGTCAACGCGCCCCTGTTTGCCGTCGGCAACATCGTGTACCTTCATACCTACAAAGACAACCTGTACACCATCAACCTGGCTGCGCCGCAGACTCAGCCCGCGCTGCTTTTTAATCTAAGCACTTTAAAGTGAGGTAACTTCTCTTGGATCCATGGGAAATAGTAATCTTAAGACCGATGATCAATGTCCTCATCGTGGGCTCAAAATATCTTTTTAACAGCCCCGGTCTGGCAATCATCATCTTTACCATTCTTATCCGGTTGATATTGTATCCGCTGACTAAAAAACAGCTCATTGCTCAAAAGAAAATGCAGGAAATGCAGCCCAAACTGCAGGAACTGCAGAAAAAGTACGGCAAAGACAAGCAGCGCATGGCCCAGGAACAGTCGGCGCTGTTAAAAGAGTCCGGCGCGATGAACCTCGGTTGTCTTGTTACCCAGTTTATTCAAATGCCTATCTGGATTGCCCTTTACCAGTCCATTACCCGTATCCTGGCCACCGGTCCGGAAGAATTGCTGAATCTCTCCCGTTACCTCTATCCCTCCTGGCATATCGTTTTCCCGATGATACCGCTAAACAGCTATTTCTTATGGTTGAACCTCGGCCTGCCTGATACATCATTCATAATGCCTATCCTGGTTTTTGCCACGATGTGGGTGCAGCAAAAAATGGTGACGCAGCCATCCACCGACCCGCAGCAGCAGGCTCAGAGTCAGATGATGCTGATATTGATGCCGGCAATGTTTGCCATCATCACTTTATCAGTCCCATCCGGGTTGGCTTTATATTGGTTTGCCGGGAATGTCATCACGATTATTATGCAGTATTTTGTCTTCGGTTGGGGCGGTCTTTCTAACCTGTTTGGTCCAAAACCTGACAACAAGGGTAAACCGTCAAAACCGTCCACTGAACCCAAGAAGTTGCCGGCCGCCAAATAAATTGAAATGACTCCGCGAATATTTATTGCGGATGCACATAATCTGGAGAAAGGGAAATCGAAATGGAAAATTTGGAAGTTAGCGGTAAAACAGTTGATGAAGCCATCACCAAGGCCTTAAAACAGTTTGGCGTTGAGAGAGAAGACGTCAATATCACTATCCTTAGCGGAGGGAAAAGCGGCGGTCTTTTTGGCTTGGGCTCGGAAGACGCCCGGATTAGCGTCGAATTGCTGGAATCCGCCTCACTGGGGAATAAAGCCCCCGAACCGGTAGCGCCTACTTCTGAAGCGGTGGTTACCTGTGCCCGGGAGACCCTGGAAGAATTGCTGAAAATGATGGGCGTCGAGGGAAAAATCGTCCCCGGTACTTATCCGGACGAAAGCGGCGAACCCAATTCCGCCCCCATCGCTTTCAATATCGAAGGCAACGACCTGGGTATCCTTATCGGCAGAAGGGGTCAGACCTTATCCTCGTTACAATATATTTTGAGATTGATTGTCGGGCGCAAGACCAATACCTGGCTGCCCATTGTGATTGATGCCGAAAGCTATAAACAGCGACGTTATGAAGCCCTCCAGGCTCTGGCCCACCGCATGGCCGAAACCGTCAAGTCCAAAGGCACGCCCTTCACACTGGAACCGATGCCTCCTTACGAGCGCCGTATCGTGCACATGGCCCTGGCCAACCACTCCGCTGTCTTTACCGAAAGTATCGGCGAAGGTGAATCCCGTAAAGTTGTTATCAAACCGAAAAAACCGGCAACCCCCCGGAATAATTTCTCCGGGCCGCGCAACAATGGCAACTCTTATCGGCCCCGGAACAATTCCACCTTGAACCAGGACGATAATTATAACCGCTGGTAATCTCTTATTTTTTTGCTAATTAATAAAAGCCTCACTTAAAAAGTGAGGCTTTTTTTTAACCGGTATTCTCCCCCTGAGCGAAGCGAAGGGTCTCCATCTCTATCGAACACGACGGACCTGGGAAGCTATTGATGCTAAAGATAGCCATCAGTGCATTGGTGTTTTTCTTTTTGAACATTGTTTGGAATTTGGAGTTAGGTATTTGGAAGTTATTCTTAGTTATTTTTATTATGTAAATTAATGTAATGTGTCTGCAGTAGCCGCGCATCGTCTTCCAGGTTCGGGCTCTCGCAAATCAATATCCCGCCCACGTGAAAATCATTCAATGCCCGCAGCAGTTCCTCATATTTGAAATCTGAATCCTCGAAATTCAGATGATGTAATTCCCCTTTATCGCCAAAAGCAATCCCTGCCGCGTGGATATGCATATTTCCCAGGGCGCTTGTCCCCAGCCGCTTTGAGATTTTTGCCAGCGTACCGCAAAATTCCTCGTAGGAATTGTTCTTCCCGGTTCTGGCTCGCCAGTGTGCAAAATCAATGCAGGGCGCTGTACCGCCGGTTTCCGCCGCCAGGTTTAATAATTCATCGAGCGCCCCGAACTGGCTCAGTTTCCCCATCACCTCCGGCCGTAAATTTATCTCGATGTTTTCTTTAGTCAACTGGTCTTTTACTTCCAGCAGGTATTTTTTTACGTTATCGTAGGTCTGCTCCGACGAACATCCCATGTAATAGGCGGCGTGGAAAACAACATCCATGGCGCCGCACATCGCCCCCACCCGCGCCGATTGGATTAACCGCAATTGACTGGCCTGAATTTTCTCCGCTTCACGCGCGTTCAGGTTGATAAAATAAGGCGCATGTACGGACAATCTGATGTTGCGGTTTGCCGCTACCACCGCCGCCTGCTTGGCGGTCTCCTTGCTCATCCTCACCCCCTCGACAAACTCCACCTCCATACAATCCAGGCCCAGTTCTGCGACGCGTTTTATGCCGTCAACCGTGGAAAGATTGGCCGGATTGCGGGGCGCGCCGGCGGTACCGAAGTTCAGCTTATTCATTAATAGTAATTATCGCATATTACCCGGATTCAGGTATCTCAATTCACCCCCTGAGTGCAGCGAAGGGTCTCCATCTCTACTGTATACCTCGTCATTGCGAGGTTACTTTAGTACCCGAAGCAATCCGACACCGCAGTGCCGTACTGAGTCCGCCTCAGGCGGACGAATGTATCAAGGCAGGGGTACCAAATGTGCTCAAACCGAAGCTGATTTACCGGCGAACCCTTATTTTTCAACCAGCATCCTCAGGTTCCTTCCCATCACCGGAAAAATTCCGTCTTCCACCATTCTGTCTAATTTCAGCCTGGTCTCAGGGCTCAATTCTTCAACCAAGGCCTTATTCCAGATGAGTTCTGTTTCCGTTTCCGAAAAATCCGGCCCGTCCTCAATTTTTTCCAGATAAGGCTTGTTGACCGGACATATCGACTGGCACTGCATACACCCAATAAGCGTGTTGTGCGCTGCGGGTTTCAACCAATGCGGGAACTCCGCTTCCTCTTCGTTAAAATATGTCAGACAGTTTTCCGCATGAATTAAAAAACGGTCGGCAGGAATACATCCGGTCGGGCAATTATCACGGCACAAAGCGCAATTTTCGCAGGCTTTCATCATCCCGGCTTCCTGCCAGTCATCTTGTTCATACTGGTAATCGGTGTAAAAATCGATTAACCGCAGCAAACTCCCCATCCCCGGGACATAGCTGATATTGTTCCTGCTGTATTTCGCCAGCCCGCTGCGCACTGCCAGTGTCTTTAGTGCCAGATGCGCCTTTATTATCTTATTTCCGTTATTTTCCAGTACATCCTTCAGGATTTTTTCAGCGTAAGACTCATCCGCTTGTGTGAAATAGCTCGGAGGGATATTGGCAGTAAATATTTTCCCCTCCCGTCTGAATGTAACCCGGGTGATCAACTGCGGCATGGCAACTGCTATTATTGTTTTCGCTTCGGGAAAATTATTTTTACCGTCCAGGTAAAAGTGCCAGCCGCGGCTGAGGGTTTCGCTGACCGCTCCCTGCCGGACCAATTTCCCCACCGCACCCTGTGCTTCCGCCAGATGCGCAATCGGTACTATTCGGAACTTGTAATGATGTTGCTCCTTTCCGCCGGCAATCCGGGAAATTACTGCATCCATGACACACCTCAACTGATAATGTTTTACTGTATCACTTTGCTGATTACCGGTCAATGGTTGATATAAGAAAGCAGCATTTTTAGCATGACAAACGGACAGAGACATGGCTACTGCCGACTTTTTAGTATTTGATATTTTGAATTTGTTTAGGGTTTGGTATTTCGGGTTTCGTATTTTCCAGTCATGGTATACTTAGATATAGTAATCAGAGTTCAACTCATGGAGGAAACCGCTGGAAGGTATTGAAATCGCCCGTAAGGCTGTAGAAGCCGCAACCGAAAAACAGGCATCTGACATCGTCCTGCTGGATGTCAGCAAAATTTGCACTTTCGCCGATTATTTTGTTATTTGCAGCGGCGAAAGCGCGCGTCAGTTATCCGCCATCTGCGAAGAAATCGAACACAATCTGAAATCACAGGGCGAGCGGGTCATCCGCCGCGAAGGCACCGCCAGCTCCGGCTGGATGCTGTACGATTACGGCGATGTGGTTATCCACGTCTTCGGCCCTGATGAACGTAAATTCTACCAGCTTGACGAATTGTGGAATCAGGCCGTCCCTGTTATCCGGATTCAGTAGTTAAAAATTTCCTTGTCTTTGAAGAACAGCTTTATTTCTTTGGCCGCATTTTCCGGCGAATCCGAGCCGTGCGTCGCATTATTCTGAATATCCAGACCGAAATCCGCCCTGATGGTGCCTTTTTCCGCTTTTTTCGAGTCCGTCGCGCCCATTGTCTTCCGGATTAACTCGATGGCGTTGTCGCCCTCGAAAACAATCGCCACGATCGGCGTGGAAGTGATATATTTCACCAGGTCGTTGAAAAACGGTTTGCCCTCATGCACCGCGTAATGGCGTTTCGCCAAAGCCTCGTCCATATGCAGCATTTTCAGCCCTATGGTCTTCAGGCCTTTCTGCTCAAAACGGGCTAAAATTGCTCCGACCAGGTTTCGCTTCATTGCGTCGGGTTTAATCAGTACTAAAGAACGTTCCATTTTTCTGTTTCACTCCTAAACTATTTTTTCGGCGGTGAGGCTAAAAGTGCCTCGATGGCTTTTACGTCTATTTCTGCCAGACTGTCCACCACGATATCCGCTTCTGCGATATCGTTTCTGGGACAGGTATTGGCCACCGCGATACAATGCATGCCGGCGCTTTTTGCCGCCTGCACCCCCACCACTGCATCCTCCATTACTACGCAATTCTGCGCGGCGATGCCCAGTTTCTCGGCCCCCAGCAGAAAGCATTGCGGGCTGGGTTTGCCTTCCTTGACGTCATCTCCGTTCACAAATAAGCTGAAATATTTTTTTATCCCCAGCGTTTTGGTGATTAACTCGATGTTCGCTTCCGGCGTTGAGGAGACCACAGCCAGCCGGTAGTCGGCCGCCGCCAGCGATTTAATCAGCTCGATGACTCCCGGCAGCGCCTTTACGCTGTCTCTCACCAGGTGGCGGAAGGCGGCTTCCTTTTCGTCGGCGATTACGTTCACTTCTGTCAGCGACATCGTCCGTTTTAAAAAGTGCGGGATGATTTCTTCATTTCTCCGGCCGTTTGCCCATTTGAAATCCGCATCCGTGAAGTCCTTACCGCGTTTGGTAAAAGTTATCTGCCAGGCCTGTTTGTGAAAAGGGAGCGAATTGACGATGGTGCCGTCCATGTCCCAAAGCACCGCCCGGCAGTGATTCGTTGTATCCGTCTTCAGATTATTTCTCCTGCCCGTTCGGGTTTTCTTTGGCGCTGACCACAAAATGCGTCCCGGTACCTTCTGCCGCAATTGTGCCGTCATCCAGATAGACCGTGCCGCTGGTCTTGATTACTTTCCGTGTCTTGCTCGTCACCGTCGAAGTGATGACAATCGGCCGGTTAATCGGGATGAGGTGCTTTAATCTGGTATCCAGCCGGGCCGTGACGCAATTCAAGCCTTCCATATGCACCGCCTGGCTCAATACCTCATCGAGGATACAGGCCGTAATCCCGCCGTGCAGATAGCCGGACCAGCCCTGGTACTGTTCACCGGGCGTGAATTCAGTTCTGACCGTTTTGCCGTCATTTTGAAATTTCAGCTTCAAACCGATAGGGTTATCCCGCCCGCAGCCGAAACAGCGTTTATTATCGTTATTCGTATTCAGCGAAATCTGAGGCCAGTTTGACATCTCTTTAATATCTTATCATTTTTCACCCTCATTCTTCATGTGAAATAGTTGAACCGCCGTCCCTGCCCTGTCCGGTTCCATTAGTTACACAGGCCTCCGTGCCTGTGCGTCAGGATAATTTACGCAATAAGCAGAGTCTGGTTTCATTTACCGCCGCTTCTTTACCGTGAAAGATCGCTGATTATTAACCGAAGGCTATCTGACTTCATAAAAATACCCCATTGACATATTGTAAATTCTATAGTATTGTAAATTATACAATAGTGTAAAATCTACAATATGGAAGAATTTATGAATGTAAAAGAAGTAAGCGAAACCAACAAAGATTTCCAGAAGGGTTTGTACACCGGCATCTCGGTCTTTATCCTGCTCTGTGTGGTGGGGCGGGCCAAAGACCCGATTTACGGCTACCAGATTGCCAAAATCATCGAGAAAGACAACGAGGACATCCCCATCATCAAGCTGGGCACGCTCTACCCGGTTTTGCGGGCGCTGGAAAGGGATGGGCTGCTGGAAAGTAAAGTGGATCCGTCCATGACCGGGCCGCCGCGCAAGTACTACCGGATTACGCAACAGGGTTTACTGACCCTCGCGGAATTAAGGAAAACCTGGCAGCGCGCCACGAAGTTTATCGACAGCATAATGACAGGAGCCGAAGATGGAAAATAATATTGACGGATACCTCCAAAATCTGAAAGCCGAAATGAAAGACTGCGACCGGGCGACCGTCCAGGACGCCCTTTCGGACGCGGAAGAATATCTGCGGAACGCGCTGGATAACGTCAAAGCCGGCAAACCGGGAGTGACGGAACAGAACGTTTTTGACGCGATTGTGGAAGAATACGGCACCCCGGCGGAAATCGCGGATGCATACCGTAAAATCGAAGCGCGCACCTCCCCTTCCCTGTCCGTCCGGACGCAGAAAAAGAACCGGTCTTTTCTTACCCGGTTTTTCGGGGTGGTGATTGAGCCGAGGGCCTGGGGGGCTTTGCTGTATCTCCTCTTTACCCTGGCCACCGGCATCATCTATTTCACCTGGACCGTCACCGGGATTTCGCTATCGTTAGGGCTGTTAATCCTGATTATCGGCATCCCCATAGCCGACCTGTTTATCCTTTCCACCCCGGGGGCTGGTGCTGCTGGAAGGACGGATGGTGGAAGCATTGCTGGGCATCCGCATGCCGCACCGCCCTCTGTTTTCATCCAAGGACAAGGGGATTTGGGCCAAATTTATAGCCTTATTGACAGATAAATACACTTGGTTTTCGATGGTCTACATGCTGCTGCAGCTGCCGCTGGGCGTCGCCTACTTCTCGGTATTCATAACCTTAATTTCGACGTCGCTTGCGCTGGTTGCGGCTCCGATTTGGGGCTGGGCTCTCAATCTGCCGATGTTCACCAATAACGGCACCCAATACATCTTAAACGGCTGGCTAACGCCTTTCCTGACCGTCGCCGGGGTGATACTTTTCTTTGCCACCCTGCATCTGGCAAAAATAATCGGAAGCATTCACGGCAAACTGGCCAAAACAATGCTGGTGAGGGAGTAAAGGAGAAATATGAAAAAACTAACCTTTTTCGGGATAACGGCACTGATTTTAGCGGCAATGTTACTCGCCAGTTGTTCCGCTGTATTTCACACCGAGGACCTCGGCGATGTGATACAAAAAACCTACAATTTTTCAGGTTTCACGTCCTTGCAGCTGTCAAATGCATTTCAATACCAGATTACCCAATCGGACACATACAGCATCACCGTCTCGGTTTATCAGAACATGCTTGACCATCTGGATATCCACCAGTCAGGCACCACCCTGTATATCGGCCTGAAATTTGGGATTTTTGGTTTTAATGACAATGAAAACAGCAGTATTACCACCGCCATGCCGCAATTGAATAAACTAAACATCTCCGGCGCTTGCAGCAGCAGTGCTGCCAGTTTTAAATCTAACAATAATTTCGAAGCAGATTTGTCCGGAGCCAGCCAACTAAATCTGGATATAACAGCGGGGAAAACGACACTGGATGCCTCCGGAGCTTCCGATATCACCGGTAATTTAACATCCGGAGAGACAGAGATTACACTCTCCGGTGCCAGTCAGTGTAAGCTAGGAGGGTCGGCCGGCATCACAACAGTTGAAGCTTCCGGCGCCAGTTCCATGAATTCCCCCGATTTCACAATGCAGAGCACCGATGTTAACTTGGACGGAGCCAGCAATGTCAGCGTTTTGACGGTTGGGACGTTAAACCTCGCTATCAGCGGCTTCTCGACACTAAACTATTACGGCAATCCGACCCTCGGCACCATCGATATCAGCGGCGCATCCAGCTTGAACCATAAGTAGCTTAAAGCTGCGAGTGGACAGTTGTGAGTTATGAGTAACGTAAATTTCAATTGCGGTTGAAAGTATTTCGCCTTTAGGCTCAAAGAGAACTAACCTTAGAATGGAAGAGAAGGTTCGATGTCAGGGACAAATTGACAAATAATAATGCGTACCAACCTATTTTGTATATGAAACAGTTAATTTTTGGTTAAGATTTTGAAATTCCATATACATTGCGCCCGTCAATTGGTAGAATAACTGTTGGCAGTATTTCACAAGTGAAATTTCTGTAAATAAAAAGATGAGCCCTGCCCAGGAAGTTTCAGGGCAAAACCTGAAACAAGGTAACGAGCCCAAAAGGAGAATCAATTATTAACAGTCAACAGCTAACGGAAGTAATCCTGCGCACTACGGGATTGACCAAAAAATTCGGCAAGCGCACCGCGGTCAATAACCTCAACCTGGAAATCAGAAAAGGTGAGGTTTTCGGGTTCCTGGGGCCGAACGGTTCCGGCAAAAGCACCACTGTTAGCATGATCGTGGGGTTGATTAGACCGACCGCCGGCAGCGTCAACGCCTTCGGCATGGACCTGAAAGACAATTACTGGCCGATTATCCGCCGGTTAGGCACCACTATCGAATCCCCGGCCTTCTACCCTTACCTCAGCGGCCGGGACAACCTGGAATTATTCTCGATTGCCATCGGCGGCATTCCGCCAACCAAAATCATGGAAGTACTGGAGCGGGTGAACCTGGCGGACCGCGCCAAAGACAAGTATAAGCAATACTCCTTAGGCATGAAGCAGCGGCTGGCGATTGCCGCCGCCCTGCTCCACGACCCGGAGCTGATTATCCTGGACGAACCGACAAACGGGCTGGACCCGGCCGGCTACAAGGAAGTCCGCGATTTGATTCCCAGCCTGGCCAGCGAAAACCGCACGATTATCCTCTGCAGCCACCTGCTGCACGAAGTGGAACTAGTACTTAGTTGCAGAAATCAGCGTAATTATGTTCACGCTCAATAAGTCAGTCTTTATGTGTGAATAATATAATGCATATTCTCGCAATTAGGTACTAGTTTGCAACCGGGTGGCTATTATCAAAGAAGGCAACGTCATCGCCTGTGAATCGATGCAGGTGCTGCTGGCCAAAGGGCAGATGCTGCAGATCAAGGTGGAAAATCCGCAGCAGGCATTGGCCTTTTTGAAAAGCCTGGCATGGATTAATAATGTCACACAAGCAAACGGATACCTACTGGTGGACGCGCCGAAAGAGGATGCGCAGCGTATCAGCAAAGTCCTGGCGGAGAATAATATTTTCGTCTCCGAGCTTTCGGTGAAGAGCTCCGACCTGGAAAGCATATTTCTGGAATTTACAGGGAGTGAAACTAATGGAAAGGCTAATTAGAGCGGAAATTTACAAACTACGCAAACGCACGATGACATATATCCTGCTCCTCATTCTGATCGGGTTTATTCTGTTAATTACGACAATATCCCAGGCAGTTGCGACCAGCTCTACCACCACAACGACGGTCGTAAACGGCGTGACCACCACGCAGACCGTCAAAGAAGCCGTGGCGAGTGTCTTTTTTCTGAAGGACGCCATTACCATGGTAATGGGGATTTTAGGCAGTGTCGGCATGATACTGGCGGTGGTGCTGATTGCCAACGCCACCGGCAGCGAATACAGCTGGAATACGATGCGGCCTTATTTACTCTGCAGCGAAAGCCGCCTGAAAATGCTTACCGCGAAACTGATCGCCGCCGCGCTTTTCATCCTCGCCGGGATGATTATCGGCTTGCTGACGGCCGTGGCGCTGGGCGCGTTATTCACCGCTATCCGGGGATATTCCTGGAGCCTGGGAATGGGCAAGATGAGTTTTACCGGACACAAATTGCTGACTTTTGTGCGCACCATATATGTGATGCTGCCTTATATTCTGCTGGCCTTTCTCTTCACGGTGTTGGGCCGTTCGACGGCGGCCGGTATCGGCTTCGGCATCGGGGCGTCCGTTTTGGAAACCATCATCACCGGATTGCTGTCCCTGGGACACGGCTGGCTGGCGAAAATCCCGAACTACTTGCTCAGTCCCAATATCTCCAAGATCAACTCGCTGGCACAAACCTCCGGCGGGATATCAATTAACATGGGCTCAAGCACAACCTCACCCAACGCCTTGCACGCATTTATCATCGTGGCGGTTTACTGCATCACCTTCACCGCCATCCCGCTGGTGATTTTTCAGAAGAGGGATGTCACCGGGTAAAAAAGAAATCCTAAAT
>Ga0326727_10018579_pt1 | contig 14169 bp, 12 predicted proteins | sample MB2enrmetagenome_FD_207643 | JGI IMG/M metagenome (GOLD analysis project Ga0326727, IMG submission 207643) | Lab enriched peat soil microbial communities from McLean, Ithaca, NY, United States - MB29MY | ecosystem: Environmental > Terrestrial > Soil > Wetlands > Peat | place: USA: New York...
ACTGCGCTGCCGAGCAAAACGGGGCCCTTCAAAGCCTGACTTGGGACTTTTCAGCCGGGATTTCGGTGTCATTTCTCGTGAGACATCGAATATCGTTTCGGTGTCATTCTTAGATGAGGCATCACGGTAATCCGGCAAATTATGCCGTGATTTGAGGATACCCGAAAGTCGCCGGAATTTGATATAATGGCTGTGTGAACCCAAGACACATTTTGCTTTGAGAGGAGTTCATACCTTTGACACCCAGAGAAAGATTGATAGCCGCCTTAGAGCGCAAACCCATCACGGGCCGCGTTCCTCATATAGAACTGGTATTCTTTCTTACCATGGAGGCATTCGGCAAAGTGCATCCGAACCACAGGCGATACTACCAGTGGGATCAGATGGAGGAGAAGGAGCGTCAACTTCACCGGATAGACATGGCCGATCTCTACATCGACGTATGCGAGAAATACGAACAGTCGTCCATACTGATTCACCCCAATCCGGATGATCTGGAGGAGACCATCAAGCAACTCGATGTTGTCAGGGAAAGGTGCGGGGACAAATACTACGTCATGCTACTGGGAGATCCTACCTTCGCCATCCCGGATGGCGAGCGGATGATGGATTTCTCCTTCCGCATGGCTGATGACCCCGATGGCTTGAAACAAGAGGCTGATCAACTGGTAAAGAGCTACATAGATCGAGCCGAGAAGCTGAGAGACCACGGCGGATTGGATGGCTTTGCATTGTGTTCCGATTACTGCCTCAACACCGGGCCGTTTATGAGCCCCAACCAGTTCAGCGAATTCGTCGCTCCGTATCTCGCGGAGATCACGAAGGCTTATCGGGATATGGGTTTCTATGTGATAAAGCACACGGATGGAAATATCATGCCGATAGTCGATCAGATCATCCAGACCAACCCTCACGCGCTCCACAGCATCGATCCCCAGGCGGGGGTCGATATCGCGGAGGTCAAGAGGTTGTACGGTGATCGCGTCTGCCTCATCGGGAACGTAAATTGCGGACTGCTCCAGACGGGAACCGACGAGGAGGTCATCGAATCGGCGCGTTATGCCCTCAAAAGCGGGATGCCCGGCGGCGGATACGTTTTCGCCACCAGCAACTGCATCTACACCGGCATGCCGCTTTCCCGGTATGATCTCATGCTGGATGTCTGGCGAAAAGAGGGCGTTTATGCCTAGTGAAGCTTAAAGAAGTGCGCTGTGGAATTCGAGGAAACGTGACCCGGAATTACCCTCATCCTTGCCCTCTCCCGCTCCTTCGATACGGCGCTGTCCTTCGATACGCCCGGCCATTCATCCGGGCTACTCAGGATTGAACGGTCGCCTACTCAGGACAAGGCAGGGAACAGGAGAGGGAATTCCAACGGTCAAGAAAATGCAAATAGCGCCTGTTTGATGCTTCGGTCGCAAAGCCCTTCGACAGGCTCAGGATAAACTCCGCTGTGCAGCCGAAGCTACCAATTGCGCTTATTGGATAATAATTTGGAATGGCATTACGCCCTTCCTGACGCGTTGTTTACAAATGGAGGAAGTATCATGTATCTGACAGGATTTGCGGATGAAGCCGCATCGGGAATAGACGGCCAGATCGAGGCCACCAGGACTCTCGGATGGGAGAACATCGAATCGCGCGCCATAAGCGGCGTGAACATTCACGACATCAGTGATGAGGATTTCGACATCGTTTACGGCAAGCTGCAGGACGCCGGGGTCAAGATCAACTGCTTCGGCTCCGCCGTGGGTAACTGGAGCAAGAAGATCGATGAGCCGATGGATTCCAGCATCGCTGAGGCCAAGCGCGCCATCCCCAGAATGCAGCGCCTCGGAACCAAATTGATCCGGGTGATGAGTTTCGCGGTCCTTCCCGACCGTGGGCCGGACGATCAGATGGAGGAGGAGCGATTCAAGCGCATGCGCGAACTCCACAAGATGTTCGCCGATGCCGGAATCACCCCAGTCCATGAGAATTGCATGAACTACGGAGGAATGGGCTGGCCATATACCATCAAGCTGGTGGAGAACGTCCCTGGTCTGAAGCTGGTCTTCGATACCGGCAACCCGGTCTTCAACCTTGACAGAAGCAAGCCGGAGCCGTTCCCGAGGCAATCGTCATGGGAGTTCTACTCAAACGTCAAGGATCACATCGCCTACGTTCACATCAAAGATGCGCGCACCGACGAGGCGACCGGCAAGGATATTTGCACTTTCCCCGGAGAGGGCGATGGCGACGTTCGCCGAATCGTCGCCGATCTGTTGAAAAACGGCTATGACGGTGGTTTCTCCATCGAGCCGCACATGGCCGTGGTCTTTCACGACCCCACGGTCAAGGCAGATCCTAAGGTCCAGTTCGATAACTACGTGGAATACGGCCGGCGCATGGAGAAGCTGATCGCTGAAGTCAAACCGTAGTGAACCCGGGGATCGCCGCCGAGAGAATTCACGCATACGGCCTTGAGCTTCGGCAGCGGCACTTCGTTCTGCTACCGAAGCATCGTGCTAGGGACGACCTACTCACTCGATGCTTGTATAATCAATGCGTTGGGCATTGCCGCAGAACGCTCCCTCTCCTGCTCCCTGGCGGGAGAGGGTTGGGGTGAGGGTAACCTGAAGGGCAGCACATATATGCAGGGTTAACCTCCCGGAACCTCCCCTAACCCCTTCCTTCGCTACGCTCTGGACAGGCTCTTATTAAGGAGGGGAATTCCGGAACACGATGCTTCAGTAGCAATGACCGCCAAAGGTGGACGGCGCTGCCGAAGCCCCAGCAGAATCCAGCCCCGAAATCATATCCATTGTTTCCAGACAAACCCAACGGCTCCTGGCTCATTCCCCTCGTATTTCCGCCCGATCGCTCAATATTCCTGCACAATCCGGCAACCTTTAAGCGTACATATCGTCTAATAAAATGTGAACGACTGACGGTACAACGGCAATGTGCATAGAGCCTTGCCGGTCCGTAGTCGGCTAATTGAAGCTCCCGAAAGCCGGACTAACTCTTAACAATCAGGGGGCGATGAAGATGAAAGCACAAATGATCCTGGGGCTGACGATACCCGGGTCTGCACAATACCTGGGCGTCGCCAGAAGAGCCTTAAATTGTATAGCCGCGAAGACGAGTCTTACCAGCCAGCAAGTCGGTGAACTCAAGTTGGCGGTCGGTGAGGCGTGTGCAAATGCCGTAAGATACTGCCGACCGAAAAACTCGCCGGTTGCATTGAAATGCATCGTCGATTCAGACCGCATCGAGGTTCTAATATCCAACAGAGGGGCATCTTTCAAGCTGAATGGGTGGCACAAAGCCAAGTGCCCGCCGCCAAGCGCGGAAGGCGGCAGAGGCATGTTCCTGATAAACAACACCGTAGATGAGTGGGACGCCAAGTGTCATTCCGGGAGAACCGTCGTCCGGCTGGTAAAGCGCTTTCACACCGCTAACTAAAAGGCCTTTAGCTGCTACGGCAGCAAAGTCCCCAAGAATGATCCCGAGGGATATGTGATCCCGAGGCTGGATTCTTTTGAATCTCTGCATGGCGACGGTTATACACACGAACTCCCCTGTGGCTCCGGAAGCGCCGCTTCGCTATGCTACCGAAGCATCGTGTTCCGGAATTCCCCTCCTTAATAAGAGCCTGTCCAGAGCGTAGCGAAGGAAGGGGTTAGGGGAGGTTCCGGGAGGTTAACCCTGCATATATGTGCTGCCCTTCGGGTTACCCTCACCCCAACCCTGGAGCAGGAGAGGGAGCTTTCTGCGGCAATGCCCAACGCATTGATTATACAAGCATCTTTCAGAGGCAATTTGGTGTACGCCGGCTACAGCAGGTCGATGATGATCTCCGCGCCGGTTTTCTTGAGCGCCTGTTTCAGAAGCGCCTTAGCGAGCACGGTTCCGATGCGAAAACCGATCTTGTAGAGAGTGCCGTTGTCACCGGCGTTCAGGCGATCTCTGACACATGCCGTGACGTCGGGAGAACGGAGCATCGGCGTCTGTTTGGAGAATGATGCGGTTGAATACTGAGGTTCTACATCTGCTGCGGTATCGGGAATCCCGATCTCCTCCATCGCTAGGAGAATAGCTTCGGAGGAGGTCTCGGTATCGTCAAATCTTACAAGAACATTGCCTGTGATGGGATTGGCCTCAACCTGCCTGATGCCGGGATAACACCTCATCAGCATCTCCAGGCTTCCGGACATATCCGACCGTCCCTTAATGCCTTCCACGCTCGCCCTCACTCTCCCGGGCATAACGTGGCAGTACCTCGGCTTTTGCCTTGTTTGAGACTGGCCTACCAATTCATTAGGTCCCATACCTCAACAATGATAGGCCAGATAGATTAACTAAAGCTTACAAGACGATTAACTCTCAGCTAAGTTCATCAGCGGGCAGGGCCGATCGGGCCCTTTCGAGGGTTGTGCCAGTGCATGAACGTGCTGTAGGCATACCAGACGAGCGTGTACCACGGAACCGGCGAATTCCTGCCGCTGACAATCGCCCGATACAGCGCCAGTCCCAGCAGACCCGCCGGGATCAGCGTCTTGGCATCCCACACGCCGTTTGTAGCCCGATATACCTGATTATCGACTCTTCGAATCTCACCCAGTATCTTCTCAGCCGTAGGGCTGACGCTCGGCCATGGGGGAAGAGACTTATGGGTCACGCGGGTGGTCACCGGAATATCCACATCTTCCATGAGTCCGGCCATCCTGGCAACTGTAACCAACTGCCCGATGTCCAGCGTATCAGGGTCGTATTCTATCAGTATTCCGCCCGTCTTGGGATTGGTGGTCACCTTACGAAGACCAGTCACATCCTCGACCAGCGCCGCCAGATCCGACATCAGAGACGTGTGGCGATGCTCCTTTGCCAGACGCACCCGCACCCTACCCGGCACGTAAGACTCCAACGTCATCCCATGGCCGTCTTGCATCCGCATTAACTCTCCTTTTCCGCCGCCTGAGCACGCCTTACATACGCAGGCTTGGGTGTTTCCTTGACAGGCTCTTCTTCCTTCTCGGCTAAGCCCTCATGTTTGTATTCGTAACGAGCCTCTTCATACACATCCTGCATTCGCTCTTTACTCTCAGCGAATACTTCCTTTGTCTTCTCCGATAGAGCCATGCCGCCCTTTATTGCGCCCTTGAGCAGCGGCCGTATCGCACCTATTATCTTCGGACTTGATAAGGCAGCTACTCCAATCACCAGCCAGAGCAGAGGCCGCTCAATAATGGTTTCGGAAACATCTTCAAGTACCGACATTAGCCTCACCTCCCCTACATTTATGCGTTATACCCAACAGCCCCTTGCCTTAATCTAAGCCACGGTGGATTGCTCGCCGGACGATGTCCGCATAAGTGGCCTGAGAGAATTCAACCCCGCCGCCACTGTGCTGCCATTATTGACTAACGTCGCACCGCCCGGACCGAGCAGCCCGCTCGCCGCCAATCCCATAGCCAGAGCATTTGGAACGGCCACTATTCCATAGCTCTGTCTAACCAGCTTCACCGCGCCCCTGGCCATCTGCATGCCGTCAACCAGCAGATTGAGATCGTTCTTCATGAGTAGAACGTCCGCCGCCTCCTTCGCGGCATCCGTAGCATCCGATAGCGCGATCGCCACATCCGCGTGCGCCAGCGCAAGGGAATCATTGATCCCATCTCCAACAACGGCTACCGTTCGCCCTTGCCGCTGCAGATCGTCTATAATTTTGTATTTATCCTCTGGAAAGACCTCCGAAACGAAAGTGTGAACGTTCAGCGCCTTGGAAGTTGCTTCAGCCACCTCCTCACGATCCCCTGTGGCAATGATAATCTTCTTGACGCCGAGAGATCGCAAGGCGAGGATCACGTCGGCGCTCTCCGGGCGCAGACTGTCCGCATAGGTAACAACCCCGACCAACGCGCCATCGACGGCCACATACAGCGGCGATTGATCACCGTTCACGCTTTTCTTGATCATCTCCCGCACGTCGCTGATGTGAACCCCCTCATCGGCCATCAACCGCTTGCTACCGACGAGCACGTTCTTCTCGGTAACTCGCGCACTGACGCCGAGGCCGACCTTCAGCCGAAACTCGACATTCCTGGGAATCGCCACGCCCATCTCACGCGCCTTTCCCGTGAGAGCGGCAGCGACAGGATGATTTACAGTCGATTCAGCAGCCGCCGCCATGCGAATTATTCCCCTGTCCGTGTATCCGCCCGCCAATGGAATAATCTGCTTGACCGATGGTTGTCCTACAGTCAGCGTTCCGGTCTTGTCAAAAACAACGGTATCCACGCTGGCCAGTTTTTCGAAAGCCCTTCCACTCTTGATAACTATGTTGTTTTTGGCCGCATGTGTGATATACGCGAGGAAGGTGGTAGGCGCGGCCACGCGAATTCCAGTACCGAAATCGACGATCAGCATGGCGAGCATCCGCCCGATATTCCGTGTGAGCGCATACACCGTCCCTGCCCCAAGTAGAGTGGGAATGACAAGACGATCGGCAAAATGCGCGGCATGATCTTCGATCCTGGTATCGTTCACCGGAGCGTTCTTCAGCATCTCCACAATCCGTCCGGCCCTCGTGTATCCGCCGGCAGCCGTCGTATCGATTATCAACTCACCATCCACTGACAGCGAACCGGCAAATACCTCTTCTCCGACGTTCTTTTCCACAAGACCAGACTCACCGGTCAGGCTTTTCTGATCTACCGCCGACCATCCGCTGATCACACGCCCGTCAACCGGAATGATCCGCCCCGCGCTGACGATCACTTGATCACCCGGCGTCAGACTATTCACCGGAACCTTCACTCTTCTGTTGCCCTTGAGCACCCAGGCGACCTCGGTATTGAACGCAAGGAGATCCGCAATCGCCATCTGTGACCTTCGCGCGGTTTCGTGTCTTATGTGTTCACCTATGCTGATCAGCCAGGCCATAAACGCGCTCGTGATCAGGTTACCTTGCAGCCCCATTATAGATATCGAAAGCGCATCCAAGAAATCGACTCCCAGGCGTTTTTGCGTGACGATTGTCCGTCCCGTCCTGAGGAAAACAGGAGCAGCGGCAACGGCAACCAGCGCCGACACGCCCAATCCTCCGGCGCCTCCAAAAGCAGCCGAAACCGCGAGAGCCGTTGACGTGACGATAAGCGATCCATACTTGGCAAAGGTCTGCTTAAACCAGCTCTGCGGGTGATCGCGGCCATTTCCATTCCCGTTACCATTGCCGTTTCCATTCTTTCGGGAGATGGCCACTCCCTCAGGCACTTGGCTCAAATCCAGGCCTTTGAGATACTTCTCCGGCACAAAGGTCTTGATGATGGAGGTGTCGTATCCCACCACAACGCTCGCGCAATCAGCGCTCGTTCGGACATACTTAACGCCTTTCCGCGACATCAGGATATCGGTGACGTGCTCACCGACCGCCGGATTCCGCTTCATCTGAGGGATGTGAAACCTCACCCTCCCCGGTATTGCATGCGCAACTTGAACAACCGCTTCCACAGCTACCTCTTATCACGTAATCAGCAATTCTTACAGGAAGATTACATAGCCTGTTTATACCCGAAATGTCGCCCAAGCTCACCCGTCCGTCGGATTCATGATTTTCGATATTCGCAGGCGTGCTGAGGGTGGTTTCATTGCAATCCAATCCGGGCTAGAATGATTACACCCTTCTTAAGTCCGGGGTTCAGAAAGAACGGCAGGCGATTGGCATGGCAGCGTTCATATTGTCATTTGTAACCGGAATACTCGCCGAAATGGGCGACAAGACCCAGTTCGCCGTGCTGGCGCTCTCCACGCGGTTCAGAGCCGTACTGGTGCTAGGCGCTGATCTTATCGGCATAACCACGGTACACATAGTCGGAGTTTCTCTCGGCGCATGGGTGACTCATATCGTACCGCCAACCTGGATCAAGCTCGGGATAGGGCTTATGTTTACCGGATTTGGAATCCTGGCATTCAGATACGACAAACTCGACACTACCGCCCCCAACTATGGGACAATGAAGTCACCGTTCTGGGTCATGATTGCCATATTCGGACTCGCTGAACTCGGTGACAAGACGATGCTGGCCACTCTCGCCCTGGCCGCAAACTACTCGGTCATGCCGGTTCTGATCGGCATGAGCGCCGGCGTGATTCTGGCCGATGCCGTTGCAACTGTCGTCGGAAACTACATGGGCAAACAGATGCCGCTTCACACGGTGAGGGTCGGCGCGGGCATAGTATTCCTTGGGGTCGGAATATGGTACCTTGTCCTCGGAGGCCCCGCCCTCTCATCGATCTTTCAGGCACGATTCCTCTTCTGATAGCAGTCAGCAACCGTGAAACGAATAATTGTTTGGAGGTGTTTCAGTCGGAAAGCGAGGCGGCTCTGCCGGAGCTACCCGCACCCTTCTCATACAGAATCGTTTCCTCGTCAGTAGCTCGGCCAAAGCGATATTTCCTTATCCCAAAGATTTTTTCGGCAATTAGGAAGGGTATTTTCTACAAAGCGCAGAAAGTTAGTAGGGAGTGCCCAAAAACCGCCGAAAGGAGCGAACCGTGGCCATTTATGCGCTTTCCGATCTTCACCTCTCTTTTGCAAAACCCAAGCCCATGGATGTGTTCGGCCCGGCGTGGGTAAATCATGAAGACAAGATTCGGCGGAATTGGGATGATCTGGTCAAGAGCGATGACATCATGCTGCTTCCCGGCGATCTTTCCTGGGCGATGACTATTCAGGAGGCCCGAAAGGACCTGGAGTTCGTGATGGAGCGCCCGGGCAGAAAGGTGCTGATTCGCGGAAACCATGATTACTGGTGGCAGAGAAGGGCGACTTCCCGTATCCAAAGCAGAATCGATGGCGACATGACCTTCCTCCAAGGCACGTCCATAGTCATGGACGGCGTTGGGATTACGGGCACTCGGGGCTGGAGGGTTGAGAAATGGATGGTCGGCGATGAGCAGATCAAGGAGGAATTGGAGCATTCCGAGAAAGTCCTGAAACGAGAGCTCAAATACCTTGAAAGCGGGCTTGCTGCCATCCCTGATTCAGTTGACTTGAAGGTTGCCATGCTTCATTTTCCACCATTCGATGAGAAACTCCAGCCTAACGAGTTTGCCCGATTGCTTAAAGAGTACAGAGTAGATATTGTGGTTTACGGGCATGTGCATCTCGGCGTGAACTGGCTTGGGGGTGTGGTTGACGGTATTCGGTATATCATCGCTTCATGTGATATCGTGGATTTCACGCCACAGTTAGTTGTTCCTTAATCATTGATTTGCCTGACATGGCGTGTTATGATTGAATTGCAAGTGCGTAGGTGGATATGTGCGTAGGTGCACAGGTGCGAGGGGTGCGCACTTCCGGATCTTCCCTGATACTCTCATTGCCAGGGGGAGTTGATAAGATATAGTGGTTATCCTCGGTGGGTCATCGTTTGCCGTGAAGAATTCCCTCTCCTGCTCCCTGGCGGGAGAGGGCAAGGGTGAGGGCATCCGGAACCCTCCTAGCCTCCCCATTTACGGGGATTTGCGATATAGATGCAGGACGATTTCGGCCAAATTAATATATGAACAACTCATTCGATAAAATAGCTGAGCGATTAAATACCGAGTTTTCCGGGGTCAAGTTGATTGCCCTGGGTCAGACGGTCTATTGGGATGAACCTATGAAGGCCGTGCTCAGGCGGCGGCTGGATGAATCGTGCCCTGACGCCGTCATGATGGTCGGAATACACGACGCCGACTACTTTTCCAAGGTTCCTCAAGCCCTGGGGTTGAACGAGTCGTGGGCGATCTTGACTCATGATGATGGGCCGGGCCGCGATCTGTGGGTGGCGGCAGGGGAAATCTCACGATTGTTCGGCAGCGAGACGATTCCCTCAAAGGAGCTTTTTACCAAATACGGCGTCCAGTTTGATAAGATCGGGCGCAGCTTTCCGGGCGGTCGGGATGCGCTTGTCGCCATTGCGACTGAGGCTTGGGGCTGGCGCGGATTGGCGCGTGTGAATTCCGGCAACGACATCGCCTGCTGCATCGAACTCAAGGATGCTCTCCCTCACTTTGTCGAAATTCTGCGATGGGGGTTCGATAGAACAATCGACAGCTTGGCCGATCCGGTCGCCGCCGACAATGCGAGGGTGCAGGGCGATGAATTGATTCATGAGTTAACGAGCTTCGCGGAAAAAACCCCGGATGCGTTTCTTCCCGAAGCCTTCTGTCATGTGCTCGAGCGGTTTTACACGCGTCTTCTCGGCGCCGAGCCCCGGAATTTGGAGCTTACTAAGGCCTCGGACGTTTTTCGCTTCGATCGTTCCACAGCCAGTCAGCCACGGTTTCGTCTTCTCGGCGCTTTTCTGAACCCTGAAACGAGGGCGAAATGCCAATCGGCCTATGATCTCGCGGTGGAGGGTTCGGATACCTACGCGCTGGACAAGTTCCCTGAAGGCGCCATCCCGTTTGATCTGGTTGTGCCGTGTGAGGGCCGGGGGACGATTTGCCTGCGCGATGGGACCGTGGTGATTGATCTTGACGAACCCGTCACCATCAAGGTGGCCAGACCGCCGGGTACGGTGGAGGAGCTTGCAGGTCTGATCGAGGATCACTTTGGCTCGAACTGCGCGCTAATCGGCAAGGCGCTGACCCTGGTTTTGATGATGTCCAGCGAGTTCATCTTTGTCCTGCACGAGCAGGCGTCCGGCTATGTTCCGAGAACCGAGAAGATGGCGACGCTGATGGAAGAGCAGGGGGTGTTCCTGCCGTTCTATCCGATCCTTCGAATCGATTATCATACCTGGGACGCGTTTTCCGCCTGTGACGCCTCGCTTATGCTGCCGGGAACTTTAGCGTCTGTTTTTGGGCAGGGAGAGATCACTTCCAAGGAGTTCTCGGAGTCATGGGCAGGAGTTTGCGCTGAACAGGAGAAACTCCTCGATCGGTTGGAGGGATTGTCCGGATTCGATGATCTGCTTTCGCTCCTTGCTGAGCGTCAGGGCGGGCCGTGGCCGGCGCGAATCGACGAGTATCGCGCCGCTGACCGGCTGATTCGCGATCTATCGAGCGTGACCGAGCCGCTCAAGGCTGAGTCAATGCGACTGAGGGACCTGAGCTACTCGATCAAGCAGGAGATTCAGGAGATGGAGCAGAGGAAAGGCGATCACTTCCGTTCGAAGGTCAAACCGCTGATGGATGAGCTGTCCGGACTGGAGTCGGATGAAGATGATCCGGTAGCCAAGGTGACGGAGCTGCGCTCGCAGTTGCGCGAGGCTGAGGAGGAGAGAAGCAGAATCACCGCCGAGATCGATACCAAACGCGCGAAAGCGGCTAATGCGGCAAAGACGAGCCAGGAGATAAAGGCCAAAGTTGAGGCGATGGAGCGGAGCCCGGAGGCTGAGTCTGCCCGTCGGAAGATGAAGACCACGCAGTATGAGGCTGAGCTTGCCAGGCTTTGGATGGTTCGGGATGCGATTCTGACAACCAAGGGACTGAGTTACACGGATCACAGGCCGTCGGCGTGGTGGTTCATGCTGGTCGATCCGGAGCTAAAATGGTTCAACCGGGTGCTGGAAACCGCGGAATATCGATTTGAGGGTGTCGGCTCGGAATAGGCGCACGATTACTATGCAAACACTTCCATTTACTAAAGTCGAGGCGGTTGGGAACCATTTCGTTCTCATCGACGGGCGCGAATTGTCGGGGATGAACTGGCCTCTGCTCGCACAGCGCATGTGCGAGTTCCATTGCGGGGTGGGAGGGGATGGATTGCTGGCCATCGTTCCCTCAAGCCGGGGGGATTTTATGATGCGGATGTTTAATCCCGACGGTTCTGAGGATTCCTGCGGGAACGGTCTTCGGTGTTCAGCCGCTTACGCCTATATCAACGGGTTTTGCGGCAAGGATTTGGTGATCGAGGCGAGAGACGGGCTGAGACCAGTTCAAATCAACAGCGCCGAAGCCGACAGCGCCGATGTGACGGTCAATATGGGCAGGCCCTCCTTCAAATCACGCGATATTCCGGCAGCCGTCGAGTCGGAGGATATGATCGATTACCCGCTCGAGGTCGGCGATGAGACGTGCTACGTGACATGTGTCTCGGTCGGGACGCCCCATGCGGTGATTTTCGCGCCCATCGAGGAGTTTTGGGATGCTACCCCTGCCATCAGCCCTGAGATAGAGAAACATCCAATCTTTCCTGAAAGAATCAGCGTCACCTGGTGCGCGGTCGATGATCGGGAAACCTTGCGAGTTCACACCTGGGAACGCGCAGTCGGCCCTACTCTGGGATGCGGGTCGGGGGCTTGCGCGGCGCTTGCGGCCGCGAGTGAAAGAGGGTTCGCCGGCACTCATGCAAAGGTGACTTCACCCGGAGGGGTGCTGGAAATCGACTGGCCGCAGTGCAGGGACATCTTCATGTCCGGTCCGGCAAGAATCGTGTATTCGGGCGAATGGCCGCTGGGAAGATTTGAGGTTTTGTAAGACATGGTTTGTGTTCCGCTTTACGATGGGTTGGCCGATACCTATGACTTGATGATATCCTGGACAAAGCGCCTGAGAAACGAAAAGCCGTTTTTCAGGCAGGTATTCAAGGAGTATAAGGTAAAACGTGTACTGGACGTCGCCTGCGGAACCGGAATGCATGCGGTGGCATTTCACGACATGGGCCATTTTGTGGTCGGAGCAGATCCCAGCCCGGCCATGGTGGAGAAGGCCCGGGCAAATGCAGGCGAGCGGGAAATCGAGTTCATCCAGGCGGGGTTCACCGAACTGGCGAATGTAAACGGGATGTTCGATGCGGTGACATGTCTTGGAAACTCGCTGCCGCATGTCCTCGATGATTCGGAACTCAACTTGTCGCTTGAGAACATGTATGACGCGCTCCTGCCCGGGGGAGTGCTGATAATCCATGGGAACAACTACGACCGCATACTGCATCGCAAGGAGCGATTCATGCCGCTCGTGCATAGATGCCATGGCAGGCGGGATTATCTCTTCGTGCGGTTCTTCGATTTCCATGGAGATTATTTGACTTTCAATGTGGTCACAATGACTAACGCAAGCGGCGCCTGGAGCATGACGACGGATTCCTCAAAGCACAGGGCTCTTACGCACGATCTCCTGACCTCAAACCTGGTAGAAGCCGGATTTGAGGTTCAACTCGTCTTCGGGGGGTTCCCGGACTCTGATTACGATAGCATGGAATCGGACAACCTGATTGTGGTCGCTCAGCGACCGCACACGCTTTGGAGCAACCCGCCGGGGGAACCGATTTCCGCGATCAATCGAATACCGATCCGCGACAATGGCGAGCCGATGGTGGATATCGGGGAAGCGATACCAGGGATCGAAATCAAGGAGTCTCCGACCTTCGCACGCAAGAAAGTTGTGGAAATGATCGCGAAGGCCCAAGCCTCCCTGCCGAAGGGGTATCGGCTGAAGATCAGAGATGCCTGCCGATCTCTGGAGCGTCAAACTGCGTTGTATCACGGCGCCTACGAGCGTTTGAAGGAAGAGCATCCTGAATGGCCGGCAAGCCAAATTAGGCGTCAACTTAACAAATTCCTGGCCCCCCCGGATGCAAAGCATCCGCCGGGTCATTCAACAGGTGGAGCGGTTGATGTCATGCTGATCGATCCGAACGGTGAGGAGGTCGATATGAATTCGACCATCAAGCCGGAGTTGACGCGGTTTGCGGCCTTGCCCACCTACAGCAAACACATCACTCCTCGGGCAGCGAAGAACCGGCAGTTGCTCCTGGATGTTATGACGGGAGTGGGGTTCAGCAACTATCCCGGCGAGTGGTGGCACTATTCTTATGGTGACAGCGCGTGGGCAGTCCGCGTAGGCGCCGAGTTCGCGCCGTACGGCGCGGCGGATCAATGTTAGTGATGGAGTTCGTCAGCAGGTAGCATTAGGCGGCTAGCACCGGAACGGAACAAGGCGGGGTTGTGTGTGAGACCCATGAGATGTTACGGATACTTCGGTCGCAAAGCGAAGCGACGCAGCCGAAGCTCGAGATTAGCTACTTGAAATAGGCTTCGGCAGCGCCGTCCACCCTCGCGTTCGTTCGGGCGGACTCTGCGACCGAAGCATCCAAACTTGGCAACGCACCGACCATTAAATTCCATATTCTTAGGAGAAAACCAATGACCAAGCGTGAACGACTTCAAGCGGCTGTGGAGGGACGATCAGGAG
>Ga0326727_10018581_pt1 | contig 14168 bp, 8 predicted proteins | sample MB2enrmetagenome_FD_207643 | JGI IMG/M metagenome (GOLD analysis project Ga0326727, IMG submission 207643) | Lab enriched peat soil microbial communities from McLean, Ithaca, NY, United States - MB29MY | ecosystem: Environmental > Terrestrial > Soil > Wetlands > Peat | place: USA: New York...
GGAGGGCGGCCGGTTCTTGGGCCGCTCTTTGGCCAACAGCGCCATAACCTGATTGGTTAATCCCGTGATGTAATCGTCCATTTCCTCTTTGGTGCGCGGCAGCACGGTGATGGCGAGAGGAGCGGCTCTGGCCTGCGATGGCGTGTTGGCATAATAAGTGCCGCTAACTTCGTACCGTCCGGGTTCATGGATCAGGGCCCAACGATTCAACGGGATGATTTTGGAATAGGATTCGCCGGGATGCAGAACAGCATATTGGAACCCGCCGCCCATCATACCCGCTCTGAAGTTCTGGCGCGGGTCGGGCAGGAACGAGCCATCGGCCTGCCTGGCAAACAGTTGGTATTCATCCATCCGGCCGCTCCGGTCGTAGGTGCGGTTCTCATACTTGTAATCGGACAACCCAAGATTGCTGATAATAAACTCGACGGGAATCTCGTCACCGACCTTGAAGACATTCGTCGCGCAACGAATCTCCAGCGTAATCCCCGGTGTGTTTGTCGCCTCGGAGGACGCGGGTCTCGATGTGTTGTTGAAGGCTCGGCCGGCGGCCAACGACATGGTCGCCGGCGCTGCGGTTGCCAGAGCGAGCGCCACGACGATTTTCAATCCAGCGCGCCATGTCTCCGAGTGTGTCCAGACAGGCAGGTTCATGATCTTATCCTCCATTTGACGGTTGCTTCAGACTCATGCGCAGAGGCGTTGCCATTCCTCCGGGACTTCGGCTATGGCCACACCTTTAATCATCCGCACGAGTCCAGTCAACCGCAAACGGTGTAAAGCCGTGGTCCATCAGGGCCGCTGAAGTGCGCAAAGCTGTGCCGCCACCGTCGCACCCCGGCGGCATAACAAGTCGGCGGCGGATTGCCATCCGCTGCTACACCTGCGCACGTAGCGGCTTTCGGCAGAAAGCCGCTGAATTTCCATGCCACTGGTCGTTTAGAGTCAAGCTTGGAGCAGCCCTGCCGGTCCATTGTGAACCGCCGGCATTGCATCCCATTCGCGCCACCGCTGACGCCCGTGGCTTTCTCCTGGCTTTGCCTTGGGCTTGCCGTCTTTTTTACCGTCTTTTTTGCTGGTTCGCCATTTGGACGGTGCATTATGCTGGTATCCAATTATGAAAAGAGAATTGATTTTTATGAAAATGTCCCTCGCCAGCCTGGTTTTGCTTCCTCTCGTTTTCGCCCCGTCTGTCCGGTCCGCCGAGTCGGGCGGCGACCCGTTTTACAACGTGCGCGCCTTCGGCGCGACGGGGGACGGCAAGACGCTGGACAGTCCGGCCATCAACAGGGCGATTGCCACCTGCGCCGGGGCGGGCGGCGGGACGGTGGTTCTCCCGGCCGGCACTTATTTGAGCGGGTCCATCCGGCTCCAGAACAACATTCACCTGCTGATTGACGCGGGGGCAACCCTCCTCGGCGCGCCCCAGGATATGAACGCCTACGATCAGGAGGAACCCTTCACCGGCCCGGCTTATCAGGACGGCGGCCACACCTTTTTCCACAACAGCCTGATCTGGGGCGAGAACCTGACCAACGTGTCCATCACCGGCCAGGGGACGATCCACGGCGGCGGATTGGTCACAGGGGACGGCAACGAGGACCGCGTGGACGGCTTCTCCACTTTCGGCAGAGGCGCCCCGCCTGCGCCCTCCACCACCAGCGCCGGGGCGCGGCTGGGCAACAAAGCCATCGCTTTGAAACTTTGCCGCAACGTCCTCCTGCGCGACTTCACCATCATGCACGGCGGGCATTTCGCCATTATCACAACAGGCTGCGATGACATGACGGTGGACAACGTGACCATAGACACCGACCGCGACGGCATGGACATTGATTGCTGCCGCAACACGATGATTTCCAATTGCCGGGTCAATTCCCCGCGAGATGACGGCATCTGCCCCAAGAGCAGTTTCGCGCTGGGGCGAAATGTCATCACCGAGAATCTCACCATCGTCAATTGCCAGGTCTCCGGCTTCCGCGAAGGCACGCTGGTGGACGGAACGATGCAGGGCGGCGGCGGCACGGGCCGCATCAAATTTGGGACCGAAGCCAACGGCGGATTTCGCAACGTGACTGTGGCCAACTGCACCTTCCGCGCCTGCCACGGACTGGCCCTGGAAGAGGTGGATGGAGGCATCCTGGAGAATATCGCGATCAACAACATCACGATGATGGATGTGGCCGGTTACCCCATTTACATCACTACCGGAAAAAGAAATCGCGGGCCGAATGTGACGCAGCCCAGCCGGGCCAGAAACATTTTTATCTCCAACATCATCGCCACGGGCATTGACCGGGCGAGCGGAATTCAAATCGCCGGGCTGCCGGAACAGCCCATCGAAGGGGTGCGCCTGGAAAATATCCGGCTCCAGTTCAAAGGCGGCGGCACCCAGGCCGACGCCGCGCTGACGCCGCCGGAATTGGGCATCGGATATCCCGAACCGCGCGGCATCATGCCCGCCTACGGACTTTTTGCCCGGCACGTCCGGGGCCTGGAACTGGCCAACATCACGCTCGGTTTTGACGCCGAAGATTTGCGCCCGGCCCTGGCGGGCGCGGATCTGGACGGCGTGGAAATTGACAATCTCAAGGCGCAGTTGGCGCCCGGCGTGGCGCCGGCGCGGTGGGACAATGTCAAAGGTCTGACTGTGCGCAACTCGCCGGCGATTTCCGGGGCTCCGGGGGGAACACCTATACGTCGCGAATTTTAGATTTGACCGTGCGCAACTCGCCAGCGATTTCCGGGGCCGAGGTGAAATAACCGGCTTCGTCTTCCATTCCTCTCGGGGTTGCATCCGCCGGCCCATGCGCCCATGGGAAGAAACCGGCCTATGGACTATGATGGGGACGCCTTTGGAACCTCACAGGATTCCATTAAAGGCGCGGCCAAATTGGCAACTCCATATCGGCAGGTTTGGCGCTTGAGTTGAGGGGCCGCCAGTTTGACTCCGCGACAGGCAATAGCCTTTCGCCCTGAATCGCCAGGGCTGCTCTAAAGTCTGGAAAGCTGTGCCGCCACTGTCGCACATCGGCGGTATAAAAGGTCGGCGGCGGATTTCCATCCGCCGCTACACCTGCGCGCCGTAGCGGCTTTCGGCAGAAAGCCGCTGAATCTCCATGCCCCTGGCGGTTTGGAGACGACCTTGGAGCAGCCCTGCCGAATCGCAGCCGGCGGAATTTGCCGCTTGACATTCCCCCTGTGCGTCTGGCACCATGCGCCCACACCATGAGTGCGAGCGAAAATCAACTCCCTTTCAACCGCGTTGCTTTCACGGAGGGGCGGCGCGGCAAAAAGGAAATTCCTGCCAGCATCAGTTATCATTTATCTTATGAACTCACTTAATTCTGTCGGATCCCCTGGATTTCGGTCGTCTGAAAATGGGACGATTTCAGGCTCAACATTCCCGGCCCGCGCGGCCTCCATGTCGGGGCAGCGCGGCCGGAAGGGAATTGCCGCCGGTCTCTCCGTGGCTGCGTTGGCGGTGGCGCTGGCTGGCGCCGGCGTTTCTCCGAGCCGGGCGGCGGACGCCGAGGTCACACCGGTCGCCCCGTTTCTGATTACGACGCCGGAACGCGTCAAACAAGCCACCCCGGATTGGACAGGGGAGCGGACGCCGGACGGAAGGCCGAAGGTTTCGGATGATCTGGTGAACAGGATGAGGTACGCCACCATCACGCAGGTGGAGGGGTCTGTTGGGATCAACGGTTACGTGGCGCCCGCCGGCTGGCTGGTGATGCATCCTGATGAAACGATTTGCGGCCGCGTGCTCACCGCGCAATACCTGCCGGAGCGCGCCTCGTATAGCCGGATCATCAACACGGAGGGCAGAGCGGAAGGCCGGATCGGACAATACAATTCATGGCCCATTGACATGCTGCAGAAGGGCGACGTGTACGTGGCCGACGCCTTCGGCAAGGTGGTGGACGGGACCCTGGCGGGTGACATGTTATGCACCGCCATCTATGCCAGATCCGGCAACGGAGTGATCTTCGACGGAGGAGTCCGAAAATGGGAAGGAGAGCTGGCCATCAAAGGGTTCAACGCCTGGGTCCGGGGGACCCATCCCAGCGCCATCAGCGGCATGATGCTGGCGGGAATCAATATCCCCATTCATATCGGCAGCGCCGTGGTGTTCCCAGGGGATGTGGTGCTGGCCAAGAGCGAAGGCATGGTTTTTGTCCCCGCGGAAATGTGCGAACGAGTGGTCACCGCCTGCGACATCCAGAGGACCAGGGATACGTTCATCCACTTGCGCTTGAACGAAGGCAAGTACACGCCCGGACAGGCTGACTCGACTTGGACGGCGGCCATAAACGAGGACTTCGTAGGCTGGTTGAAAGAGAACCGGACCTCTCTGGTGGCGTCCATCCATGTGCCGCTGGAGATTTTGGATCGCATCGCGGCCGACCCCGTCGCAGCCGGAGGGCAAGGGGCCGGGGGCGGCGGCCGGGGCGGCCGGGGCGGCGCAGGCGGCCGGGGCGGCCGGGGCGCGGGAGGCGGCCCAACCGCGCCTTGAACGCAAAACAGCCCAGAATAATATGAAAATGAAACGGGGCGATTCTTCCGAGAAGAGGATCGTCCCTGTCTTTCCGAACTAACCCAAGACAACCGCATATCCCCAACCAGGAGCAAAACATGAATAATCAGATGAAACAACAACCCGAACAGAAGACAATTTCCAGGCGCACGATGCTCAAACGCGCCGGCCTGGGCCTGGGCGCGGGCCTGGGCGGCCTGAGCCTGGCGCAAATGATCGGCAATCAAACCGCCGGCGCCGCCGAATCCGGCGCGCAACCAGCAACGTCCCCCGCCTCCAACCCCCCCGCCACCAACGGAGGGGGAGTCGTGCTTTGCGAGCTGACCGGGCCGGGCCGCCTGGCCACGACCATGCAGCAAATGGGAATGACTCACGTCATCGCCGGCATGGGCCTGCGCGGCACGGTGGAGCAGCAGGCCGAACAAGTTGCCAGGACAAAAGCCAGCTACGAAGCGGCCGGACTGACGATTGTCGGCGTCGAGGGCGCGCCCGTCGGCTTCGAGAGAATGAAGCTGGGATTGGATGGGCGGGACGAGGAAATCCAGAACTTCATCAACGCCGTCCAGGCCTTGCACCAGGCGGGAATCAACATGATCTGCTATAACTGGATGGCCGGCCTGGGCTGGACCCGCACCAACCAGCGCGTGCCCTATCGGGGCGGCGCCATCACCAGCGAGTTCGACCTCAAAGCGTGCGAAGCATTGGGGGACACACGGTACGGCAAGGTCAGCGAGGAGAAAATCTGGGACAACATGGTGTACTTCCAGAAGGCGGTCATCCCCGTCGCCGACAAATTCGGCGTGCGGATGGCCCTGCACCCGGACGACCCGCCCATCTCGCCCCTGCGCGGCATCGGCCGCATCCTGACCAGCGCGGCCAATTACCGCAAAGTGATGAACATCGTGCCCAGCCCCATGAACGGCGTCACCTTCTGCCAGGCCAACTTCAAGCTGATGGGCGAGGACGTCTATGCCCTGGCCAAGGAATGGTGCGATCAAAAGAAGATTTTCTTCGTCCACCTGCGCGATATTGATGGAACCAAGGAGCACTTCTGCGAGATGTTCCACAACGACTGCCATGTGGACATGGCGCGCAACCTCAAAATCTATGCCTCCTGCGGCTACGATTTGCCGTTGCGGCCGGACCATGCTCCGATGATGGAAGGCGACGCCGCCGGTCAGACGGGCGGCTACGGCGTCGTCGGCAAGGTGCTGGCCTTCGCCTACATGCAGGGCCTGATGAAGGCGCAGAACCTTCCTTACACCTAAGAGAGCCGGCGTCGAACGTCTCTGACGCAGTGACGGAAGGGGGAGATTGCCTCCATGGCACCGCGGCGGGGAGTTTGTCTTGAGCGAACTCGATTCATTTTAATGTTACAACTGCACAATACCAACCAGGAGCAATAATATGATGACTCAAATAACACAACCGTCCGAACAGAAAATGATCTCCAGGCGCTCGATGCTCAAACGCGCCATCGTCGGCTTGGGCGCGGGCCTGGGCGGCGTGAGCCTGGCGCAAATGACCAACGCGCCCATTGAAGACCAAGTCGCCTACGCCACGCAGAACGTCAAGCGGTCTTCCGCCCCGTCGCAACTGCAAATTACCGATATGCGCATTGCCACGATGCTCAATTCGCCCTTCCGCTGCCCCGTCATCCGCATTGACACCAATCAAGGAATTTCCGGATATGGCGAGGTCCGCGATGGGGCCAGCGAAACGTATGCGCTGATGCTCAAGGCCAGGCTGCTGCGCAGGAATCCCTGCAATGTGGAACAGGTCTTCAGGCTCATCAAGCAATTCGGCTATGACGGCCGGCAAGGCGGAGGCGTATCCGGCGTCGAAATGGCTTTGTGGGACTTGGCGGGCAAAGCTTATGGGGTGCCGGTCTATCAAATGCTCGGCGGCAAGTTCCGCGACACCGTCCGCATCTATGCGGACACAGACGAGAACGCGGGACTGAACGGCCTGAAAAACAGGGTGGCCCTGGGATATACCTGGCTAAAAATGGATTTGGGAATCGGGGATGTCAGCGACAATCCTCAAGCTGTTACCCGGCCCCTCGCGGGCGGGCAGGGCGGGCCGGGCGGCGGGCGCGGGGGACGGGGCGGACGGGGCGGGCTGGGCGGGCTGCCTGTCTCGCACCCCTTCGCGGCCATTACATTAACAGACAAGGGCGCCGCCGCGATGGCACAGCGGCTGGCGGAGGCGCGCGAGGCGGTCGGGTGGCAAATCCCGATTTCGTTGGACCACTTTGGCACGATCACCGTGAAGAGTTGCATCAAACTGGCCAGGGCATTGTCTCCCTATAATCCGGCCTGGGTTGAGGATATGGTCCCGTGGCAATATACCGATTTGCTGAAGGAAATCCGGGAAGCCATTGATGTGCCGCTGCTGACGGGCGAGGACATTTATCTGCTGGACCATTTCAAGCCGATTATCGAACAACACGCGGTTGATTATATTCATCCCGACCTGGCCACAGCCGGCGGCATCCTGGAAACCAAGAAGATCGGCGATTTTGCCGAAGGGTATGGCGTGGCCATGGCCATGCACAACGCAGGCACGCCGGTTTCATTCATGGCCAATGTCCACTGTGCCGCCGCCACGCAAAACTTCCTGGCTCTGGAATGCCACGCCATTGACCGCGCGTTCTGGGGCAACTTGGTAACCGGCATCCCGAAACCGATCATTAACCGGGGCTTTGTTCAGGTTCCACAAGGACCGGGCCTGGGAATCGAGTTGAATCCCGAGGAAATGCAGCTTCACCTCGACAAGAGTGAAGGCCGGGGGTTTTTCCTGCCCACTCCGGAATGGAACCAGGAACGTTCGCAAGACCATCTCTATAGCAAGAACAACATGAAACAACAGATGGGGTGACCATTTGGTTGTCAACTCAATAAGCGCCGGCAATCACCGGGGTTTTCTGGCACGCCCGGGTCTCGCCCTGCCATCCATGACGGACGCAGGAGAATCACCAGCCCTGTTTCCCATTCGCCATTTCGATTGGCATTCTTTGTGCTCCCAAAGGCGTTGGTTCGTCCTTGAGACACACGAATATGAGACACATCGGACAATGGATCGTGGACAGTCTGGCGATTCCGCAGGAGTACCTGCGCACCGGCCTGCTGGTTTCCTTGTTGAGTGTCTGGGTGCTGGCCGTTCTTTTCTTCTATCTTAACCGCTATACCAAGCGCCGCTACTTCGCCATCTGGAACGCGGCCTGGCTGTTCTACGCCGTCTGGCTTTCGCTGGGCCTCAATTATTCCAACGCGGACGCGGCGCCTCTGCTGGCCATGCTGCGGCAATGGTGCCTGAATTGCAGCGCTGTCTTTCTTTTGTGGGGCACTGCCTCATTTCTGGGCATCGCCGCCAGCCAGCGCCTCATCGCTCTGTTCGCCGGCTTTCTTTTCACCTGGAGCTATGTGGAATTCTTTTGTGTGCGGGACTCCTTGTGGGGCAGCGTGCCGGTCTTCGGGCTGATGGGGGTGGCGAGCATCCTCTCCGCCGGGGCTTTTTTCAAGCTGCGGCGCAAGACGCGCTTTGTCGGGGCGGGCCTGCTGGCCCTGGGATTCCTGTTGTGGGGATTCTACTTGACGGCGTGCCCGTTTGTGGCGGGCAATCCGGAACTGCTGGTAGCCGCGTTCTTTGTCTCCGCCGTCCTGCAACTGCTCATCGCGGTGAGCATGATTGTCCTGGTGCTGGAGGAGGCGCGCCGTTGCAACCAGAAAACCCAGGAACAATTGGACACGGCCACCGTGGAAAAAAACCGCCTGGCCACCAAAGTCAGCCTGGCCGAAGAGCGCTACCACACGTTGTTCCAGCAGGCGCAGGAGGGGATTGTGCTGGTCAACGCGACGGATTTGAGGATTGTGGATTGGAACCCCGCCGCGCAACACCTGCTGGGCATTGACCCCCGCAGCACGGATTCCCATTGGCTCGGCGACTTTCTGGTGTTGCCCCAGGGCGGGGAAAAAGTGCGGTGGTTTGATTTGTTGAGCCAAAGCCCCGAGGTCACGCTGCGCTGTCTGGACGGCAGAACCGTCATGGTGGAACTGACCTCCTCGGCCTTGGAATTGGAGGGAAAACCGGCCTATCATCTGGTCCTGCGCGAACTCAACGAGCGCGCCCGCCTGGAGCAGCAACTGCGCGAGGCGGAGAAGCTCTCCGCCCTGGGCCAACTGGCCTCCGGCATCGCCCACGAGGTCAACAATCCGCTGGCCATCATGAACGCCCATTTGGAGCTGATTCTCGGCCGCCCCGGCTGCGACGGGCGGACGCGCGCCGACATTCAGAAGGTCATCAAGGAATCCAACCGGGCCGCCGCGCTCATTCGGAACTTCCTGGCGGTGGCCCGCCTTAAACATGAGGATATGCGGCCCATTGATTTGAACCGGATGCTCTCCGACATCGCCGACAACCAGCGCCTGGCGCGCGCCGGCCAGGCCATCCGCTGCACCCTCCAACTGGATCCCCATTGTCCGCCCATCACCGGGGATGCCAGCCAGTTGGAGCGGGTCTTCATCAACCTCTTCCGCAACGCCGAGCAGGCCACCGAACAGGACTGCGACCGTCCGCACATTAAAATCTCCACCCGCCGCAAGGGGGAATTGGTGCAGGTCCGGGTCGAAGACAGCGGAGCCGGAGTGCCGGCCCATCTGGTCTCAAAAATATTCGAGCCATTTTTCACCACCAAGAAGGTTGGCGCCGGCACCGGGCTGGGGCTGTCCATCTCCCATCAAATCGTGGCCGATCATCACGGCCGGATTTATTGCGAACCCTCCCCGCTGGGCGGCGCCGCCTTTGTGGTGGACCTTCCCCTGGTCAGCCTGCATGACCCGGAGACGCCGGCTCCGGGGGAGCCGGAGCCGGAGGAACCCGGCGCGGCGTCCGCGGGTCCCGCCCCCGCCCCTGCCGCGGCGCGCGGCGCGCGCATTCTGATGATTGATGACGAGACGGCGCTGGCGGAAATGATCTGCGAATACCTGAACATGACGGGGCATCGCGCGCAATTCTGCAGCAGCACCGAAGAGGCGCTGGCCCTGATGGAACGGGCGGAGTTTGACCTCATCATTTCCGACTTCCGCATGCCGGGCCTGACCGGCGAGCACCTTTATGAACGAACACTCCAGCGCGATCCGGACCTGGCCAGGCGGATGGTGTTTATGACCGGCGACATCATCGGGGCGGATGCCAAACGCTTCTTTTCCACTCACGACGTGCCGTGCCTGACCAAGCCGTGCGCGCTGCCGACCATCGAGCGCTTCCTCAACGCCCGCCTGGAACTTCTGGCCCGCGCCGCGCCGCCGCCCGCCCCGTCACCCCGCAAGAATTGGGGCGCGGGCGGGGCCTCCGCATAGCGCTTTCCAAATTGCGGCCAATGCGCTATATACTCTGCATCAACTTCGGTCCTGCAAAACCGGCCCGTCGTTGAAGGATTCAGATTGATGTATGGGTAAGATTCGACGCAGCGGCTACATTTTGGAATGGTTCATCGGCGATCATGAGCCGCGTCACATTCATGTTTACGACAGCAAACGACGGTTGATAGGCCGGCTGGATTTAGACCGGCTGACCGGCGTCGAAGGCTGGACACCGGACAGAAAGTTGCTTAAACTTGTCGCCGATTTAACAGAAGAAGGCCGTTTATGAAAACCTCCGTTCAACTCAAGAAACCTTACGGCGAAGCCACGTTCTCGCGCGTTCGTCATGCCCGCTATCTGGGATGGGAGGATGCCTTCGAGGTGGAATTCGAAGACGGCCTTTGTTTTCTCGAACCTCATGCAGCCATCCGCAAAGCCAACCGGATTTCCACGAGAGCCGTTCCGGTGAGCGTGGAAGTGGACGAGGATTTGGGCAGCCATTTCAAAATTACTTACGACAACGACCAAACGGCGGAGGTCTCCTGGTCCTTCATTCGGGAACTGCCTCCGAAGAAATAGATTTCACACCGTCTGGCCGGCAGCAGGCTGGCCCCACTTCCAGTTGCGGATTTCCGGCATGTCCTCGCCGTTCTGGTTGATGTATTGCTTGTGCTCGATCAGCTTGTCCTTGAGCCGCTGCTGGAGATAAACGCCTTTCTCGCCCGTTTGCGGCAGCCTGTCTATCGCGTCCATCACCAGATGGAACCGGTCCAGATCATTGAGCACCGTCATGTCGAAGGGCGTGGTGATGGTGCCCTCCTCCTTGTAGCCGCGGACGTGGATGTTGTCGTGGTTGGCGCGGCGGTAGGTCAGCCGGTGGATCAACCACGGGTAGCCATGAAAGGCGAAAATGACCGGCTTGTCTTTGGTGAACAGTTGGTCGAAATCCTTGTCGCTCAACCCATGCGGGTGTTCGCTTTGCGGCTCCAGCTTCATGAGGTCAACCACATTGACCACCCGGATTTTCAGGCCGGGCAGATGCTCGCGCAGGATGGAGACGGCGGCCAGCGTCTCCAGCGTGGGCACGTCGCCGCAGCAGGCCATGACCACGTCGGGGGCCTCGCCGGAATCGTTGCCGGCCCATGTCCAGATGCCGATGCCCTGGGTGCAGTGCTTGACAGCGGCGTCCATGGCCAGCCATTGCGGAGCCGGGTGCTTGCCCGCGACGACCACGTTGACGTAATGCCGGCTGCGCAGGCAATGGTCCATCACCGAGAGCAGGCAATTGGCGTCCGGCGGCAGATAGACGCGCACAATCTCCGCCTTTTTATTAACGACATGGTCAATGAAGCCGGGGTCCTGGTGGGTGAAACCGTTGTGATCCTGCCGCCAGACATGCGAGGCGAGCAGATAATTGAGCGAGGCGATCTTCCGCCGCCACGGCAGGTGCGCGGTGACCTTCAGCCACTTGGCGTGCTGGTTGAACATCGAATCCACAATGTGGATGAACGCCTCGTAGCAATTGAACAGCCCGTGCCGCCCGGTCAGCAGGTAGCCCTCCAGCCACCCCTCGCATTGGTGCTCGCTGAGCATTTCCATCACCCGCCCGTCGGGCGCGAGGAATTGGTCGTCCGGCACGGTCGCCGCTTCCCATTGGCGCCGGGTCACATCAAAGAGCGCTTCCAGGCCGTTGGAAAGCGTCTCGTCCGGGCCGAAGACGCGGAAATTGCGCGGCTCCATATTCAACTTGGCAACGTCGCGCAGGAAGCGGCCGAGAACGTGCGTGTCGCCGGGACCGCGCGCGCCCGGGGCCGGCACGTCCAGCGCGTAATCGCGGAAATCGGGCATGCGCAAATCGCGCAGCAGCATGCCGCCGTTGGCGTGGGGATTGGCGCCCATGCGGCGCGGGCCGGCGGGGGCCAATTCGGCCAGTTCCGGCTTGAGACGGCCGCGCTCATCAAAGAGTTCCTCCGGCCGATAGCTTTTCAACCACGCCTCAAGCTGTTGGAGATGTTCGGGCGGCGCGCCGGCGGAGATGGAAAGCGGCACCTGATGCGAACGGAAATTCCCTTCGTTGGGCAGGCCATCCACCGTCTTCGGCCCGGTCCAACCCTTGGGTGAATTGAGCACGATCATCGGCCAGCGCGGACGCGCCAGGTTGCCGCGGAGGCGGGCGTCCCGCCGGATCCTCTTGATCCGCTCCACCGCCGTGTCGAGCGCCGCGGCCATGAGTTGGTGCATCAACTCCGGTTCATGGCCCTCGACGAAATAAGGCGTCCACCCGTAGCCGCGCAGCAATTGCGCCAATTCCTCGCGGGGGATGCGGGCCAGGACCGTCGGGTTGGAAATTTTGTAGCCGTTGAGATGCAGGATCGGCAGCACCGCCCCGTCGGTGGCCGGATTGAGGAATTTGTTGGAATGCCACGCCGCCGCCAGCGGGCCGGTCTCCGCTTCGCCATCGCCGACCACGCAGGCCGCCACCAAATCCGGGTTGTCAAATACAGCCCCAAAGGCGTGGCTGAGCGAATACCCCAGTTCGCCGCCCTCGTGGATCGAACCCGGACATTCCGGCGAAGCGTGGCTGGGAATCCCGCCGGGAAAGGAGAACTGCTTGAAGAGCTTTTGCAGTCCGGCCTCGTCCTGGCTGATGTCGGGATAGACCTCGCTGTAAGTGCCCTCCAGGTAGGTGTTGCCCACGACGGCCGGGCCGCCGTGGCCGGGGCCGGACATGTAAATCATGTCCAGATCATACTTTTTGATCACCCGGTTCAAGTGAGCATAGATGAAGTTCTGGCCCGGCGTGGTGCCCCAGTGTCCCAGCAGCATGTGCTTGACATCCGCGAGCGCCAGCGGCCGCTTCAGCAGCGGATTGTCCAGCAGATAAATCTGCCCGACCGAGAGGTAGTTGGCGGCGCGCCAATAGGCGTCCGTTTTCCGGAGCAGTTCCGGGTTGAGCGTGTTTGTTTTCATATTTCAAAAGGGGTTGGAGGCGTGGAACATTTAAAACTAAGGCGGGCGCGGTTAGAAATTCATCGTGTGCAAAGCCAGCTCGTGACGGAAGCAATGTGGTCTTCGTTCGTAAGATTTGCGGCATTTTCCAAGCTGCCTTGCTTGAGCATGTCCCAAATTTCCCCGGCCATCTTTGCCTCGATGGCCGCGCCGATGAAAAACGTGTTCGGCTTGCTGGATTTGAGGTGTTGTTGGTATGATTTAGGCATGGCTAGACCTTTCGCCAGAGATACACACACTTGCGCAACGCATCACGACCATGCGCGCCCATTTGCTGGCTGCTGTTTCCCTTTCCATTCGGGAGGACAAGAATGTGCTCGACCTCAAAACCGAGTTGCCCGGCGATCTCCGAAAGAATGATGTCCACGGGAATGCTTGCCCCGGCATAACGAACATTGTCATTCACCATGATAAGCGGCGCTCCGCTCTTTAACACACGGGCAGACTCGAAAATGACACAGGCCATCTCGTAAAAATACCCGCGCACCATGCGCGGAATCCCGTTGTTGTTTAACAGGCCAAGTTCTTTTTGAGCGTCCAGGTAGGCAAGAATGCTTTGTAGCAACGGTTGATTGTCAGCAACGGCAACGGCTGGCTTCCATTTGGGATTTAGTGCAAGCAGGTCTTTGGCGCGGTTCTCAACCGTGCAGCTCAACATTTCCTGCCGTAATTGTGCCAAACCATTTTCGCTAACTCCAAGGAGCGCCAGTTCGAGCGCGTAGGTGCGCGTGTAGTCGTAGCGATTGCAGTAGGGCGGAGAAGTAATCACACTGTCGTAAGCTTTGGACTTGAGTCGCGGCAAGATCTCCAGGCACGACCCAAAGCGCAGTTTGACTTCTGTCTTCGAGCGAACTGTGGCAAACAAATCGTCCGGAAGCTCACCTGAACGCAAATCGTCAACTATCTGGTGGAGTTTGTCGGCGATCGCCCTGTCAAATGCCAGGATTTCGCCTTTGTTGAAGATTTTCTTTCCCTGGCGTCTGCCGGAGCGATAGTCCCAGCGCAAATACTGGCCGTCCTTCCGCGTGAAGCTGATATTCTCAAGAACGCAAAGCAGCGCGAATAGCAAAACCGCCTGGACTCGTTCGCCTTCTTGTTCTGATGCCGCAAGGTATTTGCCCATGCCGTCCAGCGTCTCTGCCGGATACGCGCCACGGGTAATTCTCAATTCATGGATCGGTTTTGTGGCTTCGTATCTTCCCCACGGACGCTCGTCCCGCCAAAAAGCCAGTCGTTTGACATCTGCGTCCATCAAA
>Ga0326727_10018582_pt1 | contig 14168 bp, 13 predicted proteins | sample MB2enrmetagenome_FD_207643 | JGI IMG/M metagenome (GOLD analysis project Ga0326727, IMG submission 207643) | Lab enriched peat soil microbial communities from McLean, Ithaca, NY, United States - MB29MY | ecosystem: Environmental > Terrestrial > Soil > Wetlands > Peat | place: USA: New York...
GTCGTCAGGGTCGCCGGCATTTGTTCGCTCGAAGCGGAGCAAGGCCTTGGGTCGGAGGCGGCAAAATCGCTGACACTGCTGCTGAGGAACGCGGACGATATCAAGGTGATCACGCCCGCCGCGTGGTGGACCACCGCACGCCTGGCGATGCTTCTGGTATCGCTGGCCGTGTTGGTTGTGGCGGCGCTCTGCTGGGTTACCGTCTTGCGGCGGCAGGTGACGATTCAGACGCAGGTGATTCGCGGGAAGCTCGACCAGGAAGCGGCGCTAAAGGAAGCGGCCGAGCAAGCCAGCCGCTCCACGAGCGCGTTCCTCGCCAACATGAGCCACGAGATCCGAACTCCCATGAACGGCATTCTGGGCATGAACGAGTTGCTGCTGGGCACCTCGCTCGACCAGCGCCAGCGGCGCTACGCGGCGATTGTGCGGGACAGCGCCGATTCGCTGCTCGGCGTCCTGAACGACATCCTGGATTTTTCCAAGATCGAGGCCGGCAAGCTGGTATTGGAGAACGTGGACTTCGACCTCCGCAGCCTGGTCGAGAGCACCGCGGACCTGTTCGCGGCGAAAGCCCAGCAGAAAGGTCTGGAGTTGATCTGCTTCATCGATCCCGAGACGCCCAGCAGCCTGCGGGGCGACCCGGGGCGCCTGCGCCAGGCCCTCGCCAACCTGGTGGGAAACGCCGTGAAGTTCACCGAAAAGGGCGAGGTTTCCATCGCGGCCGGGCCGGAAGGCGACGGCAGCGCCGTGCGATTCGAAGTGAGCGATACCGGGGTCGGCATCGGCGAGGCCAGCCGCAAACTGCTCTTTCAGCCTTTCTCCCAGGCCGATTCCTCGACCACGCGCCGCTTTGGGGGCACCGGGCTGGGTCTGTCGATCGTGCAGCGCATCGTCTCCATGATGGGCGGCCGGGTGGACTTCGAGAGCGAGGAGGGCCGCGGTTCGAAATTCCGGTTTTCCGTCCCGCTCGAAAAGCAGGAGACAGCCGCGCAGGCCGAGCCGCTGTCGCTTCGCGGCCATTCCGTGCTGGTCCTCGGCTCCAACGCCACCATGCGCCGCGTCCTGTGCCGGATGCTGGCGTTCTGGAAGTGCGAATTTGAAGAAGCCGCGGATTGGAATGCGGCGATCGAAAGCCTGCGGCGACGGGCGGGAGCGCGGTTTGCCGCGGTATTGGTGGACATTCGCGCAACGGAGGGCGAAGCCGCGGAAATCGCCGCCCGGTTCCGCGGTGCGGAATGGGACGGAATCCCCCGGATTGCCCTGGCGCCGCTGGCCGGTGGGGACGAGGACGGCTACTGGCGCGGCCTGGGCTTCGCCGCCAGAGTAGCCAAGCCGCTCAAGCAGGGGGAATTGGCCACTTGTCTGGGCCAGGTTCTCGGCCTGGCTGGAAGCCCGGTTGCGGCGGCCGGGAAACCGCCGGAGACATCGCCGCTCGAGCGCGCCCGGCCCGCCGGTTGCCGGCTCCTGGTGGTAGAGGACAATCCCATCAACCAGATGGTGGCTCTCGGCATTCTCGAAAAACTGGGGTACCGGGCGGATGTGGCGGCCGACGGCCTTCTCGCTCTTCAGGCCCTGGCGGAAACCGACTACGACCTGGTCCTGATGGACTGCCAGTTGCCGAACCTGGATGGCTATGAGGCCACGCGTCGCATCCGCGGGCCGGACAGCCAGGTTCGCGACCACCAGGTCCCCGTCATCGCCATGACAGCCCACGCCATGGCGGGCGACGGGGCGAAGTGTCTGGCAAGCGGAATGAACGACTACATCACCAAACCGTTCAAACCAGCCGTCCTCAAAGCGCTGTTGGAGAAGTGGCTGGCTGTGCGGGCGGGTGCGACGGCTGGCGAAGGGGCAAGTGCGGAGCCCGGCGGAGCGGAGCGCCAGGAGGCGCAGTGTCCCGCTGGAGGCCAAACGCCGCAGGAATCCGTTTCGCTGGTCTGATCCGCCGGTTCCGGACTGCGCGATGCGGACCGCGGTTTTCCCGCCGGCACGGCTGGCGCGTGCCACTGCTCTATGACCGCACTCCTTCCGCTGCCTCCGCCATGCTCCGCATGATCTTCACGCCGTGCGAGGTCCCGATGCGCAAGGCCCCGGCTTCGATCATGGCCAGCGCCGTCTCCAGATCGCGCACTCCTCCGGCGGCCTTCACCCTCGTGGATGGCCCCGCGGCCTGGAGCATCAGCCTCACGTCCTCCACCGTCGCCCCGGCCGGACCGAAGCCGGTGGACGTCTTCACGAAATCGGCGCCCTCCTCGCAGGCCATGCGGCACACCGCGATCTTTTCGTCGCCGGTCAGATAGCAGGTTTCGAGGATCACCTTGGTGACCACGCCCCTCGGTTTGCACACGGCGACCATGTTCGAAATCTCGCGCCGCACCACGTCCGCGCGGCCGCCCTGCAGGGCGCGAATGTTGATGACCGTGTCGATCTCGGTAGCGCCCTTGTCCACGGCATCGCGGGTTTCGAAGGCTTTCGTCTCGAGGGTGTTCTGGCCCAGCGGGAAGCCGATGGCCGCGCCCACGCCCACTCGCGTCCCAGCCAGCAACCGGGCGCACGTTTCCACCTCGGCCGGGTTGATGGCCACCATGGCGAAACCGTAGTGGACGGCCTCCTCGCAAATCCGCTCCATCTCCGCGGCGCTGCCGAACGACTTCAGGAACGTGTGGTCGATCATGCGGGCCAACTCATCCATTTTCATGCGCGCTTTCCCTTCCGAACGTTCAGTACCGCAACAGAACTTTGAGGGTCTGCCCGGTGGCGACGGCCGCCAGAGCTTCGCCAATCCGCTCGAACGGAAACTCGTGCGTGACGAAATCGGGCGCCCGCAATTGGCCGCCGCGGATCCACTCGCAGAGCGGTTGCATGGCCGCGCGCTCGCGGCTCCGGGTGGGCCACTGGTGAACGTACAGATTGAAATTGTACGGCCCGCGGTGCTTCTGAAGGGCGATGCCGGGTTCGGCGATGACGCCATACACGCAGATGGCTCCGCCCATGCCGATCAGACTCAAACCGGCGTTGACGATGGACTCGCTGCCCACGGCGTCGATCACCGCGTCCACGGGCTTGCCGCGGCGTCGCACCAGATCCGCCAGGCCGGGGCTGTCCGGAGCGAAGACTTCGTCGGCTCCCATCGCCAGCGCGCGGACGCGCTTGGATGCCACGGGGTCCACCACGCCGATGTAGCCCAGGCTCTTCAGCCGGCCCAGTTTCACGAAGCTCGCTCCCACGGGGCCGGCGCCGAAGACGACCACGCTGTCGCCCGCCTGGAGGTGGAAGTCTCCGAAGCCGCCGTACACTTCGCGCCAGGTACACAACAGCACGGCGGCTTCGAGCGGGATATCCGGCGGCACGGTGCGCTGGATTTCGTAAACCTCAAACCAGCCGTGCGCGGCATCGGCCACGCCGTCCACCACCATGGCATCGTGATCGTTCACCAGCGTGTATTCCGAAAAGCCGCCCCAACCGCTCGCGTAACCGGTGTCACCAAAATCGAAAACCAACCCGCCGATGGCGCGCTGGCCTATCTCGAAGTTGCGCACCTTGGCGCCCACGGCCTCGATAATCCCGGCCGATTCGTGACCCAGCACCAGCGGATACCGGTCCACGCCGGGGAAATGCCCGGCCACCAGTTTGCCGTCGGTCGCGTTGCACAGGCTGGCGGCCTCGGTCCGCACCAGCGCCTGATATGGCCCGGGCTGGGGCTTGGGCAACTCCACGATGCGCACTTCGCCCGGCTGCGTGACGGCTACGGCTCTCATGCGTTCAACCTCGCCAATTCCTCGTACACATCCACCAGCGAACGGTAGGCATGTTCGAAAACCGGCAGCAGCTTTCGATACACCTCGCGATTCTCCGCGTCCGGCGTGGCCGTCTGGTCCACGCGCACGAAGCGGTGGATGACCTCGAAATCGCGGAACACGCCCGCCGCCACGCCGCCAATCACCGCGGCGCCCATGGACGTGGCCTCTTCCAGAAAACTGAGCGATTGCACGGGGCAATCGTACACGTCCGCCATGATCTGGCGCCACACCTGGCTGCGCGCCCCGCCGCCGATCACGGTCATGGCGGCGATTGCCAGGTGGCCGCGGAAGATGTTGACGATGATGCCCAGGTTCATGGCGATGCCTTCCAGCACCGCGCGCAGCATGTCTTCCCGCTTGGTGGCGAGGTTCAGGCCGAGGAAGGCGCCGCGGGCGTTGGGATTCCACCAGGGCGTCCGCTCGCCCAGCATGTAGGGCAGAAACAGGACTCCGCGCGCGCCTGCGGGCACGGCCGCCACGGCCTCGTCGATCAACTGGTACGGGCTCACGCCGAGACGCGCGCCCCGCTCCACCTCCGGCTGGCACAGCGTGTTCTTGAGCCAGTTGTGGCTGGCGCCGGCGGTTTGCATGGTGCCGCTGGGATGCAGGTAGCCGGGCACGCAGTGCGCCCAGTTCATGGTGCGCATTTGCGGATCGACGATGGGCTCCTTCGCCGTAAGCGCCACCCACGAGGACGAGCCCAGGTAGTTGTACGCCGCGCCCGGCCGGATGCAGCCCACGCCCACTCCCGCACAACTTCCGTCGCCGCCGCCCACGGCCACCGGCGTGCCTTCCTTCAGCCCGGTCTCGCCGGCGGCCTGCCGCGTGAGGGTGCCGAGTATGGCCGTGGATTCCAGCGGCTCGGGGAACTTTTCACCGTCCAGGCCCGCCAGTTCGATAATCTTGTCCGACCAGCGGAACGCGTTCAGGTCGAATGCGTTGGTGCCGGAAGCGTCGGAATAGTCCGTGGCCATCCGTCCGGTCAGCCGGCAGTTGATGTAGTCCTTGGCGCAGAGCGTCTTGTAAGTGCGGGCGTAAGTCGCCGGTTCGCGATCGCGAATCCACATCAACTTTTCGAGCGGGTAGGAAGCGCTGGCGCGATGGCCCACGATGCGGTAGAAGCTCGCCAGGTCGATTTTGGAAAGGATCTGCCGCGTCTCGGCGGTGGCCCGCTGATCGCAGTAGAGGATCGAAGGGCGCAGCGCCGCGCCTTGGCGGTCCACGGGCGTGCAGCCCATCATCTGCCCGCTCAAAGCCACTACGGCGATTTCGGAGGCACCGGCCTTGGCCGCCTCTAATAGCTGCCTGGTGGAGAGGCAGATGGCCTGCCACCAGTCTTCGGGATTCTGTTCGGCCCAGTTGCCGTTGAAGTAATGGGTGTCGTAACCCACGGTGCGGCTGGCCACCAGCGCGCCATCGTAAGTGTACAGCGTGGCCTTGTTACCGCTGGTTCCCAGGTCGTGCGCTAGTAAGTAACTTGCCATAACTCCTCAGCGATAGCCGAATAAGTTGGCGCCGGTCCAACCTACCAGGCCCACGATGGCGCCCCCGATAGCGCCGCCCGCAATGGCGGCGGCCAGCCGGGGCACGGACTCCGCGGCCATGGCGAGCTTCCGGCCCTTGGGCACGCCGCACAGCCCGCAAACCCACAGGCCGGCGCCGATGGCGGTGCCCATATCCACCCATGGCGACGCGCCGCGGAATCCCTGGTAAATCAGGCCGAACTGCTTCCAGCCGCCATCGGGATGCGGAATGCCCTCGGGCTGGATGCCGAACCCCGGCAGCTTGTGGTTCATTACCCAGAAGGTGCCCACGATGATGCCGGCGGCCATCATGCCTCCGATGGCGCCGAAATCTTCCACCAGGCGGCTCCAGCAGACGATGACCACGAAAGTCACGCAGAAGGCGCCGAACACCGTGGTCAGGACGCTGACGGGCGACATGCCCAGCCAGTCGATATACCGCGCGGCCCACTCAAGCACCGGCGTCCTCCTTCGGCGCGGCGGGCGCTGCGGCCGGCTGGAAACCGGGAAGATGTTTTTTCACCTGGGCCGCGGCAACGCCGGCCAGCGCCCCGCCCGCCAGGCAACACAAAATCGCCGGCACGGCCTGGCGGAACTGCGAGTTGAAGCGGACCATGGCCCACGCGATGCCGGCCGAGGAAACCGCCCAACCCTGGTCCACCCAGATGCGGCCCTTCTCGTTCCACACGACGCCCAGCCAGTGGTTCATGTACCAGCAGATGCTTATCACGATGGCGGCGGTGATCCAGCCGCCCATGATGCCGTAGGTCTTCCACATCTCCGGCCAGATGCCGAAGCACAGCGCGCCGCAGATGGCGCCGCCGATGGCGGTTGCCACGAGCCTCATTTCGGCTCTCCCAGATCGATCGTGGACATCTTGGCAGGCGTGGTGTGTGCGCGGCTGACCTTGTCGGGCTCGAAGACCGCGTTGAAATTGGATACCACCAGGCGGCCTTGCCACACCACCGGCTCGCCCGGTTCATTCAGGTCGCCGTTGCGGCCGCCGGTGTCGGGGTTCTGAGCCAGCACGGAAATCCGGCCGGCGGGAGTTACTTTGGCGATGGCGTTGTTCGAAAAATCGGCCACATAGAGGTTGTCGGCCGGGTCCACGCAAATGCCGTCGGTGGTGCGCATTTTGGCGGCAAACGCCTTGGCCAGGAAGCCGGGGAGGGCGGGATCGAGCGAATAGTCGTGATCGGTCTTGGCGAAGACGGTGGTCGAGGAGACCCTGCCGTTGGGGTGAAGAACGATCTTGAGAATCGTGCCATCGCCGAAATTGCCTACGTAGAGGTTGCCCTGGGTGTCGAACACGATGCCATCGGCGCCGTATTGCGCGAACTTGTTCCGGGTGACGAACGAGACCAGCAGGTTCGGGTCGGACAGCGTGTCGTTCACCTGAATGCCGCGGCCGTTCGCCGGGAAGCGATACACCGCGCTCACCATCAAGCCATCGGGGCGCTTGACCTTGGGCAGCTTGGAAACCGTCACGTAGATCTGCCCCTGGTGGTAGCGAAGTCCGTTGGGATGGCTGATGCCCTGGGCGACGACCGTGGTTTCGGCGAGCTTGCCATCGGCGATTTTCAGGCGGAGAATGCGGCCCTGATTGAGCTCGCCATTGGCGCCGTTGCCCGTCCCCCAGTTCTGATTGTCGACCGCATACAGGTCGCCATCGGGACCGAACTCGATGCCCATGGGACACGCCCGGCCGGTTTCGGGCAGCACGGGGCAGTCGAATAACTTGTGGACCTTGTGGTCCTTGCCGATCTTGATGAAGCAGCCGGGAACCGAGGGCTTGCTGGCGCCCTTGGCATAGCTGGCGAAATTGGGGCAGGCCACCACCAGGTCGCCATCCGGCGCGATGGCCATGCCGTCGGGCGTGACGGCGTAGTCCGGCAACTCGACCAGCAACTGCGGCTTCGTCTGTCCGATGAGCAGGGCGACGGCGCCCAACAGGAGTACCGCCAGGCGGCGGAACGTTTTGGATCGCGGTATTGCGTGTCCGATTCTGGTCATTTGGAATACTATAGCGCGCGGCGCTGGCTGGGTACGCGGGGGAGGGAGCCACGCGGGGCGCGCTACGGTGCAGCGGCTATAGCGCTTCCGGCAGCAGGGTCGCGGCCAGGTGCCGGTCGAGATCGGCCGCCAAGGCCAGGGCGGCAGACCGCACCGGTGCGCTCAATCCACAACGCAACTCGCCGGGCGGGCTGATGGTGGTGCCCCAGATCTCCCACTCCGGGAACGGCTCGACGAGATTGAGCGCGTGCAGCGTGTGCATCACGGCGCCGATATCGGACTGGTGAAACGAGGAGGCGAACCCGCGGGGGCAGTGCCGCAGGATGACGTTCTCACCCGGAGTTTCGCCGGCCACGGCGTCCACGAAGATAAACCGCTCGGCGGTGGGCAGCCAATCGGAGACGGCGAAGAGATCGCCTTCCAGCACCTCGATCGCGACGGCCTCGCACGCCGACCATTTCTCGCGCAGCCAGCCGGCGATTTCGATGCCCACGCCGTCGTCGCCGGCGAGCGTGTTGCCGATGCCGACGACGGCCACCCTTCTCTTTGCGCTCGGGCTCACGACGAATGGATCTGCGCCGTGTACGTGCAGGCGTCGCAGCCGCGCTCGGTGTTCACCAGACGCAGCCTGACCTTGCCCATCCGGCTCAGGTATCCGGCCAGGTAGTGGTAGAACAGCGTGCATAGATCGCCGCCGAGTTCGAGGTTTCCCTTGGCGGCGAGCTTTCGCAGGTAGCAGTCCTTCACCACGATCGAGACCGTGTCTCCGGCGATCTTCGGATCGAGTTGCCAGGCCGGCGAGAACTCGTCGGCCGCCAGGCGCAGCGCCTCCTCGAAGTTTCCGGGAACCCGGTAGCGCGGCAACTGGTTGGCGAGCGTCCGGCCGGCGAAGGTTCCCACCGCGGGCAGGCCGGAACGCAGCGTGGCCCTTAGAACCGCGCCCAACGACAGCAGGCGGGCTCCCAGGTCGTCCAGCCCCTTTCTCACATCCTCGCCGCTCAACTCCGGCACGGCGTCCGAAGCGTCGCCGGTCATCTTCGACACCATGTCGAGCGAGTGCGGATCGTAGTAGAGATTCAGCGAACGAGGGATGCCCGTATGGTCGATGGCGTTAGACGGGCAGGCGGCGGAGCAGGCCAGACACCCGAAGCACTCCCGGGCGTTGACCACCTGCGGAAGCCCCCGCGCTTCGTCGAAAGCGAAGACGCCGGTTTCGCAGGCGTCCACGCACAGCGTGCAGCTCACGCAGGCCTTTTCGTCGATTTGGATTGCGATCATCGGTCCGCCCTCCTGGTAATCGTCCGCCCGGGGGCGCCGGCCCTGGTGACGATCACCTCCATGGGCATCCGGCCCACGGCGTGGGTGGCGCAGGACAGGCATGGGTCGAAGCAGCGCAGGGCGAACTCCAGCCCGTTCATGAGCAGGTTGTCGTCCTTCTGCGGCAGGTAGAGCTGTCCGGCGGCCTTCAGCGCGTGGTCGATGGCGTTGTAGTTGTTCTGCGTGGCCACGATCAGGTTCACGGCGGCGACCCGGCCTTGCGCGTCGGACGTGTAATCGTGGATCAACACTCCGCGCGCGGCCTCCACGGCGCCCACGTAGCGCCCTTCCTTGACCTCGCAGGGCGTGTAGATGGGCCCGCCGGTAAGCTCCTCGCCGGCGATCGTGGAGATGCGCTCGGCGCACAACATCATTTCGACGACGCGCGCGTCCACGTAATCGAGCGCGGCGTCGCGCCGGCGGCTTCCGGCGCGGAACTCGTCCAGCATGGCCTGCGCCTTCGGGGCGCCGGCGCGGCTGTTCGTCCCGAGCCGGGCGAGCGGACCCACGAAGAACGCCCGCTCTTCCTCGCCGCGCAGGCGCACGGCCTTCATGTACGAGCCCGGCATGACGTGCTCGATGAGATGCGCGGCGTAGCCGGCGATGGGGAAGGTCCGTTCGACGGCGCCGGCCTGGTTCATCGCCACCAGGCCGCCCTTCAGGAAGGATACCGAGCCGCCGTCCGACAGGGCGAGCGAATGGAACGGCAGGCGGACCGAATCGCGGAACTCCCGCAGCTTGTCCAGCCGGTCGCGCAGGACGGCCGACATCTCGTCCACGATCTCCATGGCATCCAGGCCCCATTTCACCATGGTGGCCAGTTGCTCCCCGGTGGGCCGCGAAGCCATCCCGCCCACCACCGCCGTGACGGGATGAACGCCCCTGCCGCCGACGGCTTCCACCACCCGCTGGCCGATGCTGCGCAGCCGCAGGACCTTCTTCGCCAACTCGGGGTTCACGCGCAGCAGGTTGAAGACGTTGCGGTCCGCCGGCGGCGCGCCGACTCCCAGCAGCATGTCGGGCCCGGAAAGAACGAAAACGCTGAGAGCGTGCGAATGCAGCACGTGGCCCATGTACAGGAGCTCCCGCAGGAGCTGCGCCTCCGCCGGGATTTCGGCCGCCAAGCCGTTCTCGATGGCGTTCACCGCGGCCAGGTGGTGTGCCGCCGGGCAAACGCCGCAGATGCGCGCGGTGATGAGCGGCATCTTGAAAAGTTCCATGCCCGTGAGGAGTTTCTCGAAACCCCGCATCTCGAGGACTTGCAGGTGGCTGTTCAGAACCTGGCCGCCGTCGTCCAGGTCCAGCGAGATTTTGGCGTGCCCTTCGATTCTGGTGACTGGGTTGACTGTGATTGTGTGTGACATGGCGGCTCCTTGGCTACTCGCGATGGCACCCGTCTCCGGCCCACTCGCGCAATTCCACGGCCGGCTTCTTGTAGATAGCCGGCGAGGCCATGGAATACGAGTAGAACGTCTTGGCTTCGCATTCGATATAGGCCTTCACCCCGGCGGCGTCCGTCCCGGTCAGCAACGACATCCGGTCCGCCAGAGTGGCGCGGAAGTCGAGGTGCGGCTCTTTGATCATGGCGATCGACGGCCCGTTGCAGCCAGTGCAAGCGACTCCATTCCGCGGACAGGGCGAGAAGCACCTGTCGAGCGTCACCGAGCCCATGCAGACCACGCCTTGGCTCAGCAGGCACAGCTCGCTGTCGGGAGCCGTGGTGGCTCCTTTGCGCAAGGCCGTGCCCGGCCGGCGGCTCATCTTGCGCGTGCATCCGGCGCAGACCGTCCGCTTACCGAGCTTGGGGCCGCTTCCGTCCAGCAGGAGCTTCAAACCGGCCGCGATGAAGTAGGGGGATGGCGGGCAGCCGGGGAGCAGGAAGTCCACCTGAACCGCTTCGTCGATGGGCACGACGCTGTCTTCCAGGCGCGGGGCGCCGGCGCCGGGCCTCTCGTGGCCGGCGTTGGTGGGGCCGTTGTCGTAGACCTCCGCGAACACGGATTCGCGGCCGTGCAGCCAGCCGATTCCCGACGGGCCGCCGTAGACCGCGCACGTGCCGAATGCGACCAGCGTGCGCACGCTGTCCCGCATGTGCCGCACGGCTTCCACGTCGTGCTCGCTGCGGATGGCGCCCTCCACGATGCCGATGTCCGCCTCCGGATAGCCCTTCTCATCCATGAGCACCGGCACGCGAACGAATTCCACTTCGTCCGCAAGGTTCAGGAGCTTCTCGTGCAAATCGACGATAGCGACGTGGCACCCCGAACATCCGGACAACCATTCGGTCGAGACTTTGGATTTCATTCCTTCTCCCGCCAAACCAGTTCTTTCAAACAGGCATTGGGGCATGCCCGGAGAATTTCCAGGTTCATCGTGGTGCCGGGCATGACCTTTTCCATGCCGCCCGCGAAGACGCCGTGCGCCATGTGGCATAGCGACTGTTTCTGCTCGTGCGCGTAGCGGAACAGCGCGTTTCGCACCATGCACGTTCGGAACACCAGCCGCATCTTCTTCTCGGGTCCATCCTGGCGGACCGCTTCCCCGCTTTCCCCGGGGAACGGATCCACTTCCCAGACGATCCCGATCTTCCCGAGCGATTCCAGGAGAATCGCAAGCGCGTGCACCGGATCGTTCGACGTCTCGCCGTGCTCGACCGCCTGTTTGCCGAATTTCTTGCCGGCGAGCGTGCAAAGCGAGTTAGTGCCTTTCCCGAGATTGTTCTCCGCTCCGTGCGCCAGCGCGGCGAAGAAGTAAGCCACCTTGTGGAACTCCTCGACTTCTCGATTCATGCCCGTCTTCCTTTCGCTCCAACACGCCCGCACCGGGCGCAAGGTAAAAGCCGGATACGACCTCTACTCTTGGTTAGTCGCGGGCGTTATTTCAAGCTATATCTCGTTATCGCCTGGCTGTTGCCGGCCCCTGTGGGCCAGGTACGCGTGGTACGAAACTTCGGGCCGGGCGCGAAGATCGAATTCCCGGCGGCTGGCCATCGCCCGTACCGATAGGCCTAGGTACGCGTGGTACCGAAACTCGGGTTGCCGTCCGCAATCAATGGCCCTATAGTTATGTTTGTGACGAGCAGTGACGCTTGTCGCGGCGATGAAGAGACGACCCGCTTATGGGCATGGCCCGCACGATCATGACAGTTCTGAACCTGAGGAGCGAATTCGAGCGGAAGAACCAGCGGCGGCCCGAGGAAGCGGAGGCGCGTGGCGCGGCCACTACCGAAAAGGCCGACTTGGAACTGTCCAGGTTGGTGCCGGCGGTTCAGTTTGTCCGGCACTTGTACCTTGTCGACTCCGCCGGACAGTTACTCGGAGTAGCTCACGCGGACAGGGCGTTGCACGATCCCCCGGTCGACCTGTTTCCCATGTTACAGAGCCTTGTGAGAGTCAACCTGGGCGGCGGGTTGAGACGCGTGTTTTTCGAGACTGACAGCGGTATTGCGGTTCTGCTGCGCGTGGTGGACGACCGTTGGCTGGCCGCCGTGTGCGAAAAGGGGGCTTCGCTCGGCACGGTCTCGGTCGGGGTGGGAAAGCTAGTCGCGAGCCTGATCCCGCCCAAGGGGAACGGGAAGCCGGCGGGATCGGCGAATTAGACATGAGTTTCCGGACCGGAACGGGCGCGATTCCGCGCCGTCGCCGGGGCTGCACGTCGGTGAAGTGCAAGAGAGATCGAAGGAGCGTGAAAAATGGCCAGCTCAGCGGTAGGGACGAGCCTTAAAGAACAACTTGCCGACCTTTCCAAGGTCGAAGGAATCGTGGCGGCGGTGGTCGTCAGCCGCGACGGATTCGTGATCGAGGGGGTGAACCAGATCGCCGCCATGGACCTGGATGGCGTCGGCGCCGTCATCTCAGCCGGAATGGGAGCCTCCGAAGTGATGGGCGGCGAACTCGGAATCGGAAACATCGCGCAGAGCATGATCGAGTTCGAGAGAGGCATCGCGGTGGTGAGCGTCCTCGGGGAAGCCGGGACGCTGGCGATCGTTGCCGATCTCAAAGCCAACCTGGGCAACGTCCGCTACCAGATCAAGAAACGCCTGCCGGCCATTCTGGCGGCACTCTAGGCGCGATTCAGACAGGCCTGGCAGCCGTTCTTCCGCGGCTGGCGCTCCCGCCACGGGCAGGACGCGGGGAGAACGGGCGGACTGCCTGTCGACCTCGGCACCCGTCGGCTTCTGACCGATGCCGTAAACGGCGGCGCCTTGCGGCTAAAAAGGCGCCATCACCGCGGGCCCTTCTGCCGGATCGTGAGCGGCCGCGCACCACATGGCACGGTGCGCCTCACGCCGATAGGTACCCATCGCAGCCGTTGGCTGGATTGCGCGAATCGACCGGCCCCGCCGGATCTCCCCGGAAACGAACAGCCGCGCGCCGAATTCGCCGCGGGGAACGGATCCGCGCGAATCTCGCAGTTGGAACGCTTCTGTCCGGTTGCAAAGAGATAGTGCGGAACGGGCGGAAATCGTCTCACGTGGAAACGGCCCCGAAAATCTGATACCGTGAATCCGGAGAATCCCCATGCAGCCGTTCCGGTATCACGTTTTTGCCTGCGAGCAGCAGAAACCCGAAGGCGCGCCATGCTGCGCGGCGCGAGGCGCGGGCCAGGTTTTGGAGGCGTTGCGGCGCGAAGTCTTCGCGCGCGGGCTGGTAGAGGTAGTCCAGGTGACGGCGTGCGGCTCGCTGGGCTTGTGCGAGCACGGTCCGAACCTGGTGGTTTATCCCGAAGGCGTCTGGTACTCCGGCGTGACCGAGGCGGACGTGCCGGAGATCGTCCGCTCGCATTTCCAGGAAGGCACGCCGGTGGCGCGCCTGGCGCAAACCGATCCCGCGGCGGTACATGCGGAGATCCTGAAGAGCCGCGGGAAGATGTTGGCGGCGCGCCGCGCCCAGGATGCCTCCGGGGCGGTCCCCGACGACCTGAACGAGCGCATGAGGGCGTTTCAGGAGAGCCGCGTCATCCTCACCGCGCTGGAACTCGACGTATTCACCGCCGTGGGGGAAGGCGGGAGCGCCGCGGAAGTGGCCGGCCGGCTGGGCGCCAGCCCGCGCTCGACCGAGATGCTCCTGAACGCGCTGGCGTCCCTCCGCCTGCTGGCCAAGCGCGACGGCGTCTTTCGCAATTCGCCCGCCGCGGCGCGCTACTTCACGGGCGGTTCGCGCGACAACGCCCGGCCGGCCCTGCTGCACACCGCGCACCTGTGGCGGAACTGGTCGACGCTCACCGAGTGCGTGCGCTCTGGCGGCGCCGTGGCCGAGCCGGAAATCGCCGGCCGCGGCGAGGATTGGACCGTGGCCTTCATCGCCGCCATGCACCGCAACGCCTCGGAGCGTGCGCCGCTGGTGGTGGGCGCGGCGGGCGCGGAGACGGCCAGCCGAGTGCTGGACGTGGGCGGAGGGTCGGGAGCCTACTCGATCGCCTTTGCGCGGGCCAACCCCGCGTTGCGCGCCGATATTCTGGACCTGGCCGCGGTCGTCCCCATCGCGCGGGGCCACATCCAGCGGGCGGGACTCGC
>Ga0326727_10018584_pt1 | contig 14167 bp, 13 predicted proteins | sample MB2enrmetagenome_FD_207643 | JGI IMG/M metagenome (GOLD analysis project Ga0326727, IMG submission 207643) | Lab enriched peat soil microbial communities from McLean, Ithaca, NY, United States - MB29MY | ecosystem: Environmental > Terrestrial > Soil > Wetlands > Peat | place: USA: New York...
CTCAAGCGGAAGGTCGCGGTTCAGGAGTTCTTCGATCACCGGGTCTGCAAGCTCGCGCGTAAGTCCGTCGGAACAGAGCAGAAACAGGTCTCCGGGCTCGGCTTCGAATTCAAACACGTCGGGCGTGACCTGCGACTGCGTTCCCAGCGCGCGCGTAATCACATTTTTGAGCGGTGAATGCAGAGCCTCGCGCGCCGTCATTCGCCCCAGCCGCACCTGCTCCTCCACCAGCGAGTGATCCCGCGTAAGTTGCTCCAGGTGGCCTTGACGCAGCCGGTAGCAGCGGCTGTCGCCGATGTTCAGCACCCACACATGCTGCTCGTGGGCCGCCAGCGCCACCAGCGTTGTGCCCATTCCGCTAAGTCGATGATTCCGTTGCGCGCGTGAATAGATCGCCTCGTTCGCCGCGCAAATGGCGCTATGCGCAACATCCGGCAGCGGAGTCTCACTCTCGGGCTTACGTTCGGTCAGCACGCGAAGGACTTCGTCCACGGCGATCATGCTCGCGATCTCGCCTGCGGCCGCACCGCCCATCCCATCGCAGACGACGTAAACGCCCGCCTCAACGGAGAACCCGTAGGCGTCTTCGTTTGAGGGGCGCTTTCGCCCGCGGTCTGTGACCGCCGCAGCCGTGTACCGAACGACAGCCGTGGCCAAGGAAAAACCTCCGCAGGCAAGTTTACACGTCGGCACTAAACGCTGAATAGGAATCCCTCAATGCTTCCCCGGCAGTCCCGGTGCCGGCGCGGGCAACTCGTACACTTGGATGGCGCCCGCATCCAGAATTGCCACCCGCCGCGCCGAGGGCGAGATGGCTACATTCCCCCCTCCATCCAGCACCGGACCGGCAGGCGCCGTTAAATCCACATGCCCGGTAGTGGCATCGTAAACCTCTACAAGTTGACCCTTTACATCGTCGAAGCTCAGCGGAGAAAACGTGTCGACCTCATGCGTCACAAGCAGTGTCTCGCGCGCGACGCGCAACCCGTTCGGCGCCATGATCAGCCGCGGCCAGATCTGCGTGGGCGGCTTTGCAGCATTCCACAATCGCTTGCCATCCGTCGACAGAGCCACCATCCACCGGCTGTTATCCGGATTGCAGGTCGTCACCAGCACCTCGGGATTCGAAACAAACTCCACCGACGGCGCGCACATCGAGTCGAGCCTGCCGATGATGCGGTTCCCGCCCGTGAAATAGTTCAGGTTAAGTACCCACTCATGTCCCTTGCCTCGCAGCGTCTCGACAAATCCCTCGGAATTGATCGGCAGATGCACCGTTGTGCGTGTACGGCTCACAAGCATCACCTGCCCCGTGGCTAGCTGAACGATGCGCAGCACGATATCCGGCTGCGCATACGACTTCACCTCATCCGTCGTCACCCATGCCGACGCGGTTGCCGGACTCGGCACGCTCCCCGGCTGCGGCTTGGTCCCCACGGGCTCGCGCGAATCCGTCGCAACCAGGTCCTGGGCCGGATCCATTTCGAGCCACAATAACGGCCCCTGGAACTGCAGCGACGGTTTCAGCTCCAGTGACGCATCGCCAATCTGCAGGTCCTTCAGGTCGCGCAAAAGGAACCGCCCGTCGTTCAACATCCACAGGTAGCGGCCCCGGTCGTGGACCGTCCACAAGGCCTCGGCGCTTACCGTTCCCGTGGGCAGCGCAAGCACCACCGCGCGGATCTGCCGTTCGTTATCCGCCGCAGGGTTCCCTTCGCGCCGAATCAATCCCGGCGCATGAAATGTAAAAAGAAGATGGTCCTCGTCGACAAAATCCAGCGAAACCAGGCTCTCGCGCTGTCCCTGGTAGATCGCCCCCGGCGCAAAGAACCCCAGCGGCTCAACAGGAATGGTGAATGCCGCCGGCTGCGAGGCGGGGCGTTCAGGTTTCGCCGGCTTCGATTCTTCCGCCTGCGACGCGTCCTTCGCATCCTTGGAATGATGCCCGAAGAGCTGCGCATTCACCGCAGAAGAATTGGAGAGAACCACCGCGACTGCAAAAGCTGCGCCTCCGCGCAAAAGCTCGCGCCAAGCCAGCCCGACAACCTGTTTCACCATGAATACTTATTCTCGCCGATTGCCGCGGCCAAGCTCCAATTCGAACTCTTCCGATCTGCGCACCCTCGCCCGTCCTGCGCAAATCGTCAGCGCCGCTCCACCCAGTTCGCAGCTATTTATGGGTGCCCCCGCCCGACGGGGCTGACGGAACCGACGGAGCCACTCCAGCGCTACTCGAACGGCTGCTGCTCCCGATTGAGCCGCCACTCGACCCACTTGAGGAACCGACAGAGCCGCCACCCGACGACACCGATGGCGTGCTCGGCGCATACCCGCGATGAATTGATGCACCCATCGCCTGCGACATCGTCATCCTGCCGTTCGAATTACTCGCCTGCGGAATGCTTATATAAATCGGTGTCCTCGCGACACCGTGCCCCTCCGCCTCACGCGAAAATTTCCCCAGATGGCCAAGCGTTCCACGCGGCACACCCAGACCGGCCGAATCGTTGCGAAACAGGAAAGTTGTTGCCGACGTCATTTCGGATGAAGTCATCGGTTTTGTGTTCACGGCAACCAGCGTCGGCTGATGCGGAAGAGGCGGATGGATCGGCGGCAGGCGCGGCCCATGCACACCACTTCCCTTGACTCCTGTCGGAAGCAGCGCCGCAACGTTATTCAGTCCATACCATCCTCCGCTCGGCATCCAGCCCCATCCAACGTTTGGACAAAAAGACCATGAGCCGTAGTGGTAGGGAGTCCACGCCCACGGATACGGAGACACCCACGAGTACCCCGCGCCCGGATACCACGCCCACGCTCCGTTCGAATATGGATCCCACGCTGCGCTCGCAAAATAAGGACGCCACATTGAGCCGCAATCGCCTGCGTCCATGAAGCTTCCGTAATAAGCCATGTCGCTCAGGCCGTACGAGTAAGGCGAATTGAACGCCGACATCGACGAAACCCCAGAGTGGTACGAGGTCGAAGTATGGTCCCACGAGTCGAATTCCGTTTTCTCAACATCCTTGGCAATCGTGGGCTCATCCTCCGCGAACATGTCGAACGTCGCCGTCTTCTTCTTCGGAATGCTTGCTGCCCCCTCGGCTCGGTCAACACGAACCTCGCCATCCAGCACGGCAAGCCTTGCCTGCGTGCCCTCGACGTCCAGGCGGACATGCGTCGCGGGATCGAGCTTCAGACTGCGATCACCGAAAATCAACGCAAACTCATTTACCGGCGCCTTGCTGCTCTGCGCCTTCGCCAGGCTGATGTACGCGGTTCCCTTGATCACGTGCACCGACGAAACTGTGCCGCCGTTGGCATTCCGTCCCAGCAGCGGAAACTCCACCGTGGTATTCGGAACCAGCCGCAGCGAGCTGTTGTCTTCAAACTCCACCTCGGCAACGCCGACACCCGTTCGGATTTGGTTATGCTCCACGACCGGCAGGTTGGCAATCGCCCGTTCAAAGCCGCCGTCACTGGTTCGCTCAATTTCGACCGCGCCTTTCACCTGGCTGAGCCGAACAATCCGCACTTTGGAGCTGCCGTCTTCTCGAGAAATTGCGTCGTTCGTCTGTGCGTGCAGCGCCGCAACCAGCAGCACAAGCGAAAGGAAAGTCATGGTCTTGGAAACAAAGGATTTGTTCATGTTCGCATCCTTTTCGTTGGGCGAACGTTGAAGGACAAGCGCCCTGGGTGAGGAACACCGCGCAAGGCGTACCGTGCTACGAATCCTAGCACGAGCTTGGAGTGTGTGACGATCTTTAAGGTTCGCCTGATTTTTCAGACGCTTCCCTTGCTAAAAAACACCGGACATACCATTTCTCGGCAAGAGCCCGAATCACCGCAACTCTGACCCTGGCAGCATACGAGGCGAAAACTTGGCAAAGGGAAGAGTCGCCGACAATACGCCCGGAACTGGCGATTGAGGCGTCGAAAGAGCAATCTGCATTATGCCAGCGCAGGATTCATACGCCCGAGGCTCTTGTGGGATCGAAAACGACATGAATTGGCAGGAATCGGGCGTAGCGTAAAAGTCACCTAAGCGCTATCGTGTATCAACATCTCCCTGGTCGACCGCATTTTGATGCCAAATTGCTTTCTGTGCGAAGTCCCGCTCGACTTCTATACGCGACCGGGAGTGTGAGAGTCATTTTTCTAAATAGACAGAGAGTAAATTCCCTTGTGGATGGCGCTTGGGAAAGGCTGATCGAGCCGTATTCAAACCGGGAACTTAATTGGCCCGCGAGGTTGGAGAATGACGAAAGATCGACCACGACCGCTATATTCCTGCCTGATGTTGGAATGCGTACACTCAATAGCGAGGAAGGGCTTTCACCGCAAGCGTTCGATCGCCTTCTGGCTGCTCCTGGCTGAGTTCTTTTTTATTCCAGTAAGGGCCGTGCTGGCTGAGGCGGCGAACAGCCTGCCCAAGCCGACCGACTACGTCAACGACTACGCCCATGTGTTGTCTCGCGAAGGAGCTACGCATCTTGACCGCATTTGCATGGAGCTCGATCACTCACAGGCCAATGCGCAGATTGCCATCGTCACCATCCACAACCTCGACGGTAATGACGCAGCGGACTATGCAAGCCAGCTCGAAGACAGGTGGAAGATAGGGAGGAAGGGTTCGGATCGGGGCGTGCTGGTGCTGCTGGCAGTGGACGATCACAAGTGGCGGATCGACGTCGGTTACGGCCTCGAGGGAATCCTGAACGACGCTAAAATTGGCGAGATCGGCCGCTCGATGGTTCCCTACCTGCGTGCCAAAGACTACGACAACGCTGTCCTCCTCGCCGTGGGTCAACTCGCGCAAATCATCGCCACCGATGCGCACATCACGCTCAACGACGAGCCAGCCCTTCCGCGACAGCTGGCAAGGTCGAGGTCGTCTAGCGACCATATCCCTATTCCCGCTCTTATTACTCTAGTTTTTCTCATAGTTTTATGGTCAGCCATCCTGCTTTTAGTCGTGGCAACCATTCATCGGGCAAAGGTTGGTGGCGGCGGAGGGCTCCGCACGATTGGCGCTGGTGGTGGCGACGACTCCGGCGGCGGCAGCTCTGGCAGCAGCGACTCCGGCGGCGGAGGCTCCGGCAGCAGCGGCGACTCGGGAGTATCCGACGGTGGCAGTTTTGGTGGGGGCGGTGCAGGGGGAGATTGGTAGATTCACTTAGCTTCTGACTTGCGTAGTCCCCGAGTGACAATCGCGAAATGAATAATTCACTTCCAACCTGGTGACAGCCACTGCGCTCAACTGCTGGCCACAACGGATGCAGCCACTGCGATCATTTCCCGCCGAATGAACAGGATCACGCCCCCTCAAGACAACGCCATGGTGCGGACGTGGTCTATTAGGAGCCCGCGGAGCTGGAGTCAAGCATTCTATCAACTGCGGCAGTTACCTGCTCCAGCGCTGCCAGATATCGCGAAAAAACGTCCGCCACGTCGAACTTCCCGCGGTCCGATTTCCGTTCTCTCACGTCCAGAACCTGCAAGATGCCCGACGCATCAATCCCAATCAACTTTGACAATGCCTGCACTGCCTCGCGCTTCCCAACCGGCGCGTCGTGACCCATCACGATGAGTGCGTGCCGAAAAAGCGTGATGAACGATGACACCGATCGAACCAGCAGTTCCCACAGGCGCGAGTCCTTACCGGAAGCCAGCAGCACGTGCTGGCGCAGCAGCACGAGTTTCTCCCGCAACTCGTATTCCACCTGGACGCGGTGCAGGTTCACTGGAATCGACAAACCCTGCAGAACGTCTTTGCCGAAGACCACTCGGTAGTGCTGTTGCATGTCCATGAACTCAATCGTGAACACATCGACAGAGCGATCGATTTCGTCACGGGTCATGAACAGGGGCGGAGGTTGCTTCTGCGCGTCCCACCATTTTACGGGAGGTGCCAGAGCCTTCAACGCCGCGAATGAACTGTCGCGAACCACACAGAACAAATTCACATTAGAAAACCCGGGATGAAAATCTCCCGTTACCGCCGATCCGAACAGGATCACGCTTTCCAGGTTCGTTCCAGCCGCCGCGCGCAGACGGCTGACACATTCGCCGATCTTTTTCTCCGGAACCATTCGCACCTCGCTGACTACCAGCTGCTGCTGGCTCCACCGCCACCGGAACTACCACCACCGAATCCGCCAAATCCGCCCCCACCGCCAAACCCGCCTCCACCGCTAAACCTGCCTCCACCGCCAAACCTGACTTCACCGCCAACATACACCGGGGAAGAAAGCACCAGCCAGAAGAAGATCCCGGCTGCAAAGAAGAAGGTGAACAAGATCAAGAAGATCGCCGCGAATCTCCGAACCGGCCCGTAAGGCACGATAGGCCCCGTATACGTAGGCTCCGTATGATCAGCCGGGTGGCTTGTCCATCGGTTCGATTGTAGGTTCGTAAGCTGAATACCGGCATCATCGGCAATGACCTTCGCAACGCGCGAGGTGACCAGCAGCAGCGCCTGGTTGTACTCGCCCGCGCGCATAAGTGGGACCGCTTCCCGCTGAAATGCACCCACCTTCCCATCTGGCAGGATCGGCTCTAGCCCATAGCCCACCTCTATGCGGGCGCGATGGTCATCAATGGCATACAGGATCAGCACTCCGCGGTCGGTGGCCTTGCTTCCGACCCCCCACTGATGGAAGAGATCGACCGCGTAACTTTCTATGTCGGAGCCATCGAGCGAACGGACAGTCACCACCGCGATCTGGGCATGCGCTTTTTCGTCAACTTGGCGGCAGATATCGTCCATCTGCGCAATGGTGTTCTGGTCCAGAACGTGGGCAAAATCGTTGACGTAGTCGGTAGCTTTGAGCCTTGCAACCGGTTCGGCCTGCGCTGCCGCAACGAGCATCAGCGTACCGACCACACTCAGCCACCATTTTGCGCACGAAATCATCAAGGGCGAAATTGTACAGGACGCGCCCGGTCTGCAATGCAGTGCACGCAGGTGGTGGGCCTCTGGAATGACGCAAGGATGTTGCGCGCAGCAGCGATCTCGTTCAGTCCCATAATCACCGAGGCATGAATTGAGGCTCTTTGGAGTCAACTTCCAGGGTTCCGGTCGAGTCACCGCCCACCCGCAAATAACTAGTTGATCAACACTGCGACGAGGTGTTGTCAAAGATGTAACTTCCGGGTGGTCCACCACTCGGGAACTATTCAGAAAGTTCAGTCGAAAATGGCCCTAGAATGGCACCATGGGTCACGAGTTGCGAATATGGCGTTCAAATTCAGTGCTTTTCACATTTTCGGTTGGCGCTACACTTGGCTTCGCTGTCGCTGCCTCTCTGATGTTCACGATAGGTCCCATCGGCGTGATCACGAGTCAATATCTACTGATGCTATGGCCAACCTCCATCTTGGGAATCGGAGATCTCGATGGCTCGCGTACGTTCGTGATCTTTGTAAGGTTCGCTCAACTCGTCGGCAATGCCGTCCTGTATGGGGTCGTTTTTGCGGTTCCAGTGGGCTCGGTGATCGCAATTCGACGTTCATTCGGAAAGCCGGAAAGGCCGACCTCGACTCGAGGTATTTGAACGCCGACAGTAGCATGGCGGGTGGCCCACATCTCAATCCACCCCAAGCGCATGGGTGCCCCAGGTCTCGCGTTTGAGACCTGGGAATGTACCGCCGTGATCCCGCCGCCACTGGGTCCAATGGGATTCAATTTGCACGGTCCCTTCTATTCCTTCGCCATAGTGCCGAAAGCTTGACCAAGCCCAGTCTCCCGGCTTCTCTACCAGCCCGCGCTTGACTGGGTCTCTGTGCATGTACCGGAGTTTCTCCACCCGCTTCTCTTCGTTATGTACGTTGAAATCGTAGTAGCGCGCCTGCCAGAAAGGCCGCTCCCGTCTTTGAACGGATACAGACAACTTCAGGGCCTGAATCGCTTTTGACAACAAGGCAATCTTCGGCTCGCTGACCAGCAGATGTACATGCTCCGGCATCACGACATACCCACAAACAACGAAATCGTAACGCTGGCGCATAACTTCCAAAGATCGTTCGAAAAGACAGCGCGCCTGCCCGGCGCCAAGATTCGGGAGCCGACGATAACAACTGAACGTGAGGAAGTGAAAGCAGCCGGCCCGCTGATAGCGAACAAGCCCCTTGGTCATCCCAACATCGTACATCCAGCGGAATGGGTCATGGAAACGAAAGACGGCACATAGGGGTTTGTGGTCTCCCATGTCTCAGAATCGAGACATGGGGCACCCAATCATTTTCGGATGGTCAGACCTGGGCCACCCGCCTAGTGCGAGTGATTGGAAGCAGCAACCTGCCCCGATACAAGAGCAGTTGCCCCCGCCAGTGCAAATACCGATCCACCGACGATGCTTGCCGCAATTCGCACGTTCTCCCAGTTAGGCTCCGAGATCGAGCTCGATTTAGTGCGCGCCCTTCCTCTGTTCTAGCTGGTATTGCTGCAAAGTGAATTTGTAAAGTAGTGTCGTGTTCCCTTCGCCAACTTGTATGTCTCTGTAGCGATTTGCTCGTGAGTCCAATACTTCCAAACGCAACCCGTATGTCGCAAGAAGTAACTCGTACCTGCCACTCGCTATCCCAGGGCCAAGAACCCAGAACAGACCACCGTGAGCTGGGAGCATGCAACCACCGGGATTCGTAGGATCTGCGATTTTTGGTGCATTCGGCACGACAATGAGATCAATCTCGTTTGGTCCATTCAAATGGATTTCGGAGGCAAGAAACCAAGAAGCCGGCGCCTGGTCGGGAGTAACGCCACGCGACTTAAGGCAATTGAATGTACCTCCGGTTAATCCATCTCTCAGCACCTGCAGGGCACTGTCCGGGACTTCTGTGGGATGTTTTACAAGCATTTCACCCGAACTTGGCTCGGCATCGAAGATGGTCTGCTCAGGAGCTTGATTGCCCGCAGAGCTCTGCCCTAACGCTCCTCTCTGACTGGCCAAGATTAGAGCCATCAGAGCTACGCACCATACTATTTGTTTTGATCCCACGTCTCTCCTCCGCCGAAAGCGTGTTGGCCCGACGGCTTTACTGGCATTCGGGTAAATCCGTTAATGCGGCTTGAAAAATGGCTTGGGCCTCCATCCATGACAAAGTCGGCTGTCCATATGGCGAATCGGGCAAACTTGCCCACGTTCTATTGAAATCCCAAATCGCATCTTGGAAATTCCCGCTCATGGCAGCGTCCACGGCGCCAAGAGCAGAATTCCCAGATGGCATGGTCCAGAAAATCTTGAACCGTAAGTTCGTAGACTTGCTTCCGAATGCGCGGTGCAGGATCAGGCATTGTGGCCCTCAGATCGATTTGCCATCCATGCTCTCACATCCCGGTCGAGTAGCCTGACCGGCATTAACCTCAAAAAAAGCCCTCGGCTTTTGCAGGTTATTTCCACCCCGAGGCGCACAATTGAGTTGAATCGCTCTCCGAGGAACCCTCTTATGCCCGCCAGCCGCTTGATACTCCCTTCTCCCTCGTCCCTATTCTTGCCTCTAAGTCTTTTCCTGAAAGGACTCTGCAGCTAAGTACTCTCAGGAGAGGACTTTAGCGCCACGCCCTCTCGGCAAGTACCTGAAAACAAGGAACTTCTTTACAGAGTATGGGTGGGGGTACCACAGCTCAAATACAGAAAACGCACAGGGAGCTCAACTGGAGGCAGCTTATCCCGGTTCCCTGCCCGCTGCCCATGTCCCTGCCCATGGTCCGTAACCCCTGACCAATATGCGACAGTAAAAAATGAAGATGCCGGACACGAAAACACTGAACCCGCGCACCGCCTTCCTCGGTTACGGCGCATGCGCCATCGCCGGATGCTTCTGGGGAACCGGCTTCTACTTCGGACGCCTTGCCCTTAATGAGATGAGCGTGGAGCACATGGTGCTCTACCGTTTCCTGTTTGCCTGCGTCGGCATGTTGCCCGTTGCGCTTCTCAATCGCGTCCGCTTCACCGCCGGCGAGATTCGCCTTCTTCTCGTCTCCGCCGCATTCGGAATTCCGATCCAATTCCTCATCCAGTTCCACGGACTGGCGCGGACCACCGTGAGCCACGCATCGCTCATGGTCGGCTCCATGCCGGTGCTGCTTGCCGCAGCCGCAGCCCTCTTCGCCGGCGAGCGGCTCGATGCCATCGGCTGGGCCGCACTGGTCGCCTCCACCATCGGCGCAGCCCTCATCGTCCTCGGCGGACATCGCGGACCCGCAACGCAGGGCCAACCCACGCTCTTCGGCGACCTGCTCGTCGTCTTTTCCCTCTGCACCGCCCTCGCCTGGATTCTGCTCAGCAAAAAACTGATGCTCACGCACAAACCGGTCGTCGTTAGCGCTTACAGCATCCTCACCGGAACCGCCATGCTGGCCATCTGGATCCTCGCCCCGCTGCTCCTAAATCCGTGGCGCACCCACAAGGTTGCCCCGCCTCCGCTCGCTCACGTCAGCATGACGGCGTGGATTGCGCTCGCCATCGGTGGCCTGGCCTGCACCGCCACCACCACCTTCCTCTGGAACTGGGGCATTCACCACGTGCCTGCCTCGCGTGCCGGCGTCTTCCTCAACATCGAGCCCGCCCTCGGCTCCTACCTCGGGGTCCGGCTTCTCGGCGAACACCTCGGCCCCTACGCCTGGGTCGGCGGCGCGCTCATCCTCGGTGCCGCCATCGTATTGACCACCCGCGGTCACGAACCCCAGCCCGAGGTGATCCTGGAGTAATCAACCCGTAATGCACCGGAAGTCACATCAAGATGAATCCAAAGTCTCATATCGTCTCCACGTTAGCGCCATTGTGACTCCCCCCGGCAGGGCTAGACTTGCATTTGGTCGCGGAGGTGAATGTGACCCTGTTGATGTGGAGTCACGAGTGCATCGTCGGCGTGCAGGCCATGGACGATCAGCACGGCATCCTCATGGACACGCTGAATGAACTGCGCCTGATGCTCCTCAGCGGAGCCCCCCGCCGCGTGGTCTGCCTCCAACTTGAGCGGCTCATCGAATTCACGCAGGCGCACTTCCAGAGCGAGGAACTGCTGCTTCAACAGCAGGGCTTCCCCGCCGTCGAGGAACACCGCACGGCGCATCAGCACTTGCTCGCACGCCTTTACACCGCGCTCGAACAGGCCAACCGCGACGAAGCGGTCCGCCTCAACTCCCTGCTCGAGTTCCTGCCTTCCTGGTATCTCGAGCACGTCGAGCAGCACGACCAGCCCTACGGCGCCTGGCTGAACGATCGCGGCGTCTATTGATCCGCCCTCGAAATCAAATCAGTTTTTGAAGTTCTTCGCCCAGGCTCACGACTCGAACGAGAGCTGCGCTGAGGCCCACGCCGAAGGCGCCTGTCTCGGCTCCGACGCCAGGTCATACACCAGCCGCTCCAGCACCAGCCTCTTGTCGGGCGGCGACGAGCGCAGCTCCAGGTCGGCCCGCGCGATCAGCCTCAGCGCACGCGTCAACTCGCGGCGGCTCTTGTATCGTCGCGCTTGCCGGATCAGTTCGTCCGCCGCAAACGGTGGCATACGAAACCCCTGCCACAAAGCCTGCCAGATGGCCCGCGAATCGCGCACGTTCTTCTCCAGAATCACCAGCATCTGCCGGAACGTGCGCGCCAGCATGTAAAGATGGCCGATGGCCGCATCCTCGCCTGCATCCGAGCTGTTCAGCAGTCCATGCAAAAGCGCCAGCGCGCGAGCCGTATTACGCGAACTGATCGCATCGGTCAGTTCGTAGAGCGACCGCTGCTTCGCCGCCAGCACCATCGTCTCCACATCGCCCAGTGTGATGCGGCCCCGTCCGATGGTATAGAGCAGCAGTTTCTCAAGTTCCGACGCAATCAGCATCATATCGGCGCCGAGTGCATCCACCAGTTCGCGCGCCGCGTCAGGCTCGAGCCTGGTTTCCTCAGACTGCGCGGTCGCCACGGCCCACCGCATTGCATCCTCTTCGCTCACGCGGGCCAGTTCCACCATGCCGCAGTGTTCGCCCAGCGTCTCGCTCAGCCGCTCGTACCGGTTCTTGTCCTCGAGGTCCATGCGCCGCGTGTCGGTGGGAATGCGGAGAAAGTCCGCGACAAAGACCAGCAGAGCCTGCGGGTTTGGCGAGCGAAAATACCGGTCAAGCGCCGCGAACTCTTCCTTCTTCGCTCCCCGCGTATAAAGCTGGCGCACATTGCGCACGAAAATCACCTGGAACGGCGCCATCAGCGATGGAGTCCGTGCTCGATCGAGCACTTCGAAGATCGGAGTAGACCCGAGATCCAGATCCGACAGGCAGAAGTCCCTCAGATCCGGCGGAACGAAGGCCTTAAGGACCGCTTCACGACAGCGATCGAGGAGGAATACCTCATCGCCCGCAAGCACATATCCCGGTCTCAGCGTCCCCTTACCCGCAGCCGCAGCCTCAACCTCCGCGACGAAGCGTCCAACCGCGCTGAAACCAGCACCCCAGCGAGTGCCGCTCATCGCACAAAGCTCCTGGTTGGATCCGCAGCGGACATGCGTGTACAGGATACCAGTGCAGCACGAAGCAAGACCCTGAGGGAATCGAGGTTGGAAACTCAATAATCCCAATTCCCTGGTCCCTGGTACTCACATTCCTTCAATCACATCTGCCACGAGCGCCCGCGCAAAGTCGCGTGAGATCCGGTCCACTGCCGCCGGGCTCTCATCGAGAAACGTCGGAAGGTCGGTCGTCGACTGGTATTGCTCACGGTAGACATAATTCTTGTTTTCGTAAAGCACCTTGCCGTCGCGATCCGTCAGCGTAACGGAAACAACGAGCGTGATAAGAAAGCTGGACGATTGATTCGTGGAGGTGTTGTAAGTCAGAGGCGCAACCACTTGGTTCAGGATGGTGCCGTGGAGGACCACGTCGGGATCCCCGCCCTCCCCGGGAGTAACGCGCATCCGCGACCTTGCCGCGAATTCGCGGATGACTGCATCCGTGAGGGCCGCCTCTGTATGGTAGGCCTCGGTATGCGTGGCGAACATGGGCACCGCAAGCGTGCGCGTTCCGGGCGGCAGATGCGTCGCCGCACCAAATGCGTGGTAGCCGCAGCCACAGAGGGCGGCCAGGGGTAACGCGAGCGCAACAATCAGGAAGCGACGGAGCATGCTTATCGATATTGTAGCGGCGAGACGCACTCGCGGTCGTCGCAATACCAACCGCTACTATATACGCTATGACCTGGATAGGATGGGCGTTGCTTTCAGCATTTTTCGCCGCCGCCACGGCGCTGCTCGCCAAAGTGGGCGTCGCTCACATGGATTCAAACCTGGCAACCGCCATTCGCACCACGGTTGTCCTGGTCTTCGCCTGGGCCATTGCACTGGCCCTTGGCAAACACGGTGAAATCCGGCTCCTCGACCGGCGCACGATACTGTATCTGACACTCTCAGGCATGGCTACCGGCCTGTCGTGGCTTTGCTATTTTCGTGCGCTGCAACTCGGTCCCGCATCGCGTGTGGCTCCGCTTGACAAGCTCAGCGTGCCGCTTGTCATGGTGTTTGCATGGCTGCTGCTAGGCGAGAGACTCACGCCCGCCGCCATCGCCGGCGGCCTGCTGATCACGGCAGGGGCGGTGGTTATGGTGCTGGGATAAGTCGGGTCCTGCTCCAGTTCTTATACTGGTCACAATCGAATTCCCGCTTCGCTACCGCTGAAAGGTAATCTTGGCCTCGTCCATCCAAGCCGAATCGAATCCCGCCGCTCCCGTTCGCCGCATCGTTCTCACCGGCTTCATGGGCTCCGGTAAATCCACCGTCGGCCCGCTCATCGCCGCGCAACTCGGCTGGCGCTTCATCGATGTCGACGATGTAATCGAGGCGGAAGCCGGCGCCGCCATCGCTGATATCTTCGCGCGCCATGGCGAAGGTGTTTTCCGCGACCGGGAACACGCGACCATCGCAAATCTCGTATCCGAAGAAGCTGTTGTCATGGCCCTTGGCGGCGGCGCCATCGAACGCCAGGAAACGCGCGAACTGCTGCTGAACGCGACCGGGACGCTGCTGGTTCACCTTGAAGTAGAACTGGATACTACCCTCGCCCGCTGCAGCGGAACGGAGCATACGCGCCCTGTGCTTGGCGACCACGCTGACCTCGTAGTGCGCTACCAACGCAGGCTCCCGCTCTACCGCATGGCACACGTTTCAGTGCGTTCCGACGCCCTAACACCAC
>Ga0326727_10018585_pt1 | contig 14166 bp, 19 predicted proteins | sample MB2enrmetagenome_FD_207643 | JGI IMG/M metagenome (GOLD analysis project Ga0326727, IMG submission 207643) | Lab enriched peat soil microbial communities from McLean, Ithaca, NY, United States - MB29MY | ecosystem: Environmental > Terrestrial > Soil > Wetlands > Peat | place: USA: New York...
ATGACCTACCAGTCGTGCCCTTTCAAAACGACTTCATCCGAGAATCCCCTATGCCGCACGACTGAACGGCTCGATCTTGGGCTGTTTTTTCTGGGATGCTTGCCACATATCGTAGTCAGTTTGCAGCTCATACCAGATTTCGGCGTGGGTTCCCAGCGCGGCGGAAAGACGCAGCGACATATCGGCGGAGATGCCTGCCTTGCCGTTGAGTACGCGAGAAAGCGCCGCGCGAGATACCTGCAAATGCCTGGCGGCAGCGGTTACGTCGATGTCGCCTAAAAACTCCCGAAGCACTTTACCGGGGTGCGGTGGATTGTGCATGCGCGCCATGTCGTTTCTCCTAGTGGTAGTCCCGATAGTCAACGAGAATCACGTTCTCGCCCTCGAAGGCGAAGGTCAAGCGCCAGTTGCCGTTTACCTTCACAGCCCAATGGTTCTTCAGATCGCCGCGCAATGGGTGCAACTCCCATCCCGGAGCATCCATATCGTGCGCAGTCTTTGATCGATTCAACTGAAAGAGTTGGACAGACAGCTTAGCCGCATGTGCGGGCTGAATGCCAGCTTTGCTTCCGGAGTTGAAAAACCTCTCAATGCCGGTATGCCGGAAGCTTTTGATCATATGTATAGTGGAACGCGTCACGCCTCAGATGTCAAGAGAAAAATGGCTCGAAACTGTGAGAATTCCCTAGAACTTAACAGAGGCGGCGCGGGGGGAGATGCCGCTGATTTGGGCGGCGCGGGCTTCGGCGTAGGCTGCCGCGCCGAGCAGGGCTGCGCGGGGCTCGAGAATGATGCGCACCGGCATATTGACCAACAACTGGCTGAGGCGTCCCTTGCCGGTGAAGGCCTTCATGAAGGCGCCGTCCTTGAGCTTGTCGAGGATGCGCGGGGCGATGCCTCCGCCGACGTAGACGCCGCCCACGGAGAGCAGCTTGAGGGCCAGGTTGCCGGCCTCGGCGCCATAGGCGGAGACGAAGATGTCCAGAGCTTTCTCGCAGATTTCGCTTTTGGCGGCCATGGCCAGCTCGGTAATGACGGCGTTGGGATCTTCGGCGGTCATTCGCTTGGCGAGCCAGGCCGGCTCGTCGATGCCGCGGACTTCGCGCAGAAACTCGTAGACGTTGCTCAGGCCGGGGCCGCTGACCACGCGCTCCTGGCTGATGCGCCCGTTGTACTTCTGCTTGAGAAAGCGCAGCAGATCGATCTCGTCTTCATTGCGCGGGGCGTAGTCGGCGTGGCCGCCCTCGGAGGGATAGGGAATGTGGCTGCGGCCGTTCCAGATGAGAAGCCCTTCGCCCAGTCCGGTTCCGGCGGCGATCAGGGCGCGATTGCCGATCTGGCTGGGGTCGCCTTCGCTGAGGGTGCAGATCTGGTCGGCGGAAAGCTCGGCCACACTGTAACCGTAAGCCTCCAGATCGTTGATGAGAAAGACGTGCGCGACGCCGAGACTGGCTGACAGCTCGCTGCTGTCCAGCGTCCAGGGAAGGTTGGTGAGGCGCAGGCGGCCAGCGCGCACCGGGCCGGGCACGCCGAAACAGGCCGCGGTGACCTTGGAGGCGCCGAGAAAGACTTTGACGATCTCTTCAAGGCCGGAATAGTTTTTGGCCGCGTACCGCTCGTAGCGGGAGGGTTCCGGTTTTCCATCGATAAAGTCATACAGCGCCAGATCAACCTTGGTGCCGCCCACATCGCCCGCCAGAATCATTGTTCCCTCTCTAACACTCCGCAGCCTTCCCCGTTTGTCGCGGGTAAAAGCGCGGCCGCGGATTTATCCAATATGAAAGTAAGTATACCGCTGGACGGTGAAATCAATTGACTGGGCAGGCGCTCCGGATCGCGCGGCCCGAGAAGGACTTCTCGCAAGACAGCGGCCTTGTCTTCGCCGGAGACGAGGAAGAAGACCGAACGGGCGTGGTTGATGACCGGCCAGGTGAGAGTGATGCGCCAGGCGTCTTTCCGCGGCACATAGTTGGCGGCGACCAGGCTGCTGACCTGGTGGAGCGCCTCGGTGTGCGGGAAGAGCGAGGCGGTATGGCCGTCGCTGCCGAGGCCGAGGGCTACCAGGTCGAAGCGCGGACTCTCGGCGCCTTCCAGGCGGAAGCTCGAGCGGAGTTCCGACTCGTAGCGCGCCGCGGCAGCCTGGGGTTCGAGCTCGCCTTCGATGCGGTGAATTTGCTCGGGGCGCAACGGCACGTGGTCCAGCAGCGCCTCGCGGGTCATGCGGTAGTTGCTGTCGGCGTGGTCCGGCGAAACCGAGCGCTCATCGACCCAATAGAGGTCGAGGGCCTGCCATGGCATGCGAGTGCGCCACGGCTGACTGGGGTCGGCGAGCAGCTCGAAGGCGGCTTTGGGCGTGGCACCGCCGCTGAGGGCGATCCACGCGCGGCCATGCTCCTCGACGGCTTCGCCGGCCATCTCGACAAAGTACTGCGCCGCCCGGCGGGCGAGAGCCGCTGGGTCCGGTTCAACGTAATATTTGATCTGGAGTTGCCTGGGCATGCGCGGGGGAGACCTCTGCTCTTTACCTTACGCCACAGAATCAGGAAATGGGTCAAAGCGGCGTTACTTGATAGGCACGAAAATATTTTGAGCCGCTTGCACTATCTGCCGAGATAGGCGCGATACTGCGCTTCAATGATGCCGGCGGCGCGGGCCAGCGCAAGTTTCGACAAGTTGTACCGGTAGAGGCTTTCGACCAGGTTGCTCTCAGCGGAGGCCAGGGTGGCTTGCGCGGTGACCAGGGGCAGGTTATCATCAACGCCGGCGTTGACGCGGTCGGTCTCGTCGGCAAGGGCGCGGGTAGCGAGATCTACGTTGGAGCGGGCGACCTCGACGAGTTTGGCCGTGGCGCTGACGTCGAGCAGAGCCGAGCGAAGTTGCTGGTCAATCTGGGCGCGCAGATCGGCGAGCTGGGCGTTGACGGCGTCCAACTGGGCCTGGGCCGCATCCGTGTCGCCGCGCAATTTGGCCTCGCGAAAGAGCGGAAAGCTGAGCGTGCCCTGGGCGATAAAGTTGCCATGCGAGCCGGCGCCGTTGACCTGGCTGACGCCGTAGTAGCCGCCGAAGCTGAGGGTGGGCAGCCGCTGGCTGCGATAGGCGGCGTGGACGGCCTTGACCGCGACAACCTGATTTTGCAAGGCCTGGTAGTCCGGGCGATTGCGGTAGGCGACGGCGCGGAGTTCCTCGGGCGTCTCGGCGGCCAGATCGCTGTAGGGCGCCGGATCGGTGAGCGCGATCTTCTGACCGGGATCGACGCCGATCTCGCGCTTGAGCAGGATGAGGTCTTTTTCCAGGGCGTTCTCGGCGGCGATGAGCGCCTGCTGCTGGGCCTGAAGCTGGACCCGCGCCCGCAACTCATCGAGATTGGCAATGACTCCAGCCACGTGAGCTTCATGGGCATGACGCACCAAAACCTGGTCCGCCGCTTCCAGCGCGCGGGCGTTATCCACCTCGCTGGAGGCGGCGATGGCGTGCAGGTAAGCAGTGGCAACCTGCTGGACCACTTCGTCACGCGCTGACATTTTGGAGAAGTGGACGGCGCGTTCCGCAGCACCGGCCGCTTTCCAGGCGGAGATGACCGGGCCGGAAAAGAGCATCTGGCCAAATTGAATTTTGCCCTCGGTCAGGTCGTCGCGGGTAATCTCAGAGAATCCCGGAGGGAGAACGCCGCCGGGAAATAGCGGTAAAAACTCTTTGATGACACCGGGACCGAAGCCCATGGCAACCAGATTTTGCTGATGGACGCCGAGGTCGCCGGTGAGCATAATCGTAGGCAAAAAGTTTTGCAGCACCTCGTTCTTCTGCCCCTGAATCGATTTCTCGCGGTTTTCAGCAACCTTCAGGCCGAGATTATTTTTGAGGCCAAGAGTGATGGCGTCGTCCAGCGAGAGCTTGAGCGTCTCATCGCTGACCGGCTGCGCGGTCACGCTGCCGAAGAAGGAGTTGGCGGCGGAGGTGGGGTTTGGTCCCTGCGCGTGAAGGGCCAACGCGCCTGCCAGAGCGAAGGCCGCAAGAATGGCAGGCGCCGTACGCCGGTTGACAGATTGTAGAGCTCGAATCACACTACTATTCTCTCAGATGAACGAAGCGTAGCGTTCATTGTTATGCATTGAGCGTACTTAGTAAATGACATTCAGTCCGTGCAAAACGTCCCTCAGGGGCTAAAGCCCACAACTTCATTGGACATTTTACGGCACGACTAAAGTCGTGCCCTGACGCTTCATGCGCCGCCGAAAGACTTTTCCACATGCTGAAAAGTCGTGCCCTGAGACAAAGCAGTTTTATGAAACATGCTTCTAGTTGAAGTAGGCTTTGTTCTTGGCGGCAAATTGCGCTTTATCTGCCGGCAGGTCGTCTTCAGCAAAGATTGCGCCTGAAGAGCAGATGGAAGCGCAGTTGCCGCAATCGATGCACTCATCGGGATTGATGAACAATTGGGAGACGCCGGCGGCGGCTGGATCGGCGGCTGAAGCGGGCATGATGGCGGCAGTGGCGCACTCGGCCGCGCAAATAAAGTCCTTGATGCAGGCATCGGTAATTACGTAAGCCATAATAAAACTCCTTGGTGGTTTGAGCGCTTTGGCACCTGCGCCATCAATCCAAGGCTATCGAGTACCGGACGCCTGCTCCGTGACTCGGATCACACAGTGGGAGGATTCATTACACTTTTGGAACGCGGCCAGAAACGTGTTCCGCTTGCTGGCCGCGCTGAGATTGCCATCCGGTGATCCAGAGTAAAGATCCGGGCCTGAAGGCCACGCAAATTCGCTCTCTTTCAGGGGGCTGAAGCCCCCTGCTCCCTCCGGAATTCCAATTTAGAACTGTCGTACTAAAATCCCGCCTGCGCCGCGCTCAATTCCACCTGCGCCATCTGGATGCGCGCCAGCATGACCGGCTCGCCATAGTGACCGGCCAGCGTCGCGGCGGCCTTGTCTTCATTGATGTAGGGCCGCACGTCGGCCAGCTTGATGGTTGATTGAGAGGCCATCCACGCCACGGCTACTTTGCTGGATATAGACGATACCAAAGCCAGCATCGCAGTAACTACAGTCGCCACGGCATTGATCGCGTTCAGGACGTGCTGCTGACTGTTGGCGTTAGTGATTTTGGCCGCCTGAAGCAGCGATGCGTTCACCTGCTGCTGAAAGGCCACGACAGCGGCTTGCAGTTTCGCCAGCAGGCTGGCCGACGGATTGGCCAGGTACGCCTTGGCCTGGACCACCAGCAGGTTGGAGGCGGCATCGAAACCGGCCGTCGCCGCAATAAAGATCGGCGCGTCTTCAGGAGCCAGCAAGGCAGCTGTAGAGTCCACCGTGGCCACAGCGCTCTCAAGCGCAGGCGTCCAGTTCACGATGTCCTGCGCCACAGTGGATGCCGAACATCCCGTGACAGGCAGAGCGCCGTTCAGCAGCAGAACGCAGAGCATCAGTGCGCCCAGCTTGGCCGTGGGGTTGCCGGCAGATGGCACGGAGCTGACAGGATCGCGGGCCAGAAGGCCCAGGAGAGCGGTAGCCAGGCCGCATATCAGTGTAATCACGCTGCCGGTGCCTACCTTGCCCAGCGTGATGCCCTGCTGTGAAAGCACGCTGGCGATGGTGACGACCGCAATCAACACTCCTGCGGCCGAGGTTTTCGGATGGTTCCAGATATTCGAAATGGGATTCATGCAAAAGCTCCTAGCAAAAGAAAAATGGCGGCTGTAGCCGCCATGGTTACCTAGGGATATGGCAGGCGCGGAAGAGGACTAACCTGCTTCCGCGCAATAAAAATCGAGACCAGCGGCAAGCGCCCTTCCGGGCCAACCGCTGGTCTCGATTTTTCGCATCTCCCCGAATTCGAGCGCTACCGTGGTTGCGGCTCAAGCCCGCGGCGGAGAGCCGCTGTGTCGCAGACCAGAGACGGCCCCGCGCCCCGGAACCCATCCGCTGGGGGAGGGCGTACACATTCGCCGGGCTCGGCACTTCCGTCTCTTGTCTGGCTACCTAATAGACTAGGCACTCTTGCTTATATATTCGGCAAAGATAGAAAGAACTTCAATTACTTATGTACTTATGGAACATAGGCTTACAAGGCCAGATGAACGATGGCCGCTTGACAAGGCAGATTGGCGGGAAGCCATTCGCTCTCCAGTCCGGGCAGCGCGTGCCCTCAGCACTATCTCCGGGGCTAAAGCCCACATTGATTCTGTTGACTTAATGCGGGGGTTGAAACCCCCGCCTCCCTCCGGGGCAGAGATTCGCTAGGTATACTGCACGCGGCGCTCGCCCTTGACCACGCGGCCGACGACGTAGAACTTCTCCTCGGCCCGGTCCAGCAGGTTTTTGGCGCGCGTGAATTTGGCCGCCGGAATGGCCACAATCAGCCCGAGGCCCATATTAAAGGTGCGCATCATCTCCTCTTGCGAAATCGCGCCCAGGTCGCGCAGATGCTCAAAAATCGGCATCGCCGGCCAGGAGCCGATCTCAATCTGCGCTCCCGTGTTCTTGGGCATTATGCGGGAGAGGTTTTCCGTAATGCCTCCCGCGGTGATGTGCGCCATGCCCGTCGTCAGCCCCGCCGTCACCAGCTTTTGAATCACGGAAAGGTAGCTGCGATGGGTTTTGAGCAGCGCCGCGCTGGCTTTTTCCTTGATGGCCGTCACGTACTGCGCAGGTTTGTAGCCGGCCACCTCGAAGAGCAGCTTGCGCGCCATTGTATAGCCGTTGGTATGCAGGCCGGTGGAGGGCAGGCCGACAAGCACGTCGCCCGCCTTAATCCCAGCGCCGGTCACCATCTTGTCCCGATCCACTGCGCCCACGATAAAGCCCGCCAGATCATACTCCCCGTCGGTTTGAAAGCCCGGCATTTGCGCCGTCTCGCCACCGATCAGCACGCAACCACAGGCCTTGCAGGCATCGGCCAGCCCGCTCACCACGCTCTCAGCCACCTCCGGAACCAGCTTGCTGCCGGCCAGGTAGTGCATGAAAAACAAGGGCGAAGCGCCCTGGACAGCGATGTCATTCAGGCAGTGGTTCACCAGGTCCGCACCTATTGTGCGGTGCATCCCCAGCTCGAAGGCCACCTTCAGCTTGGCGCCCACTCCGTTGACCGCACTCACCAGGATAGGGTTCTTCCAGCGCTGCAGGTCCAGCCGGAAGAGCGCGCCGAAGCCGCCAGTTTCGCCTAACACGTTGCGGTTGAAGGTTTTCTGCGCCAGGTATGCAAGGCGTTCCTTGACGTGATTGACCCTGAGGATGTCCTCGCCTGGGTCAGCGGAGGTAGCGGATTTTGGCTTGAATTCGTCGGACACGGTGAGGACTTTCTAAGGATGGATTTCTCGTGCGGCGCGGCTGGCCGGGAATGTTAATTTTAGCAGCATAATGTTGGGAAAGTCCTACTTGCTGGACGACTGCCGGAATCTCTGCCAATAGGGCGAATAAAAAAATAATGGAAAGTCGGCTTGACAATATTTTCCCCTTTGGCTATTCTGATTTGGAAAGCTGACTTTACATGGCGTCCACCATTTCAAATCACGTCAAAGAACTGCGCATCGCCCGCGAATGGACACAGGAGCAACTGGCGCAGGCCGCCGGCGTCTCCCGCCAGAGCATCAACTCCATCGAGCGCAACCGCTATGTGCCCAGCCTGGAACTGGCGCTCAAATTTGCGCAAATCTTCACCTGCTCCACCGACGAAATCTTTCAACTGGAGAACCAACCATGAACCATCCGATTCTCAACCGGATTCTCATGCTCGACCACATCGCCGATGAGAGGTACCGCGAGCATCAACGCCGCTCGACCAGCGCCGCGGCCATCATTGGTACATTCACTGTCTTTGCCCTGCTCGAATATCACCTGCTTGTCGAGCACCGCGTCCCCTGGGATTTGATTTCGGTGATCTACGTGATGGGCGGGACAAAGATTGCCTTGATGCTCTGGTATCGCTTCAAAAACTAAATCTTCTGGAGGAGTTTCCCATGTGCTTACGCCGCCGTCAACTCGATCCCAAGTCCCGCCGCATTTTTGCCGCCGGCAATCTCTGCCTCACTTCCGGCGCGATGCTCACGATCTTTGCTGGAGGCTTTGGCCATCACTACCCGGTCCTCTACAACAGTCTGCGCTTTCTGCTGATTGGCTGTGCCATCGGTCTGCTCTACTGGTCCGCGCGCCACTCCGGCGGCTGCGCTTCCCGTTCCTGAAAGGAATTCCTATGTCTGCGCTTGACACTTGCAGTTTGAAAAAATCTTTGCCGCTTCTCATTGCCCTCCTGATGGTTGCTCAGATCGACCTGGCCAGCGCCTACGGTTGGCCGAATTCGCTTTTGTCGCTGCTGCATCTAACGGCTGCGCCTGACGGCCATTGCAGGGGTATTTGCGCGGGACTGGGCGCATCCCTCGACATTTTGGTAATCTTCCAGATCGCCCGCATCTGGGCCAAACGCGCAATGCAACCCAGCCGCGGACCGCAGCACGATTGAAGCCATTTTGCAAAAACGGGCAGCAGGCGTGACGCCTTCTGCCGAAAGGAAACAATAATGCTACTGAACAATTCGCTCGATTCCAAGAAGAGCCCGCCTGCCGCTTTGCTCCTGCTCTCCGTCGCGCTGACCTTTGTGGTTATCAAGATGTCCATGTTTTTCTGGTACCGGCTGACCGGCTGAAAGCATCTTGCCGAAACTTGTTCGGAGCTTCCCTGCACATTGCACCTAATGGAGTGTGAAATCATGAGTTACGTTTATTATGTCTGTATTGCACTGGCGACTATTGCAATGATTACTGTCATGCGCGAGAGCCGCAGATCGGGCAGATATGCGCTCTTGACTCTGCTCCAGGATCGTTTTCGTTGCTCCGATGGTTATTCACTGCCACTATTCCTCGGCATTCTGGCCGGTTGTACCGTGGTATTTCTTCCGGTAATTATTTTTGCGATCAAGGGCTGGGCCAAGGTCGAGTTTGGTTCCGGCTGGCATGTTTCTAACCTCGGATTATCATTGCTTGTGGTAGCCGTCCTGTTTGTTTGGGCGGCCGTCGAAGAACTGATTTTCCGCGGAGCGGTATTGGAGCTTGCCTGCAGACATTGGCCGCGCTGGTTTGCGCTGCTGGCAAGCGCCATTGTCTTTTCCGGCGCCCATATCGGCCATAGCAAGCCCGATCCGCTCACGCTATTTGTTCAGTTTCTTGATGGTGTAGCTTTTGGGATTCTGTATCTATCCACTGGCAATCTCTGGGCCTCAACGGCTTGGCACGCGGCGAAAAATATATCTGTTTGGTTCATTGGCAGTTTTCCGTATGGGTTTCCTCAGGGGCCGATGCGGATTTCCTATTCTGAGCCGATGGATTCTCTGCGCCTCGTCCATGTCTTGGTCACGATCGTGGTTGTTGTGGTAGCCGCGATACTCTTATGGATATTTCCAGTGCGACGAGTGGAGGACGTCTAACGTATTCTTCGAGTACCGCTTCCTTTATGACGATGTTGTAAGTTGGGCTCTGGTTGCTATCAGCCTCACAGCCGGGGTGGTCAAGATGGCCATGTTTTTCTGGTACCGGCTCAATGATTAACCCTGAAAGGAGAAGTGAAAGATGTGTATCCCTCATCGACAACTCGATCCACGAACCCGCGCCAGGGTGGTCATTGCCAATCTCGCGCTGTTCATCGGTCTGATACTTTGGCTTTTCGTTCATCCCGCTTCGGCCATTGGCAGGGATGTGATTCACTTTGCGTCAGGCATACTGATAGGACTTTCGATAATGATCAACCTGAACACGTTCACTCGTGGCCGGAGCGCACCGCGCGGAGACAATGATGATAGTAACGCTCGCCGGTCATAGCACCGTATTGCTGAAATCAGCTGGAACCCGTATTTTGACGGACCCCTATTTCGGCGTTCATGGCAATCTGGCTTATCACGCTGCGCCGAAACTGTGTAGGGGCGTGGCTGTCGATGTGCCGGCAAACCGCGCTGGAGAGATCTCCATTTTTTCGAGGTATGAACATGCTTTGTAATCAGCTTTTGAAAACGTCCGCGAAGGCAATCCCCATAGGGGTTGCAGTGCTCAACGTAGGCCTGCTTTTCCTGATCGTGGGCATCGTCTGGCCCCACGCCATTTCAGCTTGCGTGTCGCCACAATGGAATGATTTTGCCCGCGGTGTTTTCTACGGTATTGCCATTGCGTTCGAAACCATCGCAGTGGTTATTCTGGCAACGGCCTGCGCCGCCAAACTGGCAGCCAGGCAATAGGAACTGAGGTCGCGTCGGGCAATCCGGGAACCGGATTTGAAGGATGGAAACTTGCGCGCTCTATACTGAAACCACCATGAGTTTCCGGCCACCAGCCCATTCCCGCCCCCGTTCCCTGGCCCTGCAACAGCGCGCCGAGCGCTTTTTCCCCGGCGGCGTGAACTCGCCGGTGCGGGCTTTTGGCGCGGTGGGCGGCGCGCCGCCGTTTGTGGAGCGCGCTGAGGGCGCGTGGCTCACCGACGTTGATGGCAACCGGTACATCGACTATTTCGGCTCCTGGGGGCCGATGATTCTGGGCCACGCTTTTCCGCCGGTGGTCGAGGCCATTGAACGCGCCGCGCGCAACTCGGCCAGCTTTGGCGCATCCACGGCCGCGGAGGCCGACTTGGCCGAGCGCATTGTCGCTTGTTTTCCGGCTATCGAAAAACTGCGATTCGTCAGCTCCGGCACCGAGGCCACCATGAGCGCCATTCGGCTGGCCCGCGCCGTTACCGGTCGCAAGATCATCGTCAAATTCGAGGGCTGCTACCATGGCCACGCCGACGGACTGCTGGTGAAAGCCGGCTCGGGTGTGGCGACCTTTGGAATTCCCGGCTCAGCCGGCGTGCCGGAGGAGATTGCCCGTCTCACCCTCGCCCTGCCCTACAACGACCTTGCCGCGGTGGAAGCCGCATTTGCCGCTCATCCCGGCGCCATTGCGGCTGTCATTCTGGAGCCGGTGGTGGGCAATGCCGGCTGCATTGCGCCCGCACCCGGCTACCTGGCCGGCTTGCGCTCGCTCACCCAGCGCGAAGGAGCGCTGCTCATCGCCGACGAGGTGATGACCGGCTTCCGCGTGGCGCTGGGCGGAGCGCTCGAACTCTACGGCATCGACGCTGACCTCGTCACTCTTGGCAAGATCGCCGGCGGCGGCCTGCCCGTGGGCGTCTTCGGCGGCAAGCGCGCCTTCATGGATCTGCTCGCGCCGCTCGGCCCTGTCTACCAGGCTGGAACGCTGAGCGGCAATCCGCTGGCCATGGCCGCCGGCATCGCCACAGTCGGCTATTTACAAGAACATGCAGGCGAGGTTTACCCGCAGCTCGAAGCTACGGCCAAAGCCGTTACCGAGGGAGTGGCCGCCGAAGCAACGCGCGCTGGAATCCCGCTCACTCTCAACCGCGTAGGCTCCATGTGGACCTGGTTTTTTACTGCTGGCCCGGTCACCAACTACGCCCAGGCCGCCGAGAGCGACACGGCCGCCTTCGGCCGCTTCCACCGGGCGATGCTGAATGGGAGACTCGGAGGCGTATGGCTGCCGCCTTCGCAATTTGAAGCGGCCTTCTTGAGCACGGCACACGGCAAGGAAGAGGTTGCCGCAACGATTGCCGCCGCAAAGGAATATTTCTCGGCGGTGGAGTAAGGGCAGGTGTACATGGTCTCATTCCGTAATTGATCAAGTTGAGGTTGCCCCCGGTCCCTCGGTTTGGGGACCGGGGATATCGCTACTGCAAAGAGAGATCGCAGCCGCACACGCTCCAACGCATCTACAAACAAGCTCCATGGCCGCGACCGTTAACAGGTAGGTACGACGACAAAAACGACTTAAGGCGAGGAAGGGTAACTCCCCCGTTTGCTGATAACGGATGCGCACGCCTTTCATGCACTGCGAGGATACTCCAACCGAGGCCGGCTTGGGCTGAGAAAAGCATGCCTCAGGGGTTAAAACCCCGTTCGTAGATTGCTGCCGTATTGCCGGGGATTAATCCCCGGCCTACCGGATCAATCCCCGGCATCCATGCGCAAAATCAACGTGGCCTGGCAGGGATGGGTTTCAATCTCGGCATCCATGCGCAAAATCAACGTGGCCTGGAAGGGATGGGTTTCAATCTCGGCATCAAGATCGCAAAATCAACGTGGCCTGACAGGTCCAGGAGGTAGGCCGGGGTTTCAACCCTGGCATAAACGCCGCCAAAATCGCCACGGGTTTTAACCCCTGAGGATTGCTTTTTGTGCGCCTGGTGGTTAATGGCCGCATCGAGGTATGGTGAGGCGGCTTGCCTGCCGAATAGGTGATGCAACGTGAATTTACCAGAGCTTTGGTCCTCAACCCCTCTGGCAGAATCAGCGGTGCTCACGCACCGCCTGGGATTTTTGTGCCTTGACAACGCCTTCGTCCTTATCGATGGGCCACCCGCCGCTTAAATGATTAGTCGAGGTTCGTGGTTCCCACTCATCCACGATAAAACTGTGGATGAATGAGACACGCGGGATTCAGAGTGTGAATGACCGGGACACCTGCCCACCCGCCACCCTCAGCGTGGTTTGAAAAAAGTCACTGGGGCCGGGGCCACCCGTCACCTGGGCCACCCGCCAGTCGGAGAATGGGAAGAATTTGGCGTGCATCGTTGCAGCCACCAAAACTCGTAAGGCAGGAAAGCTGCCAGTTCCAGATTCCCTCCCTTGCAATCGCGCTGGCATCGGAATTTGAATGAACAATAACGCTGTATGGGGTATAACGCAAAACCTTGAACCCACTGTACTGAGGTCCTGCTGACGATGACAATTCCCAGACCTCAACAGAACAACATAAGGCAGAATTGCTCATAAATGTAACACGTCTTGAATTCAGTCGATCTGAACTGTCAAACGTTAGCGTAATCGAAAACAAAATGATGCGACCAAGCTTTCTAAACCCTCCCTGCGGCGCAATAACATGAATATCGATCTCGCGATCTCCATCTGCGTCAACTCGTTGTTCATATTTGCCATTGTTTACAAATTGAAGCTGAGAAATAGCTTCCATCATTGTTGACTCGTGAAGGCGAAGATATTGGACAGAATGCAATGCCCTATCCATCGTTCGGCGACAGTGGCCTGCGTACACTTGATTTGCGATCCAAAGGCATGATGCCATCCCAAGTATGGTAAGAAAAACGAACAAGAGTATTCGTCTACTTCGCCCCATTATCATCCTTCCTTCCGTATATGCTCCAAGATACGTGTTTTTCACTGTTTAGGAGCCTTCGCAGGAACTCCTGGCCAACGATCCATATTCTGAACCTGTACTCCTGCGTTTGGACTGAATAACGAAGGCCATAATACACTCATTTGCTTAATGCGGATATCCAGGCTATTGTAACTCTGTCCTCCGTTATCAATCGTCAAGGGATAGCTTGCTGAAGGATCATAACCGTATCCGCTCCTCTGCACATAGAACCTCTGAGTTGAGGTAATTGTGGAACAGAAAATATAACAAAATCCAGCAAGCTGATCAGTAAACGTGAATGTTTCGTGGCTCTCTTGTGTGTCGGCAAAGAAATCACCGACCCTACTCAATCCGTACATCGGGAATGTATGTGTTTCGTAGATGAATAAACTGTAATGATAAGTTTGGTGAGTGACTGGCTGATCATTCGTCTTGTTGTACAGTTGATATTGAATCTCTCGAAAACGGAAGTTAGCGTTATATCCAGTGTCATAATTAACTCTTAGGCCGATATCTTCAACATTTGGGATACTAACACTAACACCTCCACCGTCTGATCCTCCACCAGAACCGCCATTTCCACCAATTGCGCTCCCGCCTCCAAAGAGTCCTTTGAAGAAACTCCCGATATTGCACCAAATGCTTGCTCTTCCTACACCATTGTGTTGCAAATCCATTTGTTGTGAACAAGGTATATAGCCATACGGATCAACAAGATCTAATGGATTGTTGACAACATATGAATACAAATTCCAGGTCTGTGGATTCGCTTTGTGGACAGCTAGTATCCAACCGGTGTCCGGGCTTATCCAACGACCCATCGATGATGCGTAATACCTTGCAGGAAAGTAATCGTTGCCGGATTCGGTATCACGTTCTTTGCCGGTGAAGTGGTGTTCGGTGGGGGCTATCAGTGAGGCTGCGTAGCTATTTCCACTGCTGTTGGGCGGGGTGATGCAATTCAGCCCGTCGCCGAAGGGGAG
>Ga0326727_10018590_pt1 | contig 14164 bp, 12 predicted proteins | sample MB2enrmetagenome_FD_207643 | JGI IMG/M metagenome (GOLD analysis project Ga0326727, IMG submission 207643) | Lab enriched peat soil microbial communities from McLean, Ithaca, NY, United States - MB29MY | ecosystem: Environmental > Terrestrial > Soil > Wetlands > Peat | place: USA: New York...
CCATGCCGTCGCTCAAAGAATTCATATGCGGCGGCGAACGGCGAGTACCGCGGGGGCCGTTGCCGTCGATGAATCCGTTGGAGGCCTGGGCCAAGAAGCCGCAAAGCGGTTTGCGGGTCACGTGGCTCGGTCACTCCACGATGTTGATCGAGATAGACGGGGTGCGCATTCTGACCGATCCAGTGTGGGGACCGCGTGCATCCCCCTCTGGGCTCCTCGGGCCAAAACGTTTTCAAGCGGTGCCCGTGTCGCTTCGAGAGATGCCGCCGATCGATGTGGTTCTGGTCTCGCATGATCACTACGATCATCTGGACTATCCAACCATTCGCGCCCTTGCCAAGACCGGCGTGCCGTTTGTCACGTCGCTCGGCGTCGGCGCGCATCTGGAATATTGGGGTGTACAGGCAGATCGTATCACCGAGCTCGATTGGTGGGAGTCGTATACGCTGCCCAATACGGATGTTGTACTGACGGCCGCGCCGTCGCAGCATTTTTCCGGACGCGGGTTGAAAGATCGCAACGCTACGCTGTGGTCCTCGCTCGTGATTCGCTCGCCAAGACATTCCGTTTTCTTCAGCGGAGATACGGGTTTGACCACGGAGTATCGATCAATCCGCGAACGGCTTGGACCATTCGATGTCGTGATGCTGGAGATCGGTGCTTTTTATCCTGCCTGGGGCGACATGCACTTGGGCCCCGACAATGCCCTCAAAGCGCAGGCCATGCTCGGCGGCGTATTCATGCCCGTGCACTGGGGCACGTTTGCATTGGGCATGCATGCGTGGGACCAACCAGCTGAGAGGTTGCTGGAAATCGCTCCACGCATCGATGCACGGTTGCTCATGCCGTTACTCGGTCAACCGGCGGAGCCGGCGCATGCCGAGGTCGTCAGACCTTGGTGGCGTGAAGTCGAGATCACCCCAGTCAAGCCCGCACCGGGTACAGAGGGTGAAGTCACATTGCCCACGTCGGTACCCTGGCCGTTCGATTAGCGCAGGTCTGTGAGCTGGGTGGGTACCAGGGACCGCCTCTCAATCGGGTCGCCCGTGGCCGCGCGACGCTATGGTCTCGTGAACCGTGCACTCAAGGCGCGCGAACTCATCCGAATTCGGCGTGGACTGTATGTTCTGGCCTCACGCTATCGCGCCGAACCGCTTCAGCCATTCGTCATCGCCCAAGCCTTAGTGCCGGGCAGCTATGTGTCCTTCGAGACTGCGCTCGCTTACCATGGCTGGATTCCCGAATCGGTGCGTGTGACGGCAAGCGTCGTACCCGGCAGAAAATCCTCGGCCTATGAGCATCCGCTGTTCGGCAGTTTCACGTTTCATCCGCTCGCGCTCGAACCGGAGCGCTTCCTTGAGCTCATCGAGCGCCGGCAATTCGCCCGTCAAGTGGCTTTGGTTGCACATCCAATCCGTGCCCTCATGGACTTGGTCTGTCTGCGCAAATCCGCCTGGCAAGGACTGCGCTGGCTCACGCAGGGCATGCGTATCGATTCGGATCATCTGCGAACCGTCACACGCACGCAAATTGACATTCTCACGGGGGTCTATAAACAAAGGGCTCCCAGATTATTTTTGAGCGCACTCGCCGAGGAACTCCGGCATGATTGAGATCCTTCGGCAGCGACTCGCGATCTACCACTCGACGAATGCCATGGAGGAGGCGCAAGCGACCAAAGAAATCCTACAAGAAGTCGCTCTGTATTCGTTATGGCGCGCCAGCTTTTTCGATGTCGCTGCATTCCAGGGCGGCACGAGCTTACGGATAATCTATAAACTTCCGCGCTTCTCGGAAGATCTCGATTTCATCTTGAAAGAGCCGACGGCTCGCTTCGATTGGGAATCCTATTTGCCGCTTCTGCGAACCGGCCTGCAGCAGTTTGGACTGAAGTCCGAAGTGCTGGACAAGAGCAAGATGGACAGAAATAGCCGCGAGGCTGTGCTGAAAGACAATTCCATCAGCACTCAGTTGAATCTGCGATTCAGCCGGGGTGACACGGGGCCGACGCTAAAAATAAAACTCGAAATCGACATCAATCCACCAGCTGGCTCGGGATTTGCCTATACTTATCTTGATTTCCCGCTCGACTTTGAAGTCTGTCATCAGGACCTTCCGAGCAATTTTGCTCTGAAGATTCACGCGCTGCTCTGCCGGCCCTATGTGAAAGGGCGCGACTGGTATGATTTCAGCTGGTATCTCAGACAGAAAGTCCAACCCAACCTGCCGCACTTGCAGGCAGCGCTGTATCAAACCGGACCATGGAAGAATCAGCGAATCGACATAACCGCCCGATGGGCAATCGATCATTTGCTGGCGAAAATCGCGACCATCGACTGGAAGGCGGCCGCTGCGGACGTCGAACGCTTCTTGGGCCCCGAAGAACGAGCGGGCTTGAATCTATGGAGCGAGAAATTCTTCAGTAACAAGGCCGCGCAATTGACCGGATAGTCGAGCGGTCGGCGCTCCTCCGCGCCCGCAGCGACCAAGACGCCAGCCGCGTACGGTGGTTAGAGTAATGTCGCAATCGGTTGTAGGGGTTTTCATGCTTTGTAAATTCTCGAACTCTCGCCATACGGCTATTGACCTAATATCGCCACTGCTCTATGAAGTGATTCGAGTGCCGCGGTGCGGCGAGACCGTTGACGGCGTAGAGCTAGATCGCTTGCCCAATCCCCGCAAGCATGGATCTTCAATCAAAACGTCCATGATCTAAACTAAACGACGGTATCGCGTGACGATGTCTTGCGGGGGTAGAGTGGGCTGAATGACCGAACAAAAAAAACTATCGGCGAGCCGGTTGCTCCTCGTCGATGACGAATCGATTATCGTAGCGACGATTGCCGGATGCCTCCGCAGCGCGGGGTTCGATGTCACGACGACGACCATGGCGAAGGAGGCGGTGGAGTTCGTGCGCCAGGGCGGCTTCGACCTGGTCATCATCGATTACGCGATGCCGGACCTGAACGGTCTCGACGCGGCGGCATTATTCGGCGAGCTTCGCCAGCCGTTCCTGTTTCTGAGCGCGTATAGCGAAGAGGCTCTGGTATCGGCAGCGGTATCCGCCGGAGCTCTCGCATACATCGTAAAGCCCATCGACCCCATACACCTGATCCCCACCATACGAACGGCGATCTCGCGGGGACGTGAAATTGCGGCGCTCGTCGAACACAACGAGCGACTCACACGAACGGTCGATTCGAACAGGGACGTCAGCGTTGCGGTGGGCCTTCTCATGGCGCAGCACGCGCTGCCGCGCCAGGCGGCGTTCGAGATGTTGCGCCATCATGCGCGGCGGACGCGGCGCCGGCTCGTCGATCTGGCGGCCGAGGTGGCGGCAGGGGCCGAGGCACTGTTCAAGATACCCGCGCCGGAGACTTCGGAACGCGGAGCAACGAAATCCGGTGGCGATCCTGGTGATACTGCAACCTAGCGTCAGGCGCCTCCGCCATGGGGCCAGGCACTCCCCCGGCCAGCCACCGCGAAAAGCCGCTGATGACGCATGAATCCACCATGACGCCGGCATTCCAAACGCAGATACTGGATCAGATCCACGACTCCGTCGTGGCGACCGATTTGCGCGGCCTCATTACGTTCTGGAATAAGGGTGCCGAGCGCCTATACGGTTATACCGCCGAAGAGGCCGTGGGAAAGCATATTTCGCTCGTGTATCCGCCGGAGCAGCACTCGGTATTGGATGCCAAACGGCTGGACCCGCTGCTTGAAAGTGGATTCCAGGAATTTGACGCAATCTTGCTGGCCAAGTCCGGGTGGCTGCGCCCAATTCACGCGCGTCTCTCGTTGATACGCGACGCCGCCAACGAGCCCGCGGGTATTCTCAGCCTTTCGATCGACAACAGCGATCTGCAGAGCGCGCGTGCGAATCTGCACGATCGTGAGCGTCAGCTCCGAACGATTCTCGATGCCATACCAACCGTCGTCGTTCATCTCGATCCGCAGCTGCGGCTCAAGTTCGCGAACAAGGCATATGAGTCCCTGGTCAATTGTTCGTCATGCAACTTGCTGGGACGCCAATGCGGACATCTGTTCGAGAGCGCAAGCCCTGCCGTTCCACAGCGGCCGAATGATACCGAAGCGCTGAGCGGGTCCGCGGGCACTTGCGAGCTCGAGATGACTTGCCAAGGCGGCGTTCGACGGCGCTTGGCCATCCAGCGGATACCGGATATCGGTGCCGGCGGCGACCTCCAGGGATACTTTGTGGTCGGCACCGACGTGACGGAAGCCAGACGGATTGAGGCCGTCAGGCTCGAGGAGGAGCGCCGGCTTCGCGAGACCTTGACTTCGGAGGTGCACCATCGCGTAAAGAACAGTCTACAGGGAACGGTCGGGCTGCTGCGGGCGCAGGCCGCGAAGAGTGTTGAGCTGGCGGACGCGCTGGCTCCGGCAATCGCACAGGTGCTGTCGATCTCGGTGGGATTCGGCCTGATGAGCACGCGTAGCGAACGGGGCATCGTCCTATGCGACATGGTGCGCGAAATCAGCCGAAACCTCGAGCAGATCACGGGGGCGAGCATTTCGACGGAGGTGGACGAGGCCATTCTCGAGCAACCCATCGTCCTGGATCGCAGATACGGTGTGAATCTGGGCATGATCGTCAATGAGCTGATCTTCAACGCCGTGAAGCACGGCAAGGCGCCCGCCGAGGGACCTCGCATCGTGGTTTCGATGAGCCGCAACCTCGAGTCGTCAACCGTGCGAATATCCAATTGCGTCGACTCGACTTGTGGGCGGTTCGACCTCCAATCCGGCGCGGCACAGGGTACCGGCCTCGGTCTGGTGCGCGCGCTTCTGCCGCCCGCCGGGTCTCACTTGTCGTTCGTGGCCGAGGCCGGCCGGGTAACGGCCGTCCTCCAGCTCAATTGCGATACCCTGGGGCCGGCGAACAGGGACCTTTAGGGCCCCGCCGCCCCCGAAGCGAGCCGGGAGAATTCAAATGTGTGAACTCGAGCAGGTCTTCATCGGCGGATATTGTCAAGTTTAGTCCGCCTTAGTCGATATCCCTAACCGAGAGTCACTGGTTGTCCTGACTGACCCATAAGGGCAAGTCGACGCGATTACATTCGCGAGCCAGCGCGTTACCTCAATCGTAACGCATGCTCTATTAGGCCCCACCCCCGCCTTTGGAACCGTTGGTCGGCGTCCGGATCGGCAGCCCCGCTGCCTTACGGCCCGACCGGACGATGCAGATCGTCTTCAGTTCGAGAGGCTCGCAGGGATCGTGGCAACAACATTGCATCCAGCTGGACCGGCGGCGAATCGCGAATTGGCGATTTGGGCCAGGCAAATCGACAATGCGCGCCAGCAAACGGAGACGGCCGTGGTGGAGCTCGCTGCGCGCGTCGGCGGCATCGTCGACACCTTGGACGCCGCCATATCCGGTTCCCGGCGCGCGTCCGAAGCGCATGCCCGCGAAGCCTCGCTGGATGGGCAGCAAGCGGAGAGCGACCTTTCCCAGGTCGTTTCATCGCTGCGTGAGATACAACGAAGTCGCGATCTTCTCACCGGCGAGCTCTGCGCCATCGTCGCCACTACGAGCGACCTGGAAAAGATGGCGGAAGAAGTCAAGGCGATCGCGTTTCAAACGAACATGTTGTCCCTGAACGCGGCAATCGAAGCGGCGCACGCCGGTGAGAGCGGCAGCGGTTTCGCGGTGGTCGCGAACGAAGTGCGCCGGTTGTCCGCGGCATCGCGTGAAACGGGACAGAACATCACCCGGCGCATCGCAGCGGTCAACGATGCTCTACACAAGATTGCCGCACACAATGGGTCGGTCGGCGACCGCGACCAACTCGCGATACAGCGCGCGGAAGAAAAAATTCGCTCGGTGTTGGAGCGCCAGCGCGGGCGCGCCAATCAGTTCGCCGCGGCGGCCGAGACTGCCCGCGCGGAGAGCGCCGCCGTGAAACACGACATCGAGGATGCGTTGGTCCATCTGCAGTTTCAGGATCGCGTATCACAGATTCTGACGCAGGTCAGCCGTGCGATGGAGCTGGCGAACACGGCGGGAGGGACGGGCTCTGCGCCTGCGGAGAGCGTCATCGACGCCGAACTCCAACGGCTGGATCACATGGCTCGAACCTACAGCACCGACGAGCAGCGCAGGATTCACGCCGGGCTCGAGGCCGGTGCGGTGGCGCCTCGCGAAGTCACCTTCTTTTGATTGGAGCATGTGATGGCCAAGAGAATTCTGTTGGTGGACGATTCGACGTCGGTGCGTCAGGTGGCGGGAATTGCACTGCGCCGCGCGGGTTACGAAACGGTGGAGGCGGCCAATGGCCGGGAAGCGCTCGGCGTGCTCGACGCCGGCAAGCTGAATCTCATCATCAGCGACGTCAATATGCCGGTGATGAACGGCATCGACTTCCTGAAATCGGTCAAGCAGCACCCCACGCTGAGATTTACGCCCGTCATCATGCTGACGACGGAAGCCGGAGACGACTTGAAACAGCAGGGCCGCGCAGCCGGCGCAAAAGCGTGGATTACCAAGCCGTTTCAGCCGCAAACATTGATCGATGCGGTGGCCAAGTTGATTCTGCCTTGAGGAGAGCACGATGCCGCGCGCCCGTTCACTTCCATCCGAAATCACCATTTACACACTCGGTGAAGTGTGCTCGCAGTGGCGGGCTTGGCTCGCCAAGCTCCCCAAGCCGCGTCGCACGGGAGCGCTTGCCGCTGCGAAATGGCCCGTCGACGCTTCGGCCGTGGAGGAGGTGGATGCGGCCGGTGTGCAGCTGCTGCTGTCGCTGTCGCACTCGGTCTCTCGGGAGCGGCGCGTGCTGGAACTCGTGAATCCGAGTCGAAAGCTTGCGAGCGCCCTGGAAGCGCTGGGGGTTTCGTCCCTGATGACGACTCGCGAAACCCGAGGGCCCGTCGCATGAATAACCGCGACGATGACACCAGCTTCATTGCGGAGGCGCTCCCGGGTTTCGTCAGCGAGGCCCATGAGCATATCGAAATGCTCGAGCAGCTGCTCCTGCAACTCGAGGGAGCCTCGGATGACCGAAAACTCCTCGACGCGCTGTTCCGCAGCGCGCATACCATCAAGGGCGCGGCCGGCATCTTCGGCCTGGATCGGGTGGTGGAATTCACACACCATGTCGAAACTCTGTTGGACCAGTTGCGCCAGGGCAAGAAGGCGCTGACGCCGGATCTGAGCACGCTGCTGCTGCAGTGCAATGACCAGATCCGCGCGCTCGTCGGCTCCGCGCAAGACAGTGGGACGGAGAGCGAAGAGTCGGCACGGGCGTGCGAGATCCTGGTCGGGCGGTTGCGCGCCGTCTACGCCGACGACAATGCCCCCGGCGCCCCCGGTGCCCCCGATGCCGCCGATGCCCCCGATGCCCCCGATGCGCCCGATGCACCCGCGTCGGCCGACGCCGAGGCGGTTCGCCTCTGGCAGGTGTCGGTGCGATTCGGCGTCGACACCTTCCGCAACGGCATGGACCCGCTGGCAATCCTCAACTATCTGCGGGGGCTCGGCACCATCCCGACCCTGGTGTGCGAGGTCGCCGCCGTCCCTGCGCTCGAGGCAATTGACCCAGAAGGCTGCTATTTGGCCTTCGAATTCAGCCTCGAAACGGCGGCCACGCGTGAGCGAATCGAGTCCGCCTTCAGCTTTGTGCGTGATGAATGCACGATCCATATCGTCGAGCCGGCTGCGGTTACCCCGAGTGACGTTGGCCCGCCAAGTGAGGTTGTCTCGACAAGTGACGTTGTCTCGACAAGTGAGGTTGGCCAGCGAAGTGAGGTTGGCCAGCGAAGTGAGGTTGGCCAGCGAAGTGAGGTTGGCCAGGGCGGCACCGCGGCTCCCACGCCCAAATCCAGCCCCGGCGATGACAACCGGTACATTCGCGTGCGGGCCGATCGGCTCGACCATGTGATCAACTTGCTCGGCGAGCTGGTCATCGCGAGCGCCGGTGCTTCTTTGCTTGCCCGCCAGAGCCGCCAGGCACCGCTGATTGAAGCCAATCAGCAAGTCGGCGGGCTGGTCGAGGGAATCCGCAACGGCACCTTGCAGCTGCGCATGGTGATGATTGGCGAGACATTCGCCCGCTTTCGGCGAGTGGTGCGCGATACGGCCGCCGAGCTGGGCAAGGATATTGCGCTCGAAATCGTCGGCGGCGAGACCGAACTGGACAAATCGGTGGTCGAGGGCATCGTCGACCCACTCATGCACTTGGTGCGCAACGCGCTGGACCACGGACTGGAAACCGCCAGCGAGCGCGTAGCGTCCGGTAAGCCCGCGCAAGGCCGGCTGACGCTCTCGGCGTGCCACGAGTCGGGCAGCATTCTGATACGCGTCACCGATGACGGCCGCGGCATTGACCTGCAGAAAGTCCTCGCGCGCGCCTGGGAGCGCGGGTTGGTCGAGCAGGGCACGACACCATCGGACGCAGAGATCATCGAGATGATCTTCACGCCCGGGTTTTCGACCGCGGACAGGATCACCAACTTGAGCGGGCGCGGTGTCGGCATGGATGTCGTCCGCAGCAACATCGAGGCGCTGCGCGGCACCGTGGCGCTGAGCAGCGAGCCGGGGCGGGGCTCCCGAATCGAGATCCGCTTGCCGCTGACGCTGGCCATCATCGAGGGCTTCTTGATCGGCGTGGGTGCATCGAAATTCATTTTCCCCCTCGACACCGTGGTCGAGGTGATCGGGAACCAGCCGACGGCCACCACGTCGGACGCCCGCGGGCGCAGGCTGATCGAATTGCGCGGCCGAGTGCTGCCGGTCGTCAGCCTGCGTTCCCTCTATGCACTGGAGCCGCCCGAGCCCGAGCGCAGCAGCGTGGTGGTGATCCAGTCGGGGGCCGTGCGCTTCGGCGTCATGGTCGACCATCTTCTCGGCCAGCACCAGACCGTCATAAAGCCGCTGGGGCCCGTGTTTCGCGGCTTGCGCGGCATCTCGGGCTCCTCGATTCTCGGTACCGGGGAAGTTGCGCTGATCTTCGACGTCAATGCGCTCTGCGAATGCGCAACCGAACCGATATCGCCCGAACACATTTCGCATCCGATTACCAACGATACCAATAACCGATACCAAGGAGCCAGCAATGTCAACGTTCAATAGCCCCGGCGGAAGGCTCAATGCCGCCATTGCATCAACTCTCGTTCCTCTCGGACTCGGGGTGCTGCTGAGCGCCATGGGCGAAATCAGCAATCTCTGGCTGGTCATTATCGGTGCAGCCAGCATTGCCGGCGCGCTCTGGACTCTCGCAGGCGTCGGGGGACTTCGCCACGACCTGGCCATCGCCACCGGGCACCAGGCGCAGAGCGAGGCGTTGCTTGCGGCGCTGGAGGACATGCGGCGCCGCCATGAGGACGGAGCGATCGATCATATGATCGCTGTCGGCCGGCTGCAGGGCACTGCGGCGAAGTGCGGCGAGGCCATCAATGAGCTGGTGAAGTCGCACATCGCGGTGAAGATGAAAGTCGTCGAGAGGGTCACCGCCTATGCCGATGGGCAATTCGACGTGGCCATGGACCGCCTGCCGGGGTTGAAGGCCAAGATCACGGAGGCGATCGACAAGGTTCAGGCCAGCCTCAAGACGCGCGCCACGGAGGCGGAGCACAACCTGCGCGTACGCACCGCACTGGAGGCGGTGGCCAGCAGCGTGATGATCGCGGATGCCGAGAACAACGTCATCTTCATGAACAAGTCGGTGGAGTCCATGTTGCTCGCCGCCGAGGCGGATCTGCGTAAGGTGCTGCCGGCGTTCGAGACCCGCAAGGTGCTGGGTTCGAGCATCGACATCTTCCACAAGAATCCCTCGCACCAGAAAAACATGCTGGCCGGCATGCGGGATACCCACCGCACGCAGATCGAGGTTGCGGGGCGTACTTTCTCCCTGGTGGCTACGCCCATTTTTGACGGCGCCGGCCGTCGCAGTGGGACGGTGGTCGAGTGGGGCGATCGCACGGCGGCGCTCGCCATCGAACGCGAGATTGCGGTGCAGACCGAGCGCGCAATACGCGCTCAGTCGGCGCTCGAGGTGGTAACCAGCAACGTGATGATCGCGGATGCCGAGAATAACGTCGTCTTCCTCAACAAGGCGGTCGAGAACATGCTGCTGGCCGCCGAGGCGGATCTGCGCAAGGTGCTGCCCCTGTTCGAGACGCGCAAGGTATTGGGTTCGAATATCGACATTTTCCACAAGAACCCCGCGCACCAGAAGAACATGCTGGCGGCGCTGCGCGACACGTACCGCACGCAAATCACGGTGGGCAACCGTATCTTCAGCCTGGTGGCCACGCCCATCAAGGACGGTAAGGGCCAGCGCGCGGGGACGGTGGTGGAGTGGCTCGACCGTACGGTGGAGATTGCAACGGAGAAGGAGGTCGATGGAGTCGTCCACGCCGCCGCTGCGGGCGACTTCCGCAATCGAGTGGTGCTCGACGGCAAGGACGGCTTCTTGAAGGCGCTGAGTGTGAATGTCAACCAGTTGATCGAGGCGATTGCCGTCATCTCCTCGGATGTCGGCCGCGTCTTCGGCGCTCTTGCGGCGGGCGACCTGACCCAGCGCATTACGCGCGATTATGCGGGCAGCTTCAACCAGTTGAAGAATGATGCGAACGCCACGAGCGAGAGACTGGCCGCCATCGTCGAAGATGTGGGCCGGGTGTTCGCAGGGCTGGCGTCCGGCGACCTCACGCAGCGTATCACGCGAGATGCCGAGGGAGTATTCGATCAGGTAAAGCAGGATGCGAATGCAAGCTGCGAGAAGCTCACCAGCGTCATCAGGGAGGTGGGCGCTGCGGCGGATGCATTGACCGGCGCCGCCAATCAGGTGAGCGCGACTGCGCAGAGCCTGTCGCAATCGGCGAGCGAACAGGCCGCGTCGGTGGAGGAAACGACGGCCTCGATCGACACGATGTCCGCCTCCATCACTCAGAACAGCGACAATGCCAAGGTCACGGACGGCATGGCCGCGAAGGCCAGCCAAGAGGCCGGTGATGGCGGCGAGGCGGTTGCCCGGACCGTGACTGCAATGAAGCAGATCGCGGCCAAAATCTCGATCGTCGATGACATTGCCTACCAGACGAACCTGCTGGCACTCAATGCGGCCATCGAGGCGGCGCGCGCCGGCGAACATGGCAAAGGCTTCGCCGTGGTGGCGGCCGAGGTGCGCAAATTGGCCGAGCGCAGCCAGGAAGCGGCCAAAGAGATCAGTGAGCTCGCGAGCAACAGCGTCTCGACCGCCGAGCGTGCCGGCAAGCTGCTCGACGAGATCGTACCGTCGATCCAAAAGACGTCGGAACTGGTTCAGGAGATTGCGGCAGCCTCGCAGGAGCAAAGTCAATCGGTGACGCAAATCGGCGGCGCAATGGGACAGCTCAGCAAGGCCACCCAGCAAAACGCATCGGCCTCCGAGGAGCTGGCGGCGACGTCCGAAGAGCTCTCCGGACAAGCCGAGCAATTGCAGGAATCGGTCGCCTTTTTCAATGTGGGCGGCGAGGCCGGCCCGGCGAAGAAGGGCAAATCAGAGGCGGACGGCCCGCCCGAGCGGCGCGCTCCCAACTCGCCCATGCGGGGCGCCGCCAAGGTCGCCGAAGCGGCACCCAAGGCAGGCGCCCGCGCGGCCGGCAATTTCCGCCCCTTCTGAGGAGACCGAAATGAGCCAACAGCAGGCTGTGCCGGCAAGAAATGCGGCGCCGACTCCGGTAATCCCGGCCGAGGCGCCGGCGCAATTCCTCACGTTCCTGCTCAATGAGGATGTGTTCGCGCTGGACATTCGCGGGGTTCGAGAAATCATCCAGTTTTGTCCGATGACGGCGGTGCCGCTGATGCCGGCTTTTGTCCGTGGCGTCATCAACCTGAGGGGCGCGGTCGTGCCCGTGATCGACCTGCAGGCCCGTTTCGGGCGACCGGCCGCGGCGGTGGGCAAGAGGACCTGCATCGTGATCCTCGATTGCGGGCGCGACGACGAGCGCTTCGAGATGGGGCTGTTGGTGGATGCGGTGAGTGAAGTGATCGACATTGCCGCGGACGCCATCGAGCAGCCCCCCAGCTTCGGTACCTCGGTGCGGCGCGACGTCATCCGCGGCATGGGCAAGGTGGGCAATCGCTTCGTGATCATCCTCGAGCCCGCCAAGGCGCTCGACGTGAACGAGATGGCCGTTCTATGCGAGTCGGCACACGAGGCTCCGGCGAACTAGAGCAACGGACCAGGAATTTTCATGCCGACTTTGCAAGACGAAACATTCCTCCGTATCGCGGAATTGATGCGCGATAGGGTGGGCATGTCGTTGGCCGCCAGCAAGAAGCCGCTGGTCTCATCGCGGCTGGCCTCGCGCATCCAGAAGCTTGGCCTGGACGGCTATGAGGAGTATCTCGCTCTGATCTCCGAGCGCAGCGATGCGGATGAGTTCCAGGTGGCCGTGGATCTATTGACCACGAACGAAACCTACTTCTTTCGCGAACCGCATCACTACGCGCTGCTGGAACGCGAGCTCGCCGGCACCGTGCGTAGACCGCTGTCGGTCTGGAGCGCCGCCGCCTCATTCGGCGATGAGGCCTACAGTATTGCCATGCTGCTTTCCGACATGCAGCTCAAAGGACGAATCGGCAGCGAGTGGTCCATCCTGGCCACCGACATCAGCGATCGCGTACTACGGGCTGCCAGCGAGGCCGTGTACCCGCAGGAACGATTGCGCAATGTGTCGCCCGAGCAACTCAAGCGCTACTGCCTGCGCGGCGAGGGCGAATCCGAGGGGATGGTTCAGATGCATCCGCGGCTGCGCGAGCGGGTGCGTTTCGGATGGCTCAACCTGTGTCAGCCCATCGAGGACCTGGGGCCGTTCGACGTCATCTTCTTGCGCAACGTGCTGATTTACTTCGATGCATCGACTAAGCGCGAGGTGGTCGATCGGGTGATGACGCAACTGCGTCCGGGGGGCGTGTTCTTCGCCGGCACCGCCGAGGGCCGCGTGCCGTGCGGCACGCCGCTGAAGCCGCTGGGGCCGGGCGCCTTTCGCAAGGTTTCCGGCTGAGCCCGGTGAACGGGAAACACCCCCATCCCGCGCCGTCCTGCGGCGTCGTACATACCTTGCATCCGGGGGATGTGGTCAGCGCCGAACGGGGCGAACGGCTCGAGACACTGCTCGGTTCCTGCGTTGCCATCATACTGACCGATCGGCGGCGCACCTTCGGCGCGATGTGCCATTTCGTCCACTGTGGGTCCGTCGTGAGTGCCGGACAGAAACCCGGCGCATGCGCCGGCGTGGCCGTCGATACCCTGTACCGCTTGCTCAGCCGGCGGGGCCTGCATCCGAAGCTTTGCGAGGCGTACGTGTACGGCGGCGGCAATATGTTTCCGGAGGTGTTCAAGCAATCGCACGTGGGCCATGACAATGGGCGCTGGGCCCTCGAGCGGCTGGCCCGCGACGGCGTTCGGGTGCTATTTCACGATCTTGGCAGCGAGAAATACCGTCGGCTCGCGTGGACCTTGGGTCCGGAGTCGCCGCACGTGGTGGCGGTTGCCGTCTGAGGAGACTCATGATGATCAAAGTGTATGTAGTGGATGATTCGGCCGTGGTACGCCAGACGCTGATGCATCTTCTGCAGGGCGAGCCGGAACTTCAGTTGATGGGCAGCGCCCCGAACCCCCTGATCGCCGGGCCGGTGATCCGCAAGAACCGCCCCGACGTGCTGTTGCTGGACATCGAGATGCCGGGCATGGACGGGCTGACCTTCCTGCGCCAGATCATGGAGGAGGCCCCGATTGCCACCGTGATCTGCTCGACACTCACCGCCGCGGGCAGCAAGATGGCCGTCGATGCACTCGCCGCGGGCGCGGTGGCGGTGGTACCCAAGCCCAGGTTGGGCCTAAAGCAATATCTGGAGGACACGCGCCGCGAACTCGTGCAGACGCTGAAAGTAGCGGCGCGCGCGCGGCCGCGTGCGGCCGCCGCGACGATTAATCGCACCTCGGGTGTCGCACCCGCGCGGCAAGCCCCGCTCGACGGGCTGCATGCTCTCGCGGTCAACAAACCCGTTGTGATCGGCAGCTCGACCGGGGGTACCCAGGCGCTGGAGGTCGTATTGACGGCCCTCGCCGGCGACAGCCCGGGCATCGCCATCGTGCAACACATGCCGGAGAGGTTCACGGCCATGTATGCTCAACGGCTCGACGGCCTATGCGCG